>Ga0160419_101357_pt1 | contig 10028 bp, 22 predicted proteins | sample CelAP2metagpilot_2_FD_108196 | JGI IMG/M metagenome (GOLD analysis project Ga0160419, IMG submission 108196) | Phycosphere-associated microbial communities from Cellana algal ponds in Kailua-Kona, Hawaii, USA - Cellana AP2-4-25 metagenome pilot ... | reverse complement strand
GGCTGGCGCAATATGACGGCCGGCGGAGGCGAGCAGGGGGATGCAACCGACAAGGTGAATGTCGGGAAGGCGGAGCGGACAGAGATATAATCATGAAAAAGTGTGTACAACACCGTAGAAATTTAGTACATTCTCCCTCTTTCCGCCCCTCCACCCCTCTCTATCTGCCTCCTTCGCTCGCTCGCTCGCTCCCTCCCTCCCTCCCTCTCTATCTCCCTCCCTCCTCCCTCCTCCTCACCAATGCCGTTCTCTTTCCTCCACCGCAGCATTGCCCTGTACATCCCCACTGCCTTCTTCTTCTTCCCGCCGCAGGCCTGGAGAAAACGCTCGGGCACGTCCACATCTCGCCAGCCTGAGAGAGGGAGGGAGGGGGAAAGGGAGGTATGTCAGGGTGAACATGATATTTCATTCTTGATGTGCTATTTCCCCTCTTCCGCCTTCTCCCTCCCTCTCTCCCTCCCTCTCTCCCTGTCCCTCTCCCTCTCCCCCTTCCCTCCCTCCCTCCCTCCCTTTCTCCTTCGTCGTCACCCACCGGCCTCGTCCTTGCTCCGCGGGGTCATGGCCGACAAAGTGCGCGAGAGAGACGCCATAATGCGACCTCCAAGGCTCGTCTGTGACCTAAGAGAGGGACGGCCTTTCTTGGAGGGGCTCGCTGCTGCATCTGGGATTGAAGGGGGGAGGTGTATGTGTGAGAGAAGGAAGGGTGAGAAACAACACTTCGTTGAGAGGGAGTAGACAATCGAAAGGGGAGGGAGGGAGGGAGGGAAGGAGAGAGGGAGGACACGCACCCATCAAGGCATTGGCACTGGAGGGCGTGGCAGGCTCTTCGAAACGGACATGCGTCCTCTCCTTTCCGCCGCTGACGTAACGGTGGTCATATGAAGGAGAGAGACCAAATGTTAAAATTGTACTTTTTATGCATGCACAGAAAGAGGAGAAGGATGACGCGTGGTACTTGGCATATCACACGAACGCGCCCTCCTCTCTTCAAGTTTGGATTCATTCACCCCCCTCTTTTCGCCACGCAGGCAGTATTTCTCTCTCCCTCCTTCCCTCCACCCTCCCTGTTCTACCTGACAGGTGTCGTAGCAACGGCATTGATAGGGGAGGCAGGGGAAACCAACGTGTCTTCCTCGGCTGCAATTACAGTGGGCGAGGCGGGCGCTGCTTTAGAGGTGGGGGAGTCGATGGTCGCCTTCTTGCTTTTGGGGGATGAGAGGAAGCCCATGTTCGGTTGATGGCTTGTGTGTCGATGGGTAGCGAAGGGAGTCGAAAAGATCTCTATGTCGTTTGAATGGGGGGGAAGGGAGGAAGAGTGAGACGGCACGGCACAAATGTGAGCAGAGATAGAGCCCGTCACTTAGCAAGTGGCGTAAGGATTGATCCATCCATAGGATTGGAGGGAGAGACTACGTCAGGATGCGCACTTTTTGGGAAGATGCAAATCCACGACAGTCATTCTTTTCCAAACGAATGCAAAGGGGGCGCGTATGTGCGACATGCCGAGGGAGCGAGGCGTGTAAGGCAAGCTTGGGCAACACAAGCAAGAGGAATACTCTTACGTTCGGCATGCGGGCGAGTGAATTTGATCAGAGGATACTTCTGGCAGAAGAAACGACGCCTATATCCCCTTTCCGCTTCTCTCCTACTCGTGGGCGAGGAGGGATGTGGGGAAGGGGCGCGGCAAATGACGAAGCACCCCAACGGTTATTTGAATTTGGGGGGCTGCATACGACGCTCGATGGTTGTTCTGTGGAGCTTCCTAATTTACATTACGAGCCTTGTACGTGTCTCTGACTTATGTGGAGCCACCTTCTACCCTTCAATATGGCTACTTGTATGTAGGATGTCTGTTTCCTCGCCTTGTACGCCCTATTTCTTTTCTTGCTTCTCGTCATCATACATCATTCCCTCACCCCTCCAGCCATTGCATCGACACAGGCAAATGCCTACTCTCCGCTTCCACGGCGTGTCGTCTGCTCTCGTTCAACGAGTGGCCACTCAATTGTCGCCTGTCCTCGCTTCCATTATCAAGGTAATTAAATGGCGTATTGTGTGTCAATGTATAAAAGCGCGAACGACTTGAATCTTCCGGTCTGCCTTAATAGAGCAGTGCTGCCGTCGCACTCGGTGGCACGCCGCCGTGCACGTGTAGATCTTAGTATTGATCCATTCATTAGCTTCCTTTCTTCCTTTCTTCCTGTAGGTGGAGCCAGATTTGTTTAGATACGAGAGCGTGGAGAGCACCTTCATCAGTCATGCGGGGCAGCCGGTATGGAATGTATGATCGTGTGGCTGTCAGGCAAAGGCTTGTTGCAGTGTCGGGGTTGTGATGTAGTTTCACCCTCTTTTACACCCTTCAGAAATGCTCTTCTTTCAAGCGCAGGGGCTTTGGAGATGGTCTATGTCCGCCTTCTCCCTCCCTCCCTCCCACCCTCCCTGGCACTCTTCCTCATTTCCTCCCTTGTCTCCCTCTTCCATTGATCAGATCATCGTCCCCCCCGTCTACGTGGAACTTCTCTGGTTCTCCCGTGGCCAAGACATCCAGGCAGGTTCCTCCCTTCCTCTCTCCCCTCTCCTCTAACTCCTTCTCCCTCCCTCTCTCTCCCTCTGTCTCTCCCTCATCCATCCCTTTCCCTGTCTTCTGAATCCACACCCTTGCCTTCCTCCCGTCAACGCGCTCGCTCATCCTTCCGCTCAAACTTTGCGTCTGTTCCATCGCGCTGGCCCTTGCCTCTTCCCTCCCCTCTTCAGGACCAGGTGGCGGTCGCCGTGCACAAGGCCGTGCGGGACGAGCTGGCAAGGGAGGGAGGGAGGGAAGGAGGGGAGGGCACGCTGCCGGACGTGATCTTGGTTGGAATCCAGATCGAAAAACACGATTACTATAAAAATGGCACACACTTTTAGGAGGGAGGGAGGGAGGGAGAGAGGGAGGGAAGGTGGTGGGAACGGGAAGAAGGCCCGACGGGGAGTGATTTATTTGAGGTGACAGGCGTAAACGTCGTAGGCAAGGGTCAGGATAAGATGACACGAACACCTCCATCGTTACTCCAACGGTTTTCCTTCCCCCTGCCATGGTTAGTCTAACGGCTTTCCTCCCTCCGAGAATCACCGCAAGGGAAGTAAAACATAAAGGAGAGACGGAGGGAGGGAAAGAAATTGGAACAAATAACATTTGTTTGATGTTTCTTGCTTCATTTTTTGCACATGACGTCCTAGATTGATGTTTCCCGCCTCATTTTTTGCACATGACGTCCTAAAGTCCCCGAGTGATGTTTCTCCGCCTCTTGCCTTGCTTCCTACATTCCTGCCGGCGGCGGCACAAGGCTCACTTTTCTCCCCTCCTCCCTCCCCCACATCCTGGCCTCCTTTTCCTTCCCTTCCTCCTTCCATCCCTCCTTCCATCCCTCCCCCCACCCCGTCCGTTTCCTCTGAGCTGCCTGGAGACGGGCCTCGGCCCTGTCAAGAGCCGCGTGTAGAGCGTCAACCTCCTCGTCGTGGAGGAAGGGGGAGAGGGGGAGGGAGGGAAGGAAGGCGGAGGAACTGTGTGGGATGAGGGAAAGAGGGAGGAAGGGAGGGAGGGGGTGTCACGGCCTGTCTTTCAAAACATCGTAGAGGGAGGGAAGGGAGAAGGATTGGACAGGGACGGAGGGAGACGACCGATTGGAGAGGAGGGAGGGAAGGAGGAAAGGACACGCCATCTCCCTCTACTTCAACCTCCCCCCCGTCCACGTCCAAAACACAATTCCTTCCTCCCACCCTCTCTCTCTCCCTCCCTCCCTCCCTCCTTCCTTCCCTGCTTCCTCACCTCCTCTCCATCTCCCGGCTCTCCAACCTCTCCCCTGTCAAAGGGCTGGTGCGATGCCCCCTTCCAAACCAGGCCAAGAGCGCGGCATGTTCATACACATGCCCATCGCCCACGCACAGGATGGGGTGGACGAGGGGGAGGCGGCTAAAGAGGGAAGGAGGAAGGAAGGGAGGGAGGGAGGGAGGGAGGGATGGAAGGGTTAGAATGGCACAGGACACATATGTTTGTATCTCTTTCTTTCCCTCCATCCCTCCCTCCCACACTTAAATGTATCTATGTTATTCTCACCCCTCCGTCCCTCCCATCCTCCCTCCCTCCCTCCCTCCCTCCCTCCATCCCTCCCTCCCACCCATTTTATACGTACGTCAATGGACACGTTTGAAGAAGCTGTCCTTCCTCCTCCCTCCCTCTCTCCCTCCCTCCCTCCTCCTCCTCCTCCTCCTCTGCCAGAGACACCAGCGAGATCGCCGACGACGACGACCGCATCGATGACATAGACCGACCGACCCCCCTCCCTCCCTCCCTCCCTCCCTCCCTCCCTTCCCCGGATCCTTGGCACAAGCTGGGCTTGCGCTCAAGGGAGGTCGAGGAGGAGGAAGGGAGGGAAGAAGGGAGGGAAGAAGGAAGGGAGGAAGGGGGGGAGGGCCCGGAAAAAGACACAGAAGAAACCGAAGCGGCTGACTGCCCAAGGAAATTGCACGCCTCCTCCCCTCCCTCCCTCCCTCCCTCCCTCCCTTCTCCCCCTCCCTCCTTTGCCTTTGTCAAGACCAGCGCCTCCGAAGGAGGGAGGGAGGGAGGGAGGGAGGGAGGGAGGGAGGGAGGGAGGGAGGGGGCCCTGGTACTTCCCTCCCTTCCAGAGGCCGTGGATGATTGAGCCGTTTTTTTGGTAAAGAGTCCCTTCTCCATGAGGACGGTCGTGTTGGTAAGCCCCTGGAGGGAGGGAGGGAGGGAGGGAGGGAGGCGTACCCTCATAGCGCTCTCCGTCGGGCATTTCCTCGATGCCACCAGGACCGGATTTTTTCCCCTAGAGGGAGGGAGGGAGGGAGGGAGGGAGGGAGGGAGGGAGGAAAGGAAAGAGGGTGTAAGAAAGTGAATGTAGATTTGAAAGACAACGGAGGGAAGGAGAGAGGGGGGGAGGGAGGGAGGGAGGGAGGGAGGACGCACCCTCTTGTCGAAGGTGCCTCGGTAGAAGCCGCCATTGCCGTAAGTAAAGAGACCTCTCGCCTTCTGGTCCTTATGCCACCGTCCTTCGAAGCTGAAGGGAGGGAGGGAGGGAGGGAGGGGGGGAGGGAGGAACGGTCAAGGGACCAGGAGGGGAGTGTTCGTCATGTCTGAGCTGAGGAAGGGAGGGAGGGAGGGAGGGAGGGCACGCACCGGTTGCCGTTGACGTAACGCTTGATGCCGCGCCCTTGGCGACGGCCCATGTAAAATTCTCCCTCGTAGATGGACTTGTCCGTGCTAGATCGAGGGAGGGAGGGAGGGCGGGAGGGAGAGATTGGAAGGATGAGAGTGTGGGGAGGGAGGAAGAGAGGAAGAGAGGGAAAAGAGGGAAAGAGAATTTGCTAAAAACAGGAGAGAGAGGGGGAGAGAAGGAGGGAGGGAGGGAGGAAGGGAGGGAGGGAGGGAGGGAGGGCGGGAGGGAGGGAGGGTGTACCCTGTCTCGATCCCCTTTCCGTGTCGAATGCCGTGTTTGAAACTGCCTTGGTATGTGGCGCCTTCACGCGTGGTGTAGATCCCCTGGCCTTCCCAGCGGTTGCGCTGGAAGGAGGGAGGGAGGGAGGGAGAGAGGGATGGCGGGAGGGAGGGAGGGTGAGGTGGCAATAGACGCATTTGGTGGCGCTGACAGGAGGGAGGGGAGGAAGGGGGGAGGGAGGGAGGGAGGAAGAGAGGGAGGAAAAACTGCAATTTGTGTTGATAAATTCCAGGACGACTACTTGTTTGATCCTTCCCTCCCTCCTTCCCTTCCTCCCTCCCTCCCTTTTCTTACCTCCCATTCGCCAGTATAGGAGCTTCCGTCTGTCTTTCGAAAAGTGCCAGTGCCAGATCGATCGTGTTCGCGCCATTGCCCTTCGTAGATGTCGCCGTTCTGGAGGCAGGCAGGGAGGCCGAGAGAGAGGGAAAGAGGGAGGGAGGGGGCGGTGAGCAGTGCCACGGAGGGAGGGAGGGAGGGAGGGAGGGAGGGAGGGGCAGTACCTGGAAGTAATAGACGCCTTGACCCTCCCGCTTGTCGTGAACATACTCGCCTGAGAGAGCAATGCACGGACGTGGAGGCATGCGCAGGCACGAGGGAATGGGGGGATATCAGAGAATCAAAAATAGGGTGGTGTTGAAAGACACAGAGGCATCAGCAGACAAAGACAAGACAGGACCGTGCCATACACGAGAGTCTAGGTTTTCAATCAGACCTTCTCTTCCCTCCCTCCCTTCCTCCCTCTTTCCTTCCTCCCCTTCCTTCCTCGATCAAAAATTTAAATGGCACCTTGTCTTCCCTCCCTCCCTCGCTCCCTACCTTCATAGCGGTCTCCATCGTGATAAGTCATGATGCCGAACCCGTGCCGCTGGTCATCCTGTCAGAGGAAGGAAGGAGTGGAGAAAGAAAGGAAGGAAGGAAGGGAGGGAGGGAGGGAGGGAGGGAAAGGAGATCAGCGATTGTCGCTGCTTGAGAATACCCCATCATCTACTTCCCTCCCTCCCTCCCTCCCTCTTTCTCTCCTTCCCTCCCCCCCCACTTCTCTCCATACCAGCCACTCTCCCTCGTATGTGTCAAGATTTGCATAGACACAAATGCCGTGCCCGTCCCTTTCATCGCGCAGGTTGACTTGCCCATCGTAGCTAGGGTTGGAGGGCGGTAGGGAAGGAGGGAAGGAGGGATTAAAATGTTGAGGAGGACTGATCGATCACGAAAGTCGGGGCACGTAAAATACTCCTACGTCGAGGAAAAACGAAAAGAAAGATGCGATATCGGGGAAGACAGGAGGGCGGGGATGAGATACGGAGTCTGGGCCCATATATACAGGCCAAGCACACACATATACGCACCTCATGAAATCTGGAGGCCGTAGGGACGGGAGGAGCTCCTCCTCATCTTCGCTGTCTCCATCCGTTGTTTCTACTGCTACCACTGCTGGTCCTTGCGATGGTATTACTGGCGCAGGCATCGTGATGCTGGGTGGTGAGAGGGCGTCCTTCTCAACAATATTCTTCTTTCGGATAGGAGAGAACAGAAAGCCGGCAAGATGCATCGTTCCTGTCAAGTATAGGTGGATCGATATGTGTGCAAAGGTGAGGATTTAGATCTGAATACGGGCTCGCAATTGCATTTGTCCATGTGAGAGTTTGTGTACACATAAATTGCTGAGCGTCCCTAGGTCCGCAGAAGGGTTGATGGCGAGAGAAGGAGAGAACGATGCACACGATGACCCTAGCGCAGGTGTCACAAAAGGTACGTCGTGATCTTCGAGAAGGGATTCAACCCGCAAAACACCATATATACATATATGGATCGTATTATAGGGCTCATCGGAAGGCTGTGGGTCGATTAAAGTGGGGCATCCCAGAATTTTCTTGCGCCCGGAGAGCTTAAAAGGAAGGGAAGGCACGAAAACAGGTTGGTCGTGCTAGAGAACTGTCGTCGCTTGTGACAAGCAAATTATGGCAATCCAGTCTTCCAGGTTTACAAGGGACATAGAAGGACAGTGTGAGCAGGTGCGAGCGCAGACTTTTGGGGTCCTTGAGTGTGGCCCCTCAATCAATGCCTTATGTGAACTTTTGAATCCCCACAAACGGTCGCTTTGAAAAGCAGTTAACGTCGCGTCGCTCGGGTCTTCATGAATTCTTCTCAACACGATGCTCAAGAATTTCCTTGGGATACGGATAAGGAGATGCGAACTTTTTCCTTCGCTTGGAGTGGAAGTAAAATTTCATACCCCACCTTTTATGCTTGAATGCACAAAACCTCCACCCTCTCTCTTTCCGCCCATTCTCACCCACACTCATCCCTTAACCCTTCCCCACACAGAAGGAGCAACACCCAACAGATAACCCAAATCATGACAACCATAAACAGAAGCAGCAGTTGTAGCAGCAGCAGCAGCGTCGGCGTGGGTGGCCACATGCATGCTACCGATTCTTCCTCCCCCTCCTTTAACAAACCCACTCTCCCCAGCCAGACGCAGCTCGCCAGCGCCAACGCGCCCATGTCCAGCCAGCAAGAAGCATACCTCCCTGAAATCCAGTCTTATGCCCACAGCAATCTTCCCTTCATGACCACCACGCCCGAGACTCCTGCTAGTGCGCGTCGGCCCCTGGCACAGTACCTCGAGGAAAAGGGGTTAATTGCACCAGGGGTAGCTCGTGCGACCCAGGCGGCATCGGTTGAAAAGCCGTTTGGATCGGCGCCTGAAGGGCCGAATTATAAGAAGATGGGGACCCCCTTGCGTTCGGTGTGTGAGAATGGGAGGGAGGATGCCGAGAGATGAAAAATAGGGGAGGGAGGGCGAACTTTGTGAAGAGGAAGGAAGGGAAAGAGGGAGGGAGGATACTCGTGGGAAAAAAAGGTATTGCGAGGCCCACGGCTAAAGGAACTCTTATTCTGTTAACCACCAGGTGATGCAGCAACACGTGGATTTCTTCGACCGTGACGGGGACGGGGTCATTACCATGCGGGACACCTTTTTCGGGTACGTTTTTAGGGTTAAGGCTCGATCCTGCTCCCCCTCTTTCCCTCCTTCCTTCATTCTTCCTCTGGCTCCTTTTGGAGCCGTCATTTTATCACCAATCGCTATCTCACTCTTCCTTTCAACCTTTCCCTCGCTCTTTCTTCTCCACAGGTTTCGCCGCCTGGGCTTCAATTGGGCCTTTTGCCTGTGGGCAGGTACACTTACACCTCGTCCTCCTTCCCTCCCTCATCTCTTTCCCCCTCCGTTGCTTTCTCCCACCGCTCATTTTTCTTTTTTGCTACATACACCTCATCGGTGACCATATCTTAGAATTGCACCTACATCACTATCATTAATCGCGTTAATATCTAATCCTCTTTCTCCCCACCCTCCTTCCCCTTCTTCCTCCCTTTATTACTTCCGATCCCCGTCTTCTCCTCTCAGTCTTCGTCATTAATCCCGCGTTTTCCATTGCCTCTTACCCGGGCTATTTCATTGACCCCTTCATGCGCATCTACTCCCGTAACATCCACCGTGGCAAGCATGGAAGTGAGCAGGAGGTATACGATCACGAAGGTAGGAGGGAGGGCAGGGAGGGGAGGAGGGGCAGGGAAGAGGGGAGGGAAGATCCGACGCTGGAACCTTCTCTTTTCACATTATTCTTCTTTTCTAAGGCTCTCTTCTTCTATCCTACCCTTCCTCTGTATATAGGTCGCTTCATTCCTCAGCGCTTTGAAGACATTTTTGCCAAGTGGGATCAAGAGGGAAAGGGCGGCCTTAGCCTCCGTGACTTGTGGTACAAAGAAACGAGGGGAAGGAGAGAGGGAGAGGAGGAGCAAGGAAAAGACAAAGCCCACAAGAGAAGCGGATTTAGAGACATTGTCGAAGTTTCGTGTTCATAGCAAACTGCTCACCTTGCGTCTTATTTTTACTTTCTCCTTCTACCCTTTCCCCTTCCCTCCCCTTTCCTCCCTTTTCTCCTTTAACCGTTAGGAAAATGACGCAGAGCTCCTTCGAGGTGAATGATTTCTTCGGCTGGTTCGCCGGCAAGTTCGAGTGGTTTACCCTCTGGCTTCTCACTGCTGATGACAAGGGCCTGGTGACCAAAGAGGCCGTGCGGAGTGTTTATGACGGAAGCTTGTTCTACAAGATGGAGGTAGGGGGGGAGGGGCTTTTCGGAGGGGAGGGGGGAGGGATGGGAAGTAGAAGGATAAGAAAGTGGTGTATGACCTAATCATGTGCCCTCTCCATTATCGCTCCCTCCCTTCTTGAAATATAGGCCAAGTGGGGGCATGGGGCGCCGGCGAGTGAGTTGGGTGAATACGCGAACATGGGAGAAGGGTCGACGTTCAGCGCCTTGTGGGCACGGCTGAGGGGAGGACAGAAGGGTCGAGAGAAAGCGGTGACGGAGCAGGTGACGATGGAGGGGAAGAGCAAGCGTCAGTAAGAAGGGGGACAGAGAGAAGGGCTCGATAGGGAATCGAAACTCGAACAAAACGGCCGGGCCATGTGACGATATCTGTGTGACCAGCGCTGGTGGTCCCACCGAGCCGAAACAGAGT
>Ga0160419_101356_pt1 | contig 10029 bp, 13 predicted proteins | sample CelAP2metagpilot_2_FD_108196 | JGI IMG/M metagenome (GOLD analysis project Ga0160419, IMG submission 108196) | Phycosphere-associated microbial communities from Cellana algal ponds in Kailua-Kona, Hawaii, USA - Cellana AP2-4-25 metagenome pilot ... | reverse complement strand
CCCCATGCCCCAGTCCATGATGGTGCGTGTGAACCACCCCCTCCCCCCCCTCATTCTCATCCTTTTTTTCTCTCTCCCCCCTCCCCTCCCTCCCCCCCCTCCTTCCCCCCTCCTCTCCCTCCCCCTCCTCATCCTCGTCCCCTCCCTCCTCCTCCTCCTCCTCCTCCTCCTCCTCCTCCCCCTCCTCCTCCTCCTCCTCTTCCTCCTCCTCTTCCTCCTCTCCTTCCCTCCTCCTCACACCGACTGCAACAAAATCGCTTCCTCCAAACTCGGCTTCCGCGGCCGTGGAGACCCCCTCCCCTTCCCTCCCTCCTTCCCTCCCTCCTTCCCTCCCTCCTTCTCCCCCTCCCCCACTTTCGTAGCCCCTTCCGGTGTCGGTGCGTCGTGGCCGTGGCGGGGACTCGAAGGGCACGGAATGTCCCGCCATACCTCCTCTGTGAGGAGGAAGTCCTCTTCCTACCGTGCACAGAGGGAGGGAGGGAGGGAGAGAGGGAGGGAGGGAGGGAGGGAGGGAGGGTAATAGAGCTGAGCAGAGAGAACGGAATGAAGCATAGGTGTACCTACCGTTTAAGAAGGGAGGGAGGGAGGGAAGGAGGACCTACCATGAGCGCCACGCCGAGCACGTAAAGGACGGTGGTGCCCAGGAGCATCCACGATCCAAAGAGCCACGAGACAAGAGGAGCTGCCAGAAAGAATCCGCGGACGCCTAGGGAGGGAGGGAGGGAGAAAGGGAGGAAGGAGGCGTTGGCAGTGAGCGCGGGCATAAGCACTCGTGTAAAAAGAGCTTATCTAAATCGCCCTCCTCCTCCCTCCCTCCCTCCCTCCCTTCCTCCCTCCCTCCCTTCCCAAGGTGTTAATCAATGAGTGCGCCACCTTCTGTCCCTCCCTCCCTCCCTCCCTCCCTCCCTCTCACTCCTTCTCTACCTACCTAGGGTGTAGTGCCACGAGGCCCGTGCGAGGACATTAACGGTCAACATCTGTGAGAGGGGCTTCCCATCCACCTCTGAATGATGGGGAGGGAAGAAAGGAAGGATAGAGAGAGGGAGGAAGAGAGGGATGGAGGGAGAGAAGGAGTATGTAGGTGAGCAGGGAATAGATGACTTCCACTGGAGGGAGGGAGGGAGGGTGGGAGAGAGGGAGGGAGGGAGGTACCTTTGGTATTGAGCATGAAGGTGCTGTTGATGGCGTAGCGCGTGGCGAGGAGCATGTTGAAGAAGATGACGACAAAATTGCCGATGCAAAGGCCGAAGCTGAGAGAGGAAAGGAGGGAGGGAGGGAGGGAGGGAGGGAGGGCTCAGGGTTGGGGTGCTTGTAGGAACGAGACAGAGGGAGGGAGGGGCGGAGGGAGGAAGGGACGGAGGGAGGGATGGCGGGCTTGAAGGCGGGCGTACCGTGCGAAGCGTATGCGTTGCTCGAATAAGGAGCAGGGAGTGCCATCCTCCGAAGGGGGACAGCTGATGAGGCTCGAGCTCGACAAATTGAACTTGGAGAGGCCGATGAAGATGGAGATAAAGGCCATGGATGCAGTGGCGCTGGCAGTAGTAATGCTGAGGGAAGGGGGAGGTGGGAAGGAGGAGGGTGAAAGGATGAGAGGGAGAGAGGGAGGGAGAGAGGGAGGGAGAGAGGGAGGGAGGGAGGGAGGGAGGGAGGGAAAGTGCCGTTTGTACCACGTCATATCTCGCATTGTTTGCACGGCCATGGAGGTGCGCCCGTGATTAAATTAACTCTTTAACCCGTAAATCATCCTTCTAATATTATTTTAATTACCTGATCATATCTCGCATTGTCTGCACGGCCACGGAAGTACGCCCGTGATTCTCAAGGACCCAGCGGGTACGCTGTCCGAGAGAAGGAGGAATGAAAAGGAGGGAGGAAGGGAGAGAGTGAGTGAAAGTGGACAACACCTTTCACCGGGACTGTTGTTGAGCGTTTGGTAACGTCGCCCTGCTCCCTATGTCTCCGTTTCTCTCTCACTCTCTCTCTCACTCTCTCTCTCTCTCTCTCTCTCTCTCTCTCTCTCTCTCTCTCTTTCTCTCGCTCCTTCTGTAGCTATATATACATCTTCCCCTCCCTGTATGACTTACGATTCCGACGAAGAATGTCCGAAGGTTGTGCACAGTGTTTAATTCCACCAGGGCATGAGGGTCGGCCCATATCGTGGGGGAGAGCCACGTCTGGAGTGCAGGGAGGGAGGGAGAGGAGGGAGGGAGGAAGGGGAGGGAATGAAGGGATTGAGAGGTGACGAGACGAAACCCGATGAACTTGTATATGGATTGAGAATTCACATGTTTGAATGGGAAAGGGTTGGAAGAGTTTGACGAAGTGATGGGAGGGGAAGAAGAGGGATGTGGAGGGGGAGGGGCGTGTTTGTTCTTGAGCTGCTGACCTTCAGGTAACGTGCATGGACGAGACAGATGGCAGCGAAGCACACCAAGGGGACTGCTATCTGCTCTACTTCCCGTGACACAACGCTTCTCATATTTTGGGTTCAGCTGCCTCCTTCCTGTGCCTGTTGTTGTTGCTGCTCTTATTGTTGCTGCTACTTCTGCTACTGCAGCTGTTGTGCACTTGGCCTTGTAAAATCCCGCACAGACCCTAGTCAGACAGGGGGTTCGATTCGAAGACTCTTCCTCCACTTCCGCCGCCTCCCAATCCTGTTGTTGTAATTGGTGTCGTGCCACTGTTGTTTTGCTGTAGTATGATTAGGTATGGTTGTGTGAGTGAAGCTCCTTGGTCTTGCGTGGAAAGGGTGTTGTGATGGTGGGGAGGCTAAATTGCTTCAAGCGTGTGTGTGCGTAGCGCGTATCAAAGGGATGACTGTGCAAGGCGCAATTTCTACTCGACACGCTCCTCCTCCTCCAGCGCTTATGATGTTTGTGTTTGAATCCACATACTCAAGGTTTTGTCCCAAAAGTTGCAGCTCCGGGAGATCGAGACGTTGGCGTATGACCCACAGGGGTGTTTTACGTTGCGCGTATTCGTTGCCTCCAGGGTTTTGAAAATATAAGACCGCCCAGTCGTCCTTTGACCCTCAATTAAGGCTGTGCTGTCTGAATGTGAACTTGGGCGGTGGAGTAAGCTTAGGGGATCAGACCAGTGTGTCATTGGTCCCTGCAAGGCGCGCAACAGCTGTCTTCCTGTCTTTCCCCGCCCGCGCCTCCAGCGTGATTCCACTCCCTGCTTACTTCCCGTGACTCATCCAGTCAAACATCTTTCTCCCCCACCATCCCCACAACCAGGTCAACGACGATTTCAATATTTTCATATGCAGGGGTCCTTCGCGGCTGGACTTGATGAATAAGTGTTATTTGCATCAACCCTCCCCCCCTTCCTGCTTCTTGCTTCGGATCGCCCCCGCCATGCCAGCGCACATTAATGTGCAATGCCAGGATACGGTCGAGCACACACACTTCACACCACACACATCAACACACTTCACAGGCGCAACAAACGCCAGGCAAGCAGGTCACGAAGCGTCTAGCTTAAGCTTTCTGTCCCCCGATCCCTCCCCCGACACCGCGCGGGCGAGATTCCCACGCTCCTCTCCTACAATCCACCAGCGGCATTAACACCCGCATCGTCGTGGAAAGATGAGCTTCCAATGGGACTCTCTGCGGGCGCACACCGGATGTCTAAAACTCTTCGACCTGAACGACTTGACGGCCCAAGTGCGCCGACTCCAACTTCGGCAAGAGAAGCAGCAAGAGCAGCAACAACAAGAACAGCCCGATCGTCCACGTGCTTACCATTTTCAACGAATGAGCCCATCTATGCTCTTCGCCCGTCGAGATGCCGCCAATGCTGCTGCTGCTGCCGCTGCTGCTGCCCCGTCCTCATCCTCCTCCTCTTCCTCCACTTCCATCCGCCCCTCAGTTGTGACTGAGAATGAGGCTACTGTTGGTGCTGATCTTGCCGCTGCTTCTTTCTTCAGTCGTTCTTCTGGCAGCAGTAGCAGGAGTGGCACTGGCAGCAGGCTTTTCCCGGGGCGAGGCCGCACATTGGTCGGAGAGAATGGGCTGGTGGTTTTCATTGAAGAGGAGGGGGCGAAAGTCAGGGTAATGAGGGATAGGAGGAGGAAGGAGGACTTGCTTCAGGTGAGGAGCGAAAGTGGGAGAGAAGCAGAGAGGGAGGGATGAAGGGTTAGGATGAAGAGGCGCCGATTTTCTACGTGTATGCTATCTTCCATTGACCCCTCCCGCCCTCCCTCCCTCCCTCCTTCCTTCCTTCCCTCCTCCCCCGTAGGCATTCCCCTCTGCCGACCCCTGCCTCGTTGAAGCCGTATGGGAGCAGGCCCATGAGGTGTTTGCCGCCGCCTCCACCATCCTTACGTCTCTGCAGAACAGCGGGCATCACACGAGGGAGGGATGGAAGGATGGAGGAGGGGACGGAGGACAAGGGCTGAGGGTGGAGGATCCGATGGTCTGGCCGTCGGTGGAGGAGGTGTGGGGGGAGGGAGGAAAGGAGACAAGGAAAGAAGGTGGGGGGGAGGAAGGATGGGAGCATGTGGCGCTCTCAACGGGGGGGGAGCAGTGGGTGTTTTTGGGAGAGGAGAAGGAGGAGGGGGAAGAGGGGGGAGGGGGGGAGGGAGGGAGTGAAGGAGGGAAGGAGGTGATGAGCTACAAGGCGGCGTTGGTGTCGAGTTTAATGGAGTTGGCGGAGGGAGAGGAATGGCCCATGGCACCTGTGAGACGGACTCTAGCGTCCCTCTCTTCTTATGGGCGGAAAAAGAAGGCAAGGACGTTGCAAGAGGAGGAGGCAGAGGAGGGGAGGGAGGAAGAGATGGAAGGGATGGGTGGGTGGATGGAGGAGTATGAGCTACAGAAGGCCGTGGCGGTTAGGACGAGGAGGAGTGTGGGGAGGAAGAGGCTTACAGAGACGGGAAAGAGGAGGATGGCAGCAAAGTTGGTGTCGAGAGCGGCGCCGAGAGGGGCAGGGGAGGATGGAGAGGGAGATGAGGGGATTGACGTGTGGTGAGTAGGGAGGAGGAAGAGGAAAAGGAGGAGAAGGAACCGTCGAAGGTGGTGTACAAAGGAGGGGAGCGATAAAGGAGGGGGTAAAGGATGGCTCGGGTGAGGGGACTTACTGTATGTATAGAGTTCTGAATGAGGGAAGGATTACGTAAGAAAGAATGATTTGGCAGACGGAATGACGAAGCATAGGTTATGAGTAGGAGAGGGGATCCATAGATGATATATATGGAGGAAGAAGGGGAAGTAGGCCTAGAGAGTGACATATAAGAGGATAGAAAAAAGGGGTGTGGAGTAACCTCCCTTTAGGGGGGGGGACGAGGAGTAGATGAAACCAACTTGTGAACATGAAGATCACAGACACAAATACAAAGAAGATAGGAGGAAAGTAAGAAGAAGTGCAACGTCGGCATGGCCATTTCTTGTGGCTTTGGTGGTTTGCTCGATCAGCAAGGCACGGGTCTAAGCCACGCGCCTCACTTTGTTCTTTCTTCTTGCTCCCTACACACAACCCACCTGACCAAACTGCTAATAAACGCCCATTCTTGCTTGTTTACCCGTAAATGTGTCCGACTACCTGTGCAAGTAGATGTCGCAACCGACACGCTTCAACCCACTTGTGTTGGCGAGGATGAAGCCAAGGCACACGTCCGAATATCCGATGCCTCCTTCTCACCTTTACACCACCCACACGCAGTCACCTCTTACACACATACATGCGCATATAATTCATATGACAAATAGGTGAAATGGCCCCAGCACCACCGGTCCGGCGGCTCACTGGGCGCGCCATGATCATCAGCCTCCCCCAAATGTTCCTATCGCTCTTCGTCCTCGCGCTCCTTCCCTCTCACGCCTACAAGCCACACCAGCCCAAGACCCCGTCCCACAACAAGCCCTCTCCACCCTTGCACTCCCGTGCCACCTATCTCCAACAGTCCCTGGGCCGTCTCCTCCTCGCGGGCGGAGCCGGCCTCCTGACCCCCGCCCTCCTCTCCCTCCCCCAGCCCGCTGCCGCCATGGTAGACGTGGGTCTTCGTAAACAATACGTGGATCCCACCGAGCTGTGGCAGCTTGAATATCCAGTGGGATGGTACTTGTCTCGTCGTGACCCCACGCCGCAAAGCGAGGCCCCCGCGGGCATTGTCAAGGCGAGTTCCACCGTCCTTGTCGTCGCCGACTACACCACAGGTGCCACCGCTAGTGTGGTGCGCACAAGCCTGTCCTCGCTCATCAAGGAAGGGATGGGGTGGGGTACGCTCATGCCTATGTTTGGTGGGCTGGGGCCGATCTCCAAATTCGAAGATTTGCTGGAAGGAAAGGGCGTGGCGGCATTATTGATGCGGGATCGAGATGGGCAGCTCAAGGTCTCAGCTATGGCACCTCCTCAACTAGGCAAGATACTGGAAAGTGAAACAAGCGCCAATGACGGCTTTTTGTCGCGGCTGGTGGATTGTACACCACAGGGTAAATCGATGGAGTTCAAGGTTAAGACGCCCATCAATCGTATTCCTGGGAGTGCGGGGAGCGCCATGATGGGAGGGGCTGGACAGGGGGGAGGAGGAGGGATGAGTGACGGGAGGCTGCCGATACGTGGCCGTCCGTTACGAAAAACGTCGGACGTGTTCAAAGCAATTGGAGATGCCAGTCCGATTGAACGGCGGGCGAACCCGTCGAGTGAGAGCGTGAGCACGACGCGGGCTGGAACGGCCCCGACATTGATTAGGCAACAGGCGGATGTGAGGGTGAGTAAGGCCAAGGCGTACTTGAGAGATGATGGAAGCATTCTTACGGCATGGGTATCGGCAGACAAGCGGAGTTGGGAAGACCCTGATGCTTCGGCGCGGTTGGATGCTATTTTAGAATCGTTTGACGTGGCACCACGATAGGGTGAGATAATTATTATTATCATTATGGGGCAAATGCTAAAGGAGAGGAGGTCGGGGAAGAGACGCGTAGTGTACTGTAGAGATTGAAGGCGCGGGAAAACAATGATAAAAACATTAAGAAATGCTTGGGAATTTCACACCTGCAGTACTTTAATTTTTGTGTCATTAGATCTTTTCCTTGTATGTGTTCTTTCTTCCTCGTGGGAGTACATCCATTAATGAGAGGCCTTACGGCGGTGGCCCGATCAGGTCACGGTATCTTGGCAGGTGTAGACATCTCTGCAAACGAGCTCGCACAGCCATGGCCGACTTGATAATGTATCATAACAGTCAATCATATGGAACCCAAGGGTGTGTATTCTAATCAAGATCCTCTGTCGGCAAATACACGCTCGCCACATCTTTTTTCTTTCCGTGTAATTCAAATCTCCGCGGCAACGACTGAAGTGCAAGCTATCGCCGTTGATTCCGAGGCGTTAATAATGTTCTTGCTGCTGTTGGAGCTGTGCACGTCATACAAGGGGCTTTAGGCATCTCAAACTCACACTCTATGCATAATATTAGAGTGTGCTTCTACTGGCCGCATCTTTGTGCGTGTCGTGTTTGCTGTCGACTGGTGCCACCGCCAAGCAAGAGCAGAGAGAGCGCTCTCAACACCCCCAATCACGTACTTTGAAGATTCACGGAAGTTGACCATCTCCCGCATAATCTTTTCTACAGGCACGCAAACGGAGGCGCCAAGACCATGCGGCAACGCAGGCGGAGGCTGTCGGCGGTGTTTGCGGCCGGCAGCCTGACGTTGCTGGTCTTGTGGAGCATGGGCCAAGGAGCTATTGCCGACGTCGCCGCCGGTGCCGGGCAGACTGGCAGATCCGCCCACACCACGAAAATAGCCTTAATGGAAATGCCTGATTCTGTAGGTCCGCTGAGGAGCAAGGACAAGATCATCCCCTCGGTGGCATTGGAGGATGTGTGGATAGAGAGGGAGAAAGAGGAAGAGGATGAGGAAGTTCATGTCGAAGGAAACCTAATTCCCGCGCCATTACCGGCGAAAGCCACGAGCGAAAAAAAGTTGCGACAGCTGGATAGACAAGGGAAGACTACTACTCCATCTCCTCCCACCATGGCCGCCACAGCAACCGTAGGAGCGGCAGCCCCTCTCGACCCAGCAGTCGTTGTTCCCACCAAGGAAACCCGTATATTACCCTGGGAGACGAAAGCATGGCAACGAGATCTTGACGAACTCAATGCCTTGCTTGACATGGACATTGAACCTGCCGCCATTGAAACAGAGGCCTCATCCCTCGCTGCCGGGATTGGGAGTGACGGGCACTTTGAGACTATGGGTAGTATGGGAAATCTTATGAACCTCCTCTCCCCCTCACCAGACCCTGCTTGGCCTTTCTGCTCCCCTGTTGGCATCCTGTATAAAACAGGATTGGTTTGCCCGGTCATGAATATTGCGGCCAAGATTCTGATGAGGTCTCCCCCGGACTTTGAGAAATTGACAACGGAGCATCATTGTCCTAACCCTACAGGGGAGCTCCCAGAACAGTTGGAGGAGCTGAGGGAAGGTGGTTTGCCGATGCCGATGATTATTCCGAAGGAGGTGGTGGAGAGGGAGAAGCCTACATATGCGTGGTATTTGACGCATGTTTACAATATGTAAGTCTGTGGGTTGTGTATGTATGTATGTATATATTTGTTTATTTTATCTGTATTATTATTTACGTATGATTTACGTATTCGTGTGTTTTTATTTCATATCCATTACCGTATGTATTCGTTAAAATGTTCGGTCATGCCATATATTATCGTTTACTCATTTCGCACAACGCATCGATTTCCCTTCCTAGGTACGCCTTTGCCTTCTCCTACGCGGACGACATCCTCAGCACCCACAGCAACGCAGACTACCACACGCTCCGCCCCCTAAAGCCCAAGGGATGGGAGAACCAAAACGTGTACTTTGTTAAGGACCCCGAAGGTTGGAATTGGCCCATGGGGCAGTCACTCACGAAGGGGAATAGCATGGTGGTCTTCTTCTGCGGAACCATGTTCCCGGGCGGATGGGAGGCAGACTTTAAGACGAGCTTTGCGGCGAAATCGGAGACGGAGAAGACGGGTTTGCCGGGCCGAGTGCATGATGGTAAGTTTTACTTTTTTTAAGTCGTAGATTCATCTGTTCGTATATTTATTTATTTATTTACTTATATATCTGTCGTGTAGAAACTTATTTATTTATTCATTTATTATTTAATTTTTTGTTTGAGCTTTTGATACTCACTAAGCGACTAAAAAACCGAAAGCTGCCACGTCCTCCTTAATGAAGTCACGTCCTTCTACATGTGCTTCTTGTAATTTGTTCTCCTGTCTCTCCCTCCTCTTCCTAACTCCCCTTGAGGCTTTTTCGACTTCGCCCAGCAGTTTTTCGAGGATTTCACCCGACAGGTCGATCTTTACGGTATTCAAAGCGTGACATTCGCTGGACACAGGTAAGGGGGCAGGCAGGGGGAAGGGGAGGGGGGGGGGAACCTATCATCATCACGGTCATCTGCAAACTCATGTCACTGACTCATGCATCCCTCCCTCAATATCTCATTTCCTCCTTCCTAATTCTCATTTCCTCCTTCCTAATTCTCTTTGCCTTTCAGCCTGGGCGGAGCTATCTCACAGGTGGCCGCGGCCTTCATGGTCAAGCATTACAGTCACATCAAAATTAATTGCGTCACATTCGGGTACGTTGTCTTCTCCCTCCCTCCCTCCCTCCCTCCTTCCCTCCCTTCCTCCCTTGCTTCCTTCCTCCCTTACCTTATGGCTTCTGACAGTGTCATACTTTAACAATATAATTATTATTGTTAATAATTCTCAAAACGCAGCACATCGCCCATCTGGATAGAAGGACCTCTCACTTCTCTTCCTCCCTCCCTCCCCCCTTCCTTATTCAGATCACCACAGGTCGGCGATCGGACCTTCACTGATTTCTTGAACGCCCGTGTCAATCTCCGACGCATGGCCTACATTGGATCCGGGCAGCTTAATGAGCCGGCAGAACGAGGCCTTAATTACGGCCTGGGCGACGTGATCACTCAGGTACCCTCCCTCCCTCCCTCCCTCCCTCCCTGCCTGCCTTGAGGGATACATCGACCTTCACAAGAGAGATGGCTTTTCCT
>Ga0160419_101355_pt1 | contig 10052 bp, 18 predicted proteins | sample CelAP2metagpilot_2_FD_108196 | JGI IMG/M metagenome (GOLD analysis project Ga0160419, IMG submission 108196) | Phycosphere-associated microbial communities from Cellana algal ponds in Kailua-Kona, Hawaii, USA - Cellana AP2-4-25 metagenome pilot ... | reverse complement strand
CCCCTCTCCCCCCCCCCCCCCCCCCCTCCCCCCCCCCCTCCCTCTCCCCCCATAGTCGTGGGTGGAGCCCATCCGCCCCTCCCCCCCCCCCCCACCCCCCCCCCCCCCGCCGATGCCGCCGATGCCGCCGAAGCTACCGCTGGCGCTACTGTGGTAGTTGTCATTGCTGCTGACCTGTGTTGGGAGGCAGGGACATAGGAATTCAAAGAGGAGACGGGAGTCGAAGGCGCCCGATTCCACAAGCCCTCAGAGGCTTTCCCTCCTTCCCTCCCTCCCTCGCGCCCTCCCTCTCTACCTGAGGTCGATAAGGCTTGCGCGGAGTGAAGACGCGGGTTTGAAAGATATGGCGTTTGGGCATGGGCCGCCCGGACAGCACTTGATCGGGGCGAATGACCACGGCGAGGAGAGAGATGGGCTTGCCTGGAGGGAAGGAAGGAGGGAGGGAGGGAGAGAGGGAGGGAGGGAGGGAGGGAAGGTGGGTCCGAGGAAAGCACCCACCAACCGGGAATCGATCAAATCCAAGAGTCTCTACTGCCCCTCCCTCCCCCCCCTCCTCCCTCCCTCCTCCCCCTGACGCACCTGCCGGCGGAGAGACCAGAACGTTGTGCAGGCGGGTGTAGGCCTCCGCGAGGGCCGCCTTGAGAAGGGGCATGTTGTAGCTGTTCTTGCCCACGTCCAGCGTCGAGTCCAGCGGGTTTTCCACTGCCAGCACCCAGGGGCGGTCGTACGAGAACATCCCGCGCTCCAGCTGGAGGGAGAGGGGGAGGAGGGGGGGATGGGGAGATATGAGATGGTGCTGCCCATCCCATCATAAGCCCCCCCTCCTCCTCCCCCTCTCCCCCCTCCCCCTGGGCCTCACCTTCCTGAAGAGGATGCCATCCCCCAGCACCGACAGGCCCACCTCCTCGTAGTTGAGCTGGTGGCCGTAGAAGCGAAGGACGCCCAAAAATAGGGAGCCCAGGTTGAGAGTGCGTTCCGAGCCGCTAGCCTGGAGGGAGGAGGGGAGTAAGGGAGGGAGGGAAGGAGGGCAAGGTGGACGGATGTGAGCGCGACTGCACAGAAGTATTCGGGAGGAAGAAAGAAGACAGGCGAGCGAGCGACTTATACATATATAAAAAATGAATAATTTTAACGATTTAATTAAATTGGCGGACGGACCCACGGATTTGCCTGGCAGACACAGAGAGGCGAAATCTCCCCTTCCCGTCCCTTCCCCCTTCCCTCCCTCATTCCCATCCTCACCTCCTCCGCCTCCTTCTGCGCGTGCTGAAGGTAGGCGATGAGCATGAGCTGCAGGAGGAAGGAGCCGCAGCCGCCCGTAAAAGTCTCGTTCAGCTCCCGCTGGGCCTACGGGTGGGGAGGGAGGGCAAAAGGGAGGGAGGGGGGAAGGGACGGTCACAGGGCGGCATAAATGAACCCATTATTTCCCACTTGTCACGTTTCTCTCTCCTTTTCACCATCGACGGGTTCTTATGACCCGCCCTCCCTCCCTCTCTCCCTCCCTCCCTCCCGCTGACCAGGAAGTACTTGAAGACGAGGATGAGGGGCCGGAGGGGGGGCAGGGCCTCCATGCGCTCGAGCATGTAGCGCGCGGACTTGAGCCCGGAGTCGGAGGAGAAGGAGATGTCCACCTGGAGGAGCGCGGGGGGAGAAGGATGGAATAATGGTCTCGAAGATGTGTGCCGTAATACCCCTCCACCTGAGCTCTCTCCTTCCCTCCGTCCCTTCCCCTCCCCCGCGCTGCTCCCAGTTTACCTGCAGGTTGAGGAAGCGGAGCTTGATGATGGGCACGCGGGCCTTGGCGATCACCTCCATGCCCGTCACCGACTCCTCCTGCTTGAAGGCCTGAGGGGAAGGGGAGGGGGGTTGGTGACGGGCTTCCTGCGTGTCAGGCAAACGCCTCCTCCTCGGGGCACATCTCTTCTCACCACTGTCTCTTCCCTCCTTCCCTCCCTCCATCCCTCCATCCCTCCCTCCCCCCCCGCCTTCCCGCACACCTCGGCGAGCTGGAAGAGGTTGTTGCGGACCTGGTGCACGGGCAGCTCCTGGGGTGGCAGCACCACCATGTCGATGTCGCTCTCGGGCAGGAAGACCTGCGGTAAGGGGAGAAGGATGAGCGGCGGAGGGAGGGAGGGACAGAAGGAGGGGCGAATCAAGACAAACGCAACAGTTTTTAAAATCACCGTCTGGTCCCTCCCTCTCTCCCTCCCTCCCTCCCTTCCTTCCTTCCTCCCTCACTCCGTCACTCCGTCACTCCCTCCCTCCCTTCCTCCCTCCCTCCCTCCCTCCCTCTCTCCCTGTCCCTCTCGCTGGCCTCACCTTGGTGGCTTCGGACCCGAACACCTGCACATCGAAGTCCGGCCACAACGCCTTCACCTGCCGAGTTGGACGGGAGGGAGGGAGGGAGGGAGGGAGAGAAAGATAGATGGAAAGAGGTGGTGAGTGCACCCACCAAACCAGACATGGTCGCAATGTCATTCTTCCCCCCTCCCCCTCCTCTCCATTCATGGTTCCTCCTTCCCCGCATATCTACCGTGTTGGAGGCAATCTTGGTGACCCTCTGCCGGGCCTCTAGCTCCGCCTTGGTCGGTGCCAGCAAATCGCAAAAATCCAAGAGCTCATTGTGCAGCCGCAGGAGGGGAGGAAGGGAGGTCGGGTCCGTCTTGATGGTGCTGGTGATGGGTTTCTACAGGGGGAGGACGTGAGGCGAAGAGAAGCAAAGGAAGGGGAAAGAAAGGAGGTTTGTGCCTTATTATTAACGGCGTATGAACGTCAGCACAAGCAGTTCCTGTCTTGATCCCCCGCCATCCCTCATCCTTCCCCCATCCCCTCTCCGTACCTGTCCTGCACCGCCTCCTGTGGTGACAGTGACCAGGCCACCCTTCCGATGCCACGGCACATCTGTATATGGTCGCAGCAACCCCCCGTCCTCTTCTACCTTGTCTCCTCCCTCCCCGTCCTCCTCATCAACCCCTACTTGTGCACCGGCGGCGACGCCATCGTCGTCTGTGGTGTTGGGTGTGGAGAGGGGGAGGGAGGCGTTGAGAGGCTGCCGCAGAGCATGCAAACATCAGAAACAAACAAATCACTACCTAAACTCCAACCATCCCCCCCCTCTCTCACTCTCCCCTCCATCCTCCTCGATGACAATCCCTACGCCCGTACCGTCGTCCGAGTCGTGAAACTGGATGAAGGCCTCCTCCTCCTCCTCCTCCTCCTCCTCCTCCTCGTCACCCGCCTCTTTCTTGTCTTGTTTGTTGGCCTTGGTCTCCGTCATATTGGCTTGATGCCGCAGGAACGGGTGCTACTCCTACTTCTACAGCGGTCAGCGAATAAAAAATATATTGCCTGTTGGTCAATGCGTGGAAAGTGTGGTTGGGGAGGAAGGGCTTAAAAGGGAGGGGTGTGATGCTGCATGTCCTTCGCGCCGCGGTTTCCTCCCCTCAGCGTCCCATACGCTCCCATCCCCTTTTACGCCCCATCCTCCCCCCTCTTCCACCCCCCCCCGCGCCTAAGATACGCCTTGCTCGTCGTAGTTAAAAAAAAAAGATGACATCTACCAGCACCAGCACCAGCGGCGAACAAGACACCCCTCCTGCTTCCCAGGGCGGCCGTCAAACCCTGTCCGTCCTCAACCAAGCCCGTGTGGCCGCCCTCCTACGAGACCAAGAACGGGACCGCCGGGTGGCCGAGCGGAAGCGGGCACCAATCGACTTATCGCTCCTTTTTACTAAGACTGCGCAGGACGCGCCGCGTATCGGGGAGTGGGACAGCCCAGCCTCTTCGTGCTCCTTCCCGTCCACGCGACACGGTGGCAGCAGTGAGAGTAGCGTGGGAGAAGGAAAGGGGGTGCTGACAACGGAGAACTGGCCAGAAATCGCAGTACTATCATGCGTTTGTAAGAGTATATCTTCAACAATGATGTGGGACGCGACCTCCTCCACTTCACCATCCTCCGCCATGAGAGGAGGAGAAGAAGAAAATAGGGGAGGAGGAGGAGGAGGAGGAGGAGGAGGAGGAGGGAGTCCTGCATCAGGGCGGCGGGAAACCGACAAGTCGTTTTCCTCCCTTTTGCTTTCTTCTGGAGAGAAATTGATGATTGAGGGGAAAGGCGGACACTTCTACCCATACAGTGGGGAGGAAGAGGAGGAGCGGGAGGGGGAAGGAGGTGCAACGCAGCCGCAGCTTCCTCCTTACCCCGTGGCCCACTACACCCGCACGCCGCACACCGTCCTCATCAAGCGGAAGGCCTCCATTTGCCCGTCTTTCACTCGCTTCCAACAGGAAGCCGATGCTCGCCTGGCCAGGGCTAGCATGCGGGAGCAGCAGCTGCTCGGGCGAGGAGGAGGAGGAGGAGGAGGAAGAGGAGGAGACGGAGGAGGAGAGTTAAAAGGAGGAGTACGGTTGATGCGTCCCTTTGTGAGAGCTGAGTCTGAGGCCGAAACTGGAGGGAAGAAAGCTGATGACGGGGGGACGAGTGCCATGGAGGAGGTGGAGGAGAAGGGAAAGGGAGGGTGCGTGGGAATGGAGGATGACGAGGAGTAAGAAGAACGGGGAACGGCGCCGCAAGAGGAGGAGGAGGGAGAAGGAGAGGAAGAAGGCAGTAATCCAATAATGGAAGTAGCGGATACGGGGGAGGGGGAAGAAGAGATGAAGGAAGGGGAGTGAAGTAGTCGAATGATGGAAGTAGCGGATACGGGGGAGGGGGTAGAGGAGATGGAGGAAGGGGAGTGAAGTAGAGGGGCCAGGTGTGGCCTGAGGTATAAGGCGCGACGACAGGCATGCCTCCACTGGGCCCGTGCGCAGAGTAACTCACGCAGCAATCAACCAGAGAGAGAAGGAAACGCGATGATGGGGAGGAACGGCATGAGACGACAAGGAGCAAAGGAGGAGGCTTCAGTAAACCTTGCCGCATCCACCCGCATGCTTGTGCTGGCGCTTCTGAAGGCAATCAATACGGTGGCCGAAAGGAAAATGATGGGAAATCAGCACATTCGAGGAAGATTGAGATACAGAGTAAGGAAAGCAAGCAATAACCCCCAAACGAGAGCATGGACGGTTCGGGCAGTACTTCACACGCTTACAGGTTCTTCTCTTTTTCTTCACCTGGCTCTCACCTTCCTGTGTCCCTCTTTTTCTCCTTCATCTACTTCATCTACCTTCCCTCCTTCATTTTCAGCCCTCCAAGCCCACTGTGATCCTGTATTTGTCAAATCCCTTTTCTCCAGCCGACCCACCCTCCTCCACCCTCCCTTCACCGTCCTTCCCCCTCCCTCACCGAACATACGTTTTTACACCCCCTTGCTGCCTCCCTCCCTGTATCCAATCACATGCCACAAAGCCTACACCCCTGTCTCCAGTAGGACCTCGCTCGACCCCCTGCCTCCCCGTCCTCCCTCCCGCGTATGCTGCGCAGGGAGCACGGCCAGGGCCCCGGCGAGGGCAGTCAGGAAGAGGACAAGCCCCATCCAGTTGGCGAGGCGACAGCCGTCATTAAGCAAGGAGTAATGCACCCCTCCCTCGGTCGGAGGATAGTGGGCGGTGCACTTGCCCGACAGAGCCAGTTTCTCGACGATGCCTGGGCAAGGGGGAAAGGAGGGAGACAACCAAACCGGCAGGGTTTCGTAAGTGAGATTTGCAGCCTCTCATCTAAACTGCTTTGGTCGTCCTGAGGCCTTATCCGCCATATCTCCTTCCTTCGTTAATCCTCCTTACCTGTCTGAGCCGTGAAGATGGCAGCCAGGTAGAGCGTGATGCCCACCAGCACGTGGTAGGGCAGGATGGAGGCACGCAGAGGCAGGGGGGCCAGCTGAAAGAAGAAGGCGCCCACTCCGACGGTGTAATTGATAAGAAAAAGAATGAAGACGGCGAGCCCTAGCCAAGAGTGAAGAGACCAGAGGTCAGCCTTATTCGTTTCCTGGTGGTTCTTGAAGACCGCCTGCAAGAGGGGGGGAGAGGAGAAGGAAGGAAGAGATGGGGGGTGGGAGAATGATTTAATTGTTGAGGAGTCTGTCTTCCTCAGTCTCTCTCTCCCATGCACGTCTTTCGTTCCTCCTTTTCTCTCTGCCCCGCCTATCCCCGCCACGTACCCGCAAGCCAACGCTGGCGAGGATCACAGCCAGGGTCTGCAACCCGAGGTGGATGGATTTATTGACCCGTTTGGAGAAGGGAAACGTCCGATACACCAGCAGAGCCTCCGTAAAGGAGAAAACGAAGGCGGTCACCATCAGCACGGGGTGATAGTTAAAGACCAAATTCTTGTCCCCCCAATCTAATCCCCCCAAGAAGCCTTCCCCCGTCCCATTAGCCCATCGCGATACGAGGATGACTGAGACCACAGCGCAGACATGTGCGATCACCAGGGCCACCTTTTGGACGTGCGTGGTGGGCTTCGGGCCTTTTCCCCCGTAGTTTACCATGGCCGTGCCTGTAGCCGTCTCGGTATTGGAGGTGGTTGCTGCGGCGGGTCCTGCGACTCCTTCTCCTTCTCGTTGGGTTGGAATAGGAGGGCCGGGAAGGCGGAGGGCGGGAAGCGGAGGTGGTGACTGGTGCAAGGAGGAGGGACTGACGACCTCGAGGGGCTGGAGACCTATGGCACCCTAATTAATGCGTCTATGTGGGGTCGTTGGATGGGGAAATAGTCGGAAATCTTGAGTTGATTGCTTCTTATCAACACACCCCTTGTCCCATGTCCATGGTCCAAGCACGCTCACGTCAGCCAGCGTTTTGACTGTGCCGCTTTTCCTCCGCAAAGACTAAGATCAGGCAGCACAAGCACTTGATAGAGACCTGTTCCTTAGAGCTGTGGATTTGGATAATGTTACGCGAGACACCACTCACTCAAAGCACGGCAACGTAAAGCTGTCAGTCAACAGGAACAAGCCGTTGTTGAACTTACTTTTTTTTTCTTTCCATCGAATACCTCCCGACACAGGCCCTGATGGCATACAGCCTCACACAGTTCATCCCTACCGTAGCGGGCGGCGCGATGGTTTCAATCAAAATTGTTCTCACTTTTCCACACCCCCTCCGCTACCTTGTACTCGTCCCCATGTATCCCTAAGCTAAGCGATTCACTTTACACATAAAATGACTTTGCGAAAGCACGGTATTGCTCATAAAACAAGAACATGAAGACCGTATGCCCCCCTCCTCGCAAGAAGTAGGCACCGAAGCCCTTCCACAACCCGCGCACCCCTTCCTCTGCCGCAATCTTCATGAGCGTCTGCCCCGTGGACCTGTACAACAACTGCCCTCCTTGTGTGCTCGGCGCCCCCTGAGTCTGCATCCGCGTCTTGGCCGTGTCCAAAGGCAGTGAGGCAAGGGAATACACCAAACCTGCCGTCAGGGACGAGGCCAAATGGAGGCCTGTGCCGTCGGGCATGCCTCCCTCTTGAAAGGTCACCTTTGCCTGGTCATAAGTGCCTAGCTGGGTGGTGGAGACCACCATGGCCCGTAACACGGTCGGCCCTGCCCCTCGCCAATAGGTGAGTACGCCCTCCTCCTTTGCTACGCGCAATAAGGCGTCACCTACGTGCTTGTAGCCCCGCTGCTCCGCCTTGGGCAGTTTGCCGTCGGCCTGCATTCTAACAAGACAGACTTCGACAGGACAGGCCAGGAATGAGGCGCAGGCACCGGCCGTCATGGCCGACATGGAGCGGGTGAAGCCGCTTTCTTGGATCTGTTGCTGAGCGACAAGGGCTTTGATCTCATCGAAGAACCCCAGGCGCAAGGTGGTGTAGCTCATCTGACGCGCAATGGCCGCGGACAGCCCGCTGTACAGGCCTTGGGGGGGGGGGAAAGAGAAGGAGCAAGAGGGATAACCATGAGATATTCATGAGATGGAGAACAAGTAAGACGATGAACACCGAACCATATAATGAAGAATCAATATGTAATCTGAGGAAGCGAAAGTCCGAGCTCCTGCTGCGTCTGATCGAGGCTAAAGACGAAAGAGGAGAAGGTAAAAGATGGGGAGAAACATTGCAGGCATGGTGCGCGGGAACACATACATGATGCGACGTGGCATTGCTATTGAGCAGCGATACAAAAAGACACCAGAAACCCATAGAAGGCTCATGCTGTTGATGGCGAGTCGGGTTGATGAAGCCATTGGAGCCTTCCTGCTCGCTCGGAGAGGCCGATGGGCCGCGTCTGCGGCGCCCCCCCCACACCCACACCCACCCCGCGTCGTACCTGCAAAGCCTTCTTGTTTCATGATGTTTTGTGCCGTCAGCACCATGCCTCCTCCAGATTTGCCCGAGAGCTGCATTCGAACCTGAAGGAGAGCGTGGAAAGGGAGATGTGGCGGCCGCAATGGAGGGATTTAGTCAAGCGGGCACACATAACGGAGGCAAAAGCACCCGTCACCACACTGACCTTGACGACGTCTGCAGGATGAACAAAGAGCCAACCAGAGACACCACTTGCCATGGCGATGGCAAAGGTGACAGGAGTTGGGAGCAACACCACCTTTGCTGCTGCGGCGCTCGTGGCATGGACATGTGGAGGTTGGGGTGAGGGGGGAACAGGACCTGTTGTGGGCATAATGCGTGGCTTGTGCTGGCGGTCTCTATATACGCGGATGCACTGCCCGCCTTGATTGTATTTGACCTGAAGGCGAATGAGAGCGGAAAAGACGTGAGAATTAATTGAAAGCCAATACAGGGGACGGGCGCGCACTTCCGGGTTGTTTTTCAGTTGGTGGCCACAATCGCATATCGGATCACCAACATGAACTCTCCCCTTAAACTACCCTCGTCCCTCACGTTGAGGCTCTCGAAGCTCATGGAAAGAGAGGTAGCTCCCTCAGGATGGGTTTTGATATTGTGATGAGATATATCTAAGGCGTCAGCTAATATGCTGAGGTTGTGCAAGCGCTTTCTCCGGTTGGGCTTCCTGATTGCACGTATCAACGCATGTCAAGAGGGTGCACGGCATTTTGAATGAGGGAAGTAAACAGCTTCTGGGTGACCTGTCCACGTCGATGTGGTCGTAGAGGCCAGGGACGAGGAGGACACAGAGGACGAGTGGGTCGGCTTCTTGGTGGCATGCGTGGCAGGCGGAGTACTATCCCTTTGAGGGCTGCTGCGTATAGGCTTCGGTGTCAGTCGACGAGGAATCGTCATCGGAGCAGGAGGAAATGGAAGAAGGGGACGAGACTGGCATCATGACGTTTTTCTTTGCTATGTCTCCAGAAGTCGCTGCGGCAGAGGAGCAAGAGGGGGAGGAGGAGGACGAGAAGGAGGAGGAGAAGAAGAGGAGGAAGAAGAGGAAGAAGAGGAAGAAGGAGGAGAGGAAGAAGAGGAAGAAGAAGACAAACAAGAAGAAGAAGAAAAAGAGGAAGAAGAAAAAGAGGAAGAAGAAGAAGAGGAAGAGGAAGAAGAAGAAGAAAAAGAAGAGGAAGAAGAAGAAGAAGAGGAGGAAGAGGAAGAAGAAGAAGGGGGAGGAGGAGGAGGGGGAGGAGGAGGAGGAGGAGGAGGAGGAGGAGGAGGAGGAGGAGGCGGAGGCGGAGGAGGCGGAGGAGGCGGAGGAGGCGGAGGAGGCGGAAGCGGAGGAGGCGGAGGAGGAGGAGGCGGAGGAGGAGGAGGGGGTGGAGGCGGTGGAATTAGAGGAGAAGGAGGCGGAGGAGAACGAGGACGAGGCAGAGGAGGAGGTCATGGATGGGCCATCCGAGGACTGTATTGGTGTGACACCTGTGAACAGTTCGTGTCTCGGGACGGCAATGGGGCACGTAATATCCTACGGGTGTACAGGAGTATGGTCCGTGGGGAAGCTCGTCCCCATGATCTGCGGTTTGGTCAACCGCGGCAGGATATGCGGACACTCTATGTGTAGCGTTCCCGCTGACCTCCTCTTTTATCCTCCTTCCCCCCTTCCTCCTGGACCTGTGTGGGCCGTCCGGGGACTTTGCCAGGTCAAAAAACCTATCAAAGTCGCTAGAAAAACTCGGACGAGAAATAAGGGATGACAACAATTTATTGTTGGAAGGCTCCCCCTCGTATGCAAGTCCTCGAAGACGTCAGGTTGCATGCGATAGTTCTAGAGAGATG
>Ga0160419_101354_pt1 | contig 10059 bp, 10 predicted proteins | sample CelAP2metagpilot_2_FD_108196 | JGI IMG/M metagenome (GOLD analysis project Ga0160419, IMG submission 108196) | Phycosphere-associated microbial communities from Cellana algal ponds in Kailua-Kona, Hawaii, USA - Cellana AP2-4-25 metagenome pilot ... | reverse complement strand
CGGGGTTGGAGTTGACGAGGATGACCCGGTAGCCCTCCTCTTTCAGCGCCTTGCAGGCCTGCGCGCCGGAGTAGTCGAATTCACAGGCCTGTCCGATGACAATGGGACCCGCACCAATGATCATGATCGACTGGATGTCGGTTCTTTTTGGCATTGGTCCGCCCCCTGAAAATAAGCAAATTAGCCGCGTTATAGGGATGGGAACGCGGGGTGCAAGGGTGGAATTGGGGGCCAGCCCCCAAGCCCCCGGGTTTTTTGAACCATTTGGAAGGGGGAAAGGGTCAGGCGTCGAGGAAAACGCGCAAGGAGGCTTCGAATGCGCGGGGGTTTTCGGCGTGGAGCCAGTGGCCCGCACCGGGGAGTTTGGCGAAGCGGGCGCGGGGGAAGAGGGCGCGGATTTTGGGGCGGTGGTCTGGCAGGACGTAGTCCGACGCGCCCCCCGAAAGGAAGAGAGTGGGGTTTGTGAAGGGGCCGGTAAGCTCTTCGGGCCAGCCGATGATCTTGTCCATCTCGGCTTCCAGCGTGTCGAGGTTCAGGCGCCATTGTTTGTTGGGCACATCGAGCGATTGGGTGAAGAAGCTTTGCAGGCTGCGGTCGATGCCTGCGGCGGCGAGTTGGCTTTCGGCGTCAGAGCGGCGGGTGAGGGTGGTGAGATCGACGGTGCGCATGGCGTCGATCATGCCTTGCTGGGTGTGGGCATAGGCGATGGGGGCGATGTCAGCGATGACCAGTTTGCGGATGAGGTGGGGTTGGGTGAGGGCCAGTGCCATGGCCGCCTTGCCGCCCATGGAGTGGCCGCAGAGGTCCACCGGGCCGCCGATATGGGTGATGAGGTCAGCAAGATCCGCGGCAAGGTCGGGGTAGCTGTGGCTGGCGTGCCGGGGGCTGGAGCCGTGGTTGCGCAGATCCGGCGTGATGGTGGGGCCACGGTCGGACAGGCGTTTGGCGATCACGCCCCAGTTGCGGCCCGAGCCGTAGAGGCCGTGCACGATCATCAGGGGTGGGGCGGTGCCGTCGATTGTGTCAAATATGGAATACGCGAGCATGGGGTTTTGTAGGGTCATTGCGGGACGTGCACCAGTGCGATTAAAAATGCGCCATGACAGATATGCGTGACATTCCCATGAAGGCTGAAGCCGTGCGCGCGCTGATGGAAGAGCGGCTGGGGGTGAAGGGGCGTGATCTGGGGCAGGCGGTGCGCAAGGGACGGCGGATGTTGCCGCGCTGGGCGCGCAAGCAGGTGGCGGTGCTGGTTGCGGCGGATCGCGCGGCGCGCAGTCCCAAGACCGCCAAGCAGATTGACCGCACCAAGGTCATGCATGCCTATGAATTGATCACCAACCATCTGCGCGCCATCAACGTCAATGCGCAGCGGCGCGACCGGTTGCTGCGGCTGCTGGGGGTGATTGCTTTTCAGGTGCTGCTGCTGGCGGCGGCGTTTATCGCCTACATGTGGTGGCGCGGTTTTGTGTGAGGGACGGATATGAGCGTTGTGCGGATCGTGGCCAATCTTGCCACTGCGGATGTGCAGGGGGTGGCAGCGTTTTACAGTGATCTGTTTTCGCTGAACATTCTGATGGACATGAATTGGATTGTGACGCTCGGTGGGGATGAGCTGGCTCCGGTGCAGCTGAGCGTGGCGTCATCGGGCGGCAGCGGCAGCCCGGTGCCGGATCTGAGTGTGCTCGTCACCGATCTGGATGAGGTGGTTGAGCGGGCGGAGGCGCTGGGCGTGGCGCTGGTCTATCCGGTCACGGAAGAACCATGGGGCATTCGGCGGTTCATGGTTCATGATCCGATGGGCCGGCTGATCAACATCACCGAGCATATCTAGCCGTATTGCGCGTCCGTCACCGGCTCCATCCAGTCAGCGGCGCTGCCGTCCTGCGCTTCCTGCAAGGCGATATGGGTCATTGCGCAATCGGGCGCGGCACCGTGCCAGTGTTTCTCCCCCGGTGGGATCCAGACGACATCGCCGGGGTGCAGGGTCTGGATGGCTTTGCCGTCGGTCTGCGCGCGGCCCAATCCGGCAGTCACGATCAGGGTCTGACCCAGCGGATGGCTGTGCCAGTGCGTGCGGGCGCCGGGTTCAAACGTCACGGTCACGCCGTTCAGGCGGGCGGGTTCCGGCGCGCTGATCAGCGGATCGAAGCGGACGGTGCCGGTGAAATACGTGGCGGGGGCGGCGGTGGAGGGGCGGCTGCCTGCGGGATGGATGATCATGGGGTTCTCCTGATGGGGTGCATGCAGCTTAGGAGGTGAGCCGGACATGCAAAAGCCCCGGATGGTGTCATGCCGGGGCTTTGCTTTGGAATGTGCCGGGGGCCTTAGAGGTTCGGGTACAGTGGGAAGCGGGCGCACATGGCTTCCACTTCGGCCTTTACCTTGGCTTCGACCGCGCCGTTGCCGTCTTCGCCGTTGGCGGCGAGGCCGTCGACCACTTCGATGATCCAGTCCGCGATCTGGCGGAACTCAGCCTCCCCAAAGCCGCGGGTGGTGCCTGCGGGAGAGCCAAGACGGATGCCGGAGGTGACCATGGGCTTTTCCGGATCGAAGGGCACGCCGTTCTTGTTGCAGGTGATATGGGCGCGGCCCAGTGCCTTTTCGGTTGCGTTGCCTTTCACGCCTTTGGGGCGCAGGTCGACCAGCACCACATGGGTGTCGGTGCCGTGGGTGATCGTGTCCAGCCCGCCCTTGATCAGCTGATCGGAAAGCGCCTGGGCGTTCTTGATCACCTGCTGGATGTAGGTCTTGAATTCTGGCTGGAGCGCCTCGCCAAAGGCCACCGCCTTGGCAGCGATCACATGCATCAGGGGCCCGCCCTGGATGCCGGGGAAGATGGCGGAATTGAACTTTTTCGCCAGCGCCTCGTCGTTGGTGAGGATCATGCCGCCGCGCGGGCCGCGCAGGGTTTTGTGGGTGGTGGTGGTCGCCACATGCGCATGGGGGAAGGGGGAGGGATGTTCGCCCGCCGCCACAAGGCCCGCGAAATGAGCCATATCCACGTGCAGATAAGCGCCCACGCTGTCGGCGATCTCGCGCATGCGCTTGAAATCGATCTGGCGCGGGATGGCGGACCCACCGGCGATGATCAGCTTGGGTCTATGTTCGGTCGCCAGTTCCTGCACCTGATCGTAGTCCAGCAGGTTGTCCTGTTTGCGCACGCCGTACTGGATGGCGTTGAACCATTTGCCCGATTGGTTGGGGGCCGCGCCATGCGTCAGGTGGCCACCTGCGTCGAGGCTCATGCCCAGAATGGTATCACCGGGCTGCAACAGCGCCTGGAACACACCCTGGTTGGCTTGCGAGCCGGAGTTGGGCTGCACGTTGGCGAAATCGACGCCAAACAGTTTGCAGGCACGCTCAATCGCCAGACGTTCGGCGACGTCGACATATTCGCAACCGCCATAGTAGCGCCGCCCGGCATAGCCTTCGGCGTATTTGTTGGTCATCACGGAGCCTTGCGCCTCCATCACGGCGGCTGAGACGATGTTCTCTGACGCGATCAGCTCAATCTCGTTGCGCTGGCGGCCCAGTTCTCCGGTGATGGAAGCCATCAGATCGGGATCGCTTTGGGCGAGCGAGGAGGTAAAGAAGTCTTTCATCGGATCATTCCCTGATTAGGCGTGGTTGGCGTGCCGTTTACCTTAAAGTGCGTCGCGCGGGAAGGTTGTAAAACGACGCAGCGGGTGATCTGTGCGCCAAAGCTGGTAGTGCTTGGGAATATGTGGTTGGAATACGGGCAGAATGCGCCTGATCGGAAACCTTGCCATGCCCACCACTTTACCCAAGCCGCGCCCATGTCGCTGAAGATTGCGTTTATGGCCAGCCGCGCCCCGGTGGCGCAGACCGCGCGGGCGGCGCTGATCGGCACTTACGGCGATGTTGCGCCGGAGGCGGCGGAGATCATCGTGGCGCTGGGCGGGGACGGCTTCATGCTGCAAACCCTGCATGACACCCAATCGCTGAGTGCGCCTGTCTACGGGATGAACCGGGGCACCATCGGGTTCTTGATGAACGCTTACGGCGAAAGTGACCTGATCGCCCGGCTGGAAGCGGCAGAAACGGCGGTGATCAACCCGCTGGTGATGGAAGCCACGCATCTGGATGGCAGCATCTCAAAGGCGCTGGCGATCAACGAAGTGTCCTTGCTGCGGGCAGGTCCACAGGCGGCAAAGCTGCAAATCTCCGTCGATGGGCGGCTGCGGTTGCAGGAACTGGTCTGTGACGGGGCGCTGGTGGCAACGCCTGCGGGCTCCACAGCCTACAATTATTCAGCCCATGGCCCGATCCTGCCGATTGGCGCGGATGTGCTGGCGCTCACAGCGATGTCCGCGTTTCGCCCCCGGCGCTGGCGTGGCGCGCTCTTGCCCAAAAAGGCGGTTGTGCGCTTTGACGTGCTGGAGGCGGAGAAACGCCCCGTGATGGCGGATGCGGACGGCCACAGCCACCGCGATGTTGTTGCCGTTGAAATCCGGTCTGAACCCAGCGTATCCCATACAATCCTGTTTGATCCGGGCCATGGGTTGGAAGAACGCCTGATCCGCGAACAGTTTACCTGAGCGACGCGCTCCCCCGAACGAGCAGGGCACCACGCCCCCCATCTTTTCTCTATAAATATCCTCGCCGAAGGCTTGAAATGCCCCTGCAGGGCATTTCAATTTCTGCGCCGCGCTCAGCCGTAGTGATCCACCGGCGTGCCGGCAATCGCGCCCACATTCAGCAACCCGCGCGCGGTGATCGACGGCGAGACGATATGCGCCTTGTTGCCCATGCCCATCAGGATCGGGCCGACTTCCAGCCCGTCGCCCTTCATTTTCAGGATGTTGCGCACCCCTGATGCCGCATCGGCATGGGCGAAGACCAGCACGTTGGCCGCCCCCTCCATCCGGTTTTCGGGCATCTGGCGCGCGCGCAGCTCGGCGTCGAGGGCGGTGTCGATGTTCATCTCCCCTTCGTAACAGAAATCCGCCTTCTCGGCATCCAGCAGGCGGATGGCGGCACGCAGTCGGCCGCCGGTGCCTTCGCCCTGATTGCCGAACTGCGATTGGGAGCAGAAGGCGATCTTGGGCTCAATCCCGAAGCGGCGGACGTGGCGGGCGGCGCCGCGCGCGATCTCGGCGATTTGTTCAGGGTCGGGATGCAGATGCACCTGCGTGTCGGCAATGAACAGCGGCCCGTCTTCGAGGATCATCATGCTGAGCGCGCCATCCGGGCTGAGCCCTTCGCGCCCCAGCACTTGCGTGACGTAGTTGAGATGCCAGCGGAACTCGCCAAAGGTGCCGCAGATCAGGCTGTCGGCTTCATTGCGGTGCACCATCACCGCACCGATGGCGGTGGTGTTGGTGCGCATGACCGCACGGGCAATGTCAGGGCTGACGCCCCGGCGGCACATCAGGTGGTGATAGGTTTCCCAATAGTCGCGGTAGCGGGGGTCGTTTTCGGGGTTCACCAGATCGACGTTGTCGCCCAGTTTCAGGGTCAGGCCCGCGTGTTCGATGCGGCGCTGGATCACGTCCGGGCGGCCGATGAGGATGGGGCTTTCGACGGTTTCCTCGATGATCGCCTGTGCGGCCCGCAGCACCCGTTCGTCTTCGCCTTCGGCAAAAACCAGACGGCGGGGGGAGAGGCGGGAGGCCTCAAACACCGGGCGCATCACGAGGGCGGATTTGAAGACCGATCCGTCGAGTTTTTGCTTGTAGGCGTCGAGATCCTCAATGGGGCGTGTGGCAACGCCGGTTTCCATCGCGGCTTTGGCCACAGCGCTTGAGACAACGCCGATGAGGCGCGGATCGAAGGGTTTGGGGATGAGGTAATCCGCACCGAAGGTCATCTGTTCGCCCTGATAGGCGGCGGCCGCTTCGGCGGAGGTGGTGGCACGCGCAAGGGCGGCGATGCCTTCGACGCAGGCCAGCTGCATCTCATCGTTGATGGTGGTCGCGCCCACATCCAGCGCGCCCCGAAAGATGAAAGGGAAACAAAGCACGTTGTTGACCTGATTGGGAAAATCCGAACGGCCCGTGGCGATGATCGCGTTTGGCGCCACCTCGCGCGCCAGATCGGGCAGGATTTCGGGCGTGGGGTTGGCCAGCGCGAAGATGATCGGGCGGTCGGCCATTTTGGTCACCAGATCGGGGCTGAGCACACCGGGGCCCGAAAGGCCGAGGAAAAGGTCCGCATCGGGGATCACATCGGCCAGCGTACGCAGGTCGGATTTCTGCGCGAACTCTGATTTGATCGGGTTCATGTCGACCGCGCGGCCTTCGTAGACCAGCCCGTGGATGTCACAGAGCCAGACGTTTTCTCGCCGCACGCCCATCTTCAGCAGCATGTTCAGGCAGGCAATGCCCGCAGCCCCGCCGCCGGTGGAGACGATCTTGATGTCCTCGAATGTCTTGCCCGCGACGTGCAGGGCGTTGGTCACGGCGGCGCCCACCACGATGGCGGTGCCGTGCTGGTCGTCGTGGAAGACGGGGATGTTCATGCGTTCGCGGCAGATCCGTTCGACGGTGAAACAATCGGGTGCCTTGATGTCTTCAAGGTTGATCGCCCCAAAGGTCGGGCCAAGGGCGCAGACGATATCGGCGAGCTTTTCGGGGTCGCTTTCGTCCACTTCGATGTCGAAGCAATCGATGTTGGCGAATTTCTTGAAGAGGACGGCTTTGCCCTCCATCACCGGTTTGGAGGCCAGCGCGCCGATATTGCCGAGACCCAGAACGGCGGTGCCGTTGGTTACCACCGCAACCAGATTGGCGCGGGAAGTATAGAGCGCCGCTGTGGCGGGGTCTTCCTTGATCTCCAGACAGGCTTCCGCGACGCCGGGAGAATAGGCGCGGGCCAGATCGCGGCCATTGGCCAGCGGTTTGGTCGCGCGGATCTCCAGTTTTCCCGGCTTTGGGAAGGCGTGATAGTCAAGTGCTGCCCTGCGCAGATTGGCGTTGTCGGACATGGATGGGCCTCCCGATGGACTTTTAGTTTAGCGTTAAACTACCTTTTATGTGGCTGCAATTGCCGCAGCAACCCTCGCCTTGCGGCGCGGCGTTTGTCATAGTTACCGCAAAAAGGAAAAAAGATGGTCAAAGATTTGAAAGAGGCTGCTGCGGCTGTGCGCGAGAACGCGCATGCGCCCTATTCGGGATTCAAGGTGGGCGCAGCCATTCGTGCGGCGTCGGGTACGGTTTATGTGGGATGCAATGTGGAAAATGTGGCTTATCCCGAAGGCACCTGTGCGGAGGCCGGTGCCATCGCTGCCATGGTCGCAGCCGGAGAGACGGCGCTGACGGAGGCTTATGTGATCGCAGGATCACCGATGCCCGTGACCCCCTGCGGTGGATGCCGTCAGAAGCTGGCGGAGTTTGGCGTGGGCGATGTGCCGGTCACGATGGCGACCACCGGCGGGGTGGAGGAATTCACCACCCTGGGTGATCTGCTGCCCGGCGCCTTTGGTGCCGCGCATATGGAAAGCTGAGCCGATGGATGCGGCTGGATTGCTTGCAGATTTGCGCCACGGGCGGGCGCTCTCGGTAGAGGCGGTGCAATGGGCGGCGCAGGCGCTGGCGGAGGGCGGGTTGAGTGACGCGCAGGCCGGGGCCTTTGCCATGGGTGTGTGCCGCAACGGGTTGGATGAGGCAGGGCGCGTTGCGCTGACGCTGGCGATGCGGGATTCGGGGCGTGTGTTGGCGTGGGATGTGGACGGGCCGGTGCTGGACAAGCATTCGACCGGCGGGGTCGGGGATTGTGTGTCTTTGATCTTGGCGCCGGCGCTGGCGGCCTGCGGGGCCTTTGTGCCGATGATTTCCGGCCGGGGATTGGGGCACACGGGCGGTACGCTGGACAAATTGGAAGCCATTCCCGGTGTGGCGACCCAGCTGGAAGAAGCGCGGTTTCGGGATGTGGTGGCGCAGGCGGGTTGTGCGATTGTGGGGGCCACGGCGGATATCGCCCCGGCGGACAAGCGGCTTTATGCGGTGCGGGATGTGACCTCCACCGTGGATTCGCTGGATTTGATCACCGCCTCGATCCTGTCCAAGAAACTGGCCGGCGGGCTGGAGGGGCTGGTGCTGGATGTGAAGGTCGGCTCTGGCGCGTTTATGAAGGACATGGAACAGGCGCGGGCGCTGGCGCAGGCGCTGGTGGGCACGGCGAATGCGGCGGGGTGCCCGACGTCAGCGGTGATCAGCGACATGAGCCAGCCGCTGGTGCCGAGTTCGGGCAATGCGCTGGAAGTGGCGGAAGTGATGCGGGTGCTGACGGGCGCTCAGACGGGCGCGATTGTGGATTTATGTGGCGCGCTGGGGGGTGATCTGCTGGCGCGCGCGGGGCTGGCGGGCGATGCCGGTGCGGGGGCGGCGATGGTGGTTGGTGCGGTTCATAGCGGCGCGGCAGCGGAGCGGTTTGGCAAGATGATCGCCGCGATGGGCGGGCCGGTGCGGTTTGTCGAGACCTGGCAGCGGTTCCTGCCGGAGGCCAATGTGATCCGCGCGGTGACCGCGCAGGAGGCAGGTGTTGTGCAGGCGATTGCGGGAGAGGCGCTGGGCCATGCGGTGGTCGGGCTTGGCGGCGGGCGCGTGGTGGAAAGCGATCAGATTGATCCGAGCGTGGGCTTGTCCGAGGTGGTGCCGCTGGGGGCGAAAGTGGCCAAGGGGCAGACGCTGGCGATGGTGCACGCGGCGCGGCCGGATCAGGCAGAGAAGGCGGTGCGCGCGGTGCGGGCGGCGATTGAGATTGGGTCGGAGGCGGTCGAATTGCCTGCGCTGGTGCGCGAGAGGATCGGCTGATGGCACGGGCGTTTCTGGTGGTGATGGATTCCGTGGGCATTGGCGGCGCGCCGGATGCGGATACGTTTTTCAATGGCGATGTGCCGGATACCGGGGCCAATACGCTGGGCCATATCGCGGCGGCCTGTGCGGCGGGACAGGCGGAAGAGGGCCGGTCGGGGCCGCTCTCTCTGCCGCATCTGGCGCGGCTGGGGATCTGGCAGGCGGAGGCTTTGGCCAACGGACGTGTGGTTGAGGGTGCTGTCGCGGGCCAATGGGGCGCGGCGACAGAAGTGTCACGGGGCAAGGATACGCCTTCGGGCCATTGGGAATTGGCAGGGCTGCCGGTGCCCTGGGAGTGGCATTACTTCCCCGATGAAGACCCGGCGTTTCCTGCGGATCTGATGGCACATGTCGCCGGGCTTGCCGGGGTTGAGGGGACCTTGGGGAATTCCCATGCGTCGGGCTTGCCGGTGATCGAGGCCTTTGGCGCGGCGCATATCCGAAGCGGCTGGCCGATTTGCTATACCTCAGCCGACAGCGTGTTTCAGATTGCGGCCCATGAGGCGCACTTTGGGTTGGACCGCTTGTTGGCCCTCTGCGAGGCCGCCGCGCCAAGGTTGCACGCCATGCGCGTGGGGCGCGTGATCGCGCGGCCTTTTGTGGGGGAGGCGGGTGCGTTTGCACGCACGGGGAACCGGCGGGACTATGCGATTGTGCCGCCTGCGCCGGTGCTGACCAACTGGGTGCAGGATGCGAGGCGCCGCGTTTATGGTATTGGAAAGATTGGCGATATATTCTCCATGCAGGGGATTGATGACCTGCGCAAAGGCGCGGATGCGGTGTTGATGGGGCATCTGGCGGATCTTGTGGCAGAGGCCGAGGAGGGGTCACTGACTTTTGCCAATTTCGTGGAGTTTGACAGTCTTTACGGGCACAGGCGGGATGTGTCGGGCTATGCGCGGGCGTTGGAGTGGTTTGATCAGGAGATCGGTCGGGTGATCGCGGGTTTGCGGCCGGGGGACATGCTGGTGCTGACGGCGGATCACGGGAATGACCCGACCTGGGTCGGCACGGATCACACGCGCGAAAGGGTGCCGGTGCTGGTGGCGGGACAGGGGGCTGGCCCGTTGGGGCAGATCGGTTTCACGGATGTGGCGGCGTTGGTGGCGCGGCATTTGGGGGTGTCGGTGCCTGCGGCGGCGGAGGAAAATTGAGCCGCTGAAGCGGCATTTGATTTGATTCATTTTGGAGGCTCTGCCTCCAAACCTCCGGGATATTTATGGAGAAAAGAGGGGGCATG
>Ga0160419_101353_pt1 | contig 10066 bp, 8 predicted proteins | sample CelAP2metagpilot_2_FD_108196 | JGI IMG/M metagenome (GOLD analysis project Ga0160419, IMG submission 108196) | Phycosphere-associated microbial communities from Cellana algal ponds in Kailua-Kona, Hawaii, USA - Cellana AP2-4-25 metagenome pilot ... | reverse complement strand
CCGGTTGAAGGCGGCAGGTCCACCGCGCGCCATTCGCCCTGCATGGCCAGCACAGCAAGGACCGCAAGTCCCACGAACCCCACCGCGAAACCGGCAAAGGGTGCGCCCATCCAGACGCCCAGCACCACAGGCGCAACAGAAGCCGCACAAACCCCCAACAGCGCGCCGGTCTCACGCCACCGCGCCAGCAACAGATGCCCTCCCCGCGCCATCGCATCTGCCTTGGCCACGCCCTGCGCGTAAAAGCATATCGTCAGAAAGCTGAACCCGGAAAACACCAGCGTCAGCATCATCGCAAACCACAGCACCGGCGCAACCGGTGGCGCAACCGCAAACAGCCCGACCATCGCCACAGCCATCACCGCCGCCCCAATGCCAACGGCAACCCCGCGCTGATGCCGCAACCGTTCCGACAGCCGCCCCAGCAGCGGGTCCTGCACCACGTCAAGCAAGCGCAAGCCAAACAGAACCGTGCCCAACGCGGCCAATGACACCCCGTATTCGTCCACATAGAACTTCGGCGCATGAATGTAGATCGGCAACCCCGCCGCCGACAGCAACGCCGCGAACAAAGCATAAGAGGGCAAACGCTGCGCGCGGGCAGTGCGCATCAACGGCTCACGTCTTGGGTGGGGGGTTCCGGCCGGGACCGGAACGGTGCGCGTTTGACCCACAGCTTGACCGCCTGCCAGTGGATCAGGAACAGCACACGCCGCGCCCCAAAGGGCCGCCGCCACATCGCGCGCAGAATGCTGCGATTGCTCAGCGGCGCACGCGGCCCTTCCAGCGTGGCAATCAAACCACCGTTACCCGCACTATAGTCGATCCAGATCCCGATCTTGTCTGGCCGAATGTCGAAGCGAAACGTATATCCCCCTTCGATCGGCTGAAATGGCGAGACATGAAAGATCTTCGCCGCCTGCAAGGGGTCACTGGGCAGAATGGGCCGCAGATCATCGTGATGGCACAGATAGCAGTGGCGATCCCCGAAGGTGTTGCTGACCTCGGCAATCACACAGATCAACGCGCCTTCTGCATCCCGGCAGAGCCAGAAACTGACCGGGTTGAACACATGGCCCAGAACCCGCGGCTGGGTCAGCAACTCAAGCCGCGCCACACCGGTGATCTGATGTGTCGCCAACACCTCCCGCGCCCAGACAGCACCTGACCCGGCCTTCGGCGGCCCGCCGTGATCCCTGTCCTGAACCGATGTCAGCCCCGCCCTGTTGCGCCCGAACAGGCGCGGCGTCTGCAATGGGGCTTCGGCATCAAACAGCACATAGTCGATCGAATACCGAAAGGCATTGTCCACAGCCCCTTTACGGCCATGGAACGTATGCCCCGCGATATGATCAACCCTCTGCATCACTCGGCTGCCATCGGCACAGCGGGTGTCGCGCGCAGCGCCTCCACCACGTTCACCGCAGACCGCAATCCATCTTCATGGAACCCATGCCCCATCCAGGCACCACAAAACCACGTGTTGCGATTGCCGTTGAAACCCGCGATCTGCTCCTGCGCGGCCAATGCGTCCAGATCATACACCGGATGGCGCAGCGTGACCTGATCATAGATCAGCTCTTCGCGAATGCTGCGCTTGGTGTTGAGCGTCACAAAATGCGGATCATCCATCGGGATCGGCTGAAGCGAATTCATCCAGTAGGTCAGATCAATCCGGTCGCTCTGCGCCGTGCGGTCCTCGGTATAGACCCAGGACGCCCAGGTCGACCGGCGCTTGGGCATGATGCTGGCATCCGCATGCAGCACAATGTCGTTGGGCTGATACTTGATCGCCCCAAGCGTGGCCGCCTCCCGCGGGTCGGCATCGCTCAGCATGGCAAGCGTGTCATCGGAATGGGCGGCAAAAACAACTTCGTCAAAGGCTTCCCAATCGCCGCCCCTCGCCTGCACTTCCACCCCAAAGCCCGTGCGCCTGACACCCGCAATCGGCGCGTTCAGCCGCACCTCAACCCCTTGCCCGCGCATCGCCGCTTCCAGCCGCGACACATAGGACTGCGAACCGCCCTGCACCGTGTACCACTGATGCTGACCCGAATAGGCCAGCAACGCATGGTTCTCAAAGAACGAGATCATCGCATGGGCGGGGAAATCCATGATCTTCTCCGTCGGCGTTGACCAGATCGCCCCCGACAGCGGCGTCAGATAGTATTTGCGGAAATACGCCCCCATTCCCAGCAGATCCAGAAACTCCCCAATGGTGAGGGTCTTGTTCCCCGACAGGCTGAGCGCCTGTTTGTTGAATTTCACGATGTCCCGGATCATCCGCAGAAAGCGTGGGTTCATCAGGTTCCGCTTCTGGGCGAAAATCGAATTGATGCTGTTGAGCGCATATTCCATCCGTCCGCCATCGATCGACGCCCCGAAGCTCATGTTGGACTTCACGACGGGCACGTCCAGTTTTTCAAACAACGCCGCAAGATGCGGATAATTGGCATAGTTGAACACGATAAACCCGGTATCCACCGGCTGATCCCCGTTCTTGCCCGCAACCACCGTCCGCGCATGCCCGCCCAGCCGCGCGCCCGCTTCAAACAAGGTGACGTGATCGCGATCCGCCAGCATATGGGCCGCACCCATGCCGGAAATACCGGCACCGATCACGGCAATCTTACGAGGCGGCTGCGCGGTCAGGCGCGTCCCGACTGTGGGGTCTTCAAAAGGCATAGAGGGTGACTTCCTGTGGTGGTGAAACGGTAAATAGGGTTACGCAGAGAACACGGGTCCGGATGTAAAAGAGTTGCAAAGTTTTTTCTCACTCACCTTTGATCCACTTGGGCACTTGCCGCGTACCCCTCTTATGCTAGCTCAAGTTACACCTTTGGAAACCCAAACACCCGCCGCAGCCGTCATTGGGCGCTCGGCCCAGGGGCTTTACGGGGTGGAAATGGCAGGAAAAATGGGTGTGGCAAACGAAAAGCTCGGCTTTGATGCGGGCCAGCAGACAGACTGGGTGCAGATGATGGTACTGGTGCGGGATCATCAGGACCGATCTGCCTTTGCTGCGCTGTTCAATCACTTTGCCCCCCGCATCAAGGGCTTCCTGATCAAATCCGGCGCCGATGCCGCCATGGCGGAGGAATGCGCGCAGGACGTCCTGACAACGCTCTGGAACAAGGCCGGGCAGTTTGATCCGACCCGCGCTTCTGTGGCCACATGGATCTTCACCATCGCCCGGAACCGCCGCATCGACATGCTGCGCCGTCAGCGGCGCCCCGAACCCGAAGAATTGACATGGGGCCCCGAACCGGAACCCGATCAGGCCGATGTCATCGCCCTGCAACAAGACAGCGAAAACCTCAGCGCCGCCCTCGCCAAGCTGCCTGACGCCCAGCGCGACCTGATTGAGAAAGCCTACTTCGGCGATCTCAGCCAATCCGAAATCGCGCGCATCACCGGTCTGCCGCTTGGCACGATCAAATCCAGAATCCGGCTCGCACTCGACCGTCTGCGCCACGCCATGCAATGAGTTTGAACAGGGACAATGACGATCAAACATCACCCACAGGAGGCCACGCTGCTGGCCTATGCCACCGGCAATCTGCCCGAAGCCTTCAACCTGATCATCGCGGCGCATGTGTCGCTCTGTGACGACTGCCGCGCGGTGGTCGAAAGCTGCGATGCGGTGGGCGGCAGCCTGCTCGAAAACGCCGCCGATGTGGCCATGTGCGCCGAAAGCCTTGAACGCACGATGGCCGCCCTCGACACACCGCAGGCCCCGCGCCCCCCACGCACGCCCGGCATCCTGCCCGCGCCGCTGCACCCCTATGTCGGGGGCGACCTTGACGCGGTCAAATGGCGTCCTGTCGGGATGGGCGTGAAACAAGCCATCCTGCCCACTTCGTCTGAGGCCAGCGCGCGTCTGCTGCGCATCCCCGCCGGTGTCGCGATCCCCGATCACAGCCACGAAGGCAACGAACTCACACTGGTCCTGCAAGGGGCCTTCGCCGATGAAGGGGATCACTTCGCCCGTGGCGATCTCGAAGTGGCCGATGGCGAGGTGACCCACACCCCCGTCGCGGCCCCCGGCGCAGACTGCATCTGCCTCGCCGTCACCGACGCGCCTCTGACATTCAAAGGCTGGCTCCCCCGCGTCGTCCAGCGCTTCGTCGGCATCTGAGCGTCAGGGCCTCTCCTAGGCCCTCCCTCTTTTTGGCCATAAATATCTCAGAGAGTGTGAGAGACAGCGTCTCTCATAGACCGGCGTGCCGGTCTTCGTGGCTCTACCCTTTCGGCCGCTCCAACGGCACGACGGAGGACGCAGGCCTTTCCTCCGCCAACTCTTCGAAATCGAAGTTGTGCAACCGGCCCGCACGTTTCGCGGATTTCTCGGCCGAGATCAGAATGTCATCCACATCCTTGCGCGCCTGATTGAAATGCGTGTCCAGCTTGCCCACCCGCGTGACCAGCCGTTCCACATCCGCGTGCAGCATGCCCAACTCGCGGCGAATGGCCCCCGCCTGCTCCTGCATCCGCGCATCTTTCAGGATCGCCCGCATGGTGTTCAACGTCGCCATGCAGGTGGTCGGTGATACGATCCAGACGCGCTTCTCAAAGCCGTACCGCGTCAGCTCCCCGAAATTCGCATGCAACTCCGCATAGACCGCTTCCGACGGCAGGAACATCAACGCCCCGTCCGCCGTCTCCCCTTCGATGATGTAGCGCTCGGAGATGTCATCAATATGCTTGCGCACCGCGACTTTCATCGCGCGCACAGCGTCTTTCAGCGCATGGTCACTCTCCGCCGCCCGCAGCGCCTCATAGGCCTCCAACGGGAACTTGCTGTCGATCACAATCGGCCCCGGAGGGTTCGGCAGATGCACCAGACAATCAGGCCGCCGACCATTGCTCAATGTCGCCTGCAAGGCATAGCTGTTTGCAGGCAGTGCCTTGCTGACGATGTCATGCAGCTGGATTTCGCCAAAACTGCCGCGCGTCTGCTTGTTGCTCAGGATATCCTGCAAGCTCAGCACATCGCCGCTCAACTTGGTGATGTTGTCCTGCGCCTTGTCAATCGCTGCCAACCGCTCCTGCAACTGCGTCAGACTGGTCGTGGTCTGCTTGGCCGAACCATGCAGCGTCTGGTTCATCCGCTCCTGCATCTCCGCCAGGGCCCGCTGGGACCGCGCGGAATTCTCCGCCAGCCGCTCCTGCATCTGCAATTGCACCGTGTTCAGCCGTGTCTCCATCGTCTGAATGACCTGCGCCTGCGCATTGGTCTGCGTGTCCGATACCGTCTGCAATCCGCCCTGCAACCGCTCTTGTGAGGCCCCCAACTGCTGCACATGCCCGCCCAGCACCTGCAACTGCTGGCCCAGCGGTGCCGCCATCCGCGCCGACCGCCCCGCCGCACGCACTGCGACAATCAGCAACACCAGCATCAGCAGCACCACCGCCCCGGCGATGAGGGCGGCAATCACGCGGGGGTCATCCCACTGGTACAAAACACCTGAAATTTCCATCACGTCCGCCCGAAGAGCCGCTCAATATCGGCAAGTTTCAATTCCACATAGGTAGGCCGCCCATGGTTGCACTGCCCCGAATGAGGCGTTGCTTCCATCTCGCGCAGCAGCGCGTTCATCTCTTCGCCCCGCATCCAGCGGCCCGACCGGATCGAGCCATGGCAGGCCACCCGGCTCAGGATCGCCTCGATCCGCGCCTGCAACAGCGTGCTGTCATTCTGATCCGCCAATTCATCCAGAATATCGAGGATCATCGCACGTGCATCCACCTGACCCAGAATGGCAGGCATCTCCCGGACCGCAATCGCACCACCGCCAAAGGCCTCGATCCCCAGCCCGAACTGCGCAAAGGCTTCCTGCATCTCCAAAAGCCGCGCGCAATCGCCCGGCGACAGTTCCACAATCTCAGGGATCAACAGCGCCTGCGCGGCAACCCCATTCTCCGCCATCTGGCGTTTCAGCTTTTCATAGACCAGCCGCTCATGCGCCGCGTGCTGGTCGACAATCACCATGCCCGTGGCGGTCTGAGCGATGATGTAATTCTCATGCACCTGCCCCCGCGCCGTGCCCAGCGGATAGTCCGGCGCCTCTTCCTCCACGACCTCCGGCGCAGGTGTCTCTACCCGGCCCCAGACACCGCTCGTTTCCGCAAACCCCGGCGCTTGCGCCTGATAGGCCGCCGTGCGCGCGCCAAGCGACGGCCGGTCCATCTGATAGACCCGCGCCCCACCAACCGGCTCCGCCTGCATCGCACCCAGTGTTGCATCCGCCACCGTGGTGGAGGCCCGATGCCCCGCCTCAGCCAGCGCATGCCGCAACGCTGATACAATCAACCCCCGTGCCAGCCCCGGATCGCGGAACCGCACTTCGGACTTCGCCGGGTGCACGTTCACATCCACCAGCGTCGGATCACAATCAATGAACAACGCCGCCGCCGGATGCCGGTCCCGGCTCAGAAAATCGAAATACGCCCCCCTGAGCGCGCCGGTCAGCAGCTTGTCCTTCACAGGCCGCCCGTTCACAAACAGGAACTGCGCCACCGCCGCTCCCCGCGAATAGGTGGGCAATGCTGCAAACCCGGTCAGATGCAGCCCCTCCCGCTGGGCATCAATGGCCAGCGCATTGTCGGCAAATTCCCGCCCCATGACATCCGAGAGCCGCCCCCGCAGCGCCTCGAACAGATCGCCCTGGGCCGCACCAACCCGAAACACCTCGCGCCCCGCGCCATCGCCGGACACATCGCGCAGCGTGAACTGCACAAACGGCTCAGCCATCGCCAGACGCTTGACCACATCCGCAATCGCCTGCGCTTCGGCGCGGTCGGTGCGCATGAACTTCAGCCGCGCCGGCGTGGCAAAAAACAGATCGCGCAGCGTCACCACCGTCCCGCTGTTCAAGGCCGCAGGCCGTACCGCACCCATCTTGCCACCGCTCACACGGATCTCCGCCGCGTCATGCCCTGCCGCGCGGCTCACGATACTCAACCGCCCCACCGCCCCAAGCGACGGCAGCGCTTCACCGCGAAAGCCAAACGTGTGGATGTTCAACAGGTCCGAGCCGTCAATTTTTGACGTCGCATGCCGCGACAGCGCCAGCGCCAGATCATCCGGCGCAATCCCGCAGCCATCATCCGTCACCCGGATCAGCGTCTTGCCCCCGTCGGCATATTCCACCGTGATCCGGCGCGCCCCTGCGTCGATTGCGTTCTCCACCAGTTCCTTGACCGCAGACGCAGGCCGTTCAACCACTTCGCCTGCCGCAATGCGGTTGATCGCTGCGTCGTCCAGCTGCCTGATCTGGGGCCGGTCTGTGGATATGTTGGGGTTTGGATGCGCCATGCCGCAAGACCTAGCATGATTGCACGCGATTCTGCCAGTGCCAGCGGCGCATCAGGCAAACGAAAACGGGTCGCCCCCGAGGGAGGGACGACCCGATATGACTGACTGCTGCACCGCCGGTTTTTGTATTTTTTGTCGGACAAAGGTCAGTCGCTGGGGAAATCCGGCGCTGCCTGTCATGTCAGGCATGTGGCCGACCGTGAACGCGCCCCACTATCCCCCAGGGCGCATCCTCTGCTCGACAGGTTGGGCAATGTGCCGTCCTGGCCGTTATCTGTTGAACCCGTATACACAGGGGATGATTCGCAGGTCAAAGGGAAAACGAATCGGTTGGGTGAAAAAGTGCGAATCGGGTGATTCTCTGGTGGATTGGGAGGCGATTTCCATCCTTCGGTCCATCCGCGCGGATCAGAACCGTATCTCGAACCGCGCGCCTGCCGGTTCCGGCACAAAGCGCACCTGCCCGCCGTGCGCACCCGCCAGCGCCTGCACAATGCTCAACCCCATGCCGGTGCCACCCTCATCGCGTGTTGTGGTGAAAAACGGATCAAACAGCCGCGCCTGATCGCCCGCCGCCACACCGCTCCCGTTGTCGATCACCGCCAACACATCCCGCTGCCAGACCAGCCTCAGCACATCCGCCCGATGGGTCACCGCGTTCTGCGCAAACTGACGCAAAACGGCGCAGAGATCGTCATGGGGCATCGGCACTTCGCCATCCGCCTCAACCTCAATCCGCAAACCGTCCAGCGCGGCCACCGCCTCCGACAGCCGCGCCACCCCGCCCGAGCGCGCCATGCCTGCCGCGGAATGCGCGCGCAGATCATCCAGCAGATGCTCCATCCGGGCCGCGGCTTCGGCAATGGTGCGGGCAAGATCCGCCCGGTCCTGCGCGCTGCCCGCGTCCTGCAACAGCTCTGCCGCTCCGGCGATGGCTGTCAGCGGGGATTTCAACTCATGGGTGACATGGCCCGCATAGGCGCGCAGACTGTCGGCGCGGTTGTGCAGGGTGGTGCCCATGTCGATCACGCTCTGCCCCAGTTCGGAGAACTCCGGCGTGCCGAAATGCGCAGGCAGCGGCGCATCCATCCGCCCCGCCTTCACCGCCCGCGCATGGGCGGTCAGCGCATAGACCGGCCTGAGCACAAGCCGCCACAACAAAAACCCAAGGATCGCCGTAGCCACCACCGCGGTCCAGCCAATCAGCCACGACGTCTCCGCCCAGCCCAGCACATTGCCCGCCACCCGGAAATACGCGATGCCCACCAGCGGCACGCCCAGCACACCGGCCAGCGTCCCGCCCACGACCAACGCCAAGGGCGGGCGCCATTTGCGCCTCACGCGGGGCTGCATGGCCCCATCCGAATGCCCACGCCATGCACCGTCTCAATGGCCTGCGCGCATCCCGCCTCTGCCAGCTTGGCGCGCAGGTTGCGCAGATGGCTGTCCAGCGTCCGGTCCGACACATCCATGCCCACGCCGTAAACCGCATCCACCAGCGCAGGCCGCGCGATCACCTGATCGGGCCGCGCCATCAGCTGCGCCAGTATCCCCATCTCCCGCGCCGTCAGCGGCACGGAGGTCTCCGCCACCAGACAGGCATGCCTTGCCGCATCAAGACGCAGCACCCCGCGCGTCTGCACGCCCAAAGCCGCCTGCGGCATCCCGCGTTTCAGGATCGCCTTGATCCGTGCCACCAATTCGCGGGGGGAGAACGGCTTGGTCACATAATCATCGCCGCCCAGCTCAAACCCCAGCACCCGGTCAATCTCATCATCGCGGGCGGTCAGAAACAGCACCGGCGTCTGGTCACTGGCCCTGAGCGCCCGGCACACCTCCAGCCCGTCCCGCGCAGGCAGGCCAATGTCCAGAATGACCAGATCAAACCGGCCAGAGCGGGCCTTGCTCAACCCCTCCTCACCGTCGCCTGCCTCTTCCACGTCCATTCCCGCCTGCCGCAGGGCAATGCGCAGCACTGATCGGATCTGCGGGTCGTCATCAACAATCAGAATATGCGGCACCATCAGAAGTTCCCGGTCTGGATGGCGTTCAGGCTATTTCGCGCGCGCCAATTGCGAAAGCCCCATTCGCGCCAGTCCTGCGGCAGATCGGCGGCGGCCGGCCATCGGCACAGCGTCGTCTCCCGCTGGGCGTCATAGGCCGCAATCACCGGCTGCGCGCCGTCGCCCAGACGGCACAGGTAAAACGTATCGCGTTTCACATCATGGCTCAGGTTGTATTGCGCAATCGCCGCATCAAAGCTCACCCACGCACAAAGGTACAGCACCCCGGCCCCCAGCGCGCTGAGCCGCACCAGCAGCCAACGGTTGCCGAACCCTGCGCAGACCTGCCACAGGATCATCACCAGCCCCACGGCCACAAGCCCCATCCAGATCGCCGCCGCCAACCGCAGCCGCGTCAGCCCATAGACCTCCACATAGAGCGACAGCCGCACCTCGGAACTGATCACCAGTGCCACATTCTGCGCGACCCACAGCACCAGCAGCGCCTTCAGCACCGCACTGCCGGCGATCCAGCGCTGACACATCAGGGCAAATCCCCCTGCCAGCAGCGCTGTGATCACCAGCGGATAGGCCCCCCGGTGGGCGTATTCGGCGTAAGTGATCCCCGCAGGCAACCCCACACCGCCATAGAGATAGACCATGTCCATCAGCGTCTGCACCGCGAAGACCGCGTTGAACAGAACCAGCGCGCGCGCCGTCGACAGCGAATTGATCAACCCGATCT
>Ga0160419_101352_pt1 | contig 10078 bp, 13 predicted proteins | sample CelAP2metagpilot_2_FD_108196 | JGI IMG/M metagenome (GOLD analysis project Ga0160419, IMG submission 108196) | Phycosphere-associated microbial communities from Cellana algal ponds in Kailua-Kona, Hawaii, USA - Cellana AP2-4-25 metagenome pilot ... | reverse complement strand
GTATCAGTACCAGCAGCACCTCAAAAGAAGCCACCCACCACTGCAGCTCCACTACCCTCCACAATGCCAAATGCAGCCGCCGCTTGAGAAGCAGCATGTGAAGGCGTCGACCAAGTGCTTTTTGATAAACGAGCTCGTGGAGGCTAAGCGCTACCCACCGATTGCACCGCTGAGTGAAGCCTCCTTGCCTCTGCAACAGATTCGAAATGGTGTCATGGGTGTTTCGGTGGGACTGCTGCCTGGCAGATGCTCCAAGATCATGAGAAAGTACCTTCCGGTAAGAGACATGAGAGAGATATGCTTTGCTTTTGCATGTCTGATATAACCTCATATGGCAACTGACTTCTTTTCTCTTCACTCACTCGTTCTTCCCGTACAACAGAGCGCGGAAAAGCAGCGACGAGCGTCGAAAGAGGACTTGTCGGGTCTAACTGCGGAGGAGAGAGTAGAGCGACGCAAGATACGTGCTCGCATGTACAATCGCATGTCTCGCCACCGCCGCAATCAGCTGCATGGTGAGCTGCGCAGCGACGTGAGTCGCATGGGAATCTACAAGAATATTGTCGATGGTGCGCCAGACATGGTATGTGTCGTTTCCCCCGACATTCAGAGCCGGGTGCTATACATCAACAAGGCCGCTCGATGTGTCCTCCATACTGACCCCGCGCAGCTGGTGGGGTCCAGCTTCTGGGACATCGTCCACACGGAAGATAAAATGGCTCTATTCAGGGCTCTCACCACCGTCACTATATTCAAGTCGGCCGGAAAAGTGGAAAGGCTACGCTGTCGTGTCGTCACCAACAACCCCGGTGAATATGTGTCTGTCCGGATGACGCTCGCGAATGGGATGCAGGGCATTGTCTGCGTTATGTGCCACGGAGATTCTCTGTCTGCCATTTCGCGTGTGTTGTCTGACGGACGACAGTGTGTGATATAGGATGGTCTCTTAGAAATGGTATGATAATCTGATAGAGGTTGACCAAACGGGCTAAAGTAGATATCAGAGTAGAATCGAAAAAGAATCAAATTTAATTTCTTGAGGGAAATCGAAATTACAATGCAATTGAAAGAAATATATTTATATCTTCACTAATGCTCTTGACTTTCCATTCTCCGTAAAAAATATCCAAAGACGTCTAGAAGACCGTCCATCATAGTGGGCACGGCAGAGGGTGTGCCTTAACAGTCAAAGCAATTATTTATGATTTGGCCAGATCTGCTACTCTCCGGGACAAGGCCATCTGGCTATAATAAGCCTACGGATCACGAAAATGGTGCATGCCCGCTATACACAGTCCGTCATACATACTTTGTCTATAATAGATTGATCCATGTAGTTCACTTGTAGAAATCTAGCCAGATCTGACTCGATTGATCCCAATCGAGGCAGAAGATAGAGTAGCGGGGAAGACGTAAGAGAGGAGGGAAATAGATGAATCTGCTTATACAATCATGTCTTGCTCATTCATTCGTGTTTACACTACATGCAGATTTTGCTCTGCTATTAATGCACATCATTTCCAAAGTGAAGAAGGGCCGCTACCTGTAGAGCCTCAACAATGCATGCAAGTCCCTTGCATCAGGCGTGTCCTTCCCGCAATGGTGGCCTCGAGGTTACCCACAGATTCACCCCTGGACGAAGCGCTCAGATAATAGCAGCATCTGCTGCCCAAAGTCAACTTGAATCATGGGTCTAGAGAATAATATACTGTGGCAGCACTTATTTGACTTCAATGCCTCTGAGGCGGGGTTCTGGGAGATCGTGGCCAGATGGTCGGCTGAAAGTCCGAGTTGGGCAATTTATTCGATGAATGTTTTACTTCTGTGTAGAAGGAAAGATATGGCTTGGTTAAAGAGGATTATGCTGGGGGTTTGGATTTGGATGCGCCCCTAGGTAAGGGAAGGAGCAATCTAGCGGGATGGTCCAGTTTACGACAAAGTCACGGAAGGTAGAAGACCTCCGAATATTTATTAAGATGTTGACTGATATTTCGAGAAGCCTTCTTTACGAGACTCCCATGGGACTAGAGCTTGCCTTCTCAACACCATCAACTGCTTTTTAAAACGAAATCAGTCTCCCATTTGAAACCTGGCCAGGATTACTTTGACGTCACCAAAGGGACTCAAAATTTCTGGTTCACTTCTTGCCCCTTTATAAAATATCTTAGTCTGGTTGCTCCTACTACTCCTCCTTCTACTTCTTCTCTCCCTTCCTTATCTTTTTTTTCTCCTTTCTTCTCGCTGTCGATTTTTCCGCTAACAACCTATCTAGAGGGCAATCAGTGTTACTGGTCTCTTCAGGGTTGTACATAGGATTTGAGCATACAATACAAGTAATGTTCGACAAATAAAACGGACACATGCACAACACAACACGTACAGAGCATAGCAGACAAGAACATTATCGCGCACATAGATAGGCTGACCCGGCAGAAATGGAAAGCTGGGCCAATGAGACTTCCGCTCTGGGAGCCAATCCTTCTTTTGAACTTTATGCTGGATCGCTTTAAATCTGTAATGAAAATAGAATGGAAATAGTGAGCAATGATGCTCCCCATCTACTAAGCAAGCATAAAATAGGACGCAGCCTATTGGGCTTTACTGGACTTACAAGGCTTTTACTGGACTAACAAGGTTATACCATTTAGACATCCACATACGATGATGCATGCTGATTTTCCCGGGGTAGGAATCCAAGAAGTATCCAAAAATTCGAAGAAGAGTCCTCCCCCGCACTCTATATGTAAAGCTACTTATATGTCAAAAGTTCTTAGGTCATGCTGAAATGGGATAGGGCCTCACGAAGTTCACGTCTAGTTGGGTATTCCATTCCTGATAATCAAATCAGAAAAAATTGAAAGGGCTCTCTGAGTTGGGGGGCAGGGAGAGCAAAACTGTGTCATGCTCCACCGAGGCAATATTTGGGGCAGGATACTCCCCAAAACGGCCGCTGCCGCCATAGATATCACTGAACATCGAGAGAATCGTGTCACGCCTGTAAACTCACGTGGCACTGTTGATCTGATCACCACTCAAGCACAAGAATAGTCAGAGGTAACTAAGTCAATTCCATCATTACAACTTGAAAAGTCGATTTCGCCGAGTCGATATTGAGTCTTGCTTGTGTAGGTGGCTGCCAGCTGCAGGAAAGGTGTGACGGTGGAAAAGGGAAGAGATGGAGGGAAATGGTGACCGTTGTGGCTATAATGCAAGATGTGAAGTATCTGGATCTAGATTTGAGAGCAAACAATCTGCACGCAAATATTAAATGCATCGAATCTTTACCCCTCTCCCAACACGCAACATGCATCCATCCATATATATATATATGTATATATATATATATGTATATATGTATATATACTGTCGCAACAATGTACCAGGGACTAAAATGGTGTTGATCTTGTAGTGAAAAGACAAGACTCACCCCGGATGCTTGGTTTTTTGGTCGTCGCCATAAAGGCGGAGCTCGGCGGAGCGATCACAAATTTTGAGGGGAAAACCAACCAACGCATCAGCATTGCAAATTTCAACGGAACATCTGTATACAGCCGCCTAAATATCAGCATCAGGCGTATCATCGGGGACGACATTAGGCACTAAGTCAAACACTAGAATGAGACGGTCAAGAAGTGGGCTAAACACAGGTGCCTAAACCACGTGAGCATGATCCAACTTGGTGCAAAGCTCTTGATTGATGGATTCTCCCTTAACTTACAGTTCACTGTCGGTGCCGAAGACTTTGTCCAAAGCCACGCCAAGCCTCTGGTGGTAAAGAAGGATAGAATCGTGAATGTCACCTAAAACTTTGTGGTAACCAGCTTAATGACACGCCCTTTTGCTTATGTGAACCCTGTTCTGACTAAGTTACGTCGAAAGAAACGTAGGGAGGGAGGGGAGGGCTTGGCCCAGAAAAATCGATTCCGGGCCTGTTGGCCTGCCTACAAATGTGCGACCCGACACATGTCTCTTTCTCATTGCCTAAACAGGCATTGACATTTCTCGCTCCGTTATTTATTCCTTTCCCCCTTTCTTTCTTCCTTCCTTTCCCCCCCACCATTCTCCTCCTCAACCCATCTACCTCTTTACAGCTCGTAACTGACCTAAACATTAACGCCCAAAATTTTTAATTCAATTCTAATAAAAACTAAGAATGAGACGACCAGAAGCAAGATAGACAAGTGGGTGGATGACCTCAGGATCACTATCAGGTTAGCAAAGATCTTTCCCATTACGTGGAAGCCTAAGTGAGTGAGATGGAGGAAGGGAGGAAAAGGAAGGGATGACGGATAACGAAGATGGAGAGTACGTAGAAAATGAAACTTATCACTTTCCCCTGCCTTGATTCTCACTGCTTCCATGCCTCTAGTTTCTTTCTTTCCCTCTTCGTCAGATTTTGTACGATTTCCTATGTCTGTGGCTGTACCTATGTTTCTGTGTCTGTGTGTCTTTGCCTGAGTCTGGCTCTGTGTCTGTCTTCGTGTCTGTCTTCGTGTCTGTGTTTGTTTGTCTTATTGTGGGTGTAGGTGTATCTGCCTTCTCTTTCAAAGGGACAGGACGATAAGAAAGAAAAGAAGCAAGAACACATGAGTGTCTGTAATTAAATTAAAATCTACATTCCATTTTATGGTACAATATGACTTTGGTGGATGGTCACAACCTTGATTTCTTCTGGCGGTATTACGTCAATGAGATCGCTGGGTCAACACTGATTGCAGCTTATTCTCTTTTGTCCTTCATACCCCATCCTCGTCGATTGGTGTTGCCTTTTATGAAAGAGCAAGGGCGACATTATAAGGATATTACGATAAAGCTGTGTGATAGCAATGACATCGGGTATGGACTGTTTAAGCCATTGAACAAGACACAAGGTGGATAAGAAGAAGGATAAAGCAGCAAAAATGCGGAAAAAGAAGGCCGGAAAAGAACGGAGGCAACAAGCTGCACGAAAGGAGAAAGAACGATGAGAAGCAAAGAGGGAAGAGCAGAAAAAGTACAATAATAGAAGAAAGCGGAAGAAGATAATAATAGTGAAGAAGAAATAGTGAAGCGACGTCCCAGGATAAGAGCAGAAGAAAAGGAGGCGCAACTGCAGGTGATAGCTGGACCAATGGAGCTGGTGACACCACCTGCAGGACGCACTAGTGTATGACCCCCCCAAAAATGAAAAGAAAGAAAGCATAGGGGTCGGATCAAGTCAGGAAAAGTGTGAAAAGGTTGGATGAAAGGTGAAATGAAGTCAGGAAAAACAGTCGGTAATGGAAGAAGTCCCCCAAAAAATCCTAAGACCTCTAAAATTAAATAGGGGAGTTGAAGATAGTAAGGAAGAATTAGTCTAGGGTGGAAATAGTGGGGGGAGAAAGTCGGGTTTGGATGAAGTCAGGAAGAAACCGAAGAGGACATCGAGGCGTAAAAATCGTCAAAAAGGAGAAAAGAATGAGTTCCTTGGAAGTAGCAGTGGCCATTTGGTTGACTTTGGTGGTTTGTTGGAAGGATCGGAACGGAGGAACTTGGTCCAGGTTGCACCCGTCGTCCCTATAGGGTTGCGAAGATGCACTGAGCCCAGTAAAGCAGTTGCCCAAAATTCAAAGTGTATCAGCAACAAGGAAAATGGAGCCTCGCGGGGCGGAGGAAGAGGAGTGAACGAGGAACGGAAAGATGAAGTGAAAGCGCAGGCGGTAACAGGAGAAGAGGAACAGGAACAAGATACCTGCTGTGTCCACGAAGATAAAGCATGAAGCAGGGAAAGACAAAATCGCCAAGGATGGTGGAGTTACGAAGGAGGGGGAAAAGGAGAAAATACTTAAAGCCATGAGTTCGGCGTCTAGATTGTCGGCGAAATATTCACCATATTCACTCGCACGCCCTTCCCACCGTCGGTCATGTCCAGACCCGGCTCATCCAACACAGCGTCATACTCGTAGTCATCCTTGCCTTGTGCGGAAGCGATATTCAAGGCAGCTGCTGAAGCAGTGATAGCCGTTCCAAGCTGTAAAGTGTCGGAGCAGAGTTGACCGGATAACTCCTGGTAAGGCCCGCACCATAGCTGCTGCTCCTCCACTGCGCAAACTCCCCCTATATTCTCCGGATCTAGATAATTGAGTAACTACTCCCGCAGGCATGCCCTTATGGGCTGCTCTAGAAACTCAGCCAATGCACGCTATGCCGCACATGCCAAAAGGACACCCAAAAGTATTTATCATTGTTTCTTTCCCCCTCAAGAAGTTTATTTACATCTATTCTATGAACGGTGCCAATGCAGCCTTCTGTTCCTCCATAAATCTACATATTTCCTGGCCCTGATCACCTTTATCCCTCCTTTAGATCCTCAAAAGGACGTTTTCTAACCGGCCCGAATCATCGGCATGCTTACCATGGCATGGAATGTCTTTGCAATACTTGTCCTTGTAAAGAGTCTCATTACTTCCTATGTGCCCTTACTAAGTGTCATAGCTTGAAGTGTTTTCGACGAAACAGGAAAGTGCCACCATAAGAGGGCCAACAGGAAGACAACTGAAACAAATTTCTTGTAATATGATGGCGAACCCCTCCCAGATTTTTTAAAAAAAACACACAACTATAATTATCTTTTTATAAAACTTTCGAATGTAGTCTGTCTACACCTTTTTTATCTATCTCTTAAAGGGCACGGCTGCCCGTAGCACGCGTCGCGCATACAAGTCAGTGGTCATTTAACTGGAAAATTGTTGCGGATTTTTTTTTTTTTTAATATTCAACTATATATATATACGGACTTCCGTTCGGATCATGTTCTTGTTTGTTCTTTGTTGAGTGGCTGTTATCACACGTCTGACCAATTTTGGACGAATAAGGCCCTGCAAATGAATATATTCGTTCTTTAGTCGCTTCGTACGCATTTTGTGGCGGCGGACGAAGTTACGTCGTCATTTCGTACACAAAAACGTGGGCAGCACGAAGTAACGGTCGTCACTTCGCACATAATTTGTAGAACCCCATGAAGTTACTTCATCGCACCATGTTCCACTGGGTGGTAAAGACGAAGACGAGCAACTGGAGCATGCAGCAGGCCCGTACAAAAACACTCTAGGCCAAATGCATATTTGGTGGAGAAAGGGCACGTATTTACCTGATTTCTTTTTGATACCCGACTTGTTATGTGGCAATTTGTTCGCAAACGGAATTCTGAACAGAAGCTCAGAGTGAGCGTTTCGACTCTTTTTTCCCTTTATCACTGCCATTACTTCCAAAGCACATTCGCATCAACAGCTTGGCCCAGAGGTAATTAAAATAATTTTGGCCCACTTGCCCTCTTGTTTTGCCAAAGTATATCCTCTACTGCACGATAAACACACGCCCTTGCCACTTACACTCACCCACAAAACCGCAGAACCAACACATGCCCATAAAATAGAAGGGAAAATAACCGACAATATTGTGTTGGGGCGTATTGTAGAGTGAGGAACATAAACGTGTGAAGATTAAGAACTTCTTCTGAAATCGTTAGGCTTGTAATGGTGCCACCAAGCCCAAACAAAAGACCTGGAGCACTATCCTATTGCATAATCAAACAGAATTGATATTATTGCGCGAGCCCTCAATTATCTGCAAAGCATCAAATATAGGAAATGTCATCGCGGCAAAGCATCTTCTCACTTGTGGTGCTGATAATTTTATTGACCGCCTTCTTTCAAGCGTCGCAATTGGAGCAAACAATTCCTATCCGTCAATATCAAAGAAATGATTCGTCACTGCGAACGGAAAGTCCCTGTACGCATCCCATTACAATCGTTTCAGCGTACTACCCACTAAATGTATCGAAGCATTCCTTGGAAGAGTATAGCGACTGGATGGCAAACTTTTTTCCGCATGTTACCGCACCCATTGTCTTATATTCACTCCCTGGCGAGGCCCTCGACCATATTCGCAGCTTGCGCGGGGACCTACCTATGACTGTCAAGGTAAATAATCTATATAAAGTCTTGACATACTGCTCTGATGACGTGGGTTTCACCACTTCGGAACAAACCCTATCAGATTCAAGAGATGTGGGAAATTCCTGTAATCAAGCCCCATCGCAGGGAATTTGAAACTCGGCAACGCGATCTAGATCCTGAAAAATACATACATAATGCCGAGCTCTATGGCATATGGACGGCCAAATCCTGGATGATTGAGCGAGCGGCGATAGAAGATTTATTTCAGAGCGAGTACTTCTTCTGGGTCGATGCAGGATCTTGGAGGTAAGGGATTAAGGGCGCATGTTCTCTTCTGTACCATACACGTATCTACAAACTGAGGGCGACATCTCCTTTTCTCCTCTTGACAACATAAAGAATGGGGCCATTCGCAAATTGGCCCAACAGCTGCAAAGTAAGGCAACTCTACGGGGGAAATGAAACACAAGGGGAAGAAATTATTCTGGCGAGCGCGTTCTCAACTAAGGTAATGCACATTTGGCGGGGAAACAGGTTAAATAGAAAGATTTTGACAAGGCTGGTGGTTTACCGTTCCCTGACAGGGGGAGCCATTTATTCAGGGCGGGTTTTTTGGTGGGACCAAGGTAAGCGGTACGGATGGGGCATCAAGACATTTATTCCGGGCGTGTGCCTGCAGGCTCACTATTTACAAGCACAATTTGACACTAATAGTGACACCCGAAACAGGCCGCTATTCATTGGTGGACAGCTGAATATTATCGAGTTTTCAACGACCGGATAAATAGGGAAAAATTCGCAGGTATTTTCAAAGCGAGATGTACTAGGTTCGACGGGCTATGAAGTAATTTGACTTACATACTGCCATTTTACATTTTCAGGTAGTGATCAAGCGCTCATGACAGACATCTACAGCCGAAACCGCAACCGGAGCATCTTGCTTCGAAGTTTTGGTACGGTAATGGTTGGCCTTCTTCAAGTATGTTGATATATGCGATCTTATTCTATCTCTATTTTGACCTACAGATGTAGCAAACAGGACGCTCTTCGACCCATGGTTCTTTTTCCAGCCCTTCTTTGCACATTCTGCCTCCATTGCTGCTAATGTGAAGGAGGGTTTGCAGCTTAATTTTACGAATGTCTGGAATTCACATTATCTGGTTCCACCAATAAAAGAATCGACTACGGACAGTGGTTTTTAAAGACAAGTATCTCGAGTACTCAAAACGCTGGTGTAGGTTTACCTATTTTTGGACTCGGAAACTGATCTTCCCGGGCACTTTATCTGGTGACTTAAATATTAAGTACCTAGAAAGCCCAAGCTGTATGGAAACCGACGGGTCAGAGCGCTCAAAAGCCGTTTTTGTCTTAAGGGCCTTCTGTCGAGGCATTGCGCAGAAAATGAAACAATAATGAGCTTGATGACGAATCCACCAAAATCTAGCACTGTACGGTGATTCTACGCATTTTCCGTCATTTTAAAACTGAAGCGAGCCGATCTTCTTATTTTGTTCTCTATCATATACGATCCTGAGATTCGCTTACCGAGCCGAATCGAAGGATTAAAGGTATGCAAGTATGTAGCAAGTACGTGGCCAAAGTGCCAGCCGGCCCGAGTTTGACGCAGAAAGGACAGAGCATCTACCCAGCCGTACGGCAAGGGACAGGGATGGAGGGCCCGGCTTCTTACCGTCCAATCATCCAGCTTGATCTCGACAGGCTTGTCGCCTTCTACTGCAGCTATCCTGCTCTCCACGTCCTCATTCCGTGCCGTCTCCATGGAGGCGAACTTCATGCCGTCCAGCTTCTTGTCACAGGATGATTCTGCCACACGCATCACGCCCTTCCTCCTCTAAATCATCTTGATGTCGAGAGTGCAGCCACCAATGTCAACCGAGACCTCGCAATACTCACATGGACGTTCAAACATAATTTTCCTTCCCGCGACCTTGTGATAGCCCCCCTTCAGAGCATGGCCCGCCGCATGCCCCCGCAAGTTTTTCTTAAACATTATAGTCTTGGTCACACTCATACTCATTGCATCTGTCTGAGAGCATAGAGCCCGTTGAGTCCCGCAATGCGAAGGGACAGGGTGGTCATATCCATCTCCCACTCGCTTAATTTGCCTTTAGGCTTGTAGGTGCGAATTTATTTGTTGCTGT
>Ga0160419_101350_pt1 | contig 10084 bp, 10 predicted proteins | sample CelAP2metagpilot_2_FD_108196 | JGI IMG/M metagenome (GOLD analysis project Ga0160419, IMG submission 108196) | Phycosphere-associated microbial communities from Cellana algal ponds in Kailua-Kona, Hawaii, USA - Cellana AP2-4-25 metagenome pilot ... | reverse complement strand
CGGAGGCTGTTTACTTGAGTGGAAAGAGACTGGCCTGCCACTGCAGAAGAGATCAGACAAAAGCGGGTATGGTACGATGTTGCTTTCAACCATCATACCTAGCCAACTTGGCGGTTCGGGCGTACGCGAATTCATCGGAAACACCTTCGTCTACAGACTAGAGATTGGCCCAACATCCTCGCTTCGTTGATGCCGAAGGATAGGAGAAACCCCAATCTGCAGAAGCTCCAATATGCTCTCGGTTGAGTGGCAAAGATCAGGCGAAAACGACCTTTTTTTGCCAGTTCCGATTTTCAATAGCGGCCATTGGCGCAACCGCAGCGAAATGGTGCTTTGTCCGCACAGCAAACCTTGGCTTGTCACGCAGAAAAAGTCAGCAATCCGCCGTCACCTGACGGACCCGGCAAAGTGCTGCGCCCTGGACGAAGGTCCGCACCGGGCTTGATCGGTCAGAATGGAGGCCGCCTGCGGTCCACTCTACGCCTGAAGGGCGGCGGCTGGATCAGGGCTATCTTCATCTTACCGAACAGGATGATTACGGCTGGTTAAATATTTTCACATCTTATGGTCAGGACCCGTTTACCTCAGCCGTTTTAATACCTTATTATGTTCGTCAGACGAGTTGCAACCACCTTAGCGAGTGTGGGCTCGTTTTGAAGCCGCTTTCCTGCGGCTGTTTGATTTGCCGTCGTCGACGGCGACAGAAACACGTAGCTGACTTTGCGCTGCTGGCGCGGAGAGCATTCTGCTATCGAGCCAGAGTGTCATGATTGGCGTTTCTGAAGATCAAGACAGTCATGAAAGGAAAAGGAATAGCTCGCTCTGCTCAGGTGACCAATGTCGAAGCCAAAGAGCTTATCGATTCTCTTGAAACGGAAGCTCTGGTAGCCTTTAATCTCGACCAAGAAAGGGTTCTTCCGCGTATCGATTTCTTCCGTTCGCCGCATATCTACAGGGTTTATCAAGAGCCGCCCACCCTCCAGTTTCGCCGTTCGATTTTTAACTATGGAGCTCAGGTTGGGTTTGTTGTCGACATCAATGCCGTGGAAGCATTTGCTAAGCAAATGTTGCCTTTGTGCCGTAAAATCAACAACAACAGCGTGTTCACCTATGATCATTCCAACAACGTATTCGTGCGCATTATGAACGGCGCAGCTGAAGAAGCCGCAGAGGAATTAGAAATGGAGTTCGGGAACTTCGTGGCAGAAGATTCTTGGTCCGATCAAGACGTGGATATCGTCGATTGCGAAGACCACTGGGCTCTCGAAGAAATGACCAAACTGTACTCGTCTGGCATGAGTTGCAACGACTTCGAGCGGGCGGTGGCGGCCGCTCAAGAGGCGGAAGAAACCGACAATTTCAAAATTTTGGGGGTTCCGTACGGAATGATTCAGGAGGCGTTTGACGCCGCTGAAAATTAATCTCCCCAAAGTGTGAAGGTTGCCCGGCGAACGTGTCGGGCAACTGTGATGTGACTTCTTGGCATGGGGCTCTGAGTGTTTTCCGCCCTCTGTTTTCTCTGGTTGCGGCTCTGTCATTTAAGCATGTAATTCACGTGTCTGCTTACACCTAGCCATTGCCCGACTCCCCACGCGAGATCCCTGACAGCCGAGCATCATCTTCCGGCTCCCATTTCTGACGCAGGCCGCGCACATAATCCGCGTCCTGCTTCAGCTTTTGCCGCTCTTTGGCGAGGACGCGTTTCACGATCCGGGCCACCAGTTGAGCAATGCGGGTGACCATCCGCATCGCAGGGCGGATTTCTGTTAGCGTTTCGGCCCGCGCACCCTTGGTATCCGGAGCGGCCACGCCCCAGGCCAGGCCTGCCTGCTGATCCGCAGACGCCTCCCGCCAGAAGACCGCCCCATCAGCAACCAGGCCCAACCCGGTCTCGATGGCATCCGTGATGACCTCTGCCTCCGTTACCTTCAACCGGACCTTTTCTTCTGCCTCCTGCAGCCTCTTCTCCTCAGTCAGCCGGGCAGCCTGAGCCTCAGCAACCGCTTTCTCTGCCTGACGGCGGTGCTGAACTAGCTGTCGCAGCTGAGCGGCCAGGTCAGATTTCTCCGCCTTCGTGGCGTTCAGCACCTGCTCGGCCTGTCGCCTTTCCTGGAGAATCCGCGCGCGTTTTTCCTCTTCGGCCTTCCGCGCTGCCGTCTCGGCCCGGTACTTTTCTGCAGCTTCTTCCGCCCTTGCCTCATACCCTTTCACTCTCGGCTCCAACGCCCCGACCTCAGCCACAAATTTCCTTTTCAGAGCATTCGCGGCGTCAGCCGCTTTTTCCTTCTGCACAGCCTCTGCCTCTACCGTATCGCGGCGGCGGATCATCTTTGCAGTTTCCCGCGCAGTCCGCTGTTTGCGGGCCCGCGCCTCTTTGATGGCGCGCTTGCGCGACTTTTTGACCGTGGCCTTGGCCAGGTCCCGGCCGTTTTCAACGGCCGCCTTTGCTTCTTCCTGGGCATCGCCCAGGATGCGTTTCTTCTCTTCCTGCGCCTTTTGGCGCTCTTCAGCACGCCATTTTGACGGCGGCACATGCTGCCGCTTCGCGGGCAGAGGTTTTCCCTCTGCCCGCGCCTGGCGCCGGGCTTCGGCACGGCGCTCCCCCCTGGCGAGCCCAATTGTCTCAAAAGCTTCTCCGGCAAGATCCTGGGCATGCTCATAGCTTTTGATGAGCGGGTTCTCAGATGGCTGCAGCAGGATCTGATGCCCCCGGTTGGCGGATGGCTTCTCGGTCCAAACGGCCACGACAAAGTGAATGTGATAAGCCTCTTCATCGACGTGGGCACTGGCATAGCGCAGTTGACCGTTTGGAAAGTTTTCACCGAGGAACGACATGGCGGTTTTGCGGAAAGCAGAGACACGTTCCGGATCCCATTCAGTGAGCCCTGCCCCACCCAGCCAATCTTTGTTGACTGTGATGATGCCTTCCCGAAGCGGACCTCTGCTGCAGGACCGCCAGGGGTCTGCAGGCCCTTCCGCCTCCAGCTTCCTGGCGTCCTTCATGCGTGACTTGGCCTTCAACGCGCGCAAATGCTCCTCGTGATTGTGACGGCGCATCTCAGCAATTTCGCCGCGTATCTGCTGCTGCCAGCCCGGCTCGCCGGCCAGCACCTGGTTCAGCCGCGACAGCTCCTGGTCGACATGATCCAGGTCGCCGCCGCCGCGCTCGTCATGCATCTTGAACTTGCCGAGGCCCGGCGGGAACAAGCCTGCAAAGCGCAGCACGACAGGTGCTTCATCAAGAATTACGGGCTGGGCTTGGGTGAACTTGGGCTGTAGGGTCATCTTGCTGCTCGGATCTGCTTGTCTGATCCGAGTCTCCGCGAAGACGAAGAAAATCCCGATAGGCTTATTTTGTTTTTGTGAGGCTTGTACTCACTAGGCAAGTTGCAATCCAGGGGTGGGCCCCGGAATTGCAACTTACCAGTTCGCGAGGGGGATACCCCCTTCGATCCCCTCCTCGTCAGCTTGTTTCAGGCCTTCGCCTTCAAGAGCTTCCTGCGGCCAGCAGCCTGCTGGACCCGCCTTGCCGGGGGCCTGGGATGACTTATTGTTTTTCGATAATCTGGAAGGGGTGAAGATTTACACTGACAGCAATTGCTATTCGTCGACTTCAATTCCGCGATCCTGGCACCATTGCTTCAACATCCGCCGGATCATAGCAGGCCGTGTCGGAAGATCGTCTTGCTCGCGGCGCTGGTTATCAATGACTTCGATCATCCCACGCGCCAATCGGAGATTGACCGCTTCGGTATCCACCGCCGGGCGTCCTCGCGCTTTTTTTGACATGTCTGACAATCTCGTATTGATTTTTGGTTTTATGGTACCATATATTGCAGGTGCAGCAAGGCTCCTACCCCTTGCCGCACCCTAACCAAAACCGATCTCGCGAGAGGAGACCGACTATGGCTGATACTTGCCGTATCACGCGCATGAGCACAGAAAAAGGCTTGTGGCCTGCAAACGAAGCAGATGATGGTTCCACCTTCATCACCCGCACCTTCTACACGCTGAGCAAAGCAGTGGACGAAGCCCTGAATTTGGAGCGTGATCTGTCTCACTCCCTCGCCTGGGATCCCGCGTCCACCGATATCCAAGACGCCGCCGAAGCCAAATGGCAGGATTGCTTGTCGCTAAGCGGTGAGATCTTTACCGCACCTCCGGCCTCCGCGTTGGACAAACCGCTGCAGCGCATGAGCATGCTGCTGCACTTCCTCATCGAGTCGACGGGACCGGAAGAAGCTCGCAGATTTCAGCAGCTGTACTTTGAGAACCAGGAGCTGTTCACCGCTGAAGATGGTGATTGCCAGGCCCTGCTGCAGACCGGCGCGCGACAGGTGAACGCTCTCATCGAACTCTCCTTAGCGGCTGAAGCGCAGAACTTCCTGCCGATCTAAACCCAACCTCCCAGCATTCTTCTGACCCGGCCCGCGGCGGACACGCCGCTGCGCCCGGCTCAGCCATGCCATTTCTGAAGTTTCAGCAAGCGCCAGTCCCGGCGCCTGCCCTGCCCAATTTTGCCATGCGGAGGCTGCCATGCCCCACTCAACCTGCGAACATTTCCCGCTCACCATTCACCCCCACTGGCGCGCCGCCGCCGAAGCCAAGGGCTTCGGCGGCGGCGCATCAAGGACCGCTATCACCTGCTCCTATCCTGCCACACCTGCCGACGGGCACATGCCAGCAAGATCTTTGTTCTTATGAACAGCCAGCCGCAGTGCCCGCACTGCATTCAAGACCGGTGGCAGGCCGATGCCGAAGCCGCCGGGCTGCAGTGGGCAGGCCGCGATCCGGAAGACCGTCACTATGCCCACTACATCGCCCCCTGCGGCCATAACTTGCGCCGGCAATTTGAGATGGTTAAGCGGGCAGCCGAAGGCCTGTGCAATGTACGCTGCGAGATTTGCCACGCTGACAAAGAACAGGCTGAAGCAGAAGAACGGGGGTGGCACCTGATCGGCGAAGACACAGGTGGCAACCAGAACTACCGTCTGTACCGGCATGCGTCCTGCGGCCATGTTCAGCGGATCGCACGAGCCAACATGCAGACTGGCCGGTTTCAATGCAGCAACTGCGGCGAGGGCTGGAGCAGTGCGCCAAGCTTTCTCTACGTCATGCAGCTCAAACTCGCTAATGGCGCCAAGCTGATCAAGCTGGGCTACAGCCGCGATCCCGTCTCCCGCCTTTACCACCAGATCTTGAAGACCAAAGAGACGGACGCGCAGGTCCTGCGGACAGTTCTCATCAGCTCCGGCCACACAGCTGTGCAAATTGAGAAAGGCCTGCATGCGCGGCTGAAGGCGGAGCACCCCGACAGCGTCGCGCCGCCAGACCTCTACGCCAGTGAATTGAGGGTCAAAAGTGAGGTCTATTTCGCCGCTGCGGCCCAGGTGATCTTCGCGATGCTCGACGCCATCGAGGCAGAAGAAGACAGCTAAGCGCCCCCCTCCTCTTCAATTTCCAACATCTCCCGCCCGGTTTCACCGGGCGCCCGATCCCTATTGCCCGTTCACAGGAGGCTTGCCATGAGCGAGCTCGATCTCTGCAACCCCGTGCGCCCTGATTGGTGGCAGTTCGCCGAAGACTGCGCCCGCCGCTACCATCTCTATTACCATGAGCTGCAGCTGGCGCGCCGCAAGACACTCAAAGAAGACGCGCCAGACGACAGTGCTGGCGCCGAGGAGCCCCTTGTGCCCCCTGCGCCGGATCACCCCCATTCTTTGCTGCACCATCTGAGCAAGCACCCCAACGCGCGGAATCTGCCTCCGGATCTTTGGGAAGCGCTGGAGCAGGAAGGTGCCGACCCGTACGCATGTGATGACGCGGGCCGCTGGCTGCCGGAAACAGACCTGCCAGCAGACAGGCTGCTTCTGCTGCTGCGGATCGCCGCGGCCTTCGGCTCCCCGGCTGCGGTGGACACGCAGCTTGCCCGTGGCGCCGTGCTGATCCTGCACAACATTCCAGTTTCCGGGTTCTCCAGCGTGGAAAATCTCCTCAACCACGCCCTGCTGCCGCCGGGCTGGCAGGCCTATGACGCCCGGCGCCAGGTGCAGCTGCCTCAGCGCGTGACCCTTGCTGTCCCCAGCATCCGCGAGGGCGCGATTGAGCAGCGGCACTTCGATGAACTGCAGGATCTCATCATCAAAGGCTTGGCGCACAGCCAGCCTTTGTGGATCTGCTTGCCACATGAGATGGCACTGCCGGCGCCGCTGGTGGCGGAGCACTGTCATCAGCTGACAGTGCCGCAAGTGGACGCGGATTTTCTGATCGCCCTGCTGCGCCAGACCCACAGCCGGACGGGCCGCATTGATGAAGCCGCCGCCCGCGCCGCCCTGCCCCCGAACGGCCAGCTGCAAGAGCTCTCCACCCCCGCACTCTCTTTTGCCCTGCGCGCGCCCACAGCGAAGAAGATGGCGCAACGCCTGTCCCAGGCGCTTGCTGCCGCTGCCGCTTCACCGCCCGAAGCCCACGCCCCGAGGGAAGAGATCACAGGCATTGGCCCAGCATATGACACCGCCCGGCAACTGGTTGCTGACCTGCGGCTTTGGGCCGAAGGCGGTGTGGCCTGGAATGAGATCCCGCACTCCTTGCTGCTTTTTGGCGCGCCAGGCACCGGCAAGAGTTATCTGGCTAGGGCAATGGGCCGGAGCGCTAGGGTAAATTGCGTTGAGACCAGCTGTGCCGAATGGCAGAGCGCAGGGCATCTTGGCAACCTTCTGCTCGCGATGCGAAGAAGCTTCGACGACGCCCGGAAGAATGCGCCCTGTATCCTTTTCATCGATGAGGTCGACGCGATCAGCTCGCGCACCAGCGGCGACACCCACGGCAGCAGATATGGATCGCAGGTGATCGCTGGTCTCCTGGAGCAGATGGACCGCATTAGCCTGGAGGAAGGGATCACGGTGGTTGGTGCCTGCAACCACCCGCAGCACATCGCCCCCGCGGTGCTGAGAGCCGGGCGGTTTGACATCAAGATCGAGATGCCGCTGCCAAGCATGGCGATGCTGCAACACCTCCTTGCTGAGCGGCTGCAGGACGCATTCCCCGCGGATGCGCTGCAGCAGCTGGCGCGGGACTGCATTGGCAAAACCGCTGCCGACGTGGACGCGGCGGTGCGCTCAGCCCGCAGTGAGGCCCGGCACAGCGGCTGCGCGCTCGATCTGCAGCTTCTGCGCCGCCATCTCGGGGTCACGGCGCAGGAGGAGAACCAAGACCTCTTGTACCGCATCGCAGTGCATGAGTCTGGCCACGCCATCGCCGCCTGGATCTTCGGTGAGACGGTCAACCAGGTCCGGGTGGCGGCCGCACGCGGCACAATCGAGCGGGATGTTCCCCCGAACGCGGGGCTGGACACAGATTTCGACCGTCAGCTCTACGTTCACCTGGCCGGGCGGGCAGCGGAGCGGCTCGTCTTCAATACTGTTTCTGCCGGGGCCGGCGGGGGCGCGACGTCCGATTTGGCACAGGCTGCGCGGATGGTTCTGGCGATGGATTTTGAACTGGGTTTAGGGACCTTCGGCAACGGCTGGTTCGGACCGCAGGATCCCGCTCAACTTGCAGAACCCGACCGCAAGCGCCTCCGTGAGAAGCTCGACTACGCGGAGGACCACGCACGCGCGCTGCTGTATCCCCATCAGCAACTGCTCAAGGACATGGCTGCAGACTTGGTGCAGAAACGAGAGTTCGACGCCAAGGCGGTCAGGTCCTGGCTGCGTGACGTGCCGCGCAAGATTGGCCCAGAGCAGGTCCTGGACCAGTAGATGCGCCCGCCAACCGCAGCCTGCGCCGCCGCGAGGTTTGCACAAGGCTTATGTGCAAACTTCCGCGGTGCAAGCACCGGCTGGCCCCAAATCCGGATAATTCCCTCCCGGAAAGGTTTTGCCCGCGCGGCAAACGCCGCCGGTCCGGCCGCAACGGCGCGCACCTCAGCTCTCCGCTCCCCGCAAACCACCTCAATCGGCAGGTTGTCCACATAAACCCGGCCCCGGGGCGGCATCTTCCCCCCTTTCACGGGGCCCGCCGCCCTCCCGCACCCGCTATGATGAAGCCAACAGCCGGCGGAGCAGTACCCCGCCAGACCAGCATCATCAATAAATCGCCCCGGGCGCCGGCCCGGGAGCGGCGGGAGACCTCGGCCTATGGCGCGGGACCAGAAGAGCTATGTCAATTGCCAGGAGACAGCCTGTCTCTCCGGCACATCTCAGACAAACGGCCAGGCCAACTGCCCGGCCCCGCTTCTGCACATCATCCAGTTCCTCGCCCGCCAGGCTGCTCAGGAAGACATCGCGGCACAGAGGAGCCAACCGCCTTCGAAGGAATAAACCATGACTGCAACACCCGGTCTCCGCGCTGCCATCTACGCCCGGTACTCCACAGACAAACAGAAAGACACATCGGTCGAGGACCAGATCCGGCTGTGCCGCCGTCTGTGTGAACAGAAGGGGTGGCAGGTTACGGAGGTTTTCACCGATCACGCGCTCAGCGGAAAGAACACCCTTCGTCCAGGATACCAGCGCCTGATCCAGGCAGCGGAATGCGGCCAGATCGACATCATTGTCGCCGAGAGCCAGAACCGCCTCTCGCGGGACATGGCGGATTCCGCAACCCTGCTGAAGCGCATGAGTTTCTTCGGAGTCAAAATCCACACGGCTTCAGAGAATGAGCTGGATGACATGAAGGTCGGTGTCAGCGGGCTGGTGTCCACCATGTTCCTCAAGGACCTGGCCCAGAAGACACGGCGCGGGCTGGAGGGGCGCGTCTCGAAGGGCAAATCCGCTGGCGGGATTGCCTACGGCTACCGGGTAAAGCGTGAGATCCTGCCCGACGGCACGCTCAGCACCGGCGACCGGAAGATCGAACAGGACGAGGCCGCCGTCATCAAACGGATCTTCCGGGATTATGCAGACGGTCTTTCCGCCCGCACGATTGCCGCTGCCCTGAACGCCGAAGCAGTGCCTGCTCCCCAGAGCGGCAAGGGCACCGGAGTCTGGAACCCCTCGACGGTTTCTGGGAACATCAAGCGCGGCACTGGTATCCTGAACAATGAGCTCTATATCGGGCGCCTGGTCTGGAACCGGCTAACCTACGATACCAACCCCGACACCGGGAAACGGCTGTCCCGCCTCAATCCGCCCGAAGACTGGATCACGGAGGATGTCCCCGGCCTGCGCATTCTGGATGACCAGCTCTGGCAGGCGGTGAAGACACGCCAGGGGGAGGTGCGGCAGGCGATGAACCCGGCGGGTGTTCTGACCGAACGGCCCCGGCTGGAACGCGCGCGCCGCCCGAGCTATCTGCTATCGGGCCTCTTGCGCTGCGCTTGCTGCGGCGCCAGCTACACGCTGATCAACAAGACGCGCTATGGCTGCGCTGGTGCCCGCAACAAAGGCGCTGCAGTCTGCACCAACCGCGCCACCATCGGCCGGACAGAAGTGGAAGAGCGGGTTCTATCCGGGCTGAAGCAGCGCCTGCTGGCACCGGACCTGCTGGCGCAGTTTGCGGAGGAATACCGCAAGGCGTTCAACGACGCCGCCGCGGGGGCCTGCCAGGATCGGCAGAAGGCCGAACACTCCCTCAAGAAGGTGGAAGGCCGGATCGCCAACATCCTGACAGCCATTGAGGACGGCATGTACACCGCCTCGATGAAGGACAAGATGTCTGAGCTGGAGGGTGAGAAGGCCCGCCTGGAGGCGGTCATCGCGGACAATCCGGAGCCCCCTGCCCTGCGGCTTCACCCGAGCCTGTCGGCGCGGTACCGGGAGCTGATCGAAGATCTGGCTGGGTCCCTGAATGCACCGGAAGTGCGACGGCAGGCGACGGCGTCTCTGCGGGCGCTGATTTCGGAGGTGCGGATCGTTCCGGACGCTGACGCGCCGGGCGGTCATCAGCTTGAACTTGTTGGGGAATTGGCGGGGATCATGTCTTTGGGGAGTGCTGAATCGAAAAAGCCCCCGCTGGTGGCGAGGGCTTGGTCGGAAACGGTGGTTGCGGGAGTAGGATTTGAACCTACGACCTTCAGGTTATGAGCCTGACGAGCTACCTGGCTGCTCCATCCCGCGGTGTTTGTTGTTTTTGGAATTGTTTG
>Ga0160419_101349_pt1 | contig 10130 bp, 6 predicted proteins | sample CelAP2metagpilot_2_FD_108196 | JGI IMG/M metagenome (GOLD analysis project Ga0160419, IMG submission 108196) | Phycosphere-associated microbial communities from Cellana algal ponds in Kailua-Kona, Hawaii, USA - Cellana AP2-4-25 metagenome pilot ... | reverse complement strand
ACACTCTAATATCTTCAAAATGAAGTCCTGTGGTTGGCTCATCTAAAATGTAAAAAGTATTTCCTGTATCGCGTTTACTTAGCTCGGTTGCTAATTTTATACGTTGTGCTTCTCCACCAGAAAGCGTTGTACTTTGTTGTCCTAAAGTAATGTAACCTAATCCAACATCTTTAATCGTCTTCAGTTTTTTATGAATCTTTGGTATGTTTTCAAAAAAGTCTACCGCTTCATTAATGGTCATATCTAATACATCGCTAATGCTTTTTCCTTTGTATCTTATCTCTAAGGTTTCGCGATTAAAGCGTTTACCTTGACAGGTTTCACATTCTACATAAACGTCTGGTAAAAAGTTCATTTCAATTACACGTAATCCGCCACCTTTGCAGGTTTCACAACGACCGCCAGCCACATTAAAACTAAATCTACCTGGTTTATAACCACGTATCATCGCTTCTGGTATTTTGGCAAAAAGACTACGTATTTCGTCAAAAGTTTTGGTGTATGTTGCAGGATTACTTCTTGGTGTACGACCAATTGGCGATTGGTTAATATCAATCACTTTATCAATGTGTTCTAAGCCTTTAATGCTTTTGTAAGGCATTGGTTTTTTTACACCATTAAAGTAATGTGCGTTTAGAATTGGATACAACGTTTCGTTAATTAACGTCGATTTTCCGCTTCCTGAAACACCTGTAACACCTATCATTTTTCCTAATGGAAACTTTACAGAAACATTCTTTAAGTTATTACCTGTACAGCCTTTAAGTTCTAAAAACTTACCATTACCTTCACGACGCTTTTTTGGGATTTCGATTTCCATTTTACCATTAAGGTACTGCGCTGTAATGGTGTTACCCTTTAATAACGCTTTTGGCGTACCTTCACTTATAATTTCTCCTCCATGTTTTCCTGCTCGCGGACCAATATCTATGACGTGATCGGCACGTTCTATCATATCTTTATCGTGCTCTACAACTATAACCGAATTACCAATATCGCGTAAAGACACCAAACTGTTAATTAGCTTTTCGTTATCGCGTTGATGTAAGCCAATACTAGGTTCGTCTAAAATATATAACACGCCAACTAACTGCGATCCTATTTGTGTTGCCAATCTAATACGCTGTGCTTCTCCACCAGATAAGGATTTTGAACTTCGGTTTAACGACAAATAATCTAATCCTACATCTAATAAAAATTGAATTCTGGCACGAATTTCCTTTATAATTTCTTCTGCAATTTTTAGTTGCGTTTTGCTTAAATGTTGTTCTAAATCGCCAAACCAAGCAGAAAGCTCGCTAATGTCCATATTGGCTAATTCAGCAATATTTTTTTCGTTTACTTTAAAATAAAGCGACTCTTTACGTAATCTACTACCTTCACATTCTGGACATTCAATTTTGTCCATATATTCTTTTGCCCAACGTTTTAATGATGTTGAATCTACAGTATTGTATTGGTTTTCAATAAAATTAGCGACACCTTCAAAATCTATTTTATAATCTCTGGTAATGCCTAATGTTTTACTTTCCACAGAAAACTTCTCATTTCCGCCATACAAAATCACTTGTTTTGCTTCGTTTGGAATTGACTTGTAAGGATCTGTTAATTTGAAATTATAGCGTTGTGCAATGGTTTCAAACTGCTTAAAAATCCAGCTCTTTTTTTCTGGTCCATGAGGCGCTAATGCACCAGCTTTTATGGATAAAGAATCGTCTGGAATTATTTTTTTCTCGTTAACTTGATACAAGGTTCCAATACCGTTACATTTTGGACAAGCACCTTTTGGCGAGTTAAAAGAAAAGTTGTTAGGTTCTGGATTTGGATAAGAAATCCCTGAACTTGGACACATCAAATTTCGGCTAAAATAACGTGCTTCTTGCGTATCTTGATCAATCACCATTAACACGTCATCACCATGATACATTGCTGTATTGATTGTCTCGGTTAAACGTTTATCGTTATCTACATTTTCATCTATCTTTAAGCGATCTATAACAATTTCTATATCGTGTGTTTTGTAACGATCTAGTTTCATGCCTTTAACCAAATCTCTAATTTCGCCGTCTGTTCTCACCTTTACAAAACCTTGTTTTGCAATTTGCTCAAACAACTCGCGATAATGTCCTTTTCTAGATCTAATCACTGGCGCTAACACGTTAATGCGCTTACCTTTGTAACTTTCGGTAATTAATTTTTTAATTTGCTCATCACTGTAACTCACCATTTTTTCGCCTGTATTGTAGCTATAAGCGTCACTACCTCTTGCGAATAATAGTCGTAAAAAGTCATAAATCTCGGTAATGGTACCAACGGTAGATCGTGGCGATTTGCTAGTTGTTTTTTGCTCTATAGCAATTACGGGCGACAAACCATCAATTTTATCTACATCTGGTCGTTCTAATCCGCCTAAAAATTGTCTAGCGTACGCCGAAAATGTTTCGATGTAACGACGTTGTCCTTCGGCATAAATGGTATCAAACGCTAAAGACGATTTTCCGCTTCCTGACAAACCAGTAATCACAACTAGTTTTTCTCGTGGAATGGTAACGTCTATATTTTTTAAGTTATGTGCTCTTGCGCCTTTAACTTCAATGTTTTCTTCAAAATTTGTCATAGCAATTTTTAGCAAATATCTGTGAATTGGCAAAGTTGCAAAGATACGGTTTTTATCAATCTTTTTGAAGTGCAATTAGTTATCATTTTCTTAATGAAGTCTTTGTGATTTTTTATATTTTCGTTGTCACGGAAATTAAAAAACAGATACTAATGAAACTTTTAGGAATAGGATCAAGAATTAATCATACATCATACGGAAAAGGCGTTGTTACCAATGTTGACAGTCAACAATATTGGGTAACATTTATTGAAAACGGATTAGAAACTATACCGTTAGACGATGATTTTGAAACTATTGAAGCTGCCGAAAACGAGGTAGATACAGTTAGCTTTTTTGATATTGAAAGTAGCTTGGTAAGTATCTTAAAAAAATACAGTGATGTTTCTGAAGTTGTGCATATTGGCGACAAATGGAAAGGCGGCATTATGGAACTAAAACCAGCTGACCAAAATCTAAAAAGTAAAGAAATAAAAATTGAAGACTTTTTTCATAAAATAACGATGGTTCGTGATCGTTTGCGCGTTATGGAACAAAAAATAAATTCTAGCAATCTTGAAGAACAGGAAAAGATAGATTTACAGCAATATATTACACGTATTTATGGTAGTTTAACGACGTTTAACGTCTTATTTAAACTGAAAGAACAACAGTTTGTTGGGCAGAAAAAGAAGTAGTTAGCTGTTAGCTGTTAGCTGTTAGCTGTTAGCTGTTAGCTGTTAGCTGTTAGTAAAATTAAAATTATGTGATTAATAAATTAGTATTTCTCAGTAATTTTTCAATAAACATATTAGTGATAATTTGTGAAATTCGTGTCTTTATTCTGACCTCGAAGTTTTAATATCATCCAACTCCAGACCTAAAAACATAAATTTATGAAAGGTTGGTAATTGCGCATTAGTTTCTGTGGTTTTCCAGTCGCTCCATGTTGCTTCTAAACCGCCAATTGGCAAAATATCTACCCACATTTGAAAGCTTTTAGGTTTATAATTCTCGTCTAAAAGCCATAAATAAGAATCGCCTGGTGTACTTCCACCTTTTGTGTAAGTAACTAACAGACCTTCTTCTCCATCTTCATTTTTGGCAATACTGCGTTTTGTGCCAGCATCAAAAACTTTATACGGCGCTACCAACCAAAACGTATCATTATTAAAATAATCTGTTGCTTTTTGGACGTATTTGTCTTTTTCTACACCATCATAGGCTTGATCTTGCACAAATACTTTGGAGTTACTTTTGTCATTTAAATGTAGTTCTACTTTAAAATGACTCCAAAATACATTACAAGTATTTTCTAATTTGTTCCATTGGTATTTGTGTCTTTGTTTAAAAGTAAACTCGATATAATCGGTGTTTTTATAAGCCTCGTATTCTAAAGCTTCTAACATTTTATTAGCTAAAATATCCGCTTTTTCTGTTGGGTTTATTTGTGGTAAATCTTCTGCATATTTAAAATATACAAACCCAAAAAACAATAATGATGGTAAAGTAAAAAAGATAATTACTCCTAAAATTATTTTAAATATTTTCTTTGCTTTTATTGCCATAATTATTCATTTAAAATCCAACTGCGGTATCGTCTCCTCTTGGATCTGCGCCACCTTCTAATTGTCCGTTTTCTTTAATTAAAATAGCATCTACCTTACCAATTACAGGTGTACGATTTGTATTTATAATATATCCTTTTTCTTCTAATGTATTGGTTAATTCTTCATTAAAAGCGTTTGGTTCTGCTCTAATTTCGTCAGGTAACCATTGATGATGAAATCTAGGTGCTTCTACCGCTTCTTGCATACTCATGTCAAATTCATGCACATTAATTATAGCTTGCATCACGCTAGTGATAATGGTAGATCCGCCAGGTGTACCAACAACCATATATAATTGTCCATCTTTTTCTACAATAGTTGGCGTCATAGAACTTAGCATACGTTTTTCTGGTAAAATACTGTTTGCTTCAGCTCCAATTAATCCGTACACATTTGGTTCGCCAGGTTTACTTGAAAAATCATCCATTTCGTTATTAAAGAAGAAACCTAATTCTTCAGAATACAATTTAGACCCATAACCAGAGTTTAATGTTGTAGTTACCGCAACTGCATTACCGAATTGATCGACAATAGAATAATGTGTTGTTTCGTCACTTTCAATAACCTGAACATCGCCATGATTTATCTTTGTTGAAGGCGTTGCTGACTCAAAGCTAAAATCTTTCATCCTATTAGACGCGTAACTTTCGCTAATTAATTGGTTTTGCGGAATGTTTATAAAATCAGGATCGCCTAAATAAAAACTTCTATCGGCGTAAGCGCGTCTTTCTGCTTCTGTAATTACTTGAATGGATTTAAGTGAATTATGCCCAAATTTATCTAAATCATAAGGTTCAATTTGTTTCATAATTTGCGCTAAACAAATTCCACCACTTGATGGTGGCGACATAGAAATGATCTTTAAATCATCATAAGTAAAGGTTATTGGATCTCGCCATTTAGCTTCGTACTTTACAAGATCTTCTTTGGTTATTATTCCTCCATTTCTTTGGATGAAATTTGCGATAGAATCTGCAATTTCACCTTTATAAAAGGCATCACGACCATCAATCATAATTTTGACCAACGTTTGTGCTATCTGTTTATTTTTAATGGTATCTCCAGCTTTCCAATGCTTAGCAAACAGAATGGTATCTTTATTAACTTCAAGAAAATCTTTTCGTTTTTCATCTAAAACAGCTTGTTGCTTTTTAGTGACCACAAAACCACGATTAGCTAAATCTATCACAGGTTGCATAATGGTTTGAATCGGCAAACTTCCAAACTTGTCGTGTACTGCAAATAAGCCAGCAATAGTACCTGGCACGCCAACAGCCAATCCGCCTTTTGTACTTAAATTAGGGATGACATTACCCAAACTATCCAAATACATTTGTTTTGTAGCTGCAAGTGGCGCTTTTTCGCGATAATCTAATGCACCAATAGTTCCGTTTTCAAGTCGGTAAACCATAAATCCGCCACCACCAATATTTCCAGCATAAGGATAACAAACCGCCAAAGCTAAATCGGTTGCTATCATGGCATCAAAAGCGTTTCCGCCTTTTTTAAGAATCTCTACTCCTATTTTTGAAGCTTCAGCTCTTGCTGAAACGATCATGACTTTATCTGCAATTACACCTTCTTTTATTGGTTTTTTGTCTTCTTTACAATTGAAAAATGAAAGAATAACAATTATTAAAAATAACCTGTATTTCATGATAATTCTTGGTTGATTTGGATTAGTTTTTCTTCTGAAAATGCGATAAGCTCCTCAAAAAAGGATGTGAATTCGGCTTCAAATTCATCATAAAATAAATCAAGTTCTCTTGTAGCTAAATTCATTTGCGATCGGTTTTTGGTGCGCTTATTCATACCGTCTAAAACTTTTGCTATCCCGTCTTTTGTCGCATAACTTACCAACCAATTTCCTGAAATTAAATGTGGCATCATTTTTAGAATGCGTTGTGGTAAAATTTCGATATTATCAGTTAAGATTTGATAGAAATTTTCGGCATAATCTTCTAATGGCACATCAGAATATTTTGACCAATTTTTGGCTAAAAAATGATCATATAAAATATCTACAATGATGCCAGAATAATGTCCGTAATTTTCATGAAGCCTTTTGGTGCTTTGCCTAACGGTTGGATGCGCATCTGTAAAGGTATCAATTTGACGGTGTAATAATATTCCTTTTTGAACTTCTATCGGGTACGTTTTATACTTTTTACCGCGTATTCCATCGGCGATAAAGTTACCAATAGTTAGCATTTTGTTATTTCCGGAAAGGTAGATATGCGCTAAGTAGTTCATTCAATAAATATATGTATTTTTAGCCTTTTAATTAAGAGATTTGAACAGATTACCAAACTTAGATGTTTTACGATTTATATTAGCCAGTTTAGTGATAATTTTTCACTTACCGCAATTATGTCGTAATCAAGGTCTTCCCTATTTTTTAGATGCACCAATTTTTAATCGCGGTGTTGAAGCTGTCTACATGTTTTTTGTTTTAAGTGGTTTTTTAATTATTAAAATAATTTATAACGATAAATTACGTGACCGATTTTCGATTAGAAAATTTTATATGAGACGTATTTTAAGAATCTTTCCTTTATATTATCTTATTCTTATTTTCGGTTTTGTGTTTTATTGGCAAATATTACCTGTTTTAGGTATTCCTTTTGAAAATAATTACAACCTAAGCAATGCGGTTTTATTAGGTACATTTTTTCTACCCAACGTGATGTCAAAGCTATATATGCCTGGTGGAATTCTTGAAGTGTTATGGTCTATTGGTATTGAAGAACAATTTTACATTATCGTTGCGCCTTTACTTTTTATCATCAATAAGCATCGAATATTAAAAACGCTTTTAATATTAACAACTGTTTATTTTATTGTATTTCATCTTGAGTTTTTTAATGTTTTACAAGAATATATCATGGTATTTTTCTTCTTGTTTTTTGGAGGAATCATAGCCATACTTGAAGACAAAAAACAGTTAGAATTTTTAAAGAAAAGCGTGATATTCCCTGTTTTAATAACCGTTTTAACAGTCTTATATTTCACAACTTCTTTATTTGAATTTGAATCTTCATTTCTTTTCAACCTAGTAACAATGTTACTTTTTGGAAGTTTTATTCATACCATTACACATAATAATAAAGGTATAGAAATCAGAAATCGAATGCTAAATTATTTTGGACAGATTTCTTACGGAATTTACATGTATCACGTTATTGCTTTAAATATAGTCGTTTTTCTATTTTTAAAAGTAGAATGGTTAAAAACATTTAGCGATAACATGACCATTATTTTAATTAATATTTTGACCTTTGCATTAACCATTTTAATGGCGCATTTATCTTACAGATATTTTGAGACTTATTTTTTAAAACTGAAAAACAAATTTAGAGAATGACACTTATAAAATCTATATCAGGAATTAGAGGAACCATTGGCGGTAAGGTTGGAGACAACTTAACACCAATTGATGCTGTAAAATTTGCATCGGCTTACGGTACATGGCTAAAACAACAACGCGATAAAACAGATTATAAAGTTGTAGTTGGTCGCGATGCACGTTTGTCTGGTGACATGATCCAGAATTTAGTGATGAATACACTTGTAGGTTTAGGTATTAATGTGGTTGATTTAGGGTTGTCAACAACTCCAACAGTAGAACTTGCCGTACCAATGGAACATGCAGATGGTGGCATTATTTTAACTGCAAGTCATAACCCAAAACAATGGAACGCTCTAAAGTTGCTTAACGCGAAAGGTGAATTTTTAAATGGTAAAGAAGGCCAAAAAATATTAGAAATTGCCGAGTCTGATAACATGACGTTTGCAGAAGTTGATGATTTAGGTAAAATCAATAAAAACGACGCTTATTTTGATTTGCACGTTGAGGAAGTTTTAGCATTAGATTTAGTGAATAAAAAAGCAATAGAAGACGCTAATTTTAAGGTTGTTGTTGATGGTGTAAATAGTACTGGCGGTATTGCTATTCCTTTACTTTTAGAACGTTTAGGTGTTGAAGCTATTGAATTATATTGTGATCCAACAGGTCATTTTCCTCATAACCCAGAACCATTAAAAGAGCATTTAGGCGATTTAAGTGATGCTGTAAAAAAGCATAATGCAGACTTTGGTATTGTTGTAGATCCAGACGTAGATCGTTTAGCGTTTATGGATGAAAACGGAAATATGTTTGGTGAAGAATATACGCTTGTAGCTTGTGCCGATTGGGTTTTAAGTCAAACACCAGGTAATACAGTTAGTAATATGAGCTCTACCAGAGCCTTAAGAGATGTTACCGAAAAGCATGGCGGAACTTATGAAGCTTCAGCTGTAGGAGAAGTAAATGTGGTTGAATTAATGAAGAAAAACAACGCCGTTATTGGTGGCGAAGGTAATGGCGGAATTATCTATCCTGCTTCTCATTATGGTCGTGATGCATTAGTTGGAGTAGCTTTATTTTTAAGTCTATTAGCCGATAAAAAAATAAGCGTTAGCGAGCTTAGAAAAACATACACCTGCTACTTTATGAGCAAAGAAAAGATAGAATTAACGCCTACCTTAGATGTTGATGCAATTTTAAAAGCAATGGAAGACAAATACAGTAATGAAAATTTAACCACTATTGATGGTGTAAAAATTGACTTTGCTGAAAGTTGGGCACATCTAAGAAAAAGTAACACAGAGCCAATTATTAGAATATATACCGAGGCAAAATCTCAAGAAGAAGCAGATACTTTAGCTTCTAAAATTATTTCAGAAATTAAAGAAATCGCTAATATTTAGTATATTATAGCTTAAAATTTTCAGGTTATGTACACAGCAAACACTAAAAGAACCGAAACTTCTAAATTAGAAACTTATTTCTCTCAATTTAGAAAACATATTATAGGTATAGACCAAGAGTTTGAATCACCTTACGGAAAACAAAAAATGGTATATACAGACTGGACAGCTTCTGGTAGATTGTACAGACCGATTGAAGAAAAAATAACCAATCATTTTGGTCCTTTTGTAGCTAATACACATACCGAAACTACTGTATCTGGTACTGCAATGACAAATGCGTATCATAAAGCAAGACAAATCATTAAGGGACACGTCAACAGTAATAAAGATGATGTTTTAATTGTTGCAGGAAATGGTATGACAAGCGTTGTCAATAAGTTTCAACGTATTTTAGGATTAAAAGTCCCTGAAAATTTAAGTAAATACACTAACATACCTAACGAACTTAGACCTGTGGTTTTTGTAACGCACATGGAGCATCATTCTAACCAAACATCGTGGTTAGAAACTATGGCAAAAGTAGAAGTTATTCCTGCTGGAGCAGATGGTCTATTTTGTATGAAAAACTTAGAAGCTTTACTAAAAAAACATAAAGATTGTCCTTTAAAAATAGCTTCGGTTACTGCTGCATCTAACGTTACTGGTTTAAAAACACCTTATCACGAAATTGCTAAAACCATGCATAAACATGGTGGTGTTTGTTTTGTAGATTTTGCTTGTGCTGCACCTTATGTAGATATCAATATGCATCCAGAAGACAAAGACGCTTATTTAGACGCTGTATTTTTCTCTCCTCACAAATTTTTAGGTGGACCAGGTACATCTGGCGTATTGGTTTTTAATAAAAAACTATATAAAAATATGATTCCTGATTGTCCTGGTGGCGGTACTGTTAGTTGGACAAATCCTTGGGGAGAACACAAATATATTGACAATATAGAAGATCGTGAAGATGGTGGTACACCAGGTTTTTTACAAACTATTAAAACGGCTTTAGCTATAAAGTTGAAAGAACAAATGGGCGTAAAAAATATTTTAGATAGAGAGCATGAAATGTCTCATCATATTTTTAAAAGCTTAAAAAATATTGAAAACGTACATGTTTTAGCTGCAGAACACGAAGACCGATTAGGTGTATTTTCTTTCTATATTGAAGATTTGCATTTCAATTT
>Ga0160419_101348_pt1 | contig 10135 bp, 8 predicted proteins | sample CelAP2metagpilot_2_FD_108196 | JGI IMG/M metagenome (GOLD analysis project Ga0160419, IMG submission 108196) | Phycosphere-associated microbial communities from Cellana algal ponds in Kailua-Kona, Hawaii, USA - Cellana AP2-4-25 metagenome pilot ... | reverse complement strand
TACACCAGTTTTTCCAGTAAATACCGTGATAACATAATGAAATCCGGACCCGAATGGGCTGCATACTCCAGAGAACAGATTGCAGCAGGGAATTGGGACCTTTCTCAAATAGACCCGGACTTTGTGGAGTTTAGGCTCAATGCCTACGAAAATTCGCCCGGAGCCATAAGTCCAGAGGATTGGCTTTTCCAGAGTGGCAGTATAATGAGTCACGATTTTAGCATGAGCGGTGGAACAGATGATGTAAACTACTTTGCTTCAATTGGTTATCAGAATACCGAGGGTATTATTATTACGGAAGGCTTCGAAAGATTGAATGCTAGGGTAAATGTGGACGCCAAGTTGGGCGAAAAGTTCAAAACAGGTATAAACTTTAACGGGTTTACTTCGCACAGAGATATCTTGGGCCATGACATGCGGGATTTATTAAGATCTTATGGGGTGCACCCCGTATATCACACCGAAGAATCCATTGCGTTTGTTCAGGCCTTGGATGCAGAAGCACAGGCTTTGGGGCTGTCCCCATTTGATGATGGTTTTAGAGGTTCTACCTATGAAGCCAGTAGCATTTATGATTTGGTTCCTGGCATGGCGGCGCAAGATTGGCATTATGGAAGGGCCAATAATGGTATCGGAGGTTCGGGTGATGCTGGCCCAGCAGCAAAATTGGACAATACGGAACGATGGGAAAAAACCTTCTTTGGTAACGTAAGTTCGTATTTGCAATACAATATATTGGATGGGCTCAACATAAAAACGGTTTTGGGGGGTGATCTGCGTGATACCCAGTTCTATGAGCATAGATTGTTGGGGTACGATTCTAGGGCAAGAACAAGTCAAACCTACATGGACCAGACCGATCTAAAAGTAACCACGGTATTGAGCGAAACTACCCTTAACTATTCTAAAGTAATCGGGAAACATGATATATCGGCAGTGGCCGGTATCGAATTTCAAACGACAAGATTGGTAGGTACGGCCTTGGATGGTGCCAATGTCCCCGATACGGACATACAAAATTATAACCTCTTTGAGCCAGCGGATATTACCGTTACCGAGCGCGATGAGAAGAGAGTACGGGAAAGTATATTTGGTAGGGTACAATATGCCTACGACAATAAGTATTTGTTTTCTGCGTCCTTAAGAAGGGATGGGGATTCGCGTTTCGGTGCGAACAACCGTTACGAAACCTTTCCGGCTCTTTCCTTGGGTTGGAACGTCCACAACGAGGCATTTTTGGCGGATAACGAAACACTTAGTCAGTTAAAATTGAGGTTCAGTACAGGTTCATTGGGAACAACTTCATTTTTGGGCTCTTACGACTCTCTGAGCCTATTGGACCCCAGTGCGACCATATTCGGAACAGGATATTTAATTCCATCCAACATCGCAAACCCAGATTTAACCTGGCAGACCAATACAGAGACCAACTATGGTGTGGACCTAGGCTTTTTCAACAATCGCTTAAGATTGGGCGTAGATTACTATACATCCGATATTGAGGATATTTTGATCAATCAAAGTGTTTCAGAAGTATATGGAACAACCTCCATCGTACTTAATTCTGGTGATGTTCGAAGCTCTGGTATGGAATTCGAGTTGAATGCCAATGTTATCAATAAAGATAATTTTTCTTGGAGTTTCAACGCTAACCTATCCACAGTTGAAACAGAGATCAAGGAATTGGGCGGACTCGAAGAATTGCCACAGGCCATCTATGGTGTAAGTGGTAGAGGCCCTGTCTTTAGAAACTATGTTGGTGGCGAAATAGGAGAAATGTGGGGGCTGGAAACCATTGGGGAGGTAGAAATGATCTACCTGGAAGACGGGACACGGCACCCAAATAATACCACGGGAGAATCCTATGTGGTAGATCAAAATGGCGATGGTGTGATCGATGCCACAAGAAGTGTTGAAGATGGTGGGGATTTGGTCAAAATTGGTCAAAATACGCCAGATTTTTACTGGGGTATGGCTCACAATTTTCGATATAAGAATTTTGATATGTCCATGCAGTTTCAAGGATCGCATGGAGCAGAGGTGTACAATATAGATCCTCTTTATTACGAATCGCAGTGGAGTGGCAGATTGGTGGATAGTTTTGATGCCAACAGTGATGGTATAGCCGACCACAATGGAGAATACTATATAGGAAACAGATACCAGACCGATGCCATGATACAGGATGCCTCATACATTGCATTGAGAAACCTGACAATTGGGTATACACTGGATCAAGATTTGATCAGTTCAATAGGTTTAAATTCTGTTAGACTTTATGCAGCGGCCACTAATTTATTGTACTTATGGGCAGATGACTATACCTCGTACAATCCAGAAGGTGTGCAGACATCGGGAAGCGATTATTTAGGGCCTACTACGTATGGATCCCAATTTGGTGCAGCTCCGGTTGTGAGAAGTTTTACACTAGGTTTAAATGTTAATTTCTAAAAAAAGAACTATGAAATCTATATATAAATTATTGGGGCTGTTGTTATTGATAACAGCATGTGATAGTGATTTAGATCAATTTCCGCCCAATATTGCAAGCTCAAACTCATTGACCAATTATGATGGGGTTTTAAATGCAGCTTATTACTATCAATTGGGATCTGTGACCCCAATGGCAGTTATGGGAGAATTTAGATCGGACAATGCATTTATGTTCGAACCTCCCTACACGGAATTTGATGAATACGATAACGGACTTACGGCCATGGAAGATCAATTTTTTGGACCGTTCTATACCGCAATGTACAAGTCGATACTGAGTGCAAACAATGTAATAGAAAACTCTACCGATGCTACATTGGTAGGTGAGGCAAAGTTCCTTAGGGCCCTGTCTTACTTTAAGTTGGTGCAGGTATTTGGAGATGTTACCGTAAATCTTGAGGCAGATCCAAGTATAACGGACTCATCCATTTTGGTAAGACAACCGGCAGATGAAGTTTACAATAACGTAATTATACCCGATTTGCAAGATGCAATTGCAGTTCTAGATTCAGAAATAACGAACGGGAGAGCTTCCAAATATGCAGCACAAGGCCTTTTGGGAAAAGTTTATGTTACCAGAGGTGACTTTGCCAGTGCCGAAACACATTTGGCCGCCGTGGTAAACGGAGCTGCATCGGCAGGAATAAGTCTAAAGGAAAACTTCAACGAAATTTTTGGTGCCGCCAATGAGGTCGAAAACCCGGAAATTATATACTCCACCCAAATATCAAGTTCAATAACCGACGAATATAACTTTGGTTCTGATTTTTGGAATTGGTTTGTTGGGGACGACTCAAAGTCCGATTTACCTGTAGACCAAGATTTGGTAGCTGCTTTCGATGAGAGCGATGCCAATGGTGGGGGCACCGATTTACGTAGGGCGGTAACCCTTAGCGAGGATGGATTGACCGCGATCAAATTCCCAAAAGACGGAGGTCTAGGGGCAGAACATGATTGGATAGAGCTTAGATATGCCGATATTATTCTGATGTATGCCGAAACACTGAATGAAAATGGTAGTTCGGCCGAAGATGTACTTGATTTGCTAGACCCCATAAGGACAAGAGCAGGGTTAAATCCATTAGATCATACTGTGTTGAATACCCAAGCTCTGGTTGGGCAGGCAATTTTAGATGAAAGAAGATTGGAGTTGGCATTTGAGGGACAACGTTGGTTCGATTTGGTAAGAACAGGAACTGTCGATGCGGAAATGGGACAAACTATAAATAGTAACTATCATGTTTTTCCGATCCCGGTATCGGAAATCCTGGCAACAGACGGTGTAATAACGCAAAATCCGGGGTATTGATACATTGGGGCAAGTCAAAACATATTGGCATGGTCCACATGGTAAAGTACATATATTGAGTTAGTTGGTTTAGTTATTTTTAGAAAGTTTACTGGCCATGGGATTGGCCAGTGGACTTTTGTTCTAAACATTAATTTTCACATTGTTGAGACGCATAAAAAAGCTATGCTGATTGGACTTTTTTTCATAAATTTAACAAACCAATCTGGTTAACCAATTTTTAAATCGAAGGCATGAAGTTAGAAGTGCTCACCAAAGGTGAAAATACAGATGTGCAACAAGCAATAATTGCAGGTTTAAGGGACTATATCGAGTATAAAAACTTGGAACCAGGAGATAAGCTCCCTTCGGAGAGAATGCTTTCGGAGAAATTTGGTGTAAGCCGTAGCAATATAAGGGAAGCTATACAAAGACTTGAATTTTATGGCATTTTAAAATCAAGACCGCAAAGTGGAACCTTTATCGCCGATATAGGTAGGGTGGCCATGAAGGGTATGATAGATGATATCCTAAAGCTGGAAGAACCAAGCTTTAAATCATTGGTGGAAACCCGAATTTTGTTGGAATTGAAGACGGTAAAATTGGCGTCGTTAAGAAGAACGGAAAAAGACTTGATCAACATGCGGGAGACCTTGGATGCCTATAAAGAGAAGGTCATGAATGGTCAGGATGCCGTCGAAGAGGATTTGCTTTTTCATTTGGCCATAGCCAAGGCCAGTAAGAACAGTACAATGAATACGTTCATGTTGATAATTACACCTGAAATCATTACCAATTTTGAGAAGTACCATGTCTGCGATAAAAATCAATCAAAGATGGCAATCAAGGAGCACGAAGATATTTTTGAAGCAATAAAAGATCAAGATCCGCAGAGGGCAAGAGAAAAAATGAAGATACATTTCAAGGTTTTATATCAATATTGTTACAATACATCAGACTGAATATAATGTAGCGTCAAGGATAAAAAGTGCACGATTTTGTCTTTGGTCGATCAATGGGAGGGAATTAAAATAGAACAAAAAACACTTTGGGTGTCAAATATGCACTTCAATTGCAAACAGGGGCATTATTATCCTGATCGCCCAGAGCTCAAAGTACACCAAATGGAAACTTCAAAAGGTTTTCAAAGATGGTTCTATGTGCCCTCGCTCCCGTAACCAATAAATACAAAAGAATGAAAATTAAAGGCTTAAGGTGGTGGGTAATTGCTTTGATTGCACTTGCAACGGTCATAAATTATATTGATAGACAGTCGATTACAGTATTGTGGCCGCAAATTGCCGAGGAGCTATATCCCGATAAATCTGGAGATGAGCGCAAGGAAATCTATTCATGGATTTCAATAATCTTTGTGTTTAGCTATGCATTCGGACAAGCCATTTTTGGTAAAATATTCGACTGGATAGGTACCCGATTGGGGTTTGCCCTGTCCATTGGGGTTTGGTCCATTGCCACTGCACTACATGCAATTTCAAAAGGGTTTTTGAGTTTTGCAGTTTTTCGTTCAATTCTCGGTGTGGCCGAAGCAGGTAACTGGCCCGGTGCGGCCAAGGGAAATGCGGAATGGTTCCCAACAAAGGAAAGAGCCTTTGCGCAAGGACTTTTTAATTCAGGGGCTGCAGTTGGCGGAATTATCGCAATTCCGGTTATAGCATATTTGACCATTTATTTCAGTTGGCAATCCATCTTTGTTTTAGTGGGAATAACAGGATTGTTGTGGCTAATTCCATGGATGATTATTGTTAAGGCACCTCCAAAGTACCATTCTTGGATAACCGATGAGGAAAAAAAATATATCCTCGATGGTCAAAAACATCAAGAACAGGACAAAGAGGGGAATTTGGTTGATCAAGAAGCCTATAATCCAGATACCAAAGAACTTTTGTCACGAAAACAGAGTTGGGGGGTAATTGTAGCTTCCGCTGCCATTGACCCAATTTGGTGGCTATTTGTTTTCTGGATACCAATTTACCTTTTTGAAGTATATGGAATGGATGTAAAAGCTATCGGTATTTACGGATGGGTACCCTATGTAGGTGCAATGTTGGGTGCATGGTTCGGGGGATTATTGGCGCAAAGTTTCCTGAAAAAAGGATGGACCGTAAACAAAACACGAAAAACGGTAATAACCATAGGATGTTTGATCATGTTGCCCTCTTTGTTGGCCATGGCCAATCCGGGAGCACCGGTAATGGCAGTTATCATTATGGCAATTATACTTTTTGGTTTCCAAACTGCCATTGGTAATGTACAAACACTGCCTAGTGATTTCTTTAGTGGAAAAACAGTAGGAACCTTGTCCGGTTTTTCTGGAATGGCGGCAAAATTGGCTGCTGTAGGATTAACCTATTTGGTGCCGATTTTAACCAAGGGAGGAAATTATACACCTGCTTTCATTATTGGAGCAGTATTGGCAATTCTTGCCTTGATAAGTGTATGGGTGCTCTGTGGAAAAATAGAACCGTTGAAGGCAAAAATTCAATAAGAAAATTTAAAAACATAATAACTATAATAACTTAGTAATGAGTAATTCTAAAGAGAAAATAGTATTGATTACCGGCGCAACCGGAGGTATTGGGTTCGCAGTGGCCAAAAGACTTGGAAAAGATGGTTTTACGGTTATTTTGAACGGTATCGAGGATGAAGCCGGTGCCAATAGGGTCAAAGAACTGGAAGCAGAGGGCATAACCGCCGAGTATTATGGGTTTGATGTAACGGATGAGGAAGCCGTAAACACCAATATCCAAAAAATTGGGGATAAATATGGAAAAATCGATGCGCTGATCAACAATGCAGGAGGTCTTGGAGGAAGGTCACGATTCGAAGAAATGACCACTGAATTCTACAGATTCGTTATGGCTTTGAATTTGGACTCTACATTTTTCGCTTCAAGAGCCGCTATACCTTATCTTAAAAATGGAGATAGTCCAACAATTATAAATTATACCTCAATCGCAGGATGGAACGCAGGTGGTCCAGGGGCTGGTATTTATGGAACATCAAAGGCAGGTGTACACGCCATAACAAGAGCATTGGCAAAAGACCTTGCTGAATATGGAATTAGAGTAAACGCAGTATCACCAGGTACCATTGACACCCCTTTTCACACACAAATCAAATCCACTAAACCAGAAGTGTTCGCATCTTGGAAGAACAATATTCTTTTAGGAAGATTGGGGCAGCCCGAAGACGTTGCATCGGTAGTTTCATTTTTAGTGAGTGAAGATGCCGCCTTCTTAACTGCAGAAACCATTCAAGTAGGTGGTGGTCAAGGATTGGGAATCTAAAATTCAAAAAAAATAAAACAAAGTATGCTAAAAGATAAAGTAGCGGTAGTAACAGGAGGATCAAGAGACATTGGTCGTGCCATTTCGATTAAATTGGCCAAACAAGGAGCTAAAGTGGTGGTAAATTACCATAGTTCGGAAAAAGGAGCCAACGAAACAGTGGCTGAGATCCAATCGTTGGGACAAGAAGCAATTGCGGTAAAAGCCGATGTTTCCAAAATGAATGAAATTATTCATTTAAAAGAGAAAACTGTGGAGGCTTTTGGTGATAAAGTAGATATTTTGGTCAACAATGCAGGCGGTCTTTTCGAAAGACGATCTCTTGAAGAATTTGATGAGGATTTTTATGATTTGGTCATGGGAGTTAACTTCAAGTCGACCGTGTTCGTAACACAAGCTTTCGAGCCTTTAATGGAAGAGGGCGCCTCAATAATCAACCTTTCTTCACAAGCAGCTCGAGATGGCGGTGGCGCAGGATCAACACTATACGCATCCTCCAAAGGAGCCGTGAGTACATTTACCAAAGCAATGGCAAAAGAATTGGGACCAAAAGGCATACGAACAAATGCAATATGTCCTGGATTGATCGGAACCAAGTTCCATGATGATTTTACCAAGGATGAGGTAAGGGCCAAAGTTGCTGCGAGTACCCCCTTGCGCAGGGAAGGTAGTGCAGAGGAAGTGGCGGATTTGGTAGCTTATTTGGCATCGAACGAGTCATCTTTTGTAAATGGAAATAATATTGATATTAATGGAGGTTTGGCCTTTAGCTAAGCCTTAAAACGATAAGTAATACATAAAAATGAAAAAAGTAGTAACGTTCGGGGAGATCATGCTTCGTTTGGCCCCTCCGGGATTTTTAAGGTTTTCACAAGCAAACTCCTTTGATGTGGTCTATGGCGGCGGGGAGTCCAACGTAGCGGTTTCCCTGGCCAATTATGGAGTTCCGGTGGATTTTGTGACGCGTTTGCCCAAGAACGACATAGGGGAGTGTGCCCTTATGGAAATGCGCAAGCGCGGTGTTGGTGTGGACAAGGTCATATTTGGAGGCGATCGTCTTGGGATCTATTTTTTGGAGACCGGTGCCGTTACCCGTGGAAGTAAGGTGGTCTACGACCGAGCACATTCGGCCATGGCCGAGATCGAGCAGGGCATGGTAGATTGGAAAGCTGTCTTTGAGGGTGTGGAATGGTTCCATTGGACAGGGATCACCCCTGCGATCTCCCAAGGCGCGGCCGATGCCTGTCTGGAGGCTGTAAAGGTGGCCAGTGATATGGGAGTTACCATATCCACGGACCTGAACTACCGTGCCAAGCTGTGGAACTATTGCGATGATGCCAAACGAGAGGAAATCATGTCGGAGCTCACCTCGTACTGCGACATAGTACTGGGCAACGAGGAAGATGCGGAGAAGCACTTTGGGATAAAGCCAGAAGGTCTGGACATTACCACCCAGGGAGAGCACGTAAAGGCCGAGGCCTTCCTATCGGTCTGTGAGCAGATGATGAAACGTTTCCCACGGGCCAAGAAGGTGATCACCACACTGAGGGGCTCCCTATCGGCATCGCACAACACATGGGCAGGAGTACTTTATGACGGGAAGACCATGTACAAGTCCCCCGAATACCAGATCACCCACATAGTGGACCGTGTCGGAGGAGGGGACTCCTTTATGGGCGGATTGATCTACGGACTGCTCAAGTACCCTGAGGACGACCAGAACGCACTGGATTTTGCCGTAGCGGCATCCTGCCTAAAGCATACCATAAAGGGAGATGCCAACTTGGCAACAGTGGCCGAAGTAGAAAAATTGATGAGTGGCGATGCCTCCGGAAGGGTGGCCAGATAAAAAATCACAAAGCACATAAAAATGGCACAATTTTCAAGAATTGATGTAGTGAACGCAATGAGGGATACAGGAATGGTCCCTCTTTTTTACCACCCCGATATAGCGTTGGGCAAAAAGGTGCTCAAGGCCTGTTACGATGGCGGGGCAAGATTGATGGAGTTCACCGCCCGGGGCGATTATGCCTATGAGGTGTTCTCCGAGCTGAACAAGTATGCGATCAAAGAACTGCCCGGAATGATCATGGGAGTCGGCTCCATAACGGATGCAGCAGCAGCATCGCTGTACATGCAGATGGGGGCCAACTTTATAGTGACCCCTTCCCTAAGGGAAGACATAGCCCTGGCCTGCAACCGCAGAAAAGTACTTTGGTCCCCTGGCTGCGGATCTTTGACGGAGATTAACCGTGCAGAAGAGCTGGGCTGCGAGGTGATCAAGCTTTTTCCTGGTTCTACCTATGGCCCCGGGTTCGTGAAGGCGATCAAGGGCCCCCAGCCCTGGACGAGCATCATGCCCACCGGTGGTGTGAGCACCGAGGAGTCCAATTTAAAAGGATGGTTCGATGCGGGTGTTACCTGCGTGGGCATGGGATCCAAACTGATCAGCAAGGATATTTTGGCCAATAAAGATTTTGAAGGTCTTGAACATTTGGTCAGGGAAACTTTGGCTACCATTATCAAAATAAGAAATTGATAGCCCTAAACGGATTTTCCTAAAAGTATGTCCAAAAAATTAGTCACCTTCGGAGAAGTAATGATGCGCTTATCTCCGCCAGGATATTCAAAATTTGCACAGGCAACATCATTGGAGCTAGTGTATGGCGGAGGTGAGGCTAATGTAGCTATTTCCTGTGCCTATCTTGGCATGAAAGCCTCTCATGTTACGCGATTTCCCGATAATGCCCTTGGAAAAGCCGCAACGCAATTTCTACGGCAACATTGGTTGAGTACGGAGCACGTGATCTATGGAGATGAAATGATAGGTAAGTATTTTCTTGAAAAAGGAGCAGTACACCGATCTAGTGAGGTAATTTATGAAAGACAAGGTTCCGCATTTTCATTGATTGAACCGAAAATGGTGGATTGGGAAGAAGTGCTTAAAGATGCAGATTGGTTTCATTGGACAGGTATTACACCTGCTATTTCCGATGGAGCCGCCAAATGTTGTCTGGAGGCAATTAAAACCGCCAATAAATTGGGC
>Ga0160419_101347_pt1 | contig 10146 bp, 15 predicted proteins | sample CelAP2metagpilot_2_FD_108196 | JGI IMG/M metagenome (GOLD analysis project Ga0160419, IMG submission 108196) | Phycosphere-associated microbial communities from Cellana algal ponds in Kailua-Kona, Hawaii, USA - Cellana AP2-4-25 metagenome pilot ... | reverse complement strand
TGAAAAGTAGAAAGCGGAAAGGCCCATCTACAAGCCGTGCAAGTAGCCGGGAAGGAAGCCTACAGAGTGGGAAAGGCGCCCCCCCCTCCCCCCCCCCCCTCCCCCCCGCCCACCCTCCCTCCCTCCCTCCCTCCCCCGCCTGCAGTCGGAAGAAGAGTTTGTGACGCTGATGAAGAATCTTAACCTTCCCTATCCCAAGAAGATCGACGAGGCCTTACCTCGGAATCTGGTCTGCGGGTGCTGAGCAGCCGCCTGGCCGTTCCTCCCTCCCTCCCTCCCTCCCTCCCTCCCTCCTTCCCTCCCTCCCATTCTCCTCCCATAGGGAGGGAGGGGTTTGGAGTCTGGAAAGGAAGAGAGGGAGCGAGGCAAGAGGGGAGGGAGAGGAGGGGGGTGGGGTGGGGGAATCAGCCCGGGTTTCTCACTGAATCACTGAGCAGGGGGCGGGGGGAGGGGGGGTGTGAGGGTATGAAGGGAAGGGTGTGAGGGTATGAATATGAAGGGAAGGGTGTGAGGGTATGAAGGAAAGGGTGTGAGTATGGAAGGGGGGGGAGGTTAAGCCGCCCATGTTAGCGGGGGTGGAAATGCGAGATGTGAATGAGTGTTTTTGGAGTAGAGACTAAGAGGGATTTGCCTGTGTGGCCTGCGCGAGGTGCCTCAAGTTGGTTTCTGTATTACATAGTTTGATTCGATTCGGTCTCATGTAATTTGATTTGATTTGATTTGATCGAATCTAATTTGATTTGATTTGACCGCCTGGCAAAATGCCACGGATCGGGCGGGACGCGTATATGAAGGACATGTGAGTAGGGAGAGAGGGGAGCGAGAGGGGAAGAGTGGGGGAAAGACGTTAATGAGAGAGAGAGAGGGAGAGAGAGAGAGAGAGAAAGAGAGAGAGAGAGAGAGAGAGAGAGAGAGAGAGAGAAGGGGGGGAGGGGGAGAGGAGAAAGGAGAGAGATGGAAAGAGGGGGAGGAAGAGGGAAGGGGGAGGGGGGGACAGGACAGAAAGAGGGGCACCGGACCCCGAAAAAGACAAGGCGAAAGAAGAACATCCAAACCGGTAATTGAAAGGGTGGGTGACACACACACATACAAACACATACACACGTACGGATACGCGCAATACTCGTCCATACTTTTTTCCTTCTCTTCTCTCTGTCTCTATCTGTCGCCCTTTCTCTCTCTCACACACACTAACACACACACTAACACACACACACACACACACACTGACACACATGTGTGTACGTGTGTAGATTCCTTCGTCTTATCGTCCTCTCCCGCTTCCTTGTCTCTCTCTCACTTGGGCTTCGTCGCCAGAATTGTCCGATGCCGGGGGTCGGTGGCCACGGTCTTAACCCTCTCAAAGCCTCCCTTCTCCAACATCCTCTCCATGTCCAATGTGAAGTACTCGTCCGAGAAGGGTTCCGTGCTCTTCATCAGCAAGGCAATGGGCTTGGGCAGGCCCTGGATGACGGGCGACCGGGGATCGTTGTCGGTGATGGCAAGTGTACCGCCTGAGGGAGGAAGGAAGGGAGGGAGGGTGGGAGGGAGGGACGGAGGGAGGGAGGGCGGGATGGGTCATACCAAACGCGGTCTTGCCAGAGGGAGGGAAAGAAAGTGGGGGAGGAGGGGAACGGTGTTGCTGCAGAAAGGGAAAGGGGGGGCGAGTCAAGCCGTCCAGTCAGTGAAAGGACGAGGGGAAAGGCGGGAGGGACACCGTCTTGCCGGAAAGGGGAAGAAGAGGAGAGAAGAGGAGAGGAGAGGAGAGGAGAGGAGTGGTGATGGGGAGGGAAGGAGAGACGCCTACCTGGCCTGAGCACACGGAACATCTCCTGGGCAATGGCCTGCGTGGCGGCGGAGGGCAGCTCGTGAACGACAAACGTAAGGGCGGCCACGTCGAAAGAGGCGGTGGGGAGGCCCGTGTCCTCTGCCTGGGAGAGGGAAGAGGAGGGAGGGAGGGAGGGCGGGAGGGGGAGAGCGGATTATCAGTCCACAAAAACTGTCTCTGAATCCATGTCACTGCTGCCCTCCTGCCCTCCTGCCCTCCTGCCCTCCTGCCCTCCTGCCCTCCTGCCCTCCTGCCCTCCTGCCCTCCTTCCTTACTTCCATCCTTCCTTCCCTCATTCCTTCCTTCCCTCCTCCACTTCTGCCCTCCTTCCCTCCTTTCCTCCCTCTTCTTCACCTTGGCGTGCATATACTCGATCCCCATCGGCGTCTCCTCCTCCCGGAGCTGCGCCACGGCCAGAAAGAAGGGGGAGAGGTCCAAGCCCGTCAAATGTTGTGAGGGGAAGAGCCGCCGGAGATAGCGGGTGGAGATGCCCGCAGAGCAGCCCACGTCCAGGATCTAAGGGAGGGAGGAAGGGAGGGAGGGAGGGAGGAATGAGAGCTAGTCAGACATGGCGACGTTGCACGTGACAATAAAGCGACCCTTTCCCCTCCCTCCCTCCATTCCTCCCTCCCTCCCACACCTTGAGGTCCGCGCTGGTTGGATCCGTGCCGCCTTCTATTATTTGACGCCTAATCTCCTTCTGGTAGGAATCTCGCAGGCGGTCCTGGGCCTCCACGGGCTGGATGTCCACGTCCTTTGGCCAGACCTAGGAAGGGAGGGACGGAGGGACGGAGGGACGGAGGGACGGAGGGAGGGGAGGGGATGGAACGCGTAGTCAAAGAGTGACTTTGTGAGAGTAGGAGAGGAGACGTCAAGTCAGACTCACGAAGCAGCAGCACCTACCCTAGACCCTGCATGCCTCATTCCCTCCCTCCCTCCCTCCCTCCCTCCCTCCCTCTCTACCCGCAAGCACATGGCGCTGGTGGCACTCTCCACCTCGGCGGCCGCGAGCCAGTTGAGGTTCCCGTCTTGATAGGCGTGGAACGGCTGGGTGTAATAGCTGGGGTAGTCCATCACTAGGGAGGGAGGGACGGAGGGAGGGAGGGTAACTGCATGGTTTGGAGGCAATGGATAGACACTATCACAAGCGCCCTTACAGCACAGCGAATAAGAACATATATATATGACTCATGGACGATGAAATTAGAAGACCAATCAAACTTACTCGCGTGGCTTTCCCCAAAGTACCGGGAGAAGGTGTTGGGCAGACGGCGATCGTTCAAGAGAGCTTGCGCGTCATCCCGCCAGGCCACGCCTTTTTTCTCGGCATTATCGATCAGAACCTGGTGAAGGGAGGAGCGAAGGGAATACAAAAAAGGACGGGTCCGGGTCGTCAGTGTCGTGTCCTTTTCAAGGGCCCGGCCGTCACGTTCCATGAAACAGCCATGCCCTAGCCCTGCTCTCTTTCGTACTTCCTCCCTTTCCCTTGTCCAATCTTCCTTACCTTGCGTGCCCCAATCTTCATGAAGCCGTACAAGAATTTGTTGTTTATAAGGGCTGACACCAAACTAGACACCACGCCTTCGCCCGCCCAATCCGGCCTGTGCGATGGTCGCGCGCGGGGGAGGAGAGACTGACTGAGTACTATGACCAACGACACTTTCTATCACATGTACCACTCTACCCTTCCCCGCCCTCCCCTCTTGCGTTCGAGCACGTAATCGTACCTTTCTTGCACCTGGTTGCGTTGTGCTGTGTAGTCCATGTCGTCATAAAAGGAAGAAGCCAGTCGGGTTGAGGTAGACGGGGCAAAGGCGTAGGAATAAGTGGGAAAGAGGAAGGCGTCCGTGGTCCTGCTGCATAGCGCCACGGCCATCACCACCACAACCACAAGCGCAGAACGCACGTGTGTCGCCATGGCGTTACCCCTGCAGTGTTTGGTGTGCATGGCGATGAGTGGCTTCGCGTGCAGCAAGGTTTGCGACCGAGATCAAGCAGGAACGATGCGGGGCAAGCGTTGAGGGAAAGATCAAGCAAAGTCACGGTTTGTAAACCCCAGCGTACCCGTGCAAGCTTGCAGTCGCAACATAGATACTCTACAGCTCCTTGTCTATGGCAGAGGAGGACAAGACGAGGATAGGACGCCAGTCCAAACGACACATGGACAAGACCAACAAGACGCAAATAACCTCCCCACCGTGTCGCTCCACACCCACAGAGCACTTCGCACTTAGTTCTTTTTTCTCGTAGCTATCCTAGAATCCTAGAACTATCGCATGCAACCTTCACCATGTCGCAGGATGACATACGAGGGGAAGCCTTCCAACTATAAAATATTGCCGTTGGTGAGCGGATTTGACATTGCTGGGAGACCTTTGAATAGCCTATATGCGGGGCTACCCACTTAGCCCGCCTAAAATCGGGACTACAGCTCCACATTGAAACCTCGAACGCAGTTAAAAGTTATTTATGTTCAATTATCTTTCCTCGGGCCTTTCGACAGAAATTGACCCTCCCTTTTGAGCGGTAAGGGACAGCTTACCCACAACTCCCACAACTCATGCTCTCACCGTCCGAGGACTTTGCCGGTTAAAAAGCTGTCAAAGCCGCTTCACAACTCGGACCCACTAAGGGGAAGCGCACGCAACATTTTATTGTTGGAAGACTTCCCCTTGTACATAATCCTGTAACGTGGCGGACTTCAGCTTGGGTAAGTAGCATTTGTTTGCAGGTAAAGGTTGCATGCGATAGTTTAGGATTGTAGGATAGCTGCAACTACAACAGAAAAGAAATGTTGAGGTATGTCAACACCATCTCAATGTTAAAGCGGGTAAAGCATTGGAAAGTAGCACTCATCTGTGATCAGTTCCTTATTTCCAGAGTTCTCGCGGTATGTACACAGGCAAACAAGCTGCCGATAAGGTGAAGAACGGACAAATACCGTCCCTCTCTCGCCCCCTAAAAAAAGAGAACAATTAACTACGCAGAAGCTTTCGTATTTCACGGTTCCCTTTTTTTTTCATTTCGATGGTTCCTCTCTCTCTCTCTCTCACCTCAACCAACCAACAAGTTAACCCCCTGTCGACGTGCCTCTCAGCCCCAATCCCTGGACGCTCCATCTTTTCTCCTATTGTCTTTCTCGTTCTCTATCACACACACGTACCGACACAGCTCTACCAACGTTCAATCCATCCAAAGGACCTGCATAGTGAGCCACGTTTCCCTCTTCTGGGTTCTCTCGTTTTTTTTAATATTTTGTCTTTTTTCATTTCCCCGTCTAGAAGCACACAGGTCAGCCACATCACATCCACAGTCTCACGTGTCTCTCACACACACAGAGCATGCGTAGTCAGTGCGACCTTTCTATTAGAAAGAACCATTTTTCTTTGAGGTCTTCATTTCCGTTTTTCTGAATTGTTTTCAGGCGCCCGGGCATGTAGTGTCGAGCTCCCAATTTCTCCTTCACTCCTTCTCACTCACATGTAGCCGTAACCACAGTCACTCGGCCGTGGCCGACCTCTACTTTACCAACCCATTTTCTTTTCAGGTTTTTATAAGGTCGTCTCAGTTCCTCACATGGTGGGAACCACTCAACTGATCACAGTACCTCTGCCCGCAGCTGCCCACTCGCCTTCCACCTCTAGGACCTCATCTGCTTCACCCACGATTGATAATTTACTTGCATTAACTCACACTTAATCGATCGCCGTCCAATTCTCTAATTCAAAATCACCTGTCCGTAACGAGGCCGGGACACCGCACACAAATAACCAAAAAAAAGGGAAAGGACGACCCTCTCGTCAGCGTTCCCTGCTCTCCCTGCCTCTCTCCTTAGTTCCCTCCACTTAGGGCGGCGGCGACGGCGGTTCCGTTGCCCGCATGGAACATGGCCTTGACAGTGTCCAAGTCCTTGATGCCATCGGGCATCACGTACATGCCCGGGCCGAGCATCAAGGGCTTGGACGCATCCGGAGACGCATCGTCCGCGCCACGGAGGTTACGCCTGCCTCCAGGTAGCTGAGACCAGGCGGAAGCAGCCATGCCTATTCGTTCGTGTTCCAGGATAGAAGAGGGAAAAGGTGAGCGACGAGGGAGTCAACGTTCACACGACGGTCGACATCTATCATCATCCCTCAACCCCCTTCCCTCTCCTTATCTTTAGCGGGTGACTTACCGCAGTCCACGAAGTCCCACTGTGTCTGCCATCGGCCATCGCCGCCCAGGCCCAGGTCGATATCGCCGAAGCTGCACTCCGGGCAGAGATTGTCGACGGTCGCGAAGATGGGCCCGATCACAGGGGTGCCACCCAAGCCGTCACCCTGGCCAGTCAGCTATGGAAGGGGGGGTAGAATGGAGTGACGAGAGAGACAGGCATGGAAGGGAAATAATTAGTTAGGGTTAAGGGCGTGATGGAGACATGGAGGGAAAGTTCCTCGACGAGAGACATGAGATGAAAGCCCAAGAAACGCCGCGGCAGTTTCTATGCCCTCACCGCCACAGAAACGTACCTTGATACACTTGCCGCAGGAGCCTTCATACTGAGCCTGGTTCATGGCCACAGTTACACCCACGCCATTAAACCCTCGCGGAAGCATACAGGCACCGCCCTGACCGGCGCCGCCCGCGCCGTAGAATGTCGACTATGGGAAAAAGGAAACGGTGAGGAAGGGTGGGAGGGTAAGGAAGGGTGGCGATGTGTAGGATGTGGAAGGTATGCGAGATTAAGAGAGAGGTGTGTGTGGATGTGAGTTTGTGGATGTCTGGGTGTGTGTGGTGTGGGATTGTAGCTAGGTACGTCGGGTTCGCTGTGGTATGGCCTCGCTATGGTATGTAGCCGACAAGTGGGGATGGCTGTCAAAGAGCGTCGGGAGGGGAAGGGGTGAACCCGTGAGTGGTTATGCGTGTGCGAGAAGAGGTGGGCTGGGAATGGAATGGGGGAAGAGGGACAGGGAAGATATGTGAAACACGTGGTTGTAAGTGGGTACGGGTGGACGGGCGGTGGTGGCCGCCAGGGCGGAGATGGGATATGTACACTTTCGCACACTCTCGCGGGCAGCTTGTTGCGGGTGAGGTGTGAGTGGGGAGAATAGGTGAAAAGGGAGACAAAGGAGAGGTGGGTCCAGGTGTGGCTCTGATTCAGCATACGTGTAGCTGTAGATCTTTCCCCTCCCGTCCCGCCCGTAGTGCCACCACTACTTGTCGTGCTTACCTGCCCACTGAAAGCAGAAGCGGAGGAGGCAAAAGCCAAGAGGAAAGCGATAGACTTCATCATTGTTGTTGAGAGGGTGGTGGTTGGTGGTGGTGGCTGTGTGTGCACGGGTAAATAGTGCAGAAAGTGAGCCAGGAACGAAAGCACGTCTGTAGTGTCTACTAAGGGACACCCAGACATTTACCAATCCTAGTAAAAGTGCTACGTCCACTAGCGAGGGTGTGTCGCGGCGCTGTTCGGTAGTAAGCTTGGCCATGTAACCACCATAGGATGACCACAAGCAAGAATGTACGAAGAGAAAGACCATCGCAAGACAAACAAACAAAGCTCGCACTCTAATCAACATAGATTTTAATTTTTGTGCCACTTCGATTCGTTGAGGGGTGCATCCCGCCGCTTGCGTTTTTGGTCTTGGCCGTGAGGGGGATAAGACCGTTGTTCCTCGTCACCGTCCCGCGGCGACTCGGGAACAAAAGCAACCGACGATAACAAAAGCCATCATAGCACCATGCAGGCACACCAGAGATGCGAATCGCGACAGGCATTGTTGTGATTGTCCAAGTGAGAGAGTGAGAGTAGGAACTCACGTAGGACAGTGGGACGCAACGAGCCGATCTGCTTGCGGCGGGAGGTGCCATGTTATTTTATTTTCATTTCGCCACGCACGTCGGCGCTTTTGGAGAGCTGGTACCCAAAATACCACAACCCGATTATGTGACACGCAGGGGAAAAACCAATTCGATACATATGCCAATGTATGGGTACTACAGCGCGTGGTTGGCGCACAGGCGGGATCTTCTCCTTTCAGGGGATGACACCCTCAGTCCCACCACAGGAGGGGGCGCACGAGTCAGTCCCGCGAAAGAAGATTCATAGGACCCCACCCGCACCCGTAGTTATGTCGTAGGACCGATGCCTTCTATTCCGCTTGCCATTTCCCTCATCCTTTTTTTCGCTCTCGACCTCGTAGTCCATGGATTTGGTGCATTTTGGAGATCATACTTGTCTGAAATTGTGCCTTTCGTCATGGGAGGCTGGCAGGTGGCCACATCCATCTGCAGCGAATGGGGTGGACAAGATCTAAATCGTGCTATAGATATGCTTCTCCTTTTTTTTGCTCTTGCGTTCTCGTTTTATTGATTTTCCGAAATCGTCATGGAGCATGTGCGGGATGCGCGCACACAAGGCTAGCTTTAACGAATGGCGTGCTTTGTGTGCGCGCTTACCTTTGTCTCCTAGAAGCCCAGTCTGTCGCCTCCCCGCCTGGTGCGATGGCAACAAATGCTGCACCGCCCCCTTGATCGGACAGCGTGCATCTCATAGGGCGAGCAAATGTAATGGCGGAAATGAGCCCATAAAGGAAAGCTGCAGATCAGGGGAGGGAAGGCAAACCTTGAAAAGAAATTAAAAAAAAATAACCAAATAAACATTTAATCGATTGGAACAACTCCCACAACTGCTTTACATGAACTACCTATCCCAACCACCTTTTCCTGCCTCTTTCCTCGCGACTGCCGTGACCGCCACACCCTCCTCTTCCTCATCCTCTCCCTTCACTTCCTCCACTTCCTCCCCCTTCACCATCCCAACTTCAATCGTGCAAAACCCAGAAGGCCGCAATGTCAGGTGTGCCCCTTGTTCTTCTCCCTCCTCCTCCCACCGCAACACACACCCTTTCCTCCCCTTGGCCTGCGAACTCTCTTGTGCATACAACCCAGTCAACGTCCGTGCCTCAACCATCTCCACCCTCCACCCCTCCCTCTCCCACCGCCTCAATAGCTTTCCGAGGTCCAGGACCACTTCCTCCTCCTTCTCCTCCCTTTCCCAGCCAAGATGCTCGAGCTGCAGTGTCAAGACTCTCTCCTTCCCCCCTCCGTCCCCCTTCCCCCTCTCACTCCCTCCTCTCACTGCCACGAAAGCAGTTTCACTCAACCCCAGCAGATGCACCGACGCCGGCAGCCCTCCCTCCCTCCCTCTCCCTCTACTTCGTCCCCCTTCCAAAAACGAAAAGGAGGAAAGGGAAGAGATGGACAAAGAAGAGGGAAAAGAGGAGGAGGAAGAGGAGAAGGGGGAGGGACGTCTCATTTCATCACTGGTGTCGGCACCCACCGAGGGCCAGGAGGGTGAGGGCGCTAGCACTAGGAGAGGGGCTTGCAGGGCCGCAGTGGCACGACGCAGCGTCTGCTCATGGTTGCTGTTGATGCTACTGCTGCTAATACTCTGACTACTAGTACTGCTGCTGCTGCTGCTGCTGAGGAAGGAGAGGAAGAAGGGGGAAAGGGAGACGGTGCTTCGGTCGTCCCCTCGGAGATTGTAAACCGAGTCGTACTGTGAGGGAAGGATTGAGGGAGCAAGGAATGAACAAGATGAGATGCTGATCAACAACGGACCTCTACAACTCGGACTCCATCCTTCCCTCCTCCCTTCCTCTCTTCCTTCCTGCTTCACCCACCGATGCCCGCCGATGCAGCATGACCTCAAGCTGCCCCTCCTCTAGCGACGCCACGCCATGAGGAGCGTGTGAGAGGATGTGGAAATCGTCTCCAAGGGAGGCCCGGCCCACCAGCGGGTAGTACTGCGCGCCGATCGAGGGAGGGGGGGAGGAAGGGGGGTAGGAGAGGGTGCTCCGCCGCTGTGGGAGGAGCCCGCCATCGAAGGTGGTGAGGAAGGGCGGCGAGGAGGAAGGGGGGAAGGTAAAGCGCATGATGACGTCTTGCAAAGGCCCTGGTGCGGAGAGAGAGAGGATGGTGAAGGGCATGCGGGCCTCCTCCTCCTCATTGTCTTCCGTATGGTAAAGCTGTGCTGTCCACCGCAGGTGCCGCCCGCCCTCTCTCTCGCCTTCCCCCCCGCCCTCCCTCCCTCCCTGGTCGATCTCTCCCCAGATTTGAGAGAGCACGGGGCCTGTGAATCCCACGAGGCGGCAGGAGGAGGAGGAGGAGGAGGAGGGGCGGATGTAGGGTTTGGCTGTTCCGTTAGGCCTGTCAAGGGAGGGAGGGAGGGAGGGAGGGAGGACAGACGGAGGGAGTTGGAAGAAAGGATGAAGACATTCCTTCCTTCCATCGCCTAATGCCTGCCTCCCCCGCTCCCCCGCTCCCCCGCTCCCTCCCTC
>Ga0160419_101345_pt1 | contig 10167 bp, 6 predicted proteins | sample CelAP2metagpilot_2_FD_108196 | JGI IMG/M metagenome (GOLD analysis project Ga0160419, IMG submission 108196) | Phycosphere-associated microbial communities from Cellana algal ponds in Kailua-Kona, Hawaii, USA - Cellana AP2-4-25 metagenome pilot ... | reverse complement strand
GCCGTGGCTCCGCTTGGTTCCGGGTTTCTGTCTCATCTCCACTCCTTGGTGGTTACGATGTGCCAGAAACCATCTCTTATCAAATCGACCTAAACTGTCCCATTGGTGCTGACGTCAGACAAGCAATAGCCCAGGCGATGGCGATACGCTCAGATGGCGTAAAGTCCTTCCTGACTTCGTTTTCTGAAATCCCACGACCATACCCAGCCAGATTTGACTGTCATTACAACGCACCGATATCGTTTATATGTGTTGTCTAGCCTTGGCGCTGAATGACTTCAGTTTGATGTGCCATCAAATGCCTCGACCACTTCGGCCATGAGCGGACGGTCGAGGCCGTGGGATCTCAGATACTCGAAGTCCGCACGGACCATGTCTTCCCAGAGCTGACCGCCATCAAGTGTTTGGCCCCGATGATCAAGGTAGATCCTACGCGCCTTTTCCGTGTTTCCGTTCACCATGTAAGCGTTCGCCAGGTACGATTTGATGAGAAGCTTCGACGGGTGCAGGTCCAGCGCTCGTTCCGCTTGCAAAACGGACTCGCCAAAGCGCCCGTCGCGGATCAGCATATCTGACCAACCCGCAAGGGATAGAGCTAGGAATTTCTGGCTGTCATCCCTATAAAATTCGAACGTTTCGTTCTCTTGAACTTCGTCAAGCATCTCGATCGCGCCGGTGTGGATGGCCTCGTAAAGCTCGGCTGCGTCATCATATACATTGTGGTTGAATAATAGCGCTGCAGCATTTTTGGCTGTGTGAAGGACATCTTCCTGCCACGCGACATTCTCCGGTTCCCGTAGGATCAGGTCTTGAATGCGTTCCAGCCCTTCGAGATAGGCGTCATAGGCCTCGTCGATCTTGTCGACCTGCTCGAATAGGAGCGCTTGCAGACGATTAGCATCGAAATAGTGGCGGAGAAGCCGGGTACTGTCTGGGTCTTTGTCCAGCATGGTGTTCAGCACGTCAAATGATGTCTGCCCAACAGACAACGCTTCCTCAAAATGCTCGACCTGCTTTAGTGCGAACTGCAACTGATGTAGGGCGATAAAATAGCCATCTCCGTATAACGTTAAGCCGTGAGTTTTTTGCAAATCGCGAAACAGGTCGACCCCCTCTTCAAGCCATGGCAGTGCGGCCGCGTAGTTTTCTTCGTCGGAATACGTCCGTCCCTCGGTTACCGCAGATGAAGCGAGAAGGTGTTGGACGGTCGTGTCGGTATTGCCGGCTTCCAGTGCCTGCCGGGCGGTTTCCCGAATGACGCTGGTCACTTCGCGCGCGCGCGCCATGTCGCCGTTGCCGCGTAGGGCTTCGGCCAGCTGGTGCTTTGGAGTTAGGACAAAGCCGGTATTCAGTTTGACGCCGAGGTTCTGCATTTCGATATCGATCTCGATGGCCTCGGTTATTTCCGCGATCGCAGCGTCATCATCAAGTATCCGAAGTCGCAACTGAGCGCTCGCAATCAGGCTCGTGCGCAGGTCAGACAGGGCGCGAATACCGCCCGGGTCGTTAGCTGAGATCGTGCGAAGCGCAGGGAGAAGTTCCGCGTAGTATCCGATCGCGCTTTGCACGTCGTCCCGACCATCCGCATTCCTCGCCAGCCTTTCGGCCATGACCGCGAATGACCGCGCGGTTTCTAGATCGCCAGGGATCAGCTGCCAATCCGCCCGGGCAAGGTCGAACCCTTCCTTGAAGTACACTCGAGCCGCGGCCGGGTCGCCCTGAAACACACGCAGGTCACCAAGGTCGGTCAAAACGTTTATCAGGGCGTCAGAGGTACGGCCGTTCTGAGGGTCGGCTGCCAGATTGCGACGCGCAACCGAAAGGGCGCGTTGGTACAACACCTCTGCAGCGTCATACTCCTCAAGTTTTTTGCGGACGCTTCCCGCGATCGTCAGCGCTTGTGGAAAATCCTCGTACTCGGTCGGGCCATCTTCCTCGTTTTCAACGAGGATTTCATAGTGTGCCACCGCTTCGTCGGCGGCTTTGAGTGCGTCGTCAAGGCGTCCCTGATTTTCCAGAATCGACGCCAGAAACGCCAGCGTTTCGGCAAGGCGGAATCGGCGTGTGCTGCTTTCGATCTCAACACCATCGGGCGGGCGGTATATGGTCAGCGCTTCCCTAACTGCCTTCTCGGCCTCGATGTAGTCGTGGCGTCCTTTGTGGAGTGAGCTGATATGCAGCCAGCTGAGCGCAAGGATGCTCTTGTTCTGGTTGGTGTCGTTGGGCGGCGCGGCGAGACTTACGGCAATGGCGAGGGCGCGTTCGTAAGCTTTGAGAGCGGCTGTATCATCGTTCTGGCGCTCGAGGACCTTGCCGACCAGAATCCGGCTGTTCGCCTCGCTTCGTTGCAGCGCCTCGTCGTCCGGGAAGTTCTGGCTGAGTTCCTCCTGCAAGGTAAGGGCTTCTTCGAGGATGGATCGGACCATCTCGCGCGGGACGCGGGCCGCTTCGAGGTCGCCCGCAAGGTCACCGGTCATCACGCGGGCGGCGCGGGTGGCTTCGCGAAGAGCGGCCTCGGCCTGTTGGCGGCCTTCGATGGCATCAAGACGTTGCACCCAAGCGAACCCAGCGAGCGCCGCGAGAATAAACGTTGCGAAGATAGCCCCGCCAAGAGTCCAGCGCTGGCGCCGGTTCGCCAGCCGTCGGCTCTCGTAGATAAACCGGCGGTGATCCTGTGTTGGATCCGGGGCTGAGCGCGGCTGCCGGGAGAGCCAGTTTTCCGCTGCAGCGAGTTCTGCACCCCGGAGAGGCTGGGCACCAAGCGCAGTCACTTGCGACCATCGGGTTGCTAACTCACCCAAGCGGGTATGTTCGCGCAACCAGTCGATGTCCGTCTCGAGAATGGCAACAAGTTCTGCCACGGCCGCTTCCAAATTACGGCCGGGCGTGGCGAACAGGTAGTTTAGCGTCGAGAGCGCCGGTGGTGCACTTTCTCCAATATCTTCGATCACTAAGGGAACAATCCGCTTGTTCAGGCCAGACGCCTCGTCCAGTTCCCATTGGCATACCTCTGATCGGATCGAGGCAGGGCTTGCCACGAAGACCACGGCGTCAGCCGACAGAATCAATGCGCGAAGTCGTGGCTGCCATTCCTCGCTTGGGAGGATGTCCGCGGTATCAACAAAGACGTCTACTCCTTCATGGGCCTCGAGCGCCCTTTGCACGCGCCCTACCGTTTCCTGATCAAGGCGCGCATAAGACAGGAAGACGCGAGTTTGGCCTCGCGAGAATTCTGTTGCTTCAGCGATCGTCTTGTTCCTCCCCGGTTTCCGTCATGCTAGCATCCAGCATGAGCGCTTCGACAAGGCTGGGAGCGCTTCATGAAATCCCCAGGCTTGCACTTGGCTATTCCTTAGCGAGGAGATGTTTGGATTTTCCCAGCTTTGACCATTTCTCGATCGCCCTTTCCGTCCACTTTGAACCGTGTTCATGACCAAATACCATGTAGTCGGCGCGATCCATTATCGCATTTTGAATATCGTCCACGACTTTAAAGAACCGGGCACGGTCCGCGTTCAGATCGGCATCCGATACTCCGAGAGGACGGCAATCAATGGATGCGATCTGGTGTCTGTCCTCGGCGAGGTTCAAAAGCATATCCGTCTGCTCCTGGGGGCTCTTAGTAGCCAGCTCGGTTACTTTCGCGAGGGCTTCACCCGCGATTGCGTCAATCATTGGCACGCGAGCGGCATTCATCAGCAAAACCCTCGTCGCTTGGCCCGTACGTTTTTTCCATGCAAGAGCAAGAGCTACCGCGGCCTCGCGATCGAAACCTGGAGCGTTTGGGGTCAGAATTTCCAACGCCGCATCGGTCAGTTCCGGCGCGTCGGACAAGAGTTTGTCCAGCGCAGATTCTACTTTGGCCCGGGTTGACGCGGAATCGACCACCAGCGGTCCGATCAAACCAATCTTGTGCAGCTTGCGCCAACACAGAGAATCCGGTGCCGCTTCGTGCAAGCGAATGCCATGCTCGATCGTTCGCTTGACGTTAATCTCGTCCTTGTCCTCCTCCCCAGCTGGCAAATGGGAGAACGGGCAGATCAAGGGATGGAGCTTCTTTTCATTGTCACGGTAGCCCTCGGTAGGTTGGTAACCTTCAAGCGTACGCTCGATGACCCAGCGGTTGTGCTCCATCTCTGACATATCACGCATAAGGGTGGTATCTCCCAAGTCGCGGTTGGCAGCCTTGCCCTCAATCCGCAGGCCCGCAAGCCGTTGCCCAGGTGGAGGTGCGAAACCGCCCGCGTAGAACATCTCGACAGCGGAGAGCGCGGCACGGTAACTCGCGCGACGCTCGACGGTGGACATGTTCTTCCAGTCGTTCTCCTCGGTCTTCGGAACCGACGGCATGCTGCGCCAACGATCGTGAATCGCCTCGGCCAATTCGTCGTGGAGCCGTTCCAACTCAAGATCTTCTTTGTTGAGGGTTGAGCCGCCAAAGGAAAGAATACCGCCGGTCAAGTCCGTTGCAATCTCGGCCGACACAGTAGCGAGACTATCGCTCCGCATGTAGATCGGCGCGCGTAAGCGAAGCTGCTCGTCCTGTAGCTGGCGCAGGCGCATGGCTATTGCCGTGTTCATGGCATCACTTCCCGTAGCCACCACGATGGCGGTCAGCGGGTTTTCAGCTTCGAGCGACAGGAGGTCGTCGGCTTGCCCAGCAGCACAGCACTCAAGGGCGTCGAGGCATACGAAACGGACCTCGACGCTGTCCTGCCCAAAAGCCAAGAGATCAGGCCGTTCCCGGCGCAACTTCAGCTTGACGGCCTCGATATCCACGTCGACGATGGTCAGTTGCAGGGGATCGAGTTTAAAGTTCTGGCAGCGCAGGGCAGCTTCTTCCGCGACGGCCAGGTTGACACTGCCGAGCCCTACGAGCGCAATATGGGGGCGTTTCTGCTTGCGGCGGATGGCAAGTTCCGTCGGCGCCATCGAGGTCAGAAGGGCGCGAGCGATGGTTTCGGACTTGGACACCAGTTGGGCGGAGCGAAAGTCATCGGACAAAAGCTCGAGTTCTCGCGCGACGGACCCGTCTTCTACGCGTAGGATCAGGTCCGGTTGGTTGTCAGACTTGCCTTTTTTCTCCGCTAGCCAGGTTTGTGCACGTTCAACGTTCAGAACGCCGTCTGCCGCGCCGAAAATCACGGCTTTCGGATTCCCGAGCGTTGCCAGTGTCCCGGTCGTCTTGGTGATAGGACCCGACAGGAAACAGGTGCCCTTTGGAAGCTGACTTGGATCGGGTACGGCGTCGCTGCGGTCGAACAAGGTGATTTTTTCAGATTTGTACTTGTTGAGCACAAAATTCGAAGCCCCGATGATCACGATGTGGCCGCTTCGGAATGAGGCGAGGGCGCGCTTGATCTGTTCGCGCAAGAAGAGGGCCGCGACACCGAAAACCGCCGAGATCGTTGTCAGGAGACCCGTGAAGCGGGCCATCTCGATCCAACCGTTCAAAACGGGACCAGCATCTTTCTCGATGTAGCTGTCATCCCCGGTGAAGGCCAAGAGGGTATGGTAAAGTGCGTCAAGTGGATCGTTTGGGTAGACCTTCCACCAACCAACGAAACCGATCATCAGTGTTGCGCAGAAAAGCGCGCTTAAGATACCCAGCGTCAATCTCGGGGTGCGTTTCATGGCAACTCTTAACCTTCACTCAATAGTTGATCTAAATCGAGCACGGTTTCGACATACCGCTGCGCGAGTTCGTAAATCGGTTCGATGATATCCGGGTCGTCAAACCTTTGGTAGTGTTCGAGCTGGTCTTTCGGCACATCGATCCCAAGCGACGCAAGATCTTCATGTTCGAGTGGCAGATCCAGCCGAAGGAACGAGAAGGCGGGTTCCGGTCCCAAGTGGTCATGTTCAAGGGAGCCAATCTCGGAATTGACAAGTACCGGGGCCTTCGATGTGCCGAGCCATTGCATCATCGTGAGCGTTTGTAGTTCAGCGTCCGTGACCATGCCGCGCATTGCATGGTATGCGAGCGGTATGGGCCGAAGGCGCGCCGCATTTTCTGCCGCGATCCTGGCGCGATACCGGCCAGTTCCGAGAGACAGTATGAACAGGTCATCCGCGTTGGCAGGCCATTCAAGACCAAATGCCTTCAGTCTTGCTATCTGCAGAAGGGCGAGGCTCGGATCGCTGTGCGGGGAGAGGCCACCATCGACAAAGGTACCCACCTGGCCAGGTGCGATTTGGATCAGTCGTTGGTCGAAATACGTCGGTGCGGCGGCAGATGCCGCGAGCAATCGCGCAACAGAGTACCCGTGGTTACCATGATACGTATTGTCTTCCGGGTCCTTGAAGTAGGGCGCGTCGGGCACGTTGCTTAGGATCCAGGCGCTTCCAGTGTCGATCCGTTTCGCGATGATGGCCAAGTAAGTCTTGAATGCAGGATCTCCCAGCGTGACGTCACCGATGACATTGACAATTTCTCTTTCGAGCGCATCGGCATCGAAAGCGGCCCGGTGCATTACGCGGGAAAACCATCGGCGCTTCCTGAAGAATTGAGCGGCCCTTTCGAGGTAGAAATTTCGCACGGTCGAGAGCGGCAGGCCGAGCGATACCGCGGTTGCGATGATCGCACCTGTCGACGTACCGCCAACGAGATGGAACACATCGTTTAACGAGGTGGAGGCTCCGAACTGACGCTTGTACGAGGCTTCCACGGATTCAAGGAAGGCAACTTCCACGATACCGCGGACACCGCCGCCCGATAAGGCCAAGATGCGTTTAGGCTGGGAGTGTCCGTCATCTAGTGCTTCTTGCTTCGCCATGAGACTACGGCGCCGGCTTGTGGATCATGTCGCCAGGTACTCAAGCGCTTCGTCCACCGTCAATATCTTGACCCGCCCCCAGTCACTACCCGTTCTTAGGTCGCCATTCGCCAAGTCTTCAAGACTCTTGAAGTATATATCGATGACCTGTTCTTCATAGGACGGTAAATCGGCATCGCCGAAACCTTCGGAATTTTCCTGAATGTAGCGCGAGAACTCCATGTACTGTCTCGACACGGACAGGCTTGTAATTGGTGTGGGATAATCGACCAAGTGTTTGCCAACATACTTCACGAAGATCTTTTTCCGAGGATGGTCCGGTTCAGGGAATACGACTTCGGGAAGTTCCTTCCAGGCTTTTCCATCATCGCCTGTTTTTTCTATTCCAAAGGCTTGTTGTAAGGGCCCAATGGCCTGTGAAACACCGTGGATACGTTCGGGCCGAATAAGCACAAGGTCTTCAAACTCTGGCCTTTGTTCGAATATCCCGCCCTCCCGCAACACCCATCTTGTGAAGTTATAGAAGTTTCCTGTCGCTACCCCAGTCGCAGCAGCGACATTCACCATGTGGACGCCATTGAAATGCTTGGTGATCGGGTTCCAATGCGTCTTGAGATGATTGCTCGTGAGCAACTGCTCGAAGTGCCCGGCTTGCGCGGTCTCGTTCAGGCTGCCGCCAAGCAGGGCCACCTCAAGCGTGGCGGAATTGAAATCCTGGACTTCAAGACAGTTGTTCTGGTTGAAATAGAATATGTCCTGCGAGTTCCGCGCCAGCAGGATCACGGGGACCCCGTTCGCATGAAGCATCGCTAGCTCGTACATGACATTCGGACTGCTTGTCGAGATGTCCGCGACCGCGAAATCGCAATGCATAATATGGGAAAACACTTCGTGCGGTATGTCACCTCCAGGGGTATCTGGCGGTTCGATGACCTGTATGTCAGGAAAAACCGCGGCGTCTCGTTCTACCAAGCGCTGGTACGCATCGCGCAAGGCTTTCGCTATGTTGGGAATGTGCTGTGATATTGCAATCTCGTCCTCGTCAACCATGCCTTTCGTCATGGGACCGATGATGAAAATGCGCTTTGGTGGTGGTACAAAACTACGAGCCATTTGGCGTCCAAAAACTGTTTTCAAAAATTGATATCTGCGTTAACAGTCTGCTAACTTTTTCAAATTGTTCAAGCGCGCACTGAAGAACTAATGAGCCCGACCGACAAGCATAGACTGACAGGCTTCGAAAGCCTCACGCTAAACAGGCGCAGCGATGAGCTATCTGAACAGTTTTCGACACCAAGCGATCCGCGTTTTTGGATCCGTATCGAGTTACCCCTCTCAAGCCGGGTATTGGTTACCGACCTCCTGTTCGGGGAGCAAGACGAGTACGTGATAGCAAGTGCGTTATCGCAAGCTCTCACCGTACTTGGCGTTTCCAAGCCAACAGAAATTGTCTTCAGCAACTTGGGTCCTGTAGGTGATGGCAAAACAACGGAAGATGCCCAAAAGGTTGAACGTGTTGTCGAAGCAATGGTCATGCAGCGGCGGAGATTTATCATTGGGCGCGACTACGAGATCGTTCGCGACAAGGTCGACTTGGTGTTTCGTTTCAAGATCTTCGAATGAAAGTCGAGGCTTATCAATCCCAAGCGCGTTAGAACGCAACTAATATTTCGGTTGTGAGATACCGACGCAAAAGCAATCCGACCTGTTGATGTAGTCACTGAAAACGTCCTCGTTTTTGACAGGAATTTCCGCTAGATTTTCCTTGGTTGCGAGAAGTGTGGAAACGCAAGAATGCATCGAAGTTAACGGACGCACAGAAGGCGTTCATCATCGAGCAAGTCAATACCAACGTGCCTTGAAGTCGGGGAAAATCGCAGCCTAAAATACGAACTCGACAACCTCCGGTAAATCCGGGGCGGCTCTCCGAGCCTTTCGAGCAGCACTGATCAGGCATAGAGCCAACTCACCACAGATCATAATGGGTGACATGGCCAATCCAGACGGCACCCGCTTCAAGTGGTTCGATGTAAGGTCGTTTCCGGCTGAACCACCGTTGATACTGGCGGCCTCAAATGGCGTAGTAACAAGTTAAACCGTCCAGAGGCACGTCTTCAGTTCTGTCCCCCCCGAATTTACCGTGGACACAAAGCAAGAAAATCAGGCTGAAGGCCCTGTTTTTACAGCCCTAATGCGCGTCCAATTTGGAAATGCGGCGCCTTGGGTCTGTTGTGCGAATTGTCCGCTAAATGCAGGCGCTGCTGTCCACTGGCTGAGAGGGTGGACATAAAGGTGGATTATTCGATCTAACGGGCCGAGGATACAAGCCTTCCGCACACCCAGGCCAGACATGTTTGCGGTATTCAGGCATCAGCCGGACACAGGAACCATCGTTCAGCCAGAGCCGTCCTTTCTTTGGATGCTTCAAACGCCTGCTGGTGGACCATTTCGAAGCACTGGCGACGCAAGCGAAGGCGGATGATCCTCCTGCACTGGCAAGGCAGCTTCTTTTGCTGAAAGAGGGAGCTATTGTCATCGCGGCGATGTCACATTCGGCAGAAGCTGCACGCGAAGCCAAATCTGTAGCAACGCTTTTGTTCAGGTCCTGACCAGTTATTGCGCAACAGTTCCAGACGTCTGATCGAGCTTTGCAAGGCCGATTGAAGAGCTTGCCAACAGGCCGTCTCGTGGTGAGGACTTCCATGTATGCGTGAGCGCCAGATTCTTTCGATGCGCCCGGGAACTATTTCTAGCTATTCGTTCTGGCGCCGCGATGCAGTTCAAGCATTGCAGACGATTGGGCCCGTCATCCAGCTTGGTTCAGCGATGGGGTTGCGGCCCAATCCTGCCGTTCACCAACCAATCAAGATGGTGCGCCCGCAGCTCGTATTGCGGACACTCAGCGAGAAATTTGTGATTTAGTAAGTTGAGAAAACCAAAGTATTTGTGGCTTCAGAGATCTCTGAATATGGCAGGCAATGCAGAGACTTTCTTGTGGACGATTCGGAGTGTGATGTCAGCGCGTGCGCTTTTTCTGTAGATTGCTAACTTTCCAACAGTATCGGGCGGTTCGTGACCAACTTTTACATATTGCGGTACCGCCTTTTTGAAACCTTGCTCGGCTTCTTTACTACTATGGGCAATAAAATTTCTAAACCTATGCAGGTCGGTAAGCGTCGAGGCAATGGGATTGACGATATCAACCAGCGGAAATCCATTATCAAAAACCAAGTTTGCTATACTTCTGACAGTTTGAACGTTTCCCCAATCCAGAAACTTGTTCCCAGCTTTTAGAATTTCTTCAGCGGTTTGTCCGTCGTCAGGGATTTTGGGACAGATAGCGGCCTAAACTAAGAGAGGATCTGGCTCATCTGGTTGGATTGATTATGCG
>Ga0160419_101343_pt1 | contig 10180 bp, 7 predicted proteins | sample CelAP2metagpilot_2_FD_108196 | JGI IMG/M metagenome (GOLD analysis project Ga0160419, IMG submission 108196) | Phycosphere-associated microbial communities from Cellana algal ponds in Kailua-Kona, Hawaii, USA - Cellana AP2-4-25 metagenome pilot ... | reverse complement strand
GGCCTCCAGGGCGGCGCCACGACAGACTCCATGGACCCGGCGCTGGCCGCCAACCAGGTGCCGCTGATGGTCGGCCGTCTCTGGGGTGAGCCCCTGGTCGAGCTGACCGACGACGGCGGCATCGAGGGCCGCGTCGCCGAGAGCTTCGAGGGGTCCGACGATGCCAAGGTCTGGCGCTTCAAGATTCGCAACGGCATCACCTTCTCGAACGGTCAGAAGGTCACCGCCGAGGATGCCAAGGCCACCATCGAGCGCCACTCGGGCGAGGACACCAAGTCCGGCGCGCTTGGCCTGCTGCGCGACATCGACAGCCTCTCCGTCGAGGGCGACACCCTGGTCGTCGGGCTCAAGACCGGCAACGCCGACCTGCCCTACTTCATGGCCGACTACCACCTGCTGATCCAGCCCAACGGCGGCAAGGACGACCCGACCGCCGCCATCGGCACGGGCCCCTACGTGATGCAGCAGATCGACATGGGCGTGCGCTTCATCGCCACCAAGAACCCCGACTACTGGGGTGACCTGGGCAACGCCGAGACCATCGAGCTGATCGTCATCAACGACAACACCGCCCGCGTGGCCGCGCTCCAGTCCGGACAGGTGGACATCATCGACCGCGTGCCGCCGCGCACCGCGGGCCTCGTCAGCCGCGCGCCGGGCGTTGCCGTCCAGTCCACCGCGGGCCCGGGCCACTACGTCTTCATCATGCACACCGACACGGCGCCCTTCGACAACAACGATCTGCGCCTGGCCCTTAAGCACGGCATCAACCGCCAGGAGATGGTCGACAAGATCCTCTTCGGCTACGGCTCGGTGGGCAACGACACCCCGATCAACAGCTCCTACCCCTTCTACACGGAGCTGCCGCAGCGCGAGTACGACCCGGAGAAGGCCAAGTTCCACTTCGAGAAGTCCGGCCACTCGGGCCCGATCCTGCTGCGCACCTCGGACAACTCCTTCCCCGGGGCGCCCGACGCCGCCGCCCTCTTCCAGCAGTCGCTGGGGGCCGCCGGCATCGAGCTGGAGATCAAGCGCGAGCCCAACGACGGCTACTGGTCCGAGGTCTGGAACGTGCAGCCCTTCTGCACCTCCTACTGGGGCGGCCGTCCGACGCAGGACCAGATGTTCTCCACCGCCTACCTCTCCACGGCGGACTGGAACGACACCCGCTTCAACAACGAACAGTTCGACCAGCTGCTGGTGCAGGCGCGGGCCGAGCTGGACGAATCCAAGCGGACCCAGATGTATGCCGACATGGGCACCATGCTGCACAACGAAGGCGGCCTGATCTGCCCCATGTTCAACGACTTCATCGACGCCCACGGCGACCGGGTCGATGGCTGGGTCGAGGGGGTCAACGGCTTTGCGCTGATGAACTCCTACGCGCCGCTGCGGATGTGGGTGAAAGCCTAAACCGTGGGACCGATCGCAAAACTCCTGGCCCAGCGTATTTCGCTGGGCCTGCTCCTGCTTCTGCTTGTCTCCATCGTCATCTTCGTGGGCACCTCGATCCTGCCGGGCGACGTGGCGCAGCAGATCCTGGGCCAGTCGGCCACGCCCGAGGCGCTGGCCAACCTGCGCGAGGAGCTGGGGGTCAATGACCCGCCCGTCACGCGCTATCTGAACTGGCTCGGCGGCCTCCTGACCGGGGACCTGGGCACCGCCCTCACTTCGGGCCAGTCGATCAACGAGGCCATCGGCCGCCGCCTCTCGAACACGCTTTTCCTGGCCGTCTGCGCCGCCGTCATCGCCGTGCCCCTGGCCATCTTCCTGGGCCTGCTGGCGGTGCGCTACCAGGAACGCTGGCCGGACAAGGCCATCTCGGCCTCGACCCTGACCACCATCTCGATGCCGGAATTCGTCATCGGCTATATCATGATGTTCATCTTCGGGGTGCAGCTGCGCTGGTTCTCGCCCACCGCCGTGGGCTACCGGCCCGAGGCGGATTTCTTCACCCGGCTGGAATCCATCGCCCTGCCGGTGATCGTGCTCACCCTCGTGGTGCTGGCGCACATGATGCGGATGACCCGCGCGGCCATCCTCAATGTCATGCAGTCGGCCTACATCGAGACCGCCGAACTCAAGGGCATGTCCACCTTCTCGGTGATCCGCAAACACGCTTTCCCCAATGCCGTGGCTCCGATCGTCAACGTGGTCATGCTCAACCTCGCCTACCTCGTGGTCGGCGTGGTCGTGGTGGAGGTGGTCTTTGTCTATCCCGGCATGGGCCAGTACCTGGTGGACCACGTGACCAAGCGCGACCTGCCCGTCGTCCAGGCCTGCGGCATCATCTTCGCCGCCATCTACATCGGCCTGAACCTGGTGGCTGACGTGGTCTCCATCGTGACCAACCCGCGCCTGCGGCACCCGAAATGACCCGCGCGGCGCCTCCCCGCCGCCCGGGGCAGGCGCCGCGCGCCTCCCGGAGCGCGCGCCGCCCCGCCCCGGTGACACCGACAAGACCGAAAGCACGCCCATGAGCATTCGCATCCCCCTCGCCGCCCTCTTGGGCCTCTTCTTCACCGGCCTCTTCTTCCTGGTGGCCGTCTTTGCCCCCCTGCTGGCCCCCTACGGCTACGACGAGGTGGTCTCCAGCGGCTTCTGGGACCCCTCCTCCAGCGAATACTGGCTGGGCACCGACGGCATCGGCCGGGACCTCCTGAGCCGGATCATCTACGGCCTGCGCACCACCATCTGGATCGCCACGCTGGCGACCCTGCTGTCCTTCACCACGGGCTCCGTGCTGGGCTTCCTGGCGGCGGTCATGGGGGGCTGGGTGGACCAGGCGCTCTCGCGCTTCGTCGATCTCATCATGTCCATCCCCTCGCTGATCTTCGCCCTGGTGATCCTCTCGATCACGCCGATCACCATCACCGTGCTGATCCTGGTCATGGGCTTTCTCGATTCCACCCGCGTCTACCGCCTGGCGCGGGCCGTGGCCGTGGACATCACCGTGATGGACTACGTGGAGGCGGCCAAGTTGCGCGGCGAGAAGTACATCTGGATCATCTTCCGCGAGATCCTGCCCAACGCCCTCTCGCCGCTGGTCGCCGAGATGGGCCTGCGCTTCATCTTCATGGTGCTCTTCATCTCCACCCTCTCCTTCCTGGGCCTGGGAATCCAGCCGCCCCAGGCGGACCTGGGCGGCATCGTGCGCGAGAACGCCGAGGGCCTGACCTACGGCATCGGCGCGGCCCTCTACCCGGCCATCACCATCGCGCTCCTGGCCATCTCGGTGAACCTGGTGGCCGACTGGGTGCTGGCCCGCACCACCTCGCTGAAAGGGGGCCGGGGATGAGCCGGAGAGCCGCCCTGCCCGCCACTCCCTCGCGCCAAGACACGGAGGTCTCCTCATGACCGACACGCCCCTTCTCAAGGTCCGCAACCTCAAGATTGGCGCCACCGTCTATCCGCCGGGCGAGCGCCCCCAGGAGATCGAGATCGTCCATGGCGTCGATTTTGAACTGGAGGGCGGCAAGGTGCTGGGCCTGATCGGCGAATCCGGCGCCGGCAAGTCCACCATCGGCCTGGCCACCATGGCCTACGGGCGCGGCGGCGTGGAGCTGACCGGCGGCGAGGTCTGGGTCAATGGCCGCGACATCCTGCAGTCGGGCCTGCGCGACGTGCGCCGCCTGCGCGGCGCCGAGGTGACCTATGTCTCCCAGTCCGCCGCCGCCTCCTTCAACCCGGCCAAGAAGATCATGGAGCAGGTGACCGAAGCGGCGATCCTGCAAAAGAAGTTCTCCAAGAAGGAGGCAGAGGCCCGGGCCGTGGAGCTCTTCCGCAAGCTCGGCCTGCCGGACCCGGAGAACATCGGCAACCGCTACCCGCACCAGGTCTCGGGCGGCCAGCTCCAGCGCTGCATGACGGCCCTCGCGCTTTGCCCTCAGCCCGATCTGGTGGTCTTCGACGAGCCCACCACGGCGCTCGACGTGACCACCCAGATCGACGTCCTGGCGGCCATCAAGGAGGCCATCCGCGACACCGGCGTGGCGGCCCTCTACATCACCCACGACCTGGCCGTGGTGGCCCAGGTGAGCGACCAGATCATGGTTCTCAAGATGGGCGAGATGGTGGAATACGGCAGCACCGACCAGATCATCAACAACCCCCAGGAGGAGTATACCCAGGCCCTCGTCTCGGTGCGCTCGATCCGGCACGAGGAGAAGGTGCCGACGGAGAACCCCCTGCTGCGGGTGGAGCAGATCACCGCCCGCTACCGGGGCACCAACTTCGACGTCCTGAAGAACGTCAACGTGGAGCTGCACCCGGGCCAGACCCTCGCCGTCGTGGGGGAATCGGGCTCGGGCAAGTCCACCCTGGCGCGGGTCATCACCGGGCTCCTGCCGCCGCGCGACGGCCAGATCGTCTTTGACGGGCGCACCCTGACGCCCGAACTGGCGACCCGCAGCCTGGAAGACCTGCGCGAGCTTCAGATGATCTACCAGATGGCCGACACGGCGATGAACCCGCGCCAGACCGTGGGCACCATCATCGGCCGCCCGCTGGAGTTCTACTTCGGCCTCAAGGGCCGCAAGAAGCAGGAGCGCATCCAGGAGCTGCTGGACGAGATCGAGCTGGGCGAGGGCTTCCAGGACCGCTACCCGGCGGAGCTGTCGGGCGGCCAGAAGCAGCGCGTCTGCATCGCCCGCGCCCTGGCGGCCAAGCCCAAGCTGATCATCTGCGACGAGGTGACGAGCGCGCTCGACCCGCTGGTGGCCGACGGCATCCTGAAGCTGCTGCTGAAGCTCCAGAAGATCGAGGATGTCTCCTACCTCTTCATCACCCACGACCTGGCGACGGTGAAGGCCATCGCCGACAGCATCGCGGTCATGTACCAGGGCGAGGTGGTGCGCTACGGCTCAAAGTCCGAGGTCCTTGCGCCGCCCTTCGACGACTATACCGACCTGCTCCTGAGCTCCGTGCCGGAGATGAAGCTGGGCTGGCTCGAGGAGGTCCTGGCGCACCGCAAGATGGAGAGCGCGGGGCATTAGGGCGCTGCCGGGACGGTCTGGGGCGTCGTCGGACGGGCTGCGCCTGCTGGGGGCCGGGCGGGACGGGCCCGCCCCCACATGCCCCCTTCCGCCTGCCCGCGAAGGCCCCTAGCCTGAGCGCACCATGAGCCGAGAGACCGTCCTCCTCACCGGCGCCACCGGGACCGCCGGGCGCGCCACCGCCCGCGCCCTCCTGGAGGCCGGGCACCGCGTCGTGGCCTTTGGCCGCCGCGATCCGGCCCGGCCCGGCGTCACCTTCGCCCCCGGCGCCGTCACCCGCCCCGCCGAGATCGCCGAGGCCCTGGCCCGGCACCGGCCCCAGGCCCTGGTCTCCTGCCTGGCCTCGCGCACGGGCGGCGCCGTCGATGCCTGGGCGATCGACCATGGCGCCCAGCTCTGCCTGCTGCGCGGAGCCGAGGCGGCGGGCGTCTCCCACTTCGTCCTCCTCTCCGCCATCTGCCTGCAGAAGCCCCGCCTGCCCTTCCAGCACGCCAAGCTGGCCTTCGAGGCGGAACTCGTCGCCTCGCCGCTCCGCCACTCCATCGTGCGGCCCACGGCGCTCTTCAAATCCCTCTCCGGCCAGATCGAGCGGCTGCGCCGGGGCCGGCCCTACCTGATGGTGGGGGATGGCCGCCTGACCGCCTGCAAGCCCATCGGCGACGCCGACCTGGGCCGCTTCATCGCCTCCTGCCTCGACACCCCGGCGCGCCAGAACGCCATCCTGCCGGTGGGCGGCCCGGGCCCGGCCCTGACCCCGCGCGAGATGGGCGCGGCCCTTTTCGAGGCCCTGGGCAGGCCACCGCGCTACCGCACCGTGCCCCCCGCCATGCTGCACATCATCGCCGGGGGACTGGGCCTTGCCGGGCGCTTCAACCGGCGCCTCGCCGCCAAGGCGGAGCTGGCCCGGATCGGCCACTACTATGCCACCGAATCCATGCTGCACTGGGACGCGGCGCGGCAGCGCTACGATGCCGAGGCCACCCCGGAGTATGGCAGCCAGACCCTGGCCGAGCACTACGCGGCCCTGGCCGCAGGCCGCGCCACGGCCACCCTCGGCGATCACGCGGTTTTCTGACCCCTGGGCAGGCGCCCGCCCCATTGCGCCGGCCGCCGCGATCTGCCTCTATGCGGCAAACCCAAGGAGGCCCCATGGACCGCAAGCTGCTTCTCATCATTCTCGACGGCGTGCCCTACCGCAACTTCCGCCGCCTCTTCGGCAACCTCGAAGGCTGGGTGACCAGCGGCGAGGCCCGGGTCTGGAAGCATCGGGCCGTCCTGCCCTCGATCTCGGCCTCCTGCTATGCCTCGATCCACACCGGCGTGAGCCCCCAGGAGCACGGCTGCACCGGCAACGGCAACGTCTTTCGGCTGAGCCACCCGGATGTCTTTTCCCAGGTCCGTCAGGGCGGCGGCGTGACGGGGGCCGTGGCCCACTCCTTTTGGTCGGAGTTCTTCAACCGCCACCCCTTCGACTACGTGCGCGACGTAGAGTACGACGAGCCCGAGAGCGAGACCATCAACCACGGGCGCTTTCACAGCATGACGGGCTACGGCCATGCCAACCAGATGACCCCCTCGGACGTGGATCTCTTCGCCACCCTGACGAACCTCTGCCTGCGCTTCGGGCTGAACTACGGGATGCTGCACACCTGCACGTTGGATTCCATGGGCCACCGCTTCTTCCACGACTGCCAGGAGATGGACCACGCCTGCGCCGTCATGGACGAGATGCTGGCCCCCTTCATCCCCAAGTGGCGGGCGGCGGGCTACGAGGTGATCGTCACGGCGGACCACGGCCAGGACGAGCGCGGCCACCACGGCGGCCATGGCCCCCTGCAGCAGGAGACGGCGCTCTACTACTTCGGGGAGGGCGAGGGCCCGGCGGCGGACACGGTGATCGACCAGCTCCAGCTGGCCCCGACGATCCTGTCGCGGCTCGGCGCGCCCCTGCCCGAGAGCATGAAAGCGGGCTCTTTCCTGTCCTGACAGGGGCCCCTCAGGGGTAGGGCCAGCGGCCCTGCCCGAGGGCCGCGATGGCCGAAACCACCTCATCGAAGAAGCCCGCCGCGCGGTCCGACAGGGTGCGCGCCCGCAGGCAGGCGTGGACCATGCCCTTTACCTCCGACCAGTGCGCCCGCCCCCCGGCGGCGCGCAGCGCGTCGCGGTAGCTCTCGCCGTCGCTGGAGAGGGGATCGCACTCGGCGGTGATGATGACGGTGGGCGGCAGGCGGCTGAAATCGCTGTCCTGCAGGGGTGCGTAGCGGGGGTCGTTCCGGGGCGGCTCGGCGCCGCCGCTGCGCAGGGTGCGGTAGGCCTCGAGATCGGCCCGGGTGAGGTGCGGCGCCTCGGCGTGGGTGATGTAGGAGCCGCGGCTCATGTCGCCGCCGAGGCCCGGATAGATCAGCACCTGGCCCGTGATCCGCCCCTCGATCCGGCCCCTTGCATGGTGCGCCAGGGCCGCGGCGAGGTTGCCGCCCGCGCTGTCGCCGGCCAGCAGGATCGGCCCCTCTTGGCGCGCGGCCAGGGCGGCGAAGGCGGCCCAGGCATCCTCGAAGCAGCGGGGAAAGGGGTTTTCCGGCGCCAGGCGGTAGTCCACGGAGACAAGCGCGAAGCCGGTGCGCGCGCAGATCTCGGCGCAGACGTCATCGTGGCTCTCCAGCCCGCCGACGACAAAGCCGCCGCCATGCAGGTAAAGCACCGTGGCGGCGTCCGCCCCATTGTCATTGCGGTAGAAGCGGCAGGGCACGCCCCCCAGGGGCGCATCCTCCGTCACGATGCCCGGCGGCCGGGGCTGCCGGAAGAGCGCGCACATCTCGTCGTAGAGACGGCGCTGCCCGGCCACGTCGTAGCTTGTGGCGTCGGGCGGATAGGCCTCGTCCAGCCGCCTGATGTAGGCCCACATCTGGGCGTCGATCAGGCGGCTGTAGTCGGCCTGGCTCAAGCGGCCTTTTCCCACTGCTGGGTGAAGCCGCCGAGGGCGCTCTGAACCTCGGTCTCGGCGGCGCCGTTCATCTCGATCTGGGCCACCAGACCGCGCTTCTTGTCATCGATCACCTTGGCGACGCGGGCCGAGGAGCCGGACTCCTCCAGCGCCCGGTCGAAGACCCGGGTGATGGCCTCCTTGCGCAGGTCGGGCTTGAAGATCTTGCCCACGGCGGTCTTGGGCAGCTCCACCATGATCTTGAGATGCTTGGGATGGGCCGCGCGCTCGTGCACCTTGTCACGGCAGAACTCGATCAGCTCCTCCTCGGTCACCTCGGCGCCCTCGACAAGCTCGACGTAGACGCAGGGTACCTCGCCCGCGTGGCTGTCGGGCTGGCCCACGGCCCCGGCGAAGGAGACCGCCGGATGGCCCAGCAGAGCCTCCTCGATCTCGGCCGGGTCGATGTTGTGGCCGCCGCGGATGATGAGATCCTTCGAGCGCCCGGTGATCCAGAGATAGCCGTCGGCATCGAAGCGGCCCAGATCGCCGGTGCGCAGGTACTTGCCCTCGTAGTAGAGGTTCTTGTTCTTGTCGGCCTCGGTGTAGGTGTTGCCCACGTAGACGCCCGGGTTGCTGACGACGATCTCGCCGATCTCGTCCACCGCGCATTCCTTGTCGCCCTCGGAGGTGCCCTTGATGATCTTCACGTCCGTGTAGGGGAAGGGAATGCCGATCGAGCCGACCTTCTTGAGCCCGTCCACCGGGTTGCCCGAGACCAGGCAGGTGGCCTCGGTCATGCCGTAGCCCTCCACGATGGTCATGCCGGTGGTCTCCTCGAAGCGCTTGAAAAGCTCAAGCGGCAGCGGCGCCGAGCCCGAGAAGGCCGTCTTGACGGTGGAGATGTCGGCATTGACGGGCACCTGCATGGTGGCCGCCAGGGCCGTCGGCACGGAGACCACGAAGGTCACCTTCCAGCGCTCCACCAGCTTCCAGATGTTGTCGAAGACCCCCTCGCCCCGGTAGCCCTGGGGCGTCGGGAAAACCACGTGTGCGCCCGAGGCGACGGCCCCCATGAGCATCACCTGGCAGGCCATGACGTGGAACAGCGGCAGCGGGCAGAGCATCACGTCCTCGGGGCTCAGCAGCAGCTCGGCGCCGACCCAGCCGTTGTAGATGGTGCCGGAATAGAGGTGCTGGGCCACCTTGGGCATGCCCGTGGTGCCGCCGGTGTGGAAGTAGAAGCAGACCCGGTCTTCCTGCGGGTCCTCGAAGGAGAGCCGCTTGGGCTGGCGGTTCAGCTCCTTGTTGAAGTCCATGTAGGTGGCCTGGTTCTCCACCTTGCCCTTGGGCCGCACCAGGGGCACGATCCAGCTTTTCGGCGGGGTCAGGTAGCGGTTCAGGTCCACCTCGAGCACGGTCTTGACGTTGGGCGCCAGCTTGACCGCCTTGGAGGTCTTTTCGGCCACGTCCGTCTTGGGGAAGGGCTTGAGGGTCACCACCACCTTGGCGTTGGTCTCGCGCAGGATGGAGCCGATCTGCTCGGGGTCGAGCAGCGGGTTGATCGGGTTGGCGATGCCTGCGACGCCGCCGCCCAGCAGGGTCAGCACCGTCTCGTTGCAGTTGGGCAGGATGTAGGCCACCACGTCCGTCGGGCCGACGCCGAGCGAGCGGAAGAGGTTGGCCGCCTGGCTGACCTTCTCGCGCACCTGTTCCCAGTTCAGGGTCTCGGCCTTGTCGGTCGGCCCGGAGAGCAGCTGAAAGGTTACCGCCCGGTGTTTCGGAAACTTGGTCGCGGTGCGGTCGATCTGGGCAAAGAGCGTCTTGGGCAGATCGCGTTCCGCCCAGGGGCCTTCGGCCTCGATCTTCGCACGGTCTTCTTGGCCACTGTATGGCATCTTGTTCCTCCCCTGTGTGCCGTTATCGTCGGCTACGGTTTTCCCTGGCGCCAGAATGGGCAATCTTCGCGCAATGCGCAAGCAAAGCCGCCGCCCTGCGCGGGGAAGAGGTAGATGACCTAACGACAGGCGGGCCCGGGGCGCCGCAGGCGGCGGCAAGAGCCCGCCGAGGGGCGGGTTCTGGCGCTCAGGCGGCGGCGGCCCCGTCGGTGAACTGGAGCCGGGCCAGCCGCTTGTAGAGCCCGTCGCGGGAGACCAGCTCCTCGTGGGTGCCCTGGGCCACGATCCGCCCCGCCTCCAGCACGACGATCCGGTCGGCCTTCTTCACGGTGGCCAGGCGGTGGGCGACGATGAGGGTGGTGCGGTCG
>Ga0160419_101337_pt1 | contig 10196 bp, 18 predicted proteins | sample CelAP2metagpilot_2_FD_108196 | JGI IMG/M metagenome (GOLD analysis project Ga0160419, IMG submission 108196) | Phycosphere-associated microbial communities from Cellana algal ponds in Kailua-Kona, Hawaii, USA - Cellana AP2-4-25 metagenome pilot ... | reverse complement strand
GGGGGGGGAGTGAGGGGGGGGGGGCCGGGACGCCAAAACAAAACTGGCGGGAGCCGGGGGGGGCGTCGCGGGCAAGGGGGATCGAGGGGGGGGGGGGGGGGGGGGGGGGGTGGGGGGGGAGGGAGGGAGGGAGGGAGGGATGGCGAGTGGATAGGCGACCCTGGCCCTCTGGAAGCAGTTAGCTCTGCACGTGTGTCTCCCAGGGAGGATACTCCTCCGTTTTTCCCTTCCTCGCGTGCTCTTTCTCACCTGTTTTCCAAGTGCAAGGGCAGCTCAAATTGGCATCTATCTGGGAACAAGGACAAGAAGAAGTTTTGCAGCAGGCCGAAGGTGTCGTGGGAGGAGTAGGAGGACTTGACGTCGTCGTTGAGGCAAACGAATTTGGTGCGTTTTGCGCGGATGGTGTTGAGCTACGGGAGGAGGGAGTCAGGGAGGGAGGGACATTTGGGGGGGAAGATGTGAGAGACTGTAAGGATTTAGGGAGGGAGGGAGGGAGGGTGGGAGGGAGGGCCTTACCTGTTTCCTTGTCTGGTCGATGTCGTCGCTGAGCATTTGGAAGGTCACCTGGAATTTAGAGGAAGGAGAGGAAGGAGAAAAGGGAGAGGAAGGAGAGGAAGGAGAGAAGGGAGAGGAAGGAGAGGAAGGAGGGGGAGGAGGAAAAAGAGAGGAAGGAGGAGGAAGGGGAGGAGATGAAGAAGGAGGAGGAGGAGGAGGAGGGGGAGAAGGAGGAGAAGGAAGAAAGGCAGAAGGAGGAGGAAGAGGAAGGATTCGGGTGAGATTTGGCATGGCCACCGAGTCAATGAAGGGAGGGAGAGAAGGAGGGAGGGAGAGCATGCTGCTTACCTCTTCCACCTGCCCGGGTATCCAGGGACCCTTGCGTCGGACGTGTTCCTGCAAATCATTCTGGACCTAGGGAGGGAGGGAGGGAGGGAGGGAAGGAGGGACGGGGGGAAGAAGGGAGCGAAGTGAGACAGGGAGGGAGAGAGGGAGGGAGGGAGGGAGGGAGGCACGTAGATATATACCTTCGGGCAGGAGAGGAAGGACTCTAGAGTGACTCGAGGGTCACCCTCCTGGGAAATGCGCCGGTACTTTCCGTTCTCTTCCTCCTCCTTGTCTTCTCTCCCCTTGGAATCCATGGCCGTGGCGATGGAGGAGGAGGAGGAGGAGGAGGTGGAGGAGGAGGATGAGGATGATGACGGGATAGGTGTGACAGACACAGGATTGGAGTCCCCGGAGGACCCTGCCTCCTCCCCTTGTCCCCCTTCTTCTCCATCACCCTCCTCCCCTTCCTCCTTAATCGCCGCATGCCAAGGCGCTCCTTCCGTTCCCACTTCGATTCCCATCATTTCCCCCAGGCGACGCCTCCACCCACTCCCCCCTCGCTCCTTCCCTCCGTCCCTCCCCCCCTCGAGCATACAGCCCTTGATCTCCATCAAATACTCGTAAGTCGGATCCCCGCCCATTCCCAACGCTGCCAGCGTAATGAGCTGAGGGAGGGAGGGAGGGAGGGCGGGAGGGAAGGAGGGAAGGATGGCTTACTTCGTTGTCATCCAGGTAGCCGTCTCTATTCAAGTCCAGGTGGGAGTGCCAGAAGGCCTGCGAGGAAGGGAGGGGAGGAAGGGGGTAGGGAAATGAGAAGGAGGGAGGGAGGGAGGGAAGGAGAGAAGGAGGGAGGACCGACCTTCATGTCGAGGGGGTGGGCCTTGTGCAGGTTCATGAGGTAGTAGTAGAAGGAGAAGGAGTACTGCATGTCTTTGGGCGAGCGGAATCGGTGCGAGGAGGTGGCGTCCCATTCTGAGAGGAGGGAGGGAGGGAGGAAGGAAGGGAGGGTGAGATCATTAAGAACCGCCAATACACAAGATTTTTCTTTTTTTAAAAAAGCCTACAGCCTCTCCTCCCTCCCTCCCTCGGCCCCTCCCTCACCCTGCTTCCAGCGTGCTTGCATTTCCTCCACCAGCCCCTTGTCGATCATGTGCGGCATGTGCGCCGGGACCTTCCGGGCATCGGGTCCGAAGGCCTGGGGAGGGAGCGAGGGAGGGAGGTCAGGTGGAAAGCAGGGTGAGAGAAACGAAGGGAGGGAGGGGAGGGAAAGGTTCCTGCCTACCTTGTGATAGAGGCGGTTGACATGACTGAGGCTTTGGCCGAACGTGTCCAAGAGACGCCGGTGTACCCCCACCCTCCCTCCCTCCCTCCCTCCCTCCCTCAGTTCCTCCCTCCTTTCTCCCCCCTCTCCCTCCTCCTTGATCGTGGCCATGAGCACGCGATGCCAGTAGAGAAAGTCTGCCCTACGCGCCTCATCCTCCCCCTCGTCCTCCCTCGGGCCCTGCAGTGCCAAAGCCCGACGCATCCACCCCTCCGTCCCTTCCTCTCTCCGATCCTCGTCCTCGTCACCCAGCAGCTGGATGGCGTGCTGGGGCAAAGAAGAATGAGAGGATGAAAAGGAGGAAGAGGAGGAAGAGGAGGAGGAGACAGAGAGAAGGCGCCGTCGATATCGAGAAGACGACCCGACCAAATCAAAAGGACGCATTTCCCCCTCTTCTTTCTCCTCTTTCTCCTCCTCCCTCCCCCCTCCCTCCTTCCCTCCCTCCCCCTCTGCAAGGACCTGCGTGCTGTTGTCCCAATAGACAAAGAACTCCGCCGAGAGCAGGGAGGGATGGAGGATGGTCGAACGGGATGTGGAGCTACCATCGCTGCGTTTTCCTCCTGCTTTCGCACTGGCTTTATCCTTGTCCTTTTTGCGGCCTCTCGGCTTCGTGGCGCTGCTGAGCCTGACTAAGGGGGATGAGGAGGGAAGAAGAAGCGTCGCCTGTAGAGGGAGGAGGGGGGGGGGGAGCAAGAGTGAGGGAGGAAGTGTGAGGGAGGGAGGGAAGAAATGTGAGGGAGGGAGGGAGGGAGAAAGGGGAAGGGAAGACGTGACGTACCCGGCCATGCGTCCACTCCCTCTTCCCTTCCATCTCTTGGGCAAACGGAACTAGGAGGGTAACCCTCCCCTCTTCCTTCCCTCCCTCCCTCCCTTCCCCTTCCTCATTCCTGGACCAGAATAGTGGCCGTGCAACCTCCTCTTCAAGGAGGGAGGGAGGGAGGGAGGGGGGGAGGGAGGAGAGGGGGTAGGTCTCCTCGGTGAGGGTTTCCCCGGTCCTGTCGTAGAGGGAAACGAGCACCTTGGCCATTGCCTCTTCGTGAGGGGAGAGGGAGAGGGAGGCGGAGGATGCAGAGGAGGGCGAGGAGGAGAGGCTAGCGGAGGGAGAAGAGAAGGTGAGGATAATGCCCTCGGCCAGGCGCGTGGGAAGGGAGGGAGGGCGGGAGGGCTGGGATTCGACGGTAGACGTGATGGTGGTGGTAGTAGTGGCGATGCTCGTGTCTTGAAGCACGGAGGAGAGGAGGGGGAAGGGATGCAACGCCACCTATAACAAGAGCCAGCAGGAGGAAGGGGGGGGAGATTGAGAAGGGGAAGAAAGAGGGGAAGAGAGCGGAGTGAGAGAGGAGCAGAGAGGCAGGACAGGTGGAAAGATAACACCATGTTATCGACGACCATCTCCATCGAAAACAAGAAAGAGAGAGACGAGGGAGGGCATTGACCGCTGGATTCAAATGTGATGATACACGTACCTTGATGGTCCCCACGGAATCCTCCCCCTCGCCTTCCCCCTCTCCCTCCTCCTCGTCCACAGCACCGCCGCCTGAGAGCACCGCGTAGCCCCTCAAGCCCGACACTCTCACACGGCCGTCCGCCACCACCACCTGGGGTGGAAGGGGGGAGGGAGGGGACGGGGGGGAAAGGTAGGAGTAAGCGTGTGGACCCACGACACGATTGAGAGTCATTCTCCCGTCATTTCTTTCTCTCCTTCCCTCCTTCCCTCCCTTCTTCTCTGCACTCACTGGTGAGATGGGCCGCTTGACCGCCAGGACCACGGGGCGAAGCTCGAGTCGAAAGGAAACTTGAATCTCCTCCTCCTCCTCCTCCTCCTCCTCCTCCTCCTCCTTCTCCCGTTTGTCCGAGGTGAAGGCCGAGGGGGAGGGGGTGGAGGAGAAGGGAATGTAGGCATCTCTGCTGTCAGCCTGCTTCTTCTTGAGCTTGCCGGTGATCGTAAAAGTCACATTGCCCGTCGAGGTGTCCATCTGAGGAGAGGGAGGGAGGGAGGAGGGGAATTGCGTGAAGGGAGGGAGAGAGGGAAAGAGGGAGGTAGAGAAAGAGGGGGGAAAGGGGGGTGGCAGAGAGATAGGGAGGAGAGGGGCATACCATGACGTGGTTTTCCTTGTCGTGAGGGAAGAGGAGGAGAAGGAGGTTGTGCTTCTTGAGGAGAACGGCGTTCTGGACGAGGGCCTGAGGGGGAGGGAGGGAGGGAGGGAGGGAGGGAGGGAGGGAGTGTTGATCAAGAAGGGGACGGGGGGGGAAGAAAGAGGGGAGGGAGGGAGGGTAGACAAGGATGTCGGTAATTGTACTAGAGAAACATATAGTAAATAGCTGCTCACCTCGTTGTCGTGCGTGGCGCTTAGGTACTCTACCTCCCTCACCGCCTCTTCCTCCCGCCGGCCCTCCGTCCCACCGTCCCCAAAAGGGGAGGAGGAGGGAGGAAGGGACGAAGGGAGGGAGGGACGGAAGGCGTGGGAGAGGTTGACGTAGAATGAGGGAGTGCCGTAAGGGAGAGAAGCAAGGAGGCGGGGCAGGGGGAAGGGAGGAGGAGGAGGAGGAGGATGAGGAGGAGAGGGAGGAGAGCCAGCGCGCGCAGCCCGGCCGGTTTCTTCTCCTGGTGCGTCAGCGAACTCAAGGAAGGAAGAGGAGGAGGGGGGGAAGGGCATGGTTCTATCATCCTCCCCCTTCTTCAACGCGTTTACCACAAACTCTTTGCCTACCCTCCCTCCCTCCATCCCTCCCTCCCTCCCTCCCTCAGCCCCCCCCTCCTTCCCCCGCTGCCCCCAAATGAGCTGCACGCCGCAGTCGCCCCCGTCGAAGGCGCAGGCCACGTTGTTGCACTTGGCATCACAGATCTTATCCCCTACCCAGTTGGTAGGGCAGCCTGGAGGGAGGGAGGGAGGATGGGAGGTGTTGATGAAAGGAAAAATGCAAGAAAGGGCAGGAGGGACGTACCGAGGGAGCAGGGAGGCTTGCCTGTGCCGCTGCTGGAGGTGTGACTGTGATGTGTGGTGTATAGTGAACGTTACAGACAGAAAAATCAATGAGAGAAAACATGTATGCCTTGCTCCCTCCCTTTATTCTTGCCTGTAGGAGGAGGAGGAGGGGGAGGAGGAGGGGGAGGAGCCTGGACGCCCGTAGCTGGAGGCGTTGACGCAGTCGGGGTAATCGAACCCGCAGGCGGTCACATTGCAGGCCTGAGGGAGGGTGGGTGAGAGGGAGGGAGGAAGGGGAAGATAAGAGAATCAGTGGCGGTGAACAGAAAGGGAGGGAGGAAGGGAGAGGAGGACGCACCATGTCGCAGTAGCCATCCCCTATCCAGCTCGTTTGACACCCGGGCGCGCAGTCAGGCACGGCCCAAGAGAGGTAGACCTACGGAGGAAGGGGGGAGGTAGGGAAGGAGGGAGGAATGGAGGGTGAGGAGATCAGAATACAGGAAGGAAGGAGGAAATCAGAGAGGGAGGGAGGGAGGGAGGGAGGGAGGGAGGGAGGGAAAGGTACCTTCTGCACGCCGCTGGTGGAGACGAAGTCTTCCGGGTAGGTGGGGGCGGCGAGGAAGACGTCGTCGTTGAAGTAGATGAACTTTTGGGAGAGACCGGGGATCCGATGCAAGTGGGCCTTGGGGAGGGAGGGAAGAAGGGAGAGAGGAGGGAACGGATTGATCGAAAAGATACTCACGACACGATTTTGAGGGGAGGGAGGGAGGAAGGGATGGAAGGAGGGAATGCCAGGTGGGGAGACTGACCTCGATGGCGGGGGAGGAGAAGACAGGGAGGTGGCTCTTATTTGGGAAGATGGCTGTGTGGGGGATGATCTCCAGCCGCGGGTTGTCGAGGGCCTGGTGCATTTACGAGGGAGGGAGGGAGGGAGGGAAGGAAGGAAGGTGAGGCCGATGGCATCTGGCTTCAGATAGTGCCATCCCTCCCCTCCCTCCCTTCCTCCCCCCTTACCAGCCACTTGGGGATCTGATTGTCCGTTACGAGGTACACTTTGCGCACCCAGGGGGCGAAGCGGTCCAAGGAGCGGAGGGAGAAGCTGGGTGGGAGGGGAGGGGTGGAGGGAGGGAAGATGAGGCAAAGAAGGAAACCACACACGAAAGACAAAGTGATGGTTAAAGGGAGGAGAGGCGGACCGACTGCTGCATCGTCCGTGGGTGCCACATCCATCATCGTCTGTGGGGGAAGGGAGGGAGGGAGGAGGGGTATACCGGAGTTCATTGCTGTCCCGGTAACGGTTCTCGGCCACGTGGTCGTTCCGGAGTTTCTCCTCCTGCTCCTCGTCCCAAGGGGAAAAGGAAGAAGAAGGAAAAGAGGAGAAGGATTCAATGTCTGTCATCACTGGAATTTCGTCCCCGTCACTGCCGCTGCTCGTCGATGCCGGCACTCCTTCCCCCTTCACTCCACTCCGCAAGTTCCCTCTTCTCTTCCCCTCTCCTGCTGCTGCGGCTGCTGCTTCGGCTGCCTGGTACTTAGCCTTTTTTGCCAGCCACCGCGGATCTGAGCCGTTCACCTGGTCGTGAAGAGAGAATGAAGGAAAGAGGAACAGGGAGGAAAGGAAGGAGAGAAAAAGGTAAGCGCACCAATAACTGTGTAGGTTGTGAGCTCCGTCTTTTTCCCCTACCGCCCCATCTCTTCCTCCCTCCTCACCCAGGTATAGACCACATCAATCGAGTCGTAAGACAGGACAGACTCGAAGGTCTTATGTGCAATGTTGTCGGCAAAGCGCCGCGTGGTGCACTCGCGCCGCCAGCTGCTCCTTGGCCCTTCGCCTCTGTGGAGGGAGGGAGTGGATCGATTTGCGTGTATATACGTGTATACGTGAGAAAACACAAGTGACCCTGGTCAAGAGTCCATGTGATCCACATGCGATTATCATTATGCGTCCTTCCTTGATTCCTCACCTTGCCAGGAAAGACAAGAGGTTCCTGTGGTAGCACCCGCCGAACGCCACCAGTAGCAAGCCATTCAGGAATGGGACCAGAAGCAAGAGTAGGAAAAAGAGACACAGGCAGGGGCGGCGTAGGAAGATGGTGTAGGTGTGCCGTTGTGCTTTCTTGACCTGTGAATGCAAAGCCTGCTCGAACGACGACTTGGGAAAAGTTTTTAATAGAGGGGGTTGGAGGGGTGAGAGGGGAGGGAGGGTAAGCGCGTGGAAGGTGGGTCCCGGGGAAAATGTACCTGCTTCTCGTCCAGTCTTTGCCACAACCCTTGTAGCACCTCCATCGTCGAGGTCTCTGTAACGTGTGAGAGGGAAATTGCGGCGTATGCTGCTGTGAGCGTCCTTCGTGTATGCACAGGGCAGGGCAATGCGGGGAATGCGGGGTGGTCCATACGGCGATTAGCGAGTTCAGTCAACGACTCGGCCACCCATCAAATCAATGCCTTAAGCATCTATCATTAGTCTTGGTGATACACGTGTTTGTGGTGGTGATTGTTGTTGTTGTGGTGTCCTTTCTTCAGATCTTCGACTCCTTCTGTTCTTTTGAACGCGTTCGGATGACGACGTGTAAAAATGATGATCGCCGCGCCGCAAAGCAGACTCTCAGCAATTACCTCAATGCACATCACAAGTACACGCACAAAAACACAGGTCTCTCTAACACATGCGGGGGTTAGAAAGCGCCATGCCTGTTCGTAGAGGCACCCCCGCAAGGGAGTCGACAAGAAGAAGTACGTTTGATAGGAAGGAGGCAGGTCGTGGTGGAATCGTGTGCAGGTATCGACCCCCTCCCTCCATCCCCTCCCTCCACCCTCACAGCAACTTCCTCTCTTTTGCTGGCACTTTTCCTTGTCCACCTGCTACTGCTGTTCTCCGATAGAATAGAAGCATTTGCCATTCCAGACCCCATCCGCAGCCGTAGAAGAAGCGTGACGAGGACAAGGATAACCATGACCCAAGCTCCTCGGCTAAAAGACTGCGAGCAGCTCACGACACGCGCGCACACCCTCTTCCAAAATGCCGCCGCGGTGACAGGGGGAGTTCTTTTTGGAAGTGCCATCTCGAGCATAGGCGGGATCACGAAGGCTCAGGCTGCCTTGGACCCCATCGTTAGCCAAACGTACATGGAGCAAGTCCGCGACGGTACGTTACTCCTACTACTTCTCGCCTCTGGCATTCCCTCCCTCCTTCCCTCCTCGTGTTTCTATCTCCAAATCAAGTTAATATCTCTCATGCACTGAAAGTTTTGACTGTTACATCTCCGTTCGTCTCACCCCGTCCTTCCTCCCTTCCTCCCTCCCTCCCTCCATGTCTCCTCCCAGCCATCCCCGTCAAAACCATCCGCGGCGTGTGGCGCATCCGGGAATACCGCGATAAGAGCACTGGAACGCTCTGCAAAGGACGGCTGAAGATGCGAGGTAGGGAGGAAGGCTGAACGAGGAAGGAAGGGTCGAAGGGAGGAGACTTGAGGGATGGAGGTAGGAGGGAGAAGGCTGGAGGGACGAGGACAGGCTTGTCGGCATTGTTTCAGGGTTTACAGGCTTAAGAGGCTGATTTTGACTTCTAGGCTTAATATATATAACGTAATGTGCACGTAATTAATGTCTCTACGCAGGCTTTGTGGAGGAGCCGAATAAAGGAACACTGGAGTACATGGGCTGCAACGACAGCAAGGGAAAAGGTGAGGGTAAAGGGTATAGGGAGGGAGGGAGGGGAGGAAGAGAGGAAGTAAAGGAGGGGAATTGATAGTCGGGTGCATGCTGCTGGTTCTCAAGCTCTCGGCTTGTACCTTCATCTTCCTCCTCCTCCCTAGGGAATTGGTTGCTCAAGCCCGCGCGAATCGCCAACGGGCAAATACGTTTCTCGGCAAGGTACGTTGAGAAATCAAGATCAAGTCTTTCGTCCCCTCCCTCCCTCCCCTCCCCCCCCCACCTCCCCTCCCCTCCCCCCCCCGCTCCCCACCCCTCCCCCCCCCCCTCCCTCCCTCCCTCCCTCCCTCCCTCCCTTTCGTCTCCCCTCGCACCGACTCTTCTCTTTGCACGGCGCTGAATCCTCTCTCTCCATACGTTCTTCCTTCCCTCCCTCCCTCCCTCCCTCCCTCCCTCCCTCCCTCCCCAGATGGAAGGTCCGCTTCTCAGACGGGGAGTCGCTCATTTACCGGGGCGACGTGCTGGCCGGCGGGAACTACGCCAAAGCCACGGCCTCGATCGTGGATGGAGACATCTTGCAGCCCTTCACGGGCATTACCGGTAGGGTTCGAGGGAGGGAGGGAGGGAGGGAGGGAGGGAAGAGACGATGGAGTAGAAAGCATTTTTTTCGTGGATGAACCCGACCAGTCAATGGCTGCCTGTTTGCGAATGTGCCTCGTTCAACTCTTCACCCCCTAATCCTCCACCACCCCTCTGCCCTTCCCTTCCCCCTTCCCTCCGGCCGGGCACCCCCACTTGCAGGCAATTTGTCCGAGAGGAAGATCGGCAGCTTTGAGGCCGACCTGATCGAGGTCAGCGACGACCAAGAAAAGCTGTAGAGTAAGGTAGAGAATGAAGACAACACACACAACGCGATACCATCCCGAGCAACTAAAGATAACGAAACGATTGGATCTGAGTGGCCCACGCCTAACACCAGGGCAAATATTGTTTCTCCTTTGAAAAAGTAGTTTCTTTTCGTCCTTCTCACTCTCCGCCGTACAACTTCTTCTTCCCCTTCTCCTCTCTCTTTATCACTTGACTCGCCTGAAGCCCATGTTCCTCCCTCGTCGCAGCTGCCATCGTCGGGCTTTCTCTCCCTCGCTCTACTTCTCCTTCCCCCCTCCAACCCGCAGGAGTGCTTCCACCTCCTCCCCCCTCCCAAACCGTTTGGCCAGCTCCCATCCCCTTTCCCCGTCGTACAATAATGCCCTCGCCTCCAGATCCGCCCCGTGCTCCACGAGGAGTCTGAGGAGAGGGAGGAGGGGGGCAGCCCCTCCCCCCTTCCCTCCCTCCTCTCCCTCCCTCCCGACCTCGATGGCCTTGTGCAGAGGACTGAGACCGGTGCGGGGACAGGGATAGTTGATGGTAGAGGGACAGAGGAGGAGGCTGGGAGGGAGGGAGGGAGGGAGGAAGGGAGGGAGGGAGGGAGGGAG
>Ga0160419_101336_pt1 | contig 10199 bp, 18 predicted proteins | sample CelAP2metagpilot_2_FD_108196 | JGI IMG/M metagenome (GOLD analysis project Ga0160419, IMG submission 108196) | Phycosphere-associated microbial communities from Cellana algal ponds in Kailua-Kona, Hawaii, USA - Cellana AP2-4-25 metagenome pilot ... | reverse complement strand
TGAATTTTCTCCTCCTTGCAGATCCCGGGGCACGTCCCGCGTCAAATGTTCGTCGATCAAACGCGCCAAGCATTCGGCCCGGCCCCGGTCCACAATCACACCAGGCCACACCATGTGAATGCCTCGTTTATACACAGTCACTGTCTCGGACAGCTTCTTGGCGCGGTACCCCTTTGTACACAAGATGCTTAACTGGAACTGCCCCATAGGGTCTTGCATCGTCAGAATCTCAGGATATACATGACCGGCAACAGAAGGAGCGGCGTGTTCTGAGCAGGATGGCGTCATAGTCCCGCGGAAACGCAAGTGGCCTGATGCCGGCAGCTACTCCGTCACGCGGGTCAAGCTTATTTTGGTGCTCACATTATGTCGATATTTTTATAACCACGACGGTAACGTTTTGTAGTTGTCAAAATGACGAGTGTAGATGCTTACCCTGGGCTTTCTGTGACTTTCTCTCAAGCATCTGTTTACAATTAAATTGTCACATACATATTTACATTCATCATTAACAATACACTTGACATGGCTCTTGTGATTCTTTCATGAATTCGATGTTGACCCTGGTCAAGCCTCTTCTTTACGTATCGAAACATTTGACAGGTCGTTTGTATCCACCGACATGGCTTTTTGGTTTCTTTCGGGATTGATTGATTGTTTCCTTAACCAGGTCGATGTCGACCTTGATGACACCTTTCGCTTATAGCAAAAATATTTCGATATTCGAAATACTTTATGGATCGTATAAGATGCCAAAGTTTTTAACCTCCCCACACCCCTCGAGCAGAAAGCTTGAAAGGCAGCTTTGCTTCCAATGACGTAGCATTGGTGCTTCTAATTCCCTGAGGAAGAATATTTTCATCAAGCACATTGAAGATGCCAATGTACTGTCCTCTTCCTTTGTCAATCTTCACGTTGCGAAGGTTTCTGGCTTTGATTATCCAGGATTCTCCTTCGATCTTTATCAGTATGGGTTGTCTCCAGCAATAACTCTTATTCATTGGTTTCCCTTCCCTTTCCTTCCTCCAGCTTTCTCCATTTCAGCACTCTCCTACTTAGACGCCCCCTTTAGATGCGGGATTTCATCATTACGTACCGGTAATACGAGGTAATGCAAGGCCCACATATCCGCCCGCCCGTTAGAAATCTGTTTGGCGAAGCCCAACCAACCCCGACACTTTTTTTGCTTTTGCACGCACACAAAGGTTCTCCCTCGTTCGCACGTACCTCTTTGTGGCCAGGCTTGGCGCAGTCTCGAATGCTTTAATACTTTGGTTGTAGATCCTGTAACAGAAGCGTGGTTGGGCGCGACCCTCTTTGCGTCGCTTGGTCTTCGACATGTCATGCGCTCAAGCAAGCGAAACTACTACATACACGCCACAGACCAACACCCCCGTTTTTCATCTCCTGCCGCAATTTGTCTAGAATCTGCTCAAATCAATTTATCATGGCCACACGTCGCCGCCAGTCCTGCTTTTCCCCCTTGTGCTTGGCCGCCGCCTTATCTATGGTGCTCGCTTCGACGCACGGCTTTGTCCTGGTTATGGCCCTCAAGACACCCAAGCCCACCTTTGGCGGCATTGCTCATGCTGGGATCCTAGTTTCGGATACCCAAGCGTCGCTGGTACGTTTTCTGTGTAGGCCCCGCTTCTGCCACAACGACGAAGTTTATGTCGACTGGGGAGGGATGGTAGTGATGATAATAACCATGGATGACTCGACTTCCAGGAGATAGACTTTTTTATGCCATGACCCCCATCTTACTTTCTTCACCTTCGGTCCCACCTCTTAACATGTCCTCAAAGAATTTCTACCTCCGCACCCTCGGCTTCGAGGACGACACCCACATGCGTCCATCCACCCTCCCATTTCCCGGGGCCTTCGTCCGCGGCGGTGCTCAACAAATTCATCTCATGGAGCTGCCTAACCCAGACCCGACACGTGGGCGTCCCGAGCATGGGGGGAGGGATAGACACGTCGCTTTTACTGTCGAAAATATCGAGCCGCTGCTAGAGAGATTGACCGAGGGGGGGGTACCTTACACCATGAGTAAGTCAGGCAGACGGGCCGTGTTTTGCCGGGATCCGGATGGGAATGCGCTTGAGTTCATGGAGGAAAGAAGCGTGGGGACGATGAAGGAGGGAGAGAAGGAGGAATTGTGAGGGCAAAGGGAGGGAAGGAAGGGGGGGTTGCGGCGAGTGGGAGGGAGGGAGGATGTATGGGAGACAAGGAGCGAATGGTGTGTACATGAGAAAGCTATCACGAGAAAGAGGAAAATTCGCATTTGGCGCCATTCCATTGAACTTAGTTATTTTATTTTTATCGTTTAAGGTCACTTGCACTTGCCTCTTTTTCTTCCTCTCCTATCTTCTTCCTCATCTTCCCTCCCTCAATCCCTTCCCCATACACTGCAAAACATCTGTCTTCGAATGCGTGTATCTGCCTCTCGATCAAATCAGCGAAGATTAAATCGATTGCCGCCTGCGTCAATGGATTTGACACCTCGAATCTGACTCTGAAATCGACATGGGTGCTACTGCTGCTGCTGCTGCTGCTGCTGCTGCTCATTTCTGCCGCGACGGCAGGGCCCGGCTGAAACTGCCACGTGCTTTCCAAGCGTGTAAATATATGGCTATCTAAGGCCGCGATGACAATGGATTTGGGACGTTCGACACGAATTCGGGAGGTGTAGCGCTCATTGAGGACATTGTTGAAGCCGACGAGGAGTTGGGCCTGAGGGTGGAGATGGGGGAGGGAAGGAGGGTGAGGCAGTGCTCGGAGCTGATCGATGAATTCCCAGGTAAGTCACGTATCAAAAAATTTACAGCATTTCTTGTCTCCCGCGCGAATATTCAAGCGAAAGGGAGAGACGTACCAGAATGAAATTGGGAGGGATCCGCCGCAAGACTTTGGACTGGGTGCAATAGGGGAGGAAGAGCTTGTACTTGTCCACGTCGACCACAACATCTATTGAAAATGAAATAAGTGAGAAAGAAGTTTGTCAGTGATGCATACATTTGGGTGGCGTTGGTATAGCTGGTGGTACTACATCCGTTGCAACCCTCCCGCGCGTTGGAAGGCTTACCAAAGAGCTGTTCGCATGTGAAGGGAACGACACGTGTGACGCGGTGCTCGGCCGTCTTCCCCTCCCTTTTTATAGTGGTGGAGTTTTGGCTCACACTGCTGGTGCTGGCGGGTCGCAGCTGGCGGTGGTAGTAGTGGCTGCAACATGGGTATGGCGAGGGCAGGGGGACGGGAGGTCGACAGCTGTGAGGGAGGAAGGGGAGGCGAGGACTGCTGCGTGTGACCCAGGACACCAGGCGTTCCCTACCACCGCGTACCAGGAAGGCCATAGGGAAGACTTATGTCTGCTCGCCTGAGTGTGATGTAGCCATGAGTGGCATGGTATGGTACCCTTGTGCATGTTACTTCTGCACCAACGACACGCACCTCCCCGGAGGACTCTTCCTCCCTTCCTTTCCTTCTGCCTCCCCTTTCCCTGACACATAACATAACCCAACATTTGGACAGTGTACTCGCGCATGGTGATAAGTGATAGGACGCAAGCCTCAAGCCGCCACGCCTCGCCTGCATCGCCAAGGGTGTTGGTCCGTTGTACAGCAGCACCTCCCCTTTCCCTCCTCGCCTCCCCTTGCACGCAATGGCCGGCACTCGGCTTTTGACGCAGCTCTGGTTCACTGCAGGGATCGGTCTGCTGGCACCTTTTGCGTTTTGGTCAGCTTGGTGGCCCGTGGGGTTTAAGAGCGTGACTTTGCCTCCCTTGCCGCTGTCACTGCAGAAACCGCATACACCGTTTCCCCTAACTCTGCATGTTTTACTTCCCTACGATCACCACCTCCATGAAGGGACAGAAGTGGAGATAGAAAGCATCCGAGTCGTCTGGACTACAATCAGCATTCCTATGGAAGGGAAGGACGAATCACTCTTGGTACAAGCGCGGCGCCTGCTCCAGGAGCACGCCCCCGGAGATGACGACGAGAGGCTCTTGCAGTATTGGCTCGTCCTACTCCCTACCCCACAGCCCGCCTCCTCTTTAGCATCATCATCGTCGTCCTCAAACATCACCTGGCGCCTTCAAGAACGCTTCGGGTACACCAGCAATTCCATCAATATAGCCAGTCGAGCTTGTCACGACCTCGCCCAGGCCCTCAGCCACGTCATTTTCAACCCACCTCCCTCCCACCTCATCTCCCTCCAACGTAACGTGCAATTGGCCCTTCTCAGTCAAGATGCCAGCCATCTCTTCTGCAAATGGAACGTTTCCCGCCTATTGGACCACTATCTCAACCCTCTTTTCCACCAGCTAGCGCCCTTGACCACCCTCCTTCCCTCCCTCCAACTCCTCCCCTTCGGGACGCTCCTCCCACCCAGCACCACGCAACGTCACGGGCATCGTATTCCTACCTCTGCGCTCATTGGCATGGAAGGATACTGGAATGAGAATCTTCTCCCTCCCTCCCTCCCTTTCGTGGGGGAAGGAATGGGAGAGCCCGTGCCTCCCCTCCGCGTCATTTTCTACTGCCCAGCCACGGAGGAGGAGCAAAGGATGGTGTTTGTTGCGGATGAGCACAAGGGTGGAGAGGATGCTCCGTCGTCCTCGTCCTCTATTGGGGTGGAGCTGGAAGACTGGGGCGGGGTGATGGTCCTCCAAACAAACAACCATTCCACTTCCTCCCCTCCGTCCTCTTCCTCGTCGTCGTCGTCGTCCTCCTCCTCCTCCTCCTCCTCCTCTCCGCCCTTCTACTCTTTCCTCTCTGATGCCAACTACAGATCCATTACCACCTTCCTCAAAATCCTCCTCCGCCACTCGCTGGGCTTCCCCTCCTCCCTCCCTCCCTCCCTCCCTCCCTGCCGCCACTCTCAAGCCCTGCATCCTCTCGAATTGGACACGATGGCAATTCACACGGCGGAGGAACGACGACGCGACACCCTCCACCGCCTCTCCCTCCTTCGTGACCTCCTTTCTACTCACCCAGGCATGTCCTGTCCTGCCCGTGTTGCAAGCCGCGTGGAAGCAGCTATGGCCAGCTTACAGACTCGGGAAGACGACAGAGAAGGCAGCATTAGAGGTAACAAGAACAGCAGCAGGAGCAGAAGCAGAAGCGGAGCCACGTCTATCTCTTTCTCCCCCCCCCCCTCTTCTTTTTTGCATACATTAATGAATTTAAACAACGCGTGGGCTGCTGCCCAACAAGCACAACAAGACGAGGCTCTCCTTCCTCCCCCCCACCACCCTTTCGAGCACTACGCAGCCATCTTCCTCCCCCTTCTCCTCCCTGTTCTCCTCCCTCTACTCCTGGGACTACAAAATGAGTGGATGCGATACGAGAAGAAAGTGAATTTGAAGAAGCAGAAGAAGCAGAAGAAGAAACAGAAGCAGAAGACGGGTTGAAGTGGAGAACTTGGCACGAGAGTACGTGTGTTAGTGTGTGATGGAGCAGAACCAACGAAATGTGAATAAATAAATAAAGTGCAGTCCATGACAAACGATCCTCATTCTCTCCATCAGAATGCTCTATTTGTCTCATTTTGGCTTTTTATCGATGCTACTCTCGTCGTGTCCCTCCCCCCCTCCCCCCCTCCCCCCCCCCCTCCACTCATACTCTTCCTCGATCGTTCGATGGAAATTTCTGTCTCTCGCCTTGTGACTTTCCATCACCAAGCATTTCATAAGCCTATCTCAACCCCCCCCCCTCTTCCTTTCACTTCCCTTTTTGCTTCCTTTTCTCCTCCTTTTGCTGTCCCTCGTCCTCCACCAGGTCAAACAAATATGATGGATGGAAGGAGGGAGGAAGGGAGGAAGGGAGGGAAGGAAGGAGGAAACGAGGGAGGCAACGAGGGAGGCGATAGTGGAGACGCTTAACTTAAATACAGACTCCCCGCGAAGACGATATCCCTCTTGATGCTCTGACTGACCACCTCCATCTTACGGTACAAGGCCGGATCCCCCATCATCCTCGCAGCGTTCCTCACCTCCCTACACAGTTCGTCCAGCCGGGTGATGCACCTCACGATCGAGCCCTCCTGCACCGTGCTGATCTCCATTATGTCCTTAAAGTTCACCCCTCTGGCCCATTCATAAACCACATCAACCAAGGCCAGGTTCACATGCTGCGTGGCGAATGATTCCGGGTCCGTCGGTAAATTAAAACAACGCTGGACATCACCCAAATGCCTCGCGATCTCCAACACCTTCCCGCAAGCGACTCTCAACGCAGGTGGAATGGCCTGACCGGCCTTTGAGTCGACATCGAGCACGGTGCCCTTCCCCCCTCCCTCCTCTTTCCCACTCTTCTCCTGACAGACAAAGACGGACAACAAACCTGCAATCTCGGCGGGCTCCAACGGCTCCAGAACGTTATCGAAGACCATCTCGGTAAGGAGAAGTTCCTCGCAGGTGTTGACTTCGCACGCTGCGCGGCCTTTGAGCTGCACCACTTGGGAATCTGGGAGGAGAAAGAAGGGAGGGAGGGAGGGGGGGAGGGAGAGATGGATGAGAAAACTTTTCCCCGTCGTGTCCTGAACAATGGAGTGAGGGAGGGAGGGAAGGAGGAGACGAGGGAGGAAGAGAAGGAGGAAGAGCTGAGGCGTCATACTTAGGTCGATATATCCCAGCGCCCCCAGCACGGCCAAGCGCTGCTGGAAGTCAGGAAAGAGGGCCAGGGACTCATTACTCAGCCAATGCTCCAACTGACTCGCTTTTTGCTCTAGTCGCCTCAAACGGTGAATATGGGTGTATTGCGAAAGAAGGAGGGGACATGTATGGCACTTGGAGGACAGGAGGGCTTGCTGCCCGGGGAGAAGGCGAGAATAAGACTGCATAAAGTCCAAATCGTTGATCTTGAGGTCCTTGGGAAAGTTCAGAGGGTCGAGGGGGAGGGAGGGAGGGAGGGAGTCCTCAGCAAGGGCCTTTGCTTCTTCCTTTTCGGTTTTGAGGAGCTCGTCCATCACGTCCATGATGGCAGAGGAGGAGGTAGAGGAGGAAGGGAAGGAAGGAGGGAGGGAGGACGTCCCTGCCTGTTGTTTAGCGGCATGTTGCATGGCCCTACCGGTGGCAAGGATGCCCTCGGTGTCCAACCGCTGTTTCCTCCTTCGGTTTGTCACGACAATCACATCCTCCAATCTTAACGACACCAGGGCGTAATACCTGCTTCCGACCGAACCGTACACCTCAAACGGCTCCTCCCCCCCTCCCTCCCTCCCTGCCTGCCCTACACCAGCCGGCGGCCCCGAAAGCGACAACGACGAAAACGGCCCATGTAGGCCGTCATGCCCACCACCACCAAAAGGCGATACGCCTCCCCCTCTCTCCCTATTCGTCGTCTTCTTCTTATTCCTCTTCATCTTGTTGTCTTCTCCAACCTCCACACCATCATCCCTTCCTTCCGCCGGTAAAGGCGGCACAAAACCCTCTTGGCAAAGAACCATCGCCACCAACACCTGCCGCGACGACACCCCTCCTCCTACTCCTCCTCCTCCTCCTCCAGCACCACCACCACCACCTTCCAGCAAATCAGCCGCGTCAGCCCCCTTAACTATCATGCCCAATGCATTCACAAAGGCGGGAGGGAGGGACACCTTGATATACCTCCCTTCTCCCATGAGGAGTTTATTCCCTGTCTTTGCGAGCGTCAGTGCTTGGCTCACCACCGCCGCCGTCTGTAAGGCCGTTGTCCGGGATTGCGCGTAATACTCTTCTATAGCGGGAGGGTCCCCTTTGAGGCAAGGGGCGGTGCCTTTCTTACGTTCTCGCTCGAGGGCTTTGTGGGTCTTGGCGAGGAGGAGGGGGAGGTCACGGGCGCCGAGGGCCCGCTGGGTGGCGAATTCAGAGAAGGAGCGTTTGATCATGTCCTCGACAGACAAGTCTTCCGTGCGGAGGAGGTTAAGGATCTGGGAGCGACGGGAGGGAAGGAGGGAAAGAGGGAAGGAGGGAGGGGAAGGCGGAAGGGGGGGAGTGAGAGACATACTGCAAATTACTGGGGGTCTCCCCCCTTCCGTCCCTCCCTCCGTCAATCCCTCCGTCCGTCCGTCCCTCCCTTCCGCACCATGTTGTATGTGAGTCGAAATTGACTCGAGAGCAGGGTCGCCTTGCCTGTCAGCATCCGTGATAGGGTAGGGGCAGGAGGCACCTCTTTCCAGCAGGTCAGGATGACTGTACCGACCTTGTCCAGGCCGCGACGCCCCGCGCGGCCGGCCATTTGGGTGTATTCCCCTAGGGAAGGGAGGGAAGGAGGGAGAGAGGTGGGGATGGGAGGGAGGGAGGGAGGGATACACGTAACAGGCATATAAGAACGTACATACTTCCGACTGTCGTGCTCCTGGCGGGCATTTTAAGCCACCACAATGCGTGCGTGCAGACATATATTCACCCGTAGAACATAGGAGAATTCAAGGGGGAGGGAGGGAGGGAGGGAGGGAGGGAGGGAGGGAGGGACGCACCGGGCAAAAGATCCCGGAACTCTCGGCCGTCGTGTTTTCGGAGGGAATTGAAGACTACCGTGCGGGCAGGCATGTTGACGCCCATGGCGAAGGTTTCGGTGGCAAACAAGATCTTGATCAGTCCTTTGGAGAAGAGGATCTCCACGATTTCCTGGGAAAGAAGGGAAGGAGGGAGGGAGGGAGGGAGGGAGGGAGGGAGGGATGGTCTGGCTTTCTTCTCGCTTTTCGTGCGTCTTTACTTCCGCCTGCTCTCCTCTTCTTTTCCTCCCGGCATCGTCATATTCTCTCCTTTTTAAATAATACAATAACTACTTTGAACAGTCTTCTTTACCTTGAGGAGAGGCAGGAGGCCGCCGTGATGCACGCCAATCCCGCGTTTGCATAGCTCCAGAACACGGATGACCTACGAGGGAGGATGGTCGATAAAATGGGGAGGGGCATGGATCGAACGAAGGCGATTACATACCTGTGGCAGATGCTGGTCCTTCGCCTGTAGTCGTTTAATGGCGCTGCTGGTGAAGATGTGAACCTGTCAGCAGCATGTGAACAAAATGGGATACATGAGATATGAGCTCCCTCTCCTCATCTCTATTTCACCCTCTCCCTCCCTCCCCTTCACTCCCCTCCCTTCCTCTCACCTGACTCTTCTCCCTCGCCGCATTCAGGTCCTCCCCTCCCAAATAATCCGCGCACTCCTCACATTTCTTCTTGCTGAAGTTGAACACCACACACGGCAGCAAGCCATCCTTCTTCAACCTGTTCACCAGAGACTGCCACTGGGTCTTGCTTCCCGCTCCATCCACCCACCGTCCTCCTCCTCCTCCAATTCCTCGGAGGGGAGGCTTTATGCCTTGCTTGATCATCTCCAGCTCTTTCTTCTTCATGAAAGACTAGGGAGGGACGGAGGGAGGGAGGGAAGAATGAAAGAATGGAAGAAGGGAAAATGATTCAATGAAGAGATCCTCCCTCCCTTCCCTCCTCTCCCTCCCTTCCCTCCCTCCCTCCCTCCCTCCCTCCCTCCCTCCTTTCCTTCTCACCTCCTGCGCCTTCTGGTACATGGCCGTTGAAAATGGCCGCTTGGCATCGAGGACTTTGAATAGCTCGCCGCCGGCAAAGAGAGAGTGGGAGAGTGGCACGGGCCGGTAGGTAGTGGAGATGATATGAACTACATGCATGGAGGAAGGGAGGGAGGGACGGAGGGAGGGGTGAGACGGAGGCGATTGGAGACAGATGGACGACAAAGGGAAACGAAATTGAACATGAAGAAGGGCAGAAAGGAGCAAAATGGCGCCAACAAGAAGGCAGGGAGGGGAGGGAAGGCAACGTACCCGGACGTTGTCGGATGCGTCCGATCCAGTCGCCGAATTCCGCCGTGTTGGGCGTGGTGGCAGAGAGGAAGATGAGGGAGACATGCGCGGGGAGCATGATGATGACCTAGGAAGGGAGAGGGGAGGAGGGAGGGATGCGTGGGCGAGGGAGGGATGGGGAGAGGCCCGGAGGAAGGGAGGGAGGGCGTACCTCTTCCCAGACGACGCCACGCTCTGTGTCGTTGACATAGTGGACTTCATCGAAGATCACCTATCGTGTGCACATATATATATACGTCAGTGATTTGAAGGCTCTTCTCTCCTCCCTCCCTCCCTCCCCCTCCCCCCCCCTCTCCCTATCCACATGAGACTCGGTCCTCTCCCCGCGGCCCTGGCCCATTTCCGCCTCCCCGCCCTCCCTCCTCCCCGCTC
>Ga0160419_101335_pt1 | contig 10201 bp, 14 predicted proteins | sample CelAP2metagpilot_2_FD_108196 | JGI IMG/M metagenome (GOLD analysis project Ga0160419, IMG submission 108196) | Phycosphere-associated microbial communities from Cellana algal ponds in Kailua-Kona, Hawaii, USA - Cellana AP2-4-25 metagenome pilot ... | reverse complement strand
TTTGTTGTTTTGATCTCCTTCTATCATATTTTGAGCACCAAAATAAGCCCGCCCCGAATGACGGGGAAGCTGACGGCATCAGGCCACTGGCGTCTTCGCGGTACGATGACGCCATCCTGCTCTAAACAGGCCAGCGCACCGTCATGATGCGACGCAATTCCTCGACGTGCTCGTCCTGGTCCTCATCTTCCTTGTCCTCGTCCCAATCCCTAAACCTTGAAGCCTTTGTCGTTGGAGATGAAAGTGGGAAAAAGTGAAAAAGAAAAAAATCGATAACTCCCACGTATAGTCCGTTAAGACGGCGTGGGAGCACTGATGTGAACGCTTCATCTATCACTTTTTGAATGCTTACATTTGGGGTATGTGCTTCGATTGACTCTTAATAGGCATGATAGGGCAAGTTTATGAGATGATGAAAAAGTAACCAAGTGAAAGGAAAAGGAGAACTATTGTATAATACCTCCTTCCGTTTTTCCTTTACTAGCTCCCATTTTTTTTCCAAATCTTATTAGCCGGACATTTCTTCCGCAGAAAGTCTTTAAACTGCACAATTCCTCCATTTTCCCGTCTTTCTAAAAGAAAACTTTATATTGCCCCATATTAAAATTTCCCCTCTTCTTTGGTGAACTCTTCGTACGTCAGACCCATCTAAACCTTGCCCGCCTTCTCGTCTTCGACGGTCTTCTTATCCTTGATTGTATAGGCATAGATATCCTTGGACAGCTCATCGCATCGTTGGTACAAATTTTCATCATAGGGCGGGCCTTTCTCGTAGGCCTTTTTCTGAGGAATTTCGCCGGTGGTTTGGCGGCGCTTGGGGGCTCTGTTTCAGGTAAGCAGACGTGGTGAGGAAATAGATTTCAGGTTTGGATAAAAATGTGACGACTATTGTAGCATGACATCTCTGTTTTCGCCTGCAACAAGACACGTAGGCATACACATAAATCATACGAGGAAAAAAATCAGATCACCATCTTCTGTCTTCGCTCTTCCCCACTCCCCTTCCTACCAATAACTTACTGTTTTTCGGGCGAGGTGTACAAATAGTGAGGCCCGTACCAAGCCCCTAAAAGGACTGTTGCGGCTGTAATGCCCACGAGCGGGTACATCTGTATTTAGGGGGGAGGGATGGGGCGTAAATAAGCCAGGTGAGATAATATATCACGCTCAGAGGGATTCTGATACACGAGCACACCCGCCCATTGACCTCCACGAAATAACTCACACTCTTATCGGTCAGCCAAGGATTTCTGCCGCCAGGCGGGGGAAAGGAAGAAAAAGCGCGACTGTGGACAGGTGCAGCAGCACTCCCGAAGAGGGCACGACGTGAGGCGAACATGCTGTACCTACGATGATGGTGCGTGGCTATGTTTAAGTTGGGGTTGGGTGGAGCAGATTTTGTTAGCATGTAAGAAAAGTAAGAGCCATTATCTTGAGGAGGGAACGAGACTGGGATTATTTCCCGTCCGGGACGAAAAATTTGGGATCACATTACTCGAGCTTGGGATTGCGCGCAGAACAAGTTGGCGAAGGCGTGATGACGTCATACATGAAGGAGAGTAGATGATGTAGTAAGAGTCATGAACGACCTCTCTGTCGAGTGTCTTGCCTGAATGGTAGGCCTGCTGTTCAATTCTATTGTTGTGCATACTATCGGACATGATTTTTATCAATCAGGGGACATCCGTGGCACAAGAAAGGGATGGCGTGGGAGTAATTGTTAGATGCTTCAACAGCAACTTGACGCTTCCACATCTCATTGCCGTGCCTCCCCACCCTTATAAATTACACCCTCACCCAGACTTACAGACAGAAAGATGGCCGATGCTTTGCGCTTCGATGGTCAAGTCGCCATTGTCACCGGTACGTGCTCTCTTTACCCGTTGTCCATCTTTCTATCTTCCCCCACCCGTGTGGAAGAGCCTTTTTTTTAAATATTCACCACCTGAAGCACTCATTGTCCCTATCCCTCTACACAAAGGTGCCGGTGGAGGTTTGGGCCGAGCATATGCCTTATTGCTGGCATCACGGGGAGCCAAGGTGGTGGTGAACGACCTGGGTAAGAGGAGATGGGGAAGGAGTGGATAGGACGGGGGTCTCCAATAAACACAACCTTCTTCCTCTAACCAATTTACACCCATCAATCTCAAATTTTTAGGAGGAGCTGTAGACGGGTCCGGTGCAGATGCCCGTGCAGCGGATAAGGTGGTGGCTGAAATCAAGGCAGAGGGAGGGGAGGCCACTCCCAATTATGACTCTGTGGAGAGTGGCGCCAACATCGTCAAGACGGCCATGGTAAGAAAGAAAAGGAGAGGGGGAAGGAGAAGGAAAAAGAGGATCTCGACGAATATTCAAATAATTGTGCCCGTCAGAAGTATTCATCTGGTATCATCCCGATCCTTGACCTTTCTTCCCTCCCCTTCTCTCCCCCCCGGCCTCCTCCTTTCTCTGCAGGATACGTGGGGCCGCCTGGACATCATCGTGAACAACGCCGGCATACTCCGCGACCGGTCATTCTTAAAGATGACGGACCAAGACTGGGATCTTGTCTATAAAGTCCATCTCCTCGGTACGACCCCGCTCCCCTCCCTCCCTCCCTCCTTCTTGACGCTCAACCCTTCCCCCATCCATCCCCGCCCCCCTCCCTCCTGTCTCAGGCACCTACAAAGTGACTAAAGCGGCCTGGCCCATCATGCGGGCGCAAAAGTACGGCAGGATCGTTAATGTCTGCTCCGCCTCGGGCCTTTACGGCAACGAAGGGGTAAGTCCATCCGCGTCCCTGTCGATTTATGAGACGAACCCCCCCCCCTCCCTCCCTCCCCCCCCTCCTCCCTCCCTCCTTTTGTCCATGTTGTTGTCGAGAGTCATATCGAAAGCATGGTCAGAGGGTAGTGCGAGGCATTTTCAAGGTCGTCCTTCTTTTTCTGATACTCCCTCCCTCCCTCCCTTCCTCCCTCCTTCCCTCCTTCACCAGCAAGGCAACTACGCGGCCATGAAGATGGGCATCGCGGGCCTTAGCGCCACCCTTGCCAAGGAGGGCACGCGCTACAATGTCAAGGTGCGCTTAGAGATGCCTGCCCGACCCTCCCTCCTCCCATCTCCATGTCGGCGATTCACCCCGGCCCTCCTTCCCTTCCTCGCCCTCCCCCGCTACCTCGTTTCTGCAGGTGAATACCATTGCGCCCATCGCAGGCTCCCGGATGACTGCGAGTATCATGCCTCCCGATCTGGTGGAAGCACTCAAGCCCGATTACGTTGCACCCGTCGTGGCTTTCCTGGCCCATGCCTCGGTGCCCGACAGGTAAGCCCTCCCTCCCTCCCTCCCTCCCTTCCTCCTTCGTCTTTCGTCGACCCTCTTCCACACACTAGCCTTGCTTTTCTTTCTTTCCATGCCCTCTGACTGTCCCTCCCTCCCTCCCTCTCTCCCTCCCTCCCTCCCTCCCTCCCTCCCTCCCTCCCTATCTCCTATTGTCGCTTTTTCTCCCCTTCAAGATTCCATGCGGTGCGCTGCAGCCGAAATCAACCTCAACACGGCTACCTCTCCCCCTCTCCTTCCCTCGCTCCCTCCCTCCCTTCCTAGACCCCAAGCCGCTATGCCACAGGCAAGACGACCCTCAGCGATTTGAGTCAGCTTCAGAACTACGCCGGCGTGGAGGAAGACGTGCCTGTGATGTACCCCTCGGGCCAACAAACGGCCGTAGTGGTGAGGGAGGGAGGGAGGACGGGAGGGAGGGAGGGTGGGAACCAGAAGAAGAGATCTTGGGAGTATCCAGTCGTCGCAGTGGCATCTTGTCTCATACCTCTTCCTCTTTTTCCTCCCTTCCTCTCTATTTTCCCCCCTCCCTCCCCACCTCCTGCCCTTCCTCCCTTTCTCTCTTCCCTCCCCTTCTTCCTTCCCAGATGCCGGACGCAGTGGCCGAACTATCCTCTACCCTCCCTACTTTGACACCTGAGCAGCGGGCGGATGATGTCCCCCCTCTCCTCCTTCCCGTCAATACCTCCCTTTCCCCCTCTGCCCTTCAGAGAGGCTTCACCACAGGCGAGCAGTTTCCACCCTTTCTCCTCCAGGTGGGGTCCGAGGGAAGGAAGGAGGCGGGGAGGGAGGAAAGGAGTGAGGGAGGGAGGGAGGGGGGCACAAGAGAAGACGAAGGTGGACGTGTTCATTGTCTGACAAGTCTGAAGGAAATGGAGAGGGACGGAGAGAGAGAAGGATGGGGGACACCGTAAGACACCCGGATCTCTCACGACTCCTCTCTTATCGCTGGCTTTATGGTATCCCGCAGGATTTGCCCGACCCGCCTCCCCTGTGGGTCCTCCGCCTCAAGGGCCCAATTGCGTTCCGCTTCTCCTACACTAATAACACCGAGGTGGGCTCCTCCCTCCCTCCCTCCCACCCTCCCTCCCTCCCGTCATTCTGCTCACCCTCCTTCCCTCCGTCGCATCCTCCCTTTCCCTCCACTCCCTTCCTTTCTAGCGTCACGGCATCACCCTCCGTCGCTTTCATCTCGCCCAGGACCTTTTCCATACCCGTGACGACTGGCCGCTGGTGAAGGATGGCGAGGGGGAGGGACGGAGGGAGAGCACCTTTATGAACCTGACCCTGGGAACGTGGATGCCCACGGTACGTAGAGGAAGGGAGGACAGGAGGTAAGAGGAGAGCAATAGCTGCAACCTCGCTTCGTCTTCTCATGCATCAGAACTGCGCCCCTCTTACCGAGACCTGCCCTTCATTTCCTCCCTCTCTCCCCTCTCCCTAATTCTTGAGTTTATTGCCGACTCTCCCCTGGCTGGCTTCCGGGACTCTCCAACCTATGCCGCTTCATCCCCGCTGGTGGTGAAGAGGGGGAAGGAAATGGAAGGCAGATCATCGTTTGTGGACGTGGAGCCCACGACAGGTGAGTGCAAGGGAGGGAAAGATGGAGGGTGGGAAGGAGGGCGTAGAGCACTCGTGTCAACAGTCTGCATCCTCACCATCCTTCCCTTCCTCCCTCCCTCCCTCTGTTTCTTTCCCCCTTCATTCCCAGGGAAAACCCTGTCAGCGCGCATGCAGGCGCAGGTCTCGGTCTCCACCTCCTCCCCCCTCTCGGGGCAATACGACACGTTTTACCCGGAGGCTTACCTTGGGTTCTTCCTCCCCACCGTCTACATGGCCTCTGAAACCGACCTCCACCCCAAGGATGCCTCCACCATCCGGGGCGCGCTCTATACCCCAGGTATATTCGTGTCCACGTCCGCGTCTTTCCCCTCCACTCCTACTCTCTTTCTTTTGACAATCTTCTCATTTCGCCCTCCCTCCCTTCTTCCTTCCCTCCCTCCCTCCCTCCCTTCTTCCTCCCTTCCTCTTCCAGGTAAGGTGGTGAAGGGCTTGCTTCTGGCGGCGGTACCCGTGGGGACCATCATGTGCCTGTGGGGGCTGGTGCTCATGGGAAGGGAGTTTAGAAGAAGAAGGAGGAACGGACGGGCAAAATAAGGAGGGAGAGAGAAAGGAAGGAAGGGTGTACAACAGCCTGGATGTAATGTATGAAATGGAAATAGAGGAGCAGGAAAGAAGGCAGGGTCTGTAAGTCCCTCTGAAATGGAAGTAAAGGCTGGTAATAGACAGACGGGATATGCAATGACCACTCGAGGACGAGTGAGTGCAGCGTGCCGAGACGTGCACAAGCAAGGTTGCCTGCACCATTTTTGAAAGAAAAAGAGAGAAATAGGATGTGATAAGGGACGAGGGAAGAAGAAAGCTTAGGTAGACTAGACAAGAACTACAAATACCAAATATTTTCTCATGGAGAAGGCGACACCTGAAAATTATATCTCCAATGCCTATGAAAAACACGTGTTTTTTACCCTTGCATGACATGCACCGGCCGGCCGAGGTAAAGAAAGAGACAACGCGGAAAATTAGCACAGAAAGAGCTAAATATGAGGACTGGTCGTTCATTGAACCAAGAATAAGAAAGGGCGTCTATGGATGGGCGAGAAGAGGATAGAATAACTTGTTCAAGATGGAAGTACTTTACTTTTAACAAATCAAAATTGAGGGAGAGGTTTTCAGGCCTTCATTTGTTTTCTCTCTTTTTCGTTCTCTCCTCTTCGAAGTTTATCATTCCTTACTTGCTCTTAAGAGAGCAGCATCTTAAACTCCTGGTACTCAATTTCGCCTGACCTGGGTATTGGTTAGAATGTGGGAAATAAGAAGGGGAAAAAATGGAAAATAAGACATGTAGATCTCATCCGTCCGCCCTCCTACTCATCCCACCATTCCCATCCACAAGAAACGCACCCGTCCGTGTCCACTTTATTAATCAATTCCTCGATATCAATCATCAAGCCGAAATCCTTCTTGATAATGCGCACCAGCGTTTCCCGTTTTACGTGCCCCAGCTTGTCTGCTCGGCCCCCACAGGCCACAAAGGCATCGACCATGTCGCCCTCGTCGTCAAACGCCAAAGCTTTCATCTTTTGCACCTCAATTACTCGCAAGAGCTCCCCAAAGTCGAGCATGCCACTCATCTCTTCGTCGACTTCGGCAATCATCATAAATAATTCGTCCTCAGTGGGCTTTTGTCCCAAAAACCCAAGCACCCCACGCAACGCCGCCACGTCTAAAGTGCCCGTTTTATCCGCGTCAAAGGCTTGAAACGCCGCCCGGCAGGCGTCGATCTCTTCTTGGGTCAAGATCATTCTCTGCTTCGGGAAGAAGGGGTCTGCAGTTATGTGTGCCTATAGTGCAAAAGGGGTAGCCAAAAAAAGAGGGGGGGGGGATGGAAAACAGAGACTTGTGTCGCAACGGCCGGAAAACCGGAGATTTCTCGTGGACGACCGCAACACCATAACCTTGTAATCATACACAACTGGCTGCTTCCACACCCAACCTCTCACATACAGGCCACACGACGGACCTAAGAGCACGTGGTTGGCAAAAGGCTTAGGCATATTTGTCAAGGACCCGCTGTGTCGCTCTGTCTCCATACGACAAGCAAGCTCGGCAAGGCCGTGCTTACCGCACACGCCGCACTCGCCGCACTCGCAGCCATGATCTACAACCTCTACATTTTCGATCGTCGGGTATGTGTCTGGAAAACGCCTTCTTCATCCCCTCCTCCCCATCCTCCTCCGACCCATCCCTCCCTCCCTTTCTCTCCCTTCCTCCTCCCCTCCATCTCTACCAGGGCGCCTGCCTCTTCTACCGGGAATGGTCCCGGCCCCTGAACACCCTGGCCGAAGACCCCGAGGAGGAAAAAAAGCTGATGTTTGGTATGCTGTTCTCAATCAAGGGCTTGGTTGCAGCGCTCGGCAGCAAGGTGAGCAGTGGAAGCCATGCCTGGAAGGAGCGAAAAGTGAACATCTGGAAAATGTCTTCCACATCCACGCATCCACGACATTTCAATAAATTGATTCTTTGCCATACATCATTCTCGATGCATGCTTACAGAATGCTCCCTCTTCGTCGGATGGGCTGAACCACTTGCGGACCAATGCCTACACCCTGCATCACTTTGAGACCATGACGGGCTTGCGCTTTGTCCTCAACACTGACAATTCCATCGTCGACATGCGCGGGCACCTGAGGCATATCTATGCAGGTAGGGCTACAGACAAGGAAAAAAAGAGGAAAAAAGAGGGAGGAGCCTTGACAGGGGATGGGATGCTTTGGATTTTTTTAAATTGAATTCTCTCTATTCCTCCCTTTTTCCCCCTGTTTTCTTAAGGCATTTGGGTGGAGCATGTGGTCAAGAACCCGCAATACAAGATAGGAGAAGTGAGGGAAGGATGCAAGGATGGAGGTAGAGGACGCAATCAATTACCGCCGGCCTTTGCCCAGAATCTGGAGGAGTACGTGACGGGGCTACCGGCGTTTAAGTAAAGGGAAGGTGGGAGAGAGGGACAAGCATGTACATTAATAAGGAACGATGGCTTCCTGACAAAACGGAACCAAAAGGAAACAAAAATCGCCTTGTCATCAGTACAGTTTTCGATCGTGGAAGCATTGTTTTTCGTTCTTTAAAATTATTTTGTGGACGGCCTGTTTTGGAGCTCTCTGTAATGTCTTTTTCCTCCTTGCCCAATTACCATGCATTACCAACTGGAGGGGGGGGTGAGTTCGACATGCCAATTTAGTCCGGCAGCGAAGTGGGATCATGCAATAGTGAAGGATGACTGCTCGTCCGACTGATCGTCAGCTTTTAAAGAAAGGAAATTTTACAATCGTGAGCGTGAAATACTCGAGGCTGACCGCTGAGATAAGTAGAAGCACGCCGGGTCCCTGATCGGCGAAGGTTGCCAGCCCAGAAGAGGGGAATCGCCTTCTGCTGTTCTTTTCTCGTTGTCAAAAGCCCTGCTATGCTCAAATTTCATGTCCCAAATATTTAAAGTGGAAAGGCGTGTATGAAAGGCTGTCCTTTGGTATACTAGACGCAGTACTCTTCGCAAAATCAACGTAGTTTGCAGGCAGGGGGCATCATGACACAAGCCAGAAGCAAGGCACGTATGGGCAATGACCTAGCATCGATGCTGCTGTGCCTTGCCATCTCGAGCTTGCAGCGACGTCCACTGCATGCACATCAACTCTCTTTCAATTTTTGCGTTGCCTTGGCATGTCTCAAAGCTTTGAATCGTTCGCGTTTATTACGCTCGTCAACCCGCCACAATTATCTTTCCCCGCTACGGGCTTGAACAGCTTCGAAATTCCTATTACCTACTCTCTCTTTTTTCCAAACACAGCCAAAAACTTAAGCAAGGACCGAAACATGCCGGCATTGCGGTGGCTCACAACAGCCACGGTGACCGCATTGATGGCAGCCATAGCTCATACAGCGCCCATTTCCAGCGACTTAGCTACCACCGAGGCTCAGGACACGCCCACTTGGAGCGTGCAGCAAGGTAAGTGCAAATCCGCCTGGAACAGTGCGGACAAGAACGATGGAGACAATATTTTCTTCTGGAAACAATTTTTGGACGAGCTGATTGAGCTGTCCTTTATTGAAATTTGATCGCATGCCGGCATTTTCCCCGATTGCTGAGATCAGCCCTGTGTCGTGCCTGCCTTGATACCACACTCTCCTTTATCCCTTTTCTGTCGAAGACATTGCCAAAATACGCATCACCCTTCTTTAATTTTAATCTCTATGAGTACTTACTCTCTCTTTTCCTGCCACTAACCAGATTGCACCCGCTCTCCCCTCGGGAACGGCGTCCTGGACTGTTCCTACCAAGGTCAGCTCGTGCGTGTCCAAAACGCCGAAACTCGTACCCACGTGCAAGCACCGGGATCGGTGATCTGGAGCGATGCCTCCACAGGTGATATAGATGTACGTACGTCCGGATTTGGGTTGACTTGTGTGACGATCAAGGAGGGGGAGAAGGCGGGGGAGCAACGTTGCCACGTCAAGACGGACTTGTGGGACACGAATTCTGGTGTTGCCCCTACAGTAGACACTGCCGCCACTGCCAAGCCTTCCCCTACCCTCGCCTTCTCGTCTCTTCGGGGCAATGATCGAGCCCGGGAGGTCGTGAGCGGCGACATTCAGAAGCAGACACGTATGGTGGATCCCTATCCTGACCTGGCGGCAGATGACTGTCAAGCAACAGAGACGGGTCGTAATTGTACCTATGTGGATGGTCAATGGGCACATGTCGCGACGACAGAGGAGGGCGCCATGCACGTTACGGCCCCAGGGGTGGAGGTCCGAGCGGCGCCCAAGGAGGGAGGAGACATGAGTGTGGACGCGTGGGGTTTCCATATCGATTGCCGTAAAGACCCGACCACGAATAAGACCAAGTGCCACACAACGAATGATTGGTTAGGGAGTGGGGTGGGGGCAAGTGCGGACGGAGGAGAGCCGACGCCTCTACCCGCGGTAAATGCGGCATCGTCCTCTCCTAAAAGAGGATGGGATACCGCGCCCGACCCTGTCATGCACTTGCACCCTCATCCTCCTCATGCCGAGGTGGCGACAGATAATACGGCAACAAGCACCTCGAGCAGCACCAGCACCAGCACCAGCACCATTACGAGTAGCAGTAGCACTTACAGAGACTACAACCGTGGGCCTTCTCCGGCTACTCGCCCTGCCGTCGACCCTCGCCCCCCCAAAACGACGGCATCTACTCCGCCGGCTGACTTGGTAGATCCCATATTCTCTGTTCCTACCACCACCACCACCACATCATCTACTCCGCCGGCTGACTTGGTAGATCCCATATT
>Ga0160419_101333_pt1 | contig 10230 bp, 8 predicted proteins | sample CelAP2metagpilot_2_FD_108196 | JGI IMG/M metagenome (GOLD analysis project Ga0160419, IMG submission 108196) | Phycosphere-associated microbial communities from Cellana algal ponds in Kailua-Kona, Hawaii, USA - Cellana AP2-4-25 metagenome pilot ... | reverse complement strand
GCACCCACGATCCACAGTACCGCCGGTAGCGAGGTGGGAGACGTGGGGCACGATAACAAAGGACTGAATGGGAACTTTTTTTGGGTTGGGTAGGGTAAACTAGTTTTCAGAAAGTCCGTTATGCTATGGAACAATACAATGACAGCGACCATGTTTCTCGACCCAGATGTCACGAGATATATACATGTCAAGGCGATGACAGGGGACCACCATACCGTTGGTAAATTACTATTGATTAATCCCCAAGAAGTCCATTCCACTAACGGTAGGTTGACAGTCCCGCCCATTTTCTACAGCTGTCGATATGGACACCTAGATGTCTGTATAGTGCTTTTGCAATTCGGTGCCAACATCCATGAACAGGTTCAGGGATGGACGCCGCTTTTTGAGGCGTGTGCAGGGAATCACATCAAGGTGGTGACGTGGTTGTTGGACCATGGCGTGGATCCATCTGCTTCTTTACGATTCTCGCGAATGACTCCCTTGATGCATGCGGCTCGTCGAGGATTACTGATCGTGTGCAAAGTGCTGGTAGAAAGAGGTGCTGACATGTGGGCGAAAAGCATCGACGGGAAGATGGCCATCAATTTTTGCGACGAATCCTTAATCGGTATGTCGGCATGCAAAGCTTTCTTGGAGACAGAGATGAAGAGGTATATGATGCGGAAGGCATGGTTCTCCATGTGGACTTCCAGTCCAATAACTGTAGAACGCGATGTCCTGAGCTCCGTATTCGAAAAACTTCCCAAAGATCTATTCATAGAGCTGGTATCGTACATATAATACGTCTATCTGAGTCGGGTGAGGAGGATATCCGTGGCCTTGTCGCCGAGGCCCAGTTTTTCCACGCGTTGTTTTCCAGAAATATCCGCAAAGAAACACTGTGCCTGTACAAAAGTCAGCAGGCGATACTCTGCCCGGATGGCTTTGGCGCGTCGTTCCAGGTCCGTATTCGTGACAGTGCCTAGGCGAGGCGCGTGGACGAGGTCGTGAGATACTTCCGGGCCACAGCACAGCCAGAGGCGAGGACAGTCATCGTAGGGCAAATCGATACTATGCTCTCCGTAAATTACGAGGGGCTGTGCTGCGTATGTTTCGATATCTTGATGGAGTGTGTCAATGCATGATGCCGACAGACATCGAATGCCTTCGCGCTCTAGTCCCTTGACCAGTTCTTGAAGTTCGCATGAGACTAGACAGTCGAGAATGGCCACGAGCATGATACGTACCTAGGAAAATATAGACACGAGGAATTTTAGTTCATAGATAGAGACACAGTCTTGGCGGAGCTTGTCGACAAAGGATCTTGAAAGGTTCAAGTCAGCGCACCCTTTTCGATACATGTCACCCAAGTGGTCCCTAAAAATATCCGACACATCTGTCCCAATAGACGGCCTAGCATCGAAAATGCTCAAATTGGAGAGAGGATGGCATACGCATCCTTGTGTTGCGGCGTAGAATGCGACCACAAATGTCTTTGCTGACAATATGAATAGGAGCTGAAGCAAGGATGCATACATGGAACCTGCCTTCCTGGACACTGTTTGTAAGGCATTGTAGAGTACGACGCGTTTGGAGAATTCCACGTCAAAAACGTTGATGTTGGACTTGGTCTGGAGATTGGTAAAGAGTTTGCCGAAGTTTTCTAAGCTCGTTCCCATGAATGTGAGGGAAATATTTGGCAATTGTTGTATTAAGGCGTGCTTGTTAATGATCACGGGGCGTCGTCGAAGTTTCTGCAACGACGCCGTCAATTCCGCGTCCTCGCACTGGATCGAGGAAAGTGCGACGCTAACTGATTTAAATAAATTGAGTACTATCGCTGTGTTTTTGCGGACCGGTGTCATCTGCGTCCGCGCTGTGATTGCTTCCCTGGCCTCTGCTGCCTCCAGTGTGCGTCTTAGCTTTTCGGCTTCTTGTTTCTCGACGACTGCATTTCTACTTTCCCTTTGTGTCAATGCCTCCGGTAATTCTACCGCATCGTTTCTCCTGGAGTACTGGTCTCGCTCGATGGCCTCCTCTGACTGTTTCAAGACCCGGTCGATCTTACGTTCGGTGTCTCTATGAAAAGCCATCCGTAGGGCATCCGCATGTTTTTTCTCCGCTTCCTCCGCTTCTTTCCTTCTCGCTAAGGCCTCTTCCTCCTCTTTCCTTCTAGCGATGAATGCTTCCTCTTCTAATTTTCTAGCGACTACTGCTTCCTCTTCCATCTTTCTAGCCAGTGCCTTCTCCTCCCTTTTCCGTTTAGCCATTGCTTTCTCCTCCTCTTTCTTTCTCGCAATCGCTCTCTCCTCCCTTTTCCGTTTAGCCATTGCTTTTTCCTCCTCTTTCCTTCTTGCTATCGCTTCTTCTTCCTCTTTCTTTTTATGCATTAATTTCTCCTCCTCTAATCTTCTGGCCAATGCTTCCTCTTCTTTCTGCTTGGCCAATGCGATTTGTTCTTCTTTCCTCCGTGCAATTGCCTTCTCCTTCGCTACTTTTCTTGCGATTGCATCTTCTTCTTTTTTTCGAGCGATTGCTTTCTCTTCTTCTAGCCTTCTGGCAATGGCTTCTTCCTCTTCTTTCTTTCGAGCGATTGCTTCTTCTTCTAGCCTTCTGGCAATGGCTTCTTCCTCCTCTTTCTTTCGAGCGATTGCTTCTTCTTCTAGCCTTCTGGCAATGGCTTCTTCCTCTTCTTCTTTCTTTCGAGCGATTGCTTCTTCTTCTAGCCTTCTGGCAATGGCTTCCTCTTCTTCTTCTTTCTTTCGAGCGATTGCTTTCTCCTCTTCTAGCCTTCTGGCAATGGCTTCTTCCTCTTCTTCTTTCTTTCGAGCGATTGCTTTCTCCTCTTCTAGCCTTCTGGCAATGGCTTCCTCTTCTTCTTTCTTTCGAGCGATTGCTTTCTCCTCTTCTAGTCTTCTGGCAATGGCTTCCTCTTCTTCTTTCTTTCTGGCGATTGCCCGTTCCTCTTCAACTCTTTTGGCACTTGCCTCTTCCTCCTCATCTTCTGCTTGTCTTAAAGCCTCTTCCTGTGCTTGTAACCGCTTGTCCTTTTTCTGTGCCTCTGATTCGAAAATCACTTGGACGTTCGGAGGGAAGTCCTCGACGGTCGTGATGAATGGATTCTTAGAGAGCGTCGGGCGCTTTTCTACAGGGAGCTGTGATGACGAGGTACTCATTTTTACTCTTATCTAACCAAAAAAAGTTAGTTCCAGAGAACGTGTGGCGAGTAGAGACACAGTCGCTTCCACTCCGACTGTGCCTCCTTTCGGACATTGATGCGTAGCCTACTCACGTCGTCCACACAGAGTTGTTTGATGCTTATGTCTAAGAACTTGAGTTGAGAGGCCGTCCACTGAAGGCCCCGTGCATCAATACTGCACCGCCTGTGACCTTCCTTCATGGCACATATCAACAAACATGTCAAGGACGCGTGTCGGTTGCCCGACCCCATTATGCCAAGACTTGTCAGTGCGGGAAGTTTTCCGGCCGTCAATGCTCTGATAAATGAATTCCGGAATGCATCTCCAATGACGCACCAATTAAGATCCAGTACATTGACGTATCTGGCCATTGAAAATCTGATAGGGGCATCCAGACGACAGTAGTCGGCGCGCAGATGACAAATCGCCGGCAGATTCAGAGCTTGTTCGAAAAGCGCATCAGCGCATAGGTACTTTGACTCGACATCGTATAGGGACAGGACTCGAAGTTGGCGCATTTGTTTGCCAATGCCCCAGTTAACTTCGGTATTTTCCAACGACAGTTGCTGCGTATTGGCAAGGAAATTGTGAGGAACGGTCGAAAGTAAGGCCGACCTCCCGCCGAGTCCGAGGTAGGAGAAGGTGGCGGCTTTTAGAACGCTATTGATCCACAATGCTTCGTATCGCCGGCTTAGGCGAAGAATGGAACGCGTGCCAATGTCTAGGTAGATGGGACGACTTACGTCAAGGGTACGGACAAAGCTTTGTGCACACGGTGGGAATTTGAGGGATGGTATGTCTTGAAGAATCCACTTGTGCATGTTGAGTTTTCTCGTATCCATCTTCAAGAGCATATGGTCCAAGTCGTTGTAGGTGAAGGTGGCAGTGTGTCTTAATCCAAAGGCTCCAAACTTGGTGTGTTGGGGTAGGTGCTGTATGAATGTCCCAAGGGCCTGTCCCGTTAGGTTAGTGGCCTCGCATAAAAGAAGCTCTTCTACGCATGTGTGCATCGCGATATTGGTGAGGAACGAGGACCATTCTTCCTGTGAGCACGTAATTTGTGCAAGGGACAATTCGCGTATAGATGTACCGATTCGGGTCGGCAGAGGTCCCGTGCACGAGAGGGACAGTGCGATCATGTGACTGGATGAGAGTAGAGACGATGTCAGAGACGGATTTCCGTGACACCACGACAGTGTAGTTACGGAAAGAGGTATATTGTGTGTGTCCCCGCGTGTCTCAAGGTCGATGTACAGCTCCTCCAGTAGGTGTAGGGAACGAATGTCGTTTTGGGGGCCGGTAAGCGTGTTGCTAGATACATCTAGAAAACGAAGGTTGCGAAGCACAGGTCCCTCGGGTCGATAAAGCGTTTTAATGCCGGTATTGCTTGCGGATAGGCGCTGCAACGTGGCGCTGGCAATATCAAGGGAGTGTAGGATGCGTGCCAAGCCATTTGTTCTCAAGTCGGGGTTGTCGTTGATGGAGAGGTCTTGGATACGGCATCCCTTTTTAAGTGCTTGGGCCAGTCCGTTTGTCTTGATGCTGTTGTAGGTCAATCCACAATTGTCGAGACACAGCGTTCGAAGGTTTTGTATATTGACGGCGTGGAGATATTGAAATGTGTTGGGGAAAGCCCGTATGGACTGTAATTTGGGAGACCTTCGGACGACATCCGACCACTGGCTGCCTCGGGCGAATGATAGTTGAAAGTCGACCTGGTGGTGGTCGAACCATGTGGCGAATGCCGTGTTTGTTATGCGTACATTTCTCGCTTCCGCGTGACTGAGAAAATTTAGGAGTAGTGGCCCCGTATGGTCAAGTAGGATCATCTGGATTGTGCGGTGATAGGGTAACCCGGGACCGGTGAGAACGAATCCAATCGTGTATTTTCATCTTTATTTTGTTTGTTTGTAAGCAATATATGGCATACAACAGGACACAAATATGCCAACTTGCAAGGGACTGTCAAAAATATATTACACTGGAAATGAGCCGACGCCCAAGGGACTCGGTTTCTGTGCTCGATCCGAGAAGGTCGGGAAGCGACGCAGGGGAAATGACGGTGAGATGTGGATGGTGCATGAGGACAGTATTGGTCGATTGGCGTGGAAGAGAATTCGTCGGGGAATGAAAACTCCTGGGACGTCTAAAAGGTGTCGTCGAGGTACTGTGTTGAACCCTAGCACGAATCGGTGTGTCTTGAAGCATGGAAGAATCGGTCAGAGACTGTTTTCGCGCCAAGGTCCACGCACCCCTCGCGCCCAAACTCCCCGGGCCAGGACGCCACGAACGCGTCCCCGCACACCCCGGGCCAGGACGCCACGAACGCGTCCCCGCACACCCCGTGCGCCAAAGGTCTTCTCGTGTGATTCCATTGACGAGTTCGAGCGGTTTTTGAGTATACATGCAAAGGATGTTCGCAGGGTGCTTTTGTTGAAATATTCCAAGAGAGATTTTCGGTTGCAATTTCATCCTGACCGGTGCATCAACTCGTCCAACTCGATCCACGCCTTGTTTGCGGAGCTTGGGTTAGGGCTGGATCTCAATGTAAGTAATTATCGCCTTGTATGTGAAGCCATTTACAAAAAGTTTTCCAGTCTTTACTGAAGATTATTCGTGTTGAGGTTGTGAATTTTGGTCCGATTTCCTCGTGGGACGATAAAACGAGGAAAAGAATGTTGTGCTATATATAATGGACACATGAGGTTGCTAGCTACATTTCTACTCGCTCTTGGAGCCAATGTTCCGTTGGAGGGTCACTGTTCACTTCGGGGAGGGGGTGCAAAACATTTGCGTAGGCATTTTTGGAGTACTCGGGAAAACAAGCTTTTTTATAGCGACCAAGTGTTTCAATTAAAGGGTATCAATTGGAACGGCTTTGAATCGGACTGTAATGTGGTCCACGGTCTTTGGTTAAGTCCGTTAGAGCACTACTTGGATGTTCTTCAAGCGCAGCAATTCAACGCGTTGCGAATTCCCTTGTCGTTCGAGATTATGGAGAATTTGGACCGGGTCGTCAAGAAAGAGTGTGCGACGACAGAGCCCGAGATTTTTGCCGAGATGACCGTGCGTCAGTATTTGGGTGTTTTCCTTGATCATTTGAATGCGCGCGGTGTGTCGGCGTTGTTCGACCTTCATACGATCGACGGGCAAATCACGGAGTTTCCGTGGACGGACAATGTCAGCGAGGATCGAGTCGTGGCCGCTTGGGTAAATTTTGCAGAGGCCTTTGGTAAGCATCCAGCTGTGATGGGGTTTGAGATAAAAAACGAACCTCACGGTTCTTGCTCTACCGACACGTTCCACCAACATTGCGCCAAAGTCATTCTCGCGATCGGGGATAAGTTTGAGGGACTTTATTTTGTGGATGGCACGACGCAATCGTTATTGGATAAGCCTCCGTGGGGCGGAACCTTTGAGATGATTTCAAGAGACTGTGAACAGGATCCGTTGTGCAAATTGGGCATGTTGGATCGGATTGTTTTTTCGCCGCACGTTTATGGTCCAGATGTGCGCGGAGACGATGTGCAATGGGAGGACGGTGAAATTTTTGAAAAACGCTTTGGATTTATGAAAGATCATCCTTTTTTCAATCACAATGCTATTGTGGTGACTGAATTTGGCGGCCACATGCTTGAGGAGGATGGACGGTATTTCGAAAAGTGGAACGCATACATGGAGAGTGTGAATTTGACGACGGGTGCTTTTTTTTGGACGTTTCCCCCTTCGTCTGCCGATACAGGCGGGATGCTGGGCGACGATTGGACTTCCATTGATGCCGATAAGAGTCAATTTCTCACGTTCATTCAACCCAACCCTTCGATATTGTGCAGTCACTGATCCATCCATGCCGGAACTCAGCGGAACCGTTTTGCAGGAGTTGCACGGACATCCGCGAGATGGGCGTATTACGTTCAAAGAAGAGGGTCATACGTACACCATCGATGGCGAGTCTGGTCATTATACGAGCGTTACGACGTTGATCCACAAGTTTTTTCCCCACTTTGATGTGGACGAGGTTATCTCCAAAATAACGCAAAGCAAGCGCAGCATTTACTATCAAATGAGTCCCCAAGATATTAAGGACCAATGGGCTCGAGCGACGCAGGAAGGCAGCGATTTGCACGAACAGATCGAACTTTACTTCGACGAGTACGCTCGTTTTGGCGAGATGGTGCCGGACAGGGTGGCTCCTTCGGTGGAATTTGGTTTTTTCCTGAAGTATTTTCGCGACCATTGTCTTGGGAAGATGCGGCCGTATCGCAGTGAGTGGTATGTGTTTGATGAAGATATTCGCGTGTGTGGAAGTATTGATATGCTGTTTTCTGACATAGGGGACGACACGAATCGACGGTTGTTCATCGTAGATTGGAAGCGGTCCAAGGAGATTCGTACGCGGAATGTGTTTGAGAAGGGATATGGTCCATGTATAAACTTTGACAGTTGTAACTTTATCCATTACAGCCTTCAGCTGAATTTGTACAAGTTTATTCTAGAGGCAAAGTACGATAAGGTCATTGTGGGAATGATGCTGGTCATTTTGCACCCTAATAACGAAACCTACAAGCTATTCCCCGTGCCTGATATGCAGGGGGATATTTACCGAATGTTGGCGTCGAAGGACGATCCGAAGGGCGAGAAAGGTTCGGTTGTTTTTCGGGGGAATGTGTCCAAGTATCTTACGGACGCGACGATGACGACGGCCCAAATCATGCAGGGGCATGCCAAGCAGTCCTTGGCCACAACCCCGGAGGTGCGTAGCAAGACGCCTGATGCCGAAGATTGCGGTATTTTGCGCCAGCTTCAACAACAGCCACGAGGCAATGCAGCGAAGTACCTCATGTAAACAAATCGAATCGCATAGATCCTCCACATGTTGGTCTTATGAAAGCATAAAAATGAAAAATATTATACTTCTGTAGTGGTAAAGACACGCACCACACACACAACTATGTTTATGTTTCGATTGGTAGGAAGACCGGGCCCACGAGGTCCGCGAGGTATTCCTGGACCTATGGGTCCTAGGGGGGCTTCCGGTTCAAGTAATGGATCGACGTCGGGAGTAGGACCGACTGGCCCACCCGGTGCTACGGGCGCAAGGGGTCCGTCTGGTGCCACAGGCCCCACGGGTGCAAGAGGTCCGACCGGTGCCTCGGGTATTGGAGCGACGGGCCCAACTGGTCCAGTCGGACCGATGGGACCAGGTGGTGGGGCTACCGGTCCGACCGGTGCGAGGGGAGCCACGGGGGCCACGGGGGCCACGGGGGCCACGGGGCCCGCGGGCGCCGGATTGCCAGGACCTACGGGTGCAACTGGTCCAATGGGACCAGGTGGTGGTGACACCGGTCCTATGGGACCTCCTGGTGTTCCAGGTGCCGCGGGCGCGACGGGCGCGACGGGCGCGACGGGCGCGACAGGGGCTACGGGGGCCACCGGGGCCACGGGGCCCACAGGCACCGGAGTGCCAGGACCAACGGGTGCAACTGGTCCAATGGGACCAGGTGGTGGTGACACCGGTCCTATGGGACCTCCAGGTGCGACGGGTGCGACGGGTGCAACGGGGGCTACGGGCCCAACGGGGGTCGGGGTAATGGGTCCAACGGGTGCAACTGGTCCAATGGGACCAGGTGGCGGTGATACGGGTCCTACTGGTGCAAGAGGGGCGACGGGTCCTGCGGGTGTTGCTGGTCCTAGTGGATCAACGGGCGCGACGGGCGCAACGGGTGCGACGGGCGCGACGGGTGCAACAGGTGCGACGGGTGCGAGGGGTGCGACGGGTGCAACGGGGGCTACGGGCCCAACAGGGGTCGGGGAAAGGGGTCCGGCGGGTGCAACGGGTCCAATGGGCCCAGGTGGTGGTGATACGGGTCCTACTGGTGCAAGAGGGGCGACGGGACCTGCGGGTGTTGCTGGTCCCACAGGATCGACCGGTCCGATGGGACCCGCGGGTCCGGCCGGGGCTATGGGCCCAATGGGTCCGAAGGGATCAACGGGTAACACGGGGGCTATTGGGTTGAGGGGTGAGGCGGGCGTCCCGGGCGCACCGGGTGCTGTGGGTGCAAGGGGAGCTACGGGAGCTACGGGGGCTACAGGGGCTACTGGTCCGACGGGGGCTGGTGTGACGGGGCCGATGGGTACAGTGGGTCCTATGGGTCCAAGGGGGGCAACGGGGCCAGCGGGAGCAGGGGTAGCAGGACCCACGGGACCGACTGGTCCTGCGGGCCCATCTGGTGTCAGGGGATCGACGGGAGCCACTGGTTCGACGGGTTCGACTGGTCCCACGGGCCCCGCGGGGTCCGCCGGAGCAAGAGGAGCTACCGGGAGTACGGGGATCGGTGTGACCGGTCCAACGGGACCTCAAGGACCGCAAGGACCTCAAGGACCTCCTGGTAGTGGTGGAGATATTAACGATTTACGATCGTTGACGGTGAATGGTCCTGCTTCTGTGGGTTCTTTGACTGTCGCCAATAATATCGGTATTGGTGCATCCTATATCTCTCGATCAAACGTCCGCATCGGATTACATTCGTCTAATAGTAATGGTACGTTGGACATAGGGACGTTTGACGGAACCAATTGGAACCAAACTCTGGTGGCGACGGGCTTCGAGATCGTTGCACTGAAACCTTTTTTTGCAAACTCTAGTGCTACGCTTCGAAAAGACCTTAAGGTGGACGGAAATGTGGTCGCCGGGAATGTTTCCTCTCTTGCCGTACGATCTGGTAGTGGCAGTGTATTTACGCAGTCTGATACCAGTGCATTTACATTCAGCAATAAATTACGACTCTTTTACAACGATGCGCAAGACACGCTAGAGGTGCAGCGATTCAGAGGTGGAAAATGGACCACGACCACTATCCTTGTCTCCTAACCCCTGACCCCGCAAAGAAATATGTAGGTAGAATTAACGAAACAAAGAAATCAAATTTTATGGACTTTCTGAAAATTATTTGTCAGCGTTCCGGTCAAGGGAGTCCTCAAGGCGTGCCGTTGAAAAAAAAATAGAACCGTCTTTTCTTTTACAAAGTCTCTCACAAGTGTGCCTTTT
>Ga0160419_101332_pt1 | contig 10236 bp, 9 predicted proteins | sample CelAP2metagpilot_2_FD_108196 | JGI IMG/M metagenome (GOLD analysis project Ga0160419, IMG submission 108196) | Phycosphere-associated microbial communities from Cellana algal ponds in Kailua-Kona, Hawaii, USA - Cellana AP2-4-25 metagenome pilot ... | reverse complement strand
GCCGGTGCAGCGGCAGAGGATGCCGCCGAGGGCGTCGGAGACCTCGGCCTCGCTCGGCTCGGGCCTTTCGCGCAGGAGCGCCAGAGCGGCCATCATCAGGCCCGGGGTGCAGATGCCGCACTGGGCCGCGCCATGGTCGAGAAAGCTTTCCTGCAAGGCGCGCAGCTGGGCCGGATCGGCGGTTTCCAGGGTCTCCACCCGGGCGCCGTCGGCTTGGGCGGCGGGGACCAGGCAGGCGCACTGCTGCTCGCCCTCGATCAGGACCGTGCAGGCGCCGCAGTCGCCCGCGTCGCAGCCCACCTTGACGCTTTTCAGGCCCAGCCCCTCGCGCAGCACCTCCGAGAGGCGGCGGCCCGGGGCGGCGGGGATGCGCTGGAGCTTGCCGCCCAGGGTGATGCTGATGCTGCCCGCGCTCATGCCGCCACCGCCGATGGGGCGAGGTCCGCCAGGGTGCGCCGCAGCAGCTCCGCCGCCGCCCCGGCGCGGTAGGGGGCATCGGCGCGCATGTCGCCGATGGGGGCGAGCGGGGCGGCGACCATGGCATCGGTGATCCGGTTGGGGTCGAGCGGCTGGCCGATCAGGGCCGCCTCCGCCTCGGGCAGGCGGGTGGCGACGGGGCCGCAGGCGCCGACGGCGAGGGCCGCTTCGGCCACGCGGCCCTCCTCCAGCCGCAGGCGCGCGGCGCACATGGCAATGGAGATGACGAGATAGCGGCGTGCCCCGAGCTTGCGGAAGGCGCCCTGGCCGCCCAGGGCGGCGGCGGGCAGGAGGATGGCGCGCACCAGCTCACCCTCGGCCAGGGCGGTCTGGCGCGGGCCAAGCAGGAAGTCGGAGAGGGGCAGGCTGCGCTGCCCGGCGAGGCTTTGCAGCTCCACCCGGGCATCGAGGGTCAGGAGCGGCGGCACCCCGTCGGCGGCGGGAGAGGCGTTGCAGAGGTTGCCCGCCAGGGTGCCGCGGTTCTGGATCTGGCGTCCGCCCACCTCGCGCGCGGCCAGTTGCAGGCCCGCCAGGGCGGGCGGCAGATCGGCGCGCAGGAGGTCCGTCCAGGTGGTGGCGGCGCCGATGCGCAGCCCCTCGGGTCCCGCCGAGATGCCGCGCAGGGCGGCGATGCCGGTGATGTCGAGCACCTTCCCGGGCAGGATCTTGGCCTCCGTCGCGGGGAAGAGATCGGTGCAGCCGGCCGCGATTTTCAGGCCCCCCTGGGCCAGCAGCTCCAGCGCGGTCCTCAGCTCCTCGGGGCGGTGATAGGTGGCGGACATGGCACCCAGGTTTGTTGGTATACAAGCAGATGTTGCGGGAGCCATGGCAACCTGTCAATGTTTTCCCATGGCCCAGGACTTGACCGACGCGCAGAGGTATCAGCTTTCCCAGCAGGTGGGCTTCAACCTGCGCCGGGCCAACCAGCGCCACGTGGCGATCTTCAGCAAGCACGTGCCGGACCTGACGCCGACCCAGTTCGCCGCCCTGGCGCGGCTTTATGAGCACGGGGCCATCTCGCAGAACCGCCTGGGGCGGCTGACGGCGATGGATTCCGCCACCATCAAGGGGGTGGTGGAGCGGCTGCGCGCCAAGGGGCTGGTGAGCTCGCGGCCTGATCTGAACGATCAGCGGTTGCGGCTGGTGGAACTGACCGAGGCGGGGGCCGAGAGTTTCGAGCGGGCTGAGGCGCGGGCCCAGCTGGCCCGGACCGAGACCCTGGAGGGGCTGAGCCCGGAGGAAGCAAAGCTCTTCGAGAGGCTGCTGGCCAAGCTGGTCTGAGGGTGTCGCCCTCAGACCCCCACGTAGCGGTGCAGAAGGGTCTGGTCGCGGCGCAGCTCGGCTACAGGCACCACCTCGCGGCCATGGCCGTTTTCCAGGAAGGCCACCCTGTCGGCCAGGGAAAGCACCGCCTCGATGCGCTGCTCCACCAGGATGATCGCCTTGCCCTCGGCGCGCATCACCTCCACCGTCTCGCGGATGAGCTGGATCATGGAGGGCTGGAGCCCCTCCGTCGGTTCGTCGAGCAGGAGCACCGAGGGCTCCAGGCAGAGGGCGCGGGCCGTGGCGAGCATCTGCTGCTCGCCGCCCGAGAGGGTCTCGGCGCGCTGGTCGAGCCGCTCGCGCAGGCGGGGGAACATCTCAAGCACGGATTCGCGCACGGGGGCGCCGCGGCCCCGGGTCATCAGCCCGATCTGGAGGTTCTCGGCCACCGTCAGCTCCGAAAAGAGCCGCCGCCCCTGGGGGATGTAGCCGATGCCCCGGCGCGGCACCTCGTGGGCGGGCAGGGCGCTGATCTCCTCGCCCGCGAGGGTGATGCGCCCGGCGCTCAGCGGCAAGAGCCCCATGATCGCCTTCAGCGCCGTGGTCTTGCCCGCGCCGTTGCGGCCCAGGAGGCAGAGGACCTCGCCGGGGCGGGCCTCCAGGCTCAGGCCGTGCAGCACCTCGATGGGGCCGTAACCGGTGTGGATCTGGTCGAGGATCAGGCTCATGCGCTTCCCAGGTAGGCCTCCTGAACGGCGGCGTTGGCGCGGATCTCCTCGGGGCTCCCCGAGGCCAGGACGCGGCCCGTCTCGAGTACCGTGATGCGTTCTGCCAGGGCCATGACGACGTTCATATTGTGCTCGATCAGCAGGATCGTGGTCTCTCCGGCGAGGCTGCGGATGAGGCCGTTGAAGCCCTCGATCTCGCTCTCGGCCAGGCCCTGGGTGGGCTCGTCGAGGATCAGCAGGCGGGGCGCCTGGGCCACCCCCATGGCAATCTCCAGCAGGCGCTGATGGCCGTAGGAAAGGTCACCGCAGGTCTGCTCCGCGCGCTCCTCCAGGCCGACCCGCGCCAGGGCGGCGAGGATGCGCGCCCGGTCGCGGCTGCGCAGGGCCAGGGCGATGTTCTGGGCCAGGGTCAGGCGGCCGTAGACGGCGGTGATCTGGAAGGTATAGGCCATGCCCGCGCGGATGCGCCGGTGGGCCGGCAGGGCGGTGATGTCGCGCCCCTCGAAGAGGACCCGGCCCGCGCTCTCGGGGATGCGCCCCGAGACCATGCTGACGAAGGTGCTCTTGCCCGCGCCGTTGGGGCCGATCAGGGCATGGATCTGGCCCTGGGGGAGGCTGAAGTCCACCCCCTCCACCGCCGTGAGGCCGCCGTAGCGGCGGGTCAGGCCGCGGGTTTCCAGCAGGGGCGCGCTCATGGCAGCCAGGGCAGCCAGCGCCGCCGCACCTCGCCCATCAGCCCGGCGCGGGCGAAGAGCGTCAGGAGCACCAGGGCCAGGCCCGCCACCAGCATGTAGGCGTTCGTGAGCCCGCTCGACCAGTCGATCAGGTAGAACATGAAGATCACGCCCACCAGCGGCCCGATGGTGGTGCCCGCGCCGCCCAGGAGCACCCAGAGCAGCGGGAAGATGGAGTACTGCACCGAGGCGAAGGTGGCCCCGACATAGCCGAAGAGCAGCGCATAGGCGGCCCCCGCCGCCCCCGAGAGGGTGCCCGAGACGATCACCGCCGCGAGCTTGTGGCGGAAGACGTCGTAGCCGAGCATCCGGGTGCGTTCCTCGTTCTCGCGCACCCCGATCAGGACCTGGCCGAAGCCCGCCCGCATCATCCGCGCGGTCAGCAGCAGGGCGACGGAAAAGAGCACCAGGGCCGCCATGTAGCGCGCCAGGGGCTGGGTCAGGTCCACCCCGGCGAGGCTGCGGCTGGCCTGGGCGATGACAAAGCCCTCGTCGCCGCGGGTCCAGGTGCCGAAGTAGAGGATGGTCAGGAAGCCCGCCTGGGAGAACATCAGGGTGACGATCATGAAGGCCACGCCGATGGTGCGCAGGGCCAGGAAGGCCACCAGTGTGCTGAGAAGTGCCGCGCTCAGGAGGCCCAGGCCGAAGGCGGGCAGGGCGGAGATGCCGAGGTGCTGCATGGGCAGGCCGAGGCCGTACATGCCGGCGGCGAAGAACATGGCATGGCCGAGGCTCAGCAGCCCGGTGTAGCCGAAAAGGACGTTGTAGCCGACCGCATAGGTGGCGAGGACCATGATCCGGGCCAGGTTGCCCTGGTGGTAGGCGGGCAAGAGGAAGCCTAGGGCAAAGAGCAGGGCGATGAGGCCGCCGTGCAGGGCGAGGGAACGGGCGCCGGGGCTCATGCCGCCTTGGTCCCGAAGAGGCCCTGGGGCCGGAAGACCAAGACCAGGGCCACCAGCAGGGTGGCCAGGATCTTGGAGAGGGTGGGCGAGAGGAAGACCGAGATGATGCCGTCCGACATGCCGATCAGCAGGGCCGCGACGACCGTGCCGCGCACCGAGCCGAGGCCGCCGATGATGACCACGATGAAGCTCAGGAGCAGGGGTTCGCCGGCCATCAGGTAATGGGCCTGCTGGATCGGGACGATGAGCACCGCCGCCAGGGCCGCCAGCCCCGCGCCCAGCCCGAAGACCAGCGAATAGACCCGGCCCACGGGAATGCCGAAGGCGAGGGCGGTTTCGCGGTCAAGCTGGGTGGCGCGCATCAGCAGGCCGTAGCGGCTGCGCGAGAGGATGGCCCAGAAGGTGAGCAGGATCAGCACCGCCGCGGCGATGACGAAGAGCTTGTAGCTGGTGATGCTCAGGCCCCAGGGGTAGAACATCTCGAAGCCCTCCTCGGTCCATTCGAACCAGGGCAGGGCGATGCGATGGGAGAAGGGCGGCTCGACGGGCCGGGCCTCGGGCCCGTAGGTCATCAGGGCCGTCTGTTGCAGGATGTAGAGGATGCCGATGGTGCCGACGATGGTGGCCTCGGGGTCATAGTGGACCTGTTTCAGGACCAGCCTGTCCACCGCCATGGCCACCGCCCCGGCCACCAGCGGCGCGATCAGCAGGGCGCCGACGAAGCCCACCGCCGGGTGCCCCGCCAGCGTGTCGGCGACGAACCAGGCCACCACGGCCCCCAGCATGAAGAATTCGCCGTGGGCCACGTTCACCACCCGCATGACCCCGAAGACGAGGCTCAGGCCAAGCGCCGTGAGGGCCAGCACGGAGGCGCCGACCGCGCCTTCGAGCACGGCGAGAAGGAGGTGAGGTCCGAAATCCATGGTCTGCCTGTATGGTGCGGGGCCGGGGGGTGCCCCGGCCCGTCAGCTGCCTCCGCTCAGAAGGACATGGTGGTGTAGTCCACCTCGTCCGGGTAGAGCGTGTCTTCGATGGAGGTGGTGTGCACCTTGTTGAGCCGCCCCTCCTCGACCCGGCTGATGTACTGCACGCCGAAGACCTGGTGGGTCTTGCCGTTGAAGCGCTTCGGCCCCTGCGGGTGGGCGTCGCTCTCGGGCATGTCGGTCATGGCCTCGACCGCCTCGATCAGCTTGGCCCGATCATCCGGCCCCTGGTAGCCCGCGGCCTCCATGCCCGCCTTGATGATGTGCAGGGTCTCCCAGCAGCCGAACATATGGGCGTAGGTGGAGACATCCTTGGGGTCCGAGACCGAGGCGCCGTTGGCATCGACACCGACCTTTTCGCGGAAGAGCTTGTCGTGGCTTGACTGGTCGGCCTGGGCGTAGCGCGGGTTGCCCTCCCAGAAGTAGGTGCCTTCGAGGAATTCGAGGCCGGGCGAGGCAAGGTCCACCGCTTCAAGAGAGTCGATGAAGCCGAAGAGCTCGGGCCGCGAGGGGCCGAAGAATTCGCCGAGTTCCTTCACGAAGGTCAGCACGGCGGGGCCCACCATGACGTGGTAGACCACCTCCGTGTCGCGCGGGATCTTGGGGAAGTACTTGGTGAAGGAGGTCTCCGTCGGCGGGATGGCGATATGCTCCAGCACCTCGCCGCCCTGGGCCTCGATGGCGGCGGTGAAGTAGTCGCGGTGGTCGTGGCCGAAGGCGAAGTCGGGGAAGATCATGGTGATCTTCTTGCCGAGGTTCTCGGCCACATAAGGCGCCATCGCCTGGACCTGGCTCTTCACGTCCGTGATGCCGGGCTGGAGCGTGTAGCGGTTGAGCGCGCCAGAGGCCACGTGATGGCCCTCGGAGACCACGAAGTAAGGGATCTTCTGTTCGCCCGCCGCGGGGGCGGAGCCATAGACCACGTGGCTGAAGAGGGTGCCGAAGGCCACGTCGCAGTTGTGCTGGTTGGCGAACTTCTCGACCACCTCGGCCCCGCGCTTGGGGTCGGTGCCGTCATCCTCGGCGATGATTTCCACGGGTCGGCCGTTGATGCCGCCGGCCTCGTTGATCATCTTCACGGCGGCCTCGGTGGTGCGCCCGTACCAGCGCCCGTAGGCGGCGCCGATGCCCGTCGAATGCTGCTGGAAACCGATGCGGATGGGCGCCGAGGACTGGGCGCTGGCAAAGCGGTGGGCCAGCGGCGTAGCGGCCAGGAGGCCCCCGGCGGCGGCGCCTTTCAGTAGGGTACGTCTGTCTGTCTTGATGCGGTGCGTCATTCCAACTCTCCCTGTTGGCGGGCCTTTTCGGTCCCCCCTTATGCGCGCAAATGTTGCTTGCACACATATGATCTGTCCAGATTTTTCTCCGCCGCTTATGTCACGCCCCCTTCGGCGCGGCCAGCAGCCAGAGGCCGAGGAAGGTGTAGGCGATCATGAAAAGCGACAGCGGCAGGGTGGCGAATGAGGCCCGCAGGTTGCTGCCGAAGAGATCCAGCGCGATCCGGTGCGAGAGCAGGATCGACCAGAGGTGCCCCAGCACCACCAGCCCCGCCTGGGTGAACCAGATGACCCGCACCGAGGCGATGGAATTGAAGAACCCGGTGGTGACCCGGAAGGGGGCAAGGCCCAACAGATCGGCGCCGCTTTTCAGCGGATCGTTGAGTGCTGCCAGCAGGTACTGGGCGCTGACCAGGAAGGAGGTGAGGTAGTGGGCCATGTGGTAGACGAGGGCGATGGGCAGGGTGCAGAGGGCGAGGCGCCCGAAGGCGAGGGCAAAGGCCACCGGGGAGCGGGAGATGCGCAGCCCGGCCCAGACCGTAAGGGCGAAGAGCGCCCAGAGCATGAGGGTCGTGGCCAGGAGGCCCGCGAGGGTCTGGGGCACGACGGCGGAGCGGCCCGGAAACTCCAGCGGATTGACCCCGATCAGGCCGAGCCACCAGAAGGTCTCGTTCAGCCCGTCGAAGCTGCCCACGGCGAGGAGGGTGAGGGCAAAGAGCCCGGCGGCGGGCAGGGCGGGGCGGGAGACCACCTGCCAGCCCGGCCCGCCGAGGCCCGCCGCACCGCGCAACCGCAGGGGCGCGAGCCGCGCGAGGCTGCCGATCACCGCGTGGCCCAGCTCCACCTGGCGCAGCCATGCGGGCCCGCAGAGGAGGAGCCCTGCCAGGGTCGCCAGCCAGTAGAGGCCGAGAATCCTTGCCAGGCGGGCCGGATCGTCCGGTGCGATGTCGGCCAGGAGGAAGGCGGCAAAGGCCAGGAGCAGCAGGGTGGCGGGCCAGAGGCCCCAGCCTTCTGGCAGGGTCAGGCGCGGTTTCGGTGCCCCGAGGAGCCGGTGGAGCCCGGACCAGGGGTTGAGCCATTGCCAGAGATGGCCGAGGAGCCCCGAGAGGCTGACGAGGAGCATCCAGCCGAAGCACCAGAAGGCCAGGGGCAGGAGGTTGGAGAGGGGATCGCGCGGCCCCGCGAGGCCGAGCCAGAGCAGCGCCGCGAGCAGCCCCGTGGCGGCCAGGCTGGTGACCATCCGGGCGCGGGCGCAGGGGCGGGTCGCCAGGGGCCGGTGGGCGAAGAGGGTGCGCACGCCCTCGCCCGTCACGGCAAAGAGCGCCATCACCGTCAGGGCCACGGCGCTGACCCCGGCGATGGTATAGGCGCCGGTGGGCAGGAGCAGCACGAAGCCCTGCTCCGACACGTGGGCCGCCGCCGTCCGGGGCAGGCAGAGCGCGAGAAGGGCGGCGATCCGGGGCAGGGCGGCTGTCATGGCGCAACCTTACCGCCTGCCCGGCCCGAGGGAAGGGCCAATCGCGGCCCCGCCTGCCAAGGCGATTGACGGGAGGGGCGGCCTGGCGCTTTACTTGTATGCAAGTGACTTCGGGCAGGGAGGGCAGGCGTGGGCACTGGCGGGATCATCGGCGTCGATGTGGGCGGCACCTTCACCGATCTGGTGATGGTGGAGGCAGAGAGCGGCGCCATGCGCATCGCCAAGGTGCCCACCACGCTCGACAACCAGGCCTACGGCGTGCTCAACGCGCTGGAGGAGGCGGGGGCCGATCTGGCGGCGGTGGACCTCATCGTCCATGGCACGACCACCACGACCAACGCCGTGCTGGAGCGCAAGCTCTCGCGCACCGGGCTGATCACCACGGCGGGCTTCCGCGACGTGCTGGAGCTGGGCCGCCGCACGCGGCCCCAGGCCTACGGCATGAAGGGCAGCTTCCGCCCGATCATCCCGCGCGACCTGCGGCTCGAGGTGCCCGAGCGCATGGATGCGGCGGGCGAGGTGCTGGTGCCGCTGGACGAGGCGGCCCTGCGGGCGGCCGTGATGCAGCTGAAGGAGGCGGGCTGCGAGGCGCTGGTGATCCATTTCCTCCATGCCTACGCCAACCCCGCCCACGAGAACCGCGCGGCGGAAATCGCCGCTTCGCTTTGGCCCAACGACTACATCACCCGGGGCCACGCGCTTCTGTCGGAGACGCGGGAGTTCGAGCGGGGCGTCACGGCGGCGGTCAATGCCTCGGTCCAGCCGCTCCTGGAGCGTTACGTGGCGCGCCTGCGGGCGGAGCTGGCGGGCAAGGGTTATCGCGGCGACGTGTTGGTGATGAACGGCAATGGCGGCATGGTCTCCTCTGCCCTGGTGGCGCGGGAGGCGGCCAAGACGGTCATGTCCGGCCCCGCCTCCGGCGTGATGGCCGCCGCCTATACGGGGCGGCGCGCGGGGGAGGAGAACCTGTTGACCTACGACATGGGCGGCACCTCGACGGACGTGGCCCTGATCCGCAAGGGCACGCCGCCCGTCTCGAACGAGATCGAGGTGGAATATGCCATGCCGATCCACGTGCCCATGGTGGACGTGCGCACCGTGGGGGCGGGGGGCGGCTCCATCGCGCGGGTCAATGCGGCGGGGCTGCTGGAGGTGGGGCCGGAGAGTGCCGGCGCCGATCCGGGGCCGATCTGTTACGGGCGCGGGGGCACGCAGCCCACGATTTCCGACGCCAACATGCTGCTGGGGCGGCTGAACACCGAGAAGCTGAACAGCGTGGCGGGGGGCGTGGGCCTGGCGGACCTTGCAGCGGTCTTCGAGCGCGAGCTCGGCGCGCCGCTGGGCGTGGGGGCGGTGGCGGCGGCGGAGGCGGTCATTCGCGTCGCCAATGCCAAGATGGCGGGGGCGATCCGCATGGTCTCCCTCTCCCTCGGGGCGGACCCGCGGGACTTCGCGCTTTTCGCCTTCGGCGGGGCCGGCCCCCTGCACGCGGCGGCCCTGGCCCGCGAGTTGGGCGTGCCCCGCGTCCTCATCCCTGCACGCCCGGGCATCACCAACGCGCTGGGCTGCGCTGTCGCCGATCTGCGGCACGATTTTGTCCAGACCATCAACGCGCCTCTGGAGGGCCTGGACGTTGCCGCCCTGCACGGGGTCTTTGCCGAGCAGGTGGCGGCGGGGGAGGCGGCGCTTGCGCGGGAGAGCGTCAAGGTCCGCGCGGTGCAGCGGGACTTCAGCGTGGAGATGCAGTACCTTGGCCAGAGCCACGTGGTGCGGGTGCCCCTGCCGGACGGGCAGCCCACCGCCGAGGCGCTGAAGGAACGCTTCGAGGAGGTCTACTGGGCGCGCTTCCGCATTGCCCTGCCGGAGATCCGCGCGCGGGTGGTGAATGTGAACACCTCCATCATCGGGCTTTGCGATCCGGTGGACCTGACCGGGCTCATCGACCCTGCCGGACGGCAGACGCGCGCCATCCCCACGGGCCACCGCCCGGTGACCTTCGACGGCGAGAGCCTCGAGACGCCCGTCTACTGGCGCGATCACCTGCCGGAGGAGGTGACGCTCGACGGCCCCGCGATCCTCGAACAGCTGGACTGCACCACGCTTGTCCCGCCCGGTGATCGGGTGACGGGCGGGGTGGACGGGAACCTGACCATCCATATCGGAGGCGCGGCATGAGCATCGACCCCATCACCCTCTCTGTCATCCAGGCGGGCCTTCAACAGGTCTGCGATGAGATGGACCTGAGCTTTTCCCGCGCCGCCTTTTCCCCGGTGATTGCCGAGGCGAACGACCGGTCGGACGGAATCTATGCCGCCGACGACGGGGCACTGATCGCCCAGGGGGCGGGGGGCCTGCCGGTCTTCGTGGGGACGATGCAGTACTCCACGCGCACCCT
>Ga0160419_101331_pt1 | contig 10241 bp, 11 predicted proteins | sample CelAP2metagpilot_2_FD_108196 | JGI IMG/M metagenome (GOLD analysis project Ga0160419, IMG submission 108196) | Phycosphere-associated microbial communities from Cellana algal ponds in Kailua-Kona, Hawaii, USA - Cellana AP2-4-25 metagenome pilot ... | reverse complement strand
CAGCCGTTTCTCTTGCTGTTGGCTACAGCTTCATCGGCTCCACCTGGCTGATCCACAAAACAGAAGGCGCACTGCAATTGAAGGCGGTGACATGGGCACGACGCAGCCTCTGGGGCGCCGTGGTCGGGGTTTTTGCCGTCTCCGCGGCAACGCCGCTGGTCAGTGACCGGATCTTTGGCAAGTGGTTTGCCTTTCCCGAAATCCTCTGGCTCGCCCCTCTGCCGCTCTTGTCCGTGTCGGTTCTGGTCCTGCTGTGGCGCCTGCTGCAGCGGATGCCGATGCAGGATGACCGCCAGAACTGGCTGCCGTTTCTGATGTCCACCGCATTGTTCGTCATGGCCTACCTGGGGCTGGCCTACAGCTTTTATCCCTATGTCGTGCCAGAGAAGCTGACGATCTATGCCGCAGCGGCGGCACCGGAAAGCCTATGGATCATTCTGGTTGGCGCATTGTGCGTGGTGCCAGTGATCATCGCCTATTCCGTGATGGCCTATTTCATCTTCCGCGGCAAAGCGACGGACCTAAGGTACGAATGAAACACCGACGGCTGTGGAAAATATGCACGTGAAATGCTTCTTTTTGGTCAGTTTCCCATGCCCCTAAGTAATCCTTAGCCATTTTGCGCGATCGTCCCGAAAACCAGTAACCAGGGACAAATGCAAAATGCCAAACTTTCTGTTCAGATTGCCAGCCAGGATCTATGCGATGTCAGGGCTGGCAGTTGTTCTAGCCGTTGCACTGACGTTCATGCTGCTGTCTCAGTCGGTGCAGAACGCCTATGATACGCGCGAGAAAAAGCTGCAGGAATTTGTCGAACTCGCCACGGGCCAGCTGTCTGTACTGCAGGCGCAGGTCGAACAGGGTTCGCTCACTCTTGATGAGGCCAAATCCCTTGGCCGTGAGCGGCTCAACACCATGCGCTACGGCACGGCAGGCTATTACTTTGCCATGGACCTCGATTATATCATGCAGGTTCTGCCGACAAAGCCTGAACTGATCGGCGCCTACCGTCGTGATATCGAGGATGTGAACGGCTTCCGTCTTTATGAGGAAATGGGAAACATCGCGCGCGCTACAGGCGACGGCTCCTTGATGTATCATTTCCACAAGCCCGGAACCGATGAGATCGAAGCAAAGATGAGCTATGTCGATCTGTTTGAACCTTGGGGCTGGATCGTCGGAACCGGCGCCTATGTCTCTGACATTGACGCAGATCTTGCCTCCATGCGGATGCAGGCCCTTGTTATTCTGGCAGTCAGCCTTGGCGTTCTTTTGCTTGCTGCCACAGCAATCACCCGCGGTATCACAGGGCCGGTGAACCGGCTCAAGGCCCGGATGGCGGAACTTGCTGATGGCGATACCGATGGCGATATTCCAGCCACTGACAGCAAGAGCGAGATCGGTGATATGGCCCGCAAGGTTGAGATCTTCCGCGAGTCGCTGATCCGCCAGCAGATGCTGGAGCGCGAACAGCAAACCCGCGAGGCAGAGCAGCTGGAAGTGGTCGAAACACTCAGCAAGCACCTTTCGATGCTTTCACAGGGCGACCTCAGCACGCAGATCACCCGTACCTTCCCCGACGGCTACGAAGGATTGCGAAAGGACTTCAACACATCCGTTGAGAACCTCAATGCAACGGTTTCTCAGGTCGTCTCGTCCGCCGCAAGCATCCGAAACGGCGCGTCGGAGATCAACCAATCCTCCAGCGATCTGTCCAGCCGGACCGAAAGCCAGGCAGCCACCCTTGAAGAAACCGCCGCCGCGCTGGAAGAACTCACTGCGAGCGTGAAATCCGCCGCTGATGGTGCACGCAGCGCCGAACAGGTGACCCGCGAAGCCCGCGACGAGGCAGAACAAAGCGGCGAGGTCGTTCAAAGTGCCGTAACCGCCATGACAGAGATCGAGAGTTCTTCTGAGAAGATCTCTCAGATCATCGGTGTGATCGACGATATCGCGTTCCAAACCAACCTTTTGGCCCTGAACGCAGGCGTCGAGGCCGCCCGCGCAGGCGAAGCTGGTCGTGGCTTTGCGGTTGTGGCGAGCGAAGTTCGCGGTCTGGCACAACGCTCCTCTGACGCGGCGCTTGAGATCAAGACATTGATCGAAGACAGCTCAAGGCAGGTTGAAAGCGGCGTGCATCTGGTCGGACGTGCCGGAGATGCGCTGACCTCCATCGTTGGGCGGGTCAACCATATCTCGAAGCTGGTCACCGACATCGCAGAAAGCGCCGCGGAGCAATCGACTGGTCTTGGCGAAATCAACACTGGCGTGGTCCAGCTTGATCAGGTGACGCAACAGAACGCGGCAATGGTCGAACAGTCAAACGCAGCGGCTCAACTGCTTGACAACGATGCAGCCAAATTGGCCCAACTGGTGGAACATTTCTCCATCAAGGGCGGGAACGTCACGCCAATGCGCCAACGCGCAGCTGCACCGCCGCCAGCCGCAAACCCCGCACCGACAAGCCATGGCGATGACTGGGATGTTCCGATCCCAACCAAGGCTGCAGTCAACACCAGTGCAGCAGGACTTTGGGAAGATTTCTGACCTGAACAGGGCCCGGTCTCATAAGATCGGGCCTGATCCGTTCCTCGCCTGCTCAACGCGGCATCTTACACGGGCAACGGCGCTGTCGGGCCAGACTGCTCCAGGTCCCAGATTGCGCCCCACTCACCGTCGACCCGGCGTAGGGTCAGAGTGTTGCGCTCTGCCACGTAACGCCTTTTCTGACCCGGCAGGCGCTGCATCCGGATCGGCGCGCCGCTCAGCGGGCTGTCCCCCAAGACGGCAAGCCAGCCCAGAACCCGCGCCCAGGCATTCGGGGGCGCGCGATGTGCAACACCCGAAGCGATCAGCTGATGCAGGACCCGCCCCTGCCCCAAAGGCATGGTGCCGCGTGTCGCCAGATGGATCTCTCCCGACACGATGGTGATATCGGTTTGCCCCAGCTCTGAGATACCGCGCAGCAAGTCCAGCATCCGACGCCATTCGCTCCGGTGCGCTCTGCTTTGCCATTGATCCCGGAGATCATCCTCGTATTTCTGCATCTGCGGAATTGCCACCATCACGGCCTCCAGAATGGACAACCGTGGCCCCAACAGGGGCACCGACGACACCACGATCAGCCGTCGCGTCGGCGTTGCATTCAGCAGGTCGTCCATCATCTCCCAGCCAATGCGTCCCATAACCTGCCTGCGTGTTCGCTCAGAGCGCAGATCAGGCGCCACGATCCTCAGATCCGGCAGGTCAATCCTCCAGCTCAGGCTCAATCCTTCCGGGTCATGAAACCGCCCCGGCAGATCCCCGTCCACACAGGCATGTTGAAACAAAAGAGCGGCCTCACGCGCCACATCAAAAAGGGTCTGGCCGATCGGAGAATAGGTCCTTGATCTGCGCAGCGATCCCCACCCGTCACAAATGTCGTGATCGTCCCATTGGCACAGGGACGGCACCGTCGCGGCAAGCGCCAGCATGTCAGGACAGCCGAGAAAGAATGAGACATAGCGCTCAAAGAACCCCCGTCTCAAATGCGCCCGCAGATCCTCAAGGCCCTCGCGGGAGGGATCCTTGGGCAGGTGGTCTGGCCAGTCCTCGCTCAGCGGGTGGCCCTGTGTGACCTCATCCGCATAGATCTGGTCTCCTCCATGCAGCAAGAGATGAAACGGGCGCACCTTATGCTCTCGCAACAGGCGGGCCCACATGACATTTCGCTCTTCCGGATCACGGTCCAGATCTCCGTGTTCCTCTCCATTGCAGGACGCGAATGCGATATTCAGATTGCCACCAAACGCTCCGGCCAGCTCATATGCCGTTCCCAGTGCACTGTAGCGGATCGTGCTTCTGGCCTCCCCCCGAAACCGCGCCCGCATCACCCGCCAGCCCGCCTCGCAAGCCAGTTCCCTAAAGGGATGCACCGCCCCATCATCGCAAATCAAAGGCGCAAGATCACCATCGTCGCGCGTCAAAACAAGAGCGCTGAGCCAGACCTGACCGTCGCGAATGTCGTCAAGAAATAGCACTGGCCCCAAAACACCAACGCCCACTGGCCCGCCGTTCAAATCACCCAAGCTGCCACTATCTCCCCCTGCCCGCTGCACATGCCCCCCGATCTGCCAGAACCCGGCGATTGCCCACCGCTGTGATCAGACATAGGGGCAAAAACAAAAAATGCAGCAAACCAATCGGCGCTGCATCACATTTTTTCACTCTAGGAAAAGTGGTGCCCGGGGGCGGAATCGAACCACCGACACGAGGATTTTCAATCCACTGCTCTACCCCTGAGCTACCCGGGCACGGGAAGGCTGTTTGCCTTGGGTGAGGGCCTTCTATGACGTGGGGGGGGCGGTGTCCAGAGGCTTTTTCAAAGAAATTCGCTAATGTTTGGTTTCTTGCGCTTTTTCTGCTTCTTCCAGAGCGATTTCAATGTCTTCGGGGTCGGTGCTGGGGGTGGCATAAGCGCCATTCAGCCATTTTGCGAGATCAACATCAGCGCAGCGGCGGGAACAGAAGGGGCGGTACTCCCTTCTGGTTTCTTCTCCACAGATCGGGCAGCTCATGACAGCACCTCAGACAAGGGAACCCGGCCCCGTTTGCGCTGCAATTCAAAGTGGCCAAGGTTGGTCCAGCCAACCAGCGTGGTCTCTTCGCTGTCGGTGCGGAAACTGGCGCGCAGTGCGGATTCGAAGGCGCGGCGATCCTTTTTCGGCATCGGAGCAAGATCGATCACGATCTGGCCCCCCAGTCCCCGCAGCCGCAGCGCACGGGCCAGCCCCTTGGCGCAGGCCATGTTTGCCTTGGTGCCCGCAGCGAGGGAAGTATCCGAACCGGTGTTAACGTCAACGGCCACCAGGGCACGGGTCGGCTCGATAAACAGGAACGCCCCGCCGCTCAGCGGCTCGCGAATCGTCTTCACCTGATCAAGCGTTTCCAGAACACCGTGGTGTTCAAAGCCGCCCGGTTCCCGTTCCACATCTGCAGGATCGGTCCAATCGCGCCACGCCAGCAGATGCGGAGTATCGCCTTCCGCCAGGACTTCGGGGCCTGAACCTTCGTCGTGCAGCACCTGATCCGCAAGCGCGAGCATCGCCAGAATGTCTTCCTCGATATCTTCTGCGTCGGCACCATCACAGGCTGAACGCAGGATGAGCCCGTAGCTGCTGTCGCCCATTGTGCCGTGGGCGATTTCCAGAAGCCGATCACGTTCGTCTTCGTCGCGGATCGAGCGGGAAATATTGAGCCCCGGCGCCTCTGGTGTGACAATCGCATAGCGACTTTTGAAGAGGAGCTTTTGCGTCACGGGCAGCGCCTTGCCCGTATCGGCGTAGCCTGTCAGCTGGACCAGAAGCTCCTGACCGGGCGCCAGGCCCTTGACCTGACGCAAAAAGGCAGGGCCGTCCGGTGTGGTGAGAAACATGCCCCCCTGCCCCTTTACCGGGCGATCCGCCTTGGCACGATAAATCGTGCCCGGAGTTGGCGCATCGCTGTCGATCAGAAAATCCTCAAGAACCCCATCAACAACGAGTGCGGCGGCTTCCCGGCCTTCAATATGGTCGAGAATGATCGTACGGCCCTTCATGCGGCAGTCTCCTTGTTCTGTGTCCAGCCTGCTGCGCGCAGCAATGTGGCGGTTTCGGCCAGCGGCAGGCCAACAATTCCGGTGAAAGATCCGTTGATCCACGGAATCAGCGCCCCGGCAGGCCCCTGAATGGCATAGGCCCCCGCCTTGCCCTGCCAATCGCCAGTCGCGAGATAGGCATTGAGTTCCTCATCCGACAGCCGCTTCATTTTGACAGCGCTGACAACGTCACGGGTCCAGAGGCGATCACCGCGCCGCACCGCAACAGACGTAATCACCTGATGACGGCGCCCAGACAGGGCAAGCAGAAACTCTGCCGCCTCACCAGCGTCCGCGGGTTTACCCATGATGCGACGCCCCAGGGCGACGGTGGTATCCGCGCAAAGCACCAGATCATCCGGCTCTGCGGCGATTGCTTCGGCCTTTTCCCGCGCAATCCGGGCACAGTACAGGCGCGGCTGCTCACCCCTCTTTGGGGTTTCGTCGATGTCCGGTGGACACACCGCATCCGGGGCAATTCCCAGCTGAGCCAGCAATTCCAGCCGACGGGGGCTGCCAGATCCCAGAATGAATGCCATTTCCGTCCCTCTCGGTCATATGGTGTTTTCTGCAAGCGTCTCAGGCAAAGCGCAGGTCTGGCCTGTCTTACTGGCTCTTCCGGATCTGGGGAAGCCCAACACCGCCAGAGGCAACAGACGCGCAAAACAAAAGCCCGGCGGGATGGCCGGGCTTTGATCGTATGAAGGATCTCTTTGCTTACTTGAAGCGGTAGTTGATCCGTCCCTTGGTCAGATCGTAGGGTGTCATCTCGACCTGAACCTTGTCGCCAGCCAGAACGCGGATGCGGTTTTTGCGCATCTTGCCTGCCGTGTGTGCGATGATCTCATGGCCGTTTTCCAGCTCGACCCGAAACGTCGCATTGGGCAGGAGTTCCTTCACGACACCGGGAAATTCGAGCGTATCTTCCTTGGCCATGTTATCTCCATAATGATGGTTTCCCGCGAGTCTGCGGGACGTGGGCTTAAATGAGCGCTTTTTCCCTGATTTTCAAGGGCGCAATCACCGCATGGGACATATTGTGACGGTTTTCCCCGGTTCGGGGCGTTCTTGCCAATGGGTCCGGTTGCGAACGATGCCATCCCGACGCACATGGGCAATGGCCTCAAGGTCCACATCAGCATAGGTCCAGCCCGGTTCGTTCAGCTGTCCTTCAGCCAGCACACCGTTCGCCGGAAAGCCCGTGTCCGGAGGCCCAAAGATGCCCCCCATGCCAGTATTCTGGTCAACTGCCTCTGACCATTCCGCTGGGCCAACGATAGAGGACATGACGGAAACGCACTGGTTTTCAAGCGCGCGCGCCATGGCTCCGATGCGCACCCGCCAATAACCTGCAAGCGCCTCCGTACAGGAGGGGACAAGCAGGATATCGACATCGGCCAATGCTCGGCCCAGCAGCGGGAATTCACTGTCATAACAGATCAGAATGCCGATTTTTCCCAATTCAGTATCAAACACTTTGAGCGGACATCCCCCTGTCACATCCCAGGGGTCGCGCTCGAACATCGTCATGATCTGTTTGTCCTGAAAGCCCTGCTGCCCATTCGGGGCATAAAGTGTTGCGCGGTTAACAGGACGGGTGCCATCGTCAAAAACCGGTGCAGATGCACCGAGGATGTGAACGCCAAACTCAGCCGCCAGCTTCAGATGAAGTGCATCCACTTCCGGCATGCGGCGGGAAACCGCGTGCAGGGACTGTTCCAGATCCCCGGCGACGTCAGCCCCGTCCAATGTCGACAGCTCCATCGCGGCATATTCCGGGAACACCAACAGGTTCGCGCCGTTGTCTGCCGCATCCTTCACCCAGCGTGTGATTTTCGCCTCATAGGCGGACCAGTCATCGAACCAATCAAGAGGGTAGGCTGCAGCAGCGACTTTCATCAAAGAATCCTATGCGTTGAATGCGGGCAAATATGACAATCGGGTCGCAAACCTTGGCTTAGGTCAAGTTCCGTGACCAAAACTGCAGAGGCTTGCGGGTTTCTTCCGTATCCCCGACGTCGCGCCAGGAAAAACTGGCCACCACGCCCGGCATGGGCTGATACCCGCGCTTGCGCCAGAAATCATGCAGATCGCGGTAATTCTGCGGTTTGGCCGGATGGTCGTCAGGGCGCTGGACGCTACAGAATGCGGACACGGCAAAATCCAGCTCCTTCGCGTGGGCCTCACGCAGATCGAAGAACCAATGTCCAAGCCCCTGCCCGCGATACTGGGGCAGCAGAACCGATTCAGCGCAATAAAACACGTCCTCCAACGCGAGACCTGCACCTTTGAACGCAGCGGCAAAATCCTCGGCATGATCTGCAAGGGGGGCCCCTGTCGAGGCACCAACCAGATTATCGCCATCAAACGCACCAACCACCACAGAGCGTTCGCTCTCCAGATAGCTTTGCAGATAGCTCCGTTCATAGCTCAGGTCGCCATCGTAAAGATAAGGCCAGTCCCGGAACACGGCGATGCGCAGACGCGCAACATCATCAATCGCCTTAGCCAGGTCTTCGCCCCGCAGAACATCCAGCCGCAGCCCCATCAGGCAGAAACCTGCGCCGTCCAATCCGCGAGATTGTAATAGGTGGTCACCCGCGTGATCTTGCCATCCTCCAGGTCAAAGAATGACCCAGCCGGCAAACGGTACGTCTGCTTGCGCGCCTCTGGCAGGCCTGCATCGGTTTCAAGATAGACGCCATTCACGATGTATTCGGCAGCGGCACGGGTGCCCTCTTCGTTGGCGAAGATCACCATATCTGTGAGGTTCTCATCGTAGCAGCGGCTCATGTGCGCGCAAAACTCTGCGAACAGCGCCTTGCCGACACGGATTTTGCCCTCGTTCACGTGGTGAGCCACATCATCGGACAGGCAGGCCAGCATGGCATCAGTATCTTTTGCGTTGAACGCCTCAAAGTAGCGAGAAATCGTGCTGTTCATTTTGTCTCCAACGGGTTTCCCCAGCGCTCTGTCAGGCGCTGGATGATCTGGGATCGGGTTTGCCTGTAGCTGTCTAGCTTGGCTTCACGGGTTTCCCCCAGTCCAGTTGGGTCCATAATTGGCCAATATTCGACATCGAGATGAAAAAAACGGGTCAGTTCCAGCGCTCGACGCTGACTGGCAGGGGACAGCGCCACCACCAGATCAAAAGACGACAGATCGTCCCCCCATTGTTCCATCTCGTCAAACGACCGCGAACGATGACGGGACAGCTCCACACCGATCTCTTGGCAGACCGCGATGCAAAAGCCGTCGATCTCCATGTCGTTCTTAACGCCGACGGACTGCACATAGGTGCCTGAGCCGTAGAATTGTTTCATGATCCCCTCTGCCATAGGGGACCGGACCGCGTTGTGGTCACAGCAGAACAGGATCGACTGCGGCAACTCGCTCACGCCTTAACCTCCGAAGTGCAGAACGCAGATCAGTGTGAAGAGGCGGCGAGCCGTATCAGTATCGATCTCCGCCTTGCCCTCCAGCCGCTCCTGAAGAACCCGGCTGCCTTCGTTGTGGATCCCGCGACGGGCCATATCGATGGTCTCGATCTGGCTAGGGGGCAGCGTCTTGACCGCAGTAAAGTAGCTCTCGCAGATCTGGTAATAGTCCTTCACCACCTGCCGAAACGGCGACAGGGAAAGATGGAATTCTGCCGCCTTGTCACCGCTCTCGGAGGAGACGTCGAAAACCAATCGCTTATCACGGATCGCCAGCGCCAGGTGATATGGCCCATCAGGCACTGCGCGCTCGTCTCGGGCTGGCAAGGAAAAGCTGTTGTCTTCGATCAAATCGAAAATGGCGACGCGGCGCTCCTGCTCAATCTCTGGCGTCGGCGGAGGCAGATTACGGTCGTCCAATTCGATTTGGCTGATGCGGCTCATGGGTCAGGTCTCTATGCGCAGGTCACATTGATACCTGAGTAGCCGAACCCCGTGACAACGGCAATGAGCAGCAGCGCGAAGTTCCCTCACGATGCGGTGCAGCCACCATCAGGACGAAAAGAAAAAGGGGCGGCGCGCAGAACGCCCCACCCCGAATTGCGCGCCGTGTCAGCCAATCACCGGTTGAGACGATCAAGCCGCGCCCGAATGGACAGCCCATGGGCTTGCAGGCTTTCGCTCTTGGCGAGGGTCTCTGCTGCCGGACCGATGGCCCGCAAAGCATCCGGCGTGATTTGGCTCAATGTGGTGCGTTTGAGGAAATCCATTACCGACAAGCCGGAGGAAAACCGCGCAGACCGGGCCGTCGGCAAAACGTGGTTCGGACCACCAATGTAGTCCCCGATTGCTTCGGGAGTGTACTGGCCAAGAAAAATCGCGCCTGCATGAATGGTCTTTTCACTCAGGGCGCGAGGATCCGCGACGCATAACTCCAGGTGTTCGGGGGCGATGCGGTTAGACAGCTCTGCCGCCTCGTCCAGATCCTGCACGGTGATGATGGCGCCGAAATCGCGCCAGCTCGGCCCTGCGATCGCGCTGCGCTCCAGCATCTGCAGACGTGCATCAACCGCATCGGCAACAGATCGACCGAACCCCTCATCATCGGTGATCAGGATAGATTGCGCGCTTTCGTCGTGTTCGGCCTGGCTCAGCAGGTCCAGAGCGATCCAATCCGGGTCGTTGTCCTT
>Ga0160419_101328_pt1 | contig 10263 bp, 13 predicted proteins | sample CelAP2metagpilot_2_FD_108196 | JGI IMG/M metagenome (GOLD analysis project Ga0160419, IMG submission 108196) | Phycosphere-associated microbial communities from Cellana algal ponds in Kailua-Kona, Hawaii, USA - Cellana AP2-4-25 metagenome pilot ... | reverse complement strand
TGTACGCCCCCGCTCCCTCCCTCCTGCCTGCCTGACCTCCCTCCCTCCCCGCCCTCCCTCCCTGTGCCCCCCTATTCCACGAACGGTCTCACACCCTCCTTGACCGCCTCTCCCTCCCTCCCTCCCTCCCCCCCTTCCTCCTCAGTGGACGATCCCAGCCTGCCTGCCGTACGCATCGCCGTGGTACGGGCAAAAGCAAGGGAGAAGGGAGGGAGGGAGGGAGGGAGGGAGGGAGGGAGGGAGGTGGGTTAACGGAGATATGACCCTACCCCAAGCGGCATAGCGAAATAGATTTCAGAGGCTGCGGCAGCCATGGCCTCGCACTCCCACTCACCCGACTTCCTCCCTCCCTCCCTCCCTTCCTGCCTCCCTCCCTCCCTCCCTAGGTCGGAAAATACACCGGACTCCGTGACTCGTACCTCTCTATTGAGAAGGTGTGCATCGACCTCCCGCCTGCCCTTTCTCCCTCCCTTCCTCTCTCCCTCTCTTCCGCAATCTCGACCTCCTCGTTCAGCCTACCCCTCCCCTCTCCCCCTCTCGCCCTCTCCCCCTCCCTCCCAGGCCCTCCAGCACGCCCCCATCGCCACCCGCCAGCGGCTGGAAGCCGTCTTCCTCGACTCGTCCTCCCCCTCCCTCCTTCCCTCCCTCCTTCAAGGCGACTTTCACGGGCTGCTCGTGCCCGGGGGCTTCGGCACGCGCGGTCTCGATGGAAAGGTACCTCCTCCCTCCTTTCTTCCCTCCCTTCCTCCCTCCCTTTCTGCACCGCTCCTTCGTCCTCCTTTCCCCTTTCACTGCTTCTTTCCTTCCCTCCTCTCCCTCCCTCGACCTCCTCACCTTCCCTCCCCCCCGCCCTCCATCAGGTAGGCGCCATCCGGTGGGCCCGCGAAGAGAAGGTTCCATTCCTGGGCATCTGCTTGGGAATGCAGGCTGCTGTGATTGAATACACCCGCAGCGTGCTCGGTACGTGGCCCATCATGCCCCCTTGCCCCACTCCCTCCTCCTCTCCCCGCCTCCCTCCCTTCCTTCCATTCAAAGGCACGGACGATGGAGCAACGGAGAGGGGTCAATGTAGGATCGAATGAAAAATAAGTCATATTGAGAATTGGAGGATCAAATCATCGAATGAATTCGGAGCCTCGGAGGATTGCAAGGTCAAGAGGATGTCTGACGCCTCGTGTCCAACTCTCACCCCCGCCCGCCCTCCCTCCCTCCCTCCACGACCCCAGGTCGACCCGCGGCGACCAGCACCGAGTTCATCTCCCCCTCGGCCCCGGCCCTTCTCAAGGGGAAAGAGGACGTCGTCATCTTCATGCCCGAAGGTGAGGAAACGAGGGGTTAGGAGTTGAAAGGACGGAAGAGGGGAAGAACGTGTCGGGAGGTTGGAGTACGATGCGCATGGAGAGAGGGCTCATGCCACGACTGACCTTTCCACTGCCTCAATATCTCCCTCCTTCCCTCCCTCCCTCCTCCCCTCCCTCCTTCTTTGAATCAGGGGACAAAGCCCGCATGGGCGGCACCATGCGTCTCGGCACCCGGACCACCCTCCTCCAGCCCCACTCCATCACCCACCGTCTCTACTCCAGGCAGAAAAAAGGAGAAGGCGGGAGGCAGGAAGAGGAGGGGATGCTGCGTGTGGACGAGCGGCACCGGCATCGGTACGAGGTTAACCCGGACATTGTGCCCGAGCTAGAAGCCGCGGGACTGCGGTTCGTGGGCAGAGACGAGACAGGCCAACGGATGGAAGTGTTGGAGCTGAGGGAGGGCGGGAAGGAGGACGGGGAGAGCCATCCCTTTTTCGTGGCTGCTCAATTCCACCCCGAATTTAAGAGCCGGCCTACAGCGCCTAGTCCCTTGTTTCTTGGCTTCCTGCGGGCAGCGGCGCGGGAGAGGGAACGGAGGGGGGTGAAGGAGGACGGACAAGGCGTACCGGCGTAGGAGAGGAGTGGAGGATAGACTGAGAGTTCACCTTTCAGACACATAGAATTTATCACAAAGCACCACCATCATGACGTTCTTGTTCTTCTCTTCAAGAAAATATTGTGTTTTGTTTTGTTTCTTTCGAATGACCTGAAAGTAGGCTTTGGCTGATTTACAATGCACTCGCCCTGGGTCATAAGATAGGGCGCACAGGTCCACCTTGTGCTGATGGGACAATAGAACACCCATCCATCGCCCATGAAACAAGGAGAAGGTGCGGAAGGGCATGAACACAGGTGGTGAGGGGTCGAGGGGTGATGATAGCAGGCAGGGCCAGCATCTGCCTGTCTGAAGGAGGACAAATAGCACCACAGGCATAGATAGGCATCATGCAGGGCATTGTGTGAGACCCTCATGTAGCCGCAGTCCTTCGCGGAGGTAGAGAAGGGCAAGCACAGAGAGAGGAATGCAAGGGGGGCCAGTCTTATCAGGGAAAGGGCTGGGGCCTAGCGGCCACAAAATCACACCGCGTATCTTGCGCTTGCTGCAACCACATCCATGCTTGTTGTAGAGGGCAGTCTTCGGGAAGGCAGGTAGAGTGTAGACACTCTATGTAGATGTGACTCTATGTAGATTTAAGAGAGGCGAAGCCGCGAGCTGGTTGATGATGGTGAATGCGGAACGCTCCTGAAATGGCCACGCCCAGCAAGACCAGCCAAACGAATCAGCATGAGCAAAGGCTGCAGCAAGATGCAAGGAACCATTGTAGAGTGGACTCGTATTTGTAGGCATTGGCTGAGTTATCGATAAATGCTCCCCTCTTTTAGAGGAAGAAGTGTGGGAGAAAGGGAAGGGAAGAGATTGAGGATCATAGATTTATATGGAATATTTTATTGACGCCGGCCTTGTGGGCCTCCCTTTTCGTCCTGCCCACTTGCCCGCAAATCGCACCACCACCCCTACTAACTGTGCATTGCTGTTAGCAGACGCCCCCCCGCCGCTCCAATCTCCTCCTGAAGTAAAGTCTCGCCGATAATTGGCCACCAGATTTGTCAGAGCTTTCTCCCACTTGACTGTAGAGGCTCGTAACACTCCCCATCTTCGTCGTCGCCCTCGGGAGCGGATCAACCAGTCCAGATAATGCTCCGCCGGCCCTCATAATATTTGGACTCTGTTAAGACAAGCTCCAGCAGTTGCAGTGCAATTCCCGCTGTAGCCGTGTGATCCGTCCGGACCAGCGCGTCGGAGACTAAGGCCTCGACGTGCGCCACCAGAGGCCAGGCTCTTCCTCGAGGAAGGCACATCGGACCGGCCCCACAAGGGATAATCCCACTTCTTCCTGCTGAGCCCGCTTGCCCTTGCTGTTCCGGACGTCATCTCGTACGTACGGAAGAGCTGTCTGCACGACTTCCTCCCAGCGACCCGCCTTGGTGAGGATGGTGGCAGCGCGTTGGGGTCCAAGATGACTCTGTGATGTAACGTACCGCTTCCTTTTTATCCATGACCTTAGAATCTGGCTGGACCAAGGCACACAGCGCCTCAGTTCGGGTGAGAAGGAAAAGACTTTTTGGGGGGGGGGTGAAAAACGTATATAATAATTTTTTGCCTCGAAAAAAAAACTACTGAGGAAATGCTTAGAGTTGTCAACTGCTTTTTCTTCGTTGGTTTGTACACAAAACTGCATCATTCTCCTTTTTCTTGTGTATTTTTTCTGTACCTTCTGTTTGTCAAAGTTTCTGTTTGGTTTCTCGACAGCCACGGCATGCAAAGCACGCCCTGCAGGACTCGAACCGTTTGTGTGGTTACGCTCGCTTTGTAAAGGTCTCTCGCGTTTACGGCGCGGGGGTTTCTTTCTCTCGTTCTCCCCCTTTTTCGTTACCCACGTTTGTGAAACGGCCCTGCGATCGACGTAAAAAGTATGTTTGATCGCGTTATTTATAGCTAGCTAGCTATCATATCTTTACCAAGGGTGCGCGGCGGTGCAAGGCGATCATGGCCCATGTAGTCGCCTCCCGCACCCGTCTCAGGGTTGCCAATCTGCCGTCTGTTTGCCAGTCTTCCCCCTCATTATAACTGGGCCTCAATTTTCTCTTTTAGTAGCTATGCACTCATAGCCGGTCGGCCAGGACGAAAGCTTTCAGCTGCCCTATTTGCGTCTGGCAGAAGCGATGGCTTCTAGCATTTCCGCACCTTTCAGTCCCACTTCTTGCGTCGACACATAGAAACGATAGATATCTTGTCCTCCGAGCACACTATGGATATATCGTCCTTACTCCAAGCACATATTAGACCCCATATTGCATATCGCATACACTTTCTCCCATCCTCTTCCTCACCTCTTTTTATACAATTCTTTCCTTCTTCCATTTCGTCCTCTCTCTCTTCTCCCTTGTTAATCCCAGACTCATCTTAAACCGTCCCTTCTCAATCCCAGACTGATCTTAAACCGTATGTGGTCAAGCAGCTATTCTAAAAATAAAAGCACTAAACTACCTCTTATGCACGCCTCACACCATTACAGCAAACGAAACTCCCGTGTGAAACACCATGCATTCATTGCCTACACTTGGCATCACCTTGACCCTCACGATGGCATCCGACGTAGATTCCTATCATCACCACGGTTGTAACATGAGTAAGGCCAACAAGGATAAATGGAGTCTCGAGGTCTGCCTCGACGATTATAATGGCAATTACGGTGCCTTCGTTGGTGAGTCCTCGATGACTGCAGCGCTTAAAGGATCAAAAGACGTCACCGTGAAGTTTATTGACGCAGCTGAGTGAAACTTTATCAACAACGATAACTGTATCATATACTAGGCCATAGGCGCCGGAACTTTTATTGAGTATGTCTCTCACTGTTGTCATGTTTCACATCAAATAAGGCAAGAAGTGCGGCGCCTTGGAGAAGAATGCTTCGTAAGAGTAAGGGTAAGGGAGAAGGAGATGTGAAAAGAGGAGGGAAAGATAAAAACGAGGGGGTGACAGAGGGAGGAGAAGACGGAATGGGATGAAGAGGGGGCGGGGATTTGAGAAGGAGACGAGAGGAAGAGGAAAAAGGGAAGAGAGAGAAGAAGGGAAGAGGAGGAGGGGTAGAGGGAGAGGGGAAGGACAGGAGGGTAAGGGGAGCAGGGGAGTGGAGGAGAGTAGGGGAACGGGAGGACAGGGAGGGGGAAAAGGGGGAGAAGATGAGAAGATCAGAGAAGGGAAGGAAGGAGAGGAAGGAACAGTAAAAGGAGAAGTGAGGGGGAAGGAGGATAGGGAAGGAGGGAAAAGGGTGGAGGAGTAGAAGGGGAGGGGAAATGCGTTTGGTTGATGTAAGTAACTAAGACGTCAATTAAAGTACCATCATCACTGGAGAATCAACGGAACGGTTACTCGCCCATTTCACATTATTATCGATGTAACTTCAATTAAAATTGAAGCATTAGTACATAGAGCCAATACGCCTACAAATGGAAATGCTGATTGGTTTCGAAGGGGAAATGCAGAAAGACATTGAAGAGCCAGTGCAACATAAGAAAATGAAATGCCAGTTAAAATGGAAGAGGGGAAGAGAAGAGAGGGGGAGAGGAAAGGAGGGGAGAGTGAATTGAGGATGTGGAGGAAAAGGACGAGGATAAGGAGGAAGAGGAAGAAGGTGGGGAGGAGTACAAAGAGGGAAAGAGAACGATCAAGGCAGAAAGGAGAAAAAGGAGAAGAAGGAGAGGAGGTAAGTGGCTCTCAAGAACCAGGCGGGGAGGAGGAAGACGTAGAGGAGGTGGTGAAAAAGAGGGAGAGGAGGAAGAAGGTCAGGAGAAGAAGGAGAGGAGTAGAAGAAAAGGTGAAGGAGGGAGACGGGAAGGGGGAAGTGAGCAGGGAGGTGGAGAACTAGGTGTGAAGAGGGGGTAGATTGGAAAACTTAGGAAGGAGGATAAAAAGAAGAAAGGGGATAGGGTTAGGGTTAGGGGGGGAGCAGGAGAAGGAGGGGAGGAGGAGAGGGAGGGAGAGAGGATAGAGAGGATGAGGACGAGGGAAAGGAGGAAAGGGGGGGGGGGACCTGATGATGAATGCTATGGTTACTATTCAGAGGACTCACTTAAATTCCGGCAGTGCATTGTCCTACCACAGGGTGTCACATATTTGTCCCCATCAAGCGTTCTTTGTCAGTGTACTAGCGCCTCTTGACTATTATCCCCGGAATTGGTGGTCTTCGTGAACTCTCTGTTACCGAAGAGCACTGTGAAGCATAAAAACAGAGTCAGAAAGCACCTTTGTATACCGATATTGACACAAAGCCCGATAGCAGCACCAAATTGAAGCCCCAAAGCAGCCCCGACACGGAGCTACGTGTAAGCATCAACTGATACAGAGCCCTACGGCATAAAATAGCCTGTGTATCAGCAAGAGACACTTGCCCTTCACGGCATGGATGCTATGAAATCATTTCATTTACACCTTCCTTCCTAGCGACAAATCCAACACTTATACGTGCATTCTGTTTACACTGAATCCTCCCACACGTTTCCCTCACACACTACATGTACAAAGTCACTTTTGTCACACGCCAGGAAGGAGGGGCGTAAGAGCGGGGTCATTTTGCATACCTTTTCACTAAGCCAAACTCACTGCTTTTTTTCTCACCTAGTTCATTCCATTCTTTTGTCCCTCCTCCCACTACGTGTAGACAGGCTGAAGGAGATGACAATACAGAAGCCGCACAGCTTTCTTCCTTCGCTGCTGCCTTCTTTATCTTTGCCTCTATCTCTTGCCTCGTCGATCTACCTTCCTTCCTTGTCCTCCTCCTCTCTTCTGTGCTTTCTGTCCAGCATCTTCAAGGCAAGGACCCCACCTCCTCACTGTTTATTCCATCTATACCGGGTATAAAGGCAAGAGGGACGACTGCAAATAAAACGCTCGGCGAAATTCTAAATCATAGGGGCTATATCTTTCTTGTACTTCCCTCTTCCCCCATCCTCTTCCTATTTATTTTGCAGCGCGCCAGCAATGCTTTATCCACCTCCGTTGAGGAAGAGGAGGGCGGAGGAGCAAGAGGGAGACGGTGACCAATTCGCTGACCCTCCTCTCTCCACCGATCAGTGTGGTCGAGGCCGGAAAAGGCAGATAGTATGTGAATGGGATAGCATCGATACAGGGTATGCAGAGGGAAGAAGAGTATGCACAAAATCGAAGAGCTACCAGCCTATATAGCCTTATTTGAGAGCGTAAGCTTCTATACTATTTTACCCACTCTGTTTTTTAGAGTATTTCCCCGTTGTCTCCGCCGCTTCCTCCGAACCCTCTTCCTCCTCTTCTCTTGTAGTGCCGGCGAAATTCACTTTTCAGCCGATATCGTGCAAGTCGTTCCTGGCGTGTGTGAGCTGCAAGCCCCGGACTCTGGTGGATTGCAGGTCTTTGGTAAGTCACGTGGACTAAAAACATCAAGGGCCCTATGTCTGTTATAAGGACAAGCCAGTTCGCCAGAGAAAGATCCAAGAATTAGACGTTGTCGACATCAAGGTATGTTTTTATGTTGTGGTCGGTGTGACCGAAGCTCTTCGTCATAGCTGTCCCATAACCTATTGTGCTTTTCCATTCACTTTTCCACGCCATCGCGTGACCTGCTCGATAGATAGTATTGCAATTCTTTCCCCTTTCAATTTCACATGCACCCAAATAGACACAACCGTACACAGAGCTACAGCCCCACGTCCACCAGCTCCGACAGAGCTATGCCGCGACAGGGGCGAGTCGCTTGCCCCTCTTTCATGTCCAGCCAGGTTTCGTGTGTAAGGCTTGCCACGCTTCGCCCCAGCAGCGGACAAGAGAGTTTATATACGCCACAACGGACAGCTATTCTGCCCGTCGCAGGAAGAAGGAGACACTTCTATCGTCATCCCTATTCCATGTCCCTTCCAAACCCTTTCCACCTACAGCTCCATCAAGCCATCCAACGTCTTTTCCTGTCATAATCCAGTGGCTACTCAGAATGACCAGGTGACGAAGGAAGACAGAAGACTTTCTCGATAGATCTCGCGGACAGCTAATAAAGATTTTAGGCCTAGACAAGCTGAGGAGGGACGGGGTTCCGTGGCTTCGTTGGCGGCAGATGGCTCATACGGCTACCACTTCCATGACGTGGCCTTTACAAAAGCACACTTTAATGATTTCTTGCTTCGCCATGTCGCCAGTATGGACGACTTCAAGAGCATGTTTGCAAAGGCGGGCAAATCACCTTTTTCAAAAGTTTCGATCTTGAAGGACTTTGAGCACAGTCGGTGGAAAAGTATCTCGAGTTCCCTATTTATATAAAGGTCAAACCTTGCGAGCGGCTCACACTTTGCACCCATCGATGAACGCATCTTACTCAAATTTACCGTTCATAGGACTCGAAAATGAAGCTCACAAGTCCAATTTGAAACATGCACACAGGTCCATCAATTATACAATACAGGAAATATCTCCACGCATGCAACCTTGGCAGACAACGAGTTCCTTGCGGATCTACTCATTAGGCACATATATAGTGCTCCTCGGGCTGGTTTATCGAATTATTTATTCGGGTGGAAACTTCTGGTTGGAAAATAAAATTAACTGCTCTTCGTTCAGTCGTACGGGAAATTTGTCTCTATCCCACTCGATGACGGAAAATGTCCAGGACCGCTTGGAGTACCTCGGAGACCCATTTACACACCGCATACTGAAAAGGGACGCCGAATCTCGAGATTTTCGTTCAGCCTGCTTTGATTTCAGTGTCAATAGCAACAAGCAAGTGAAGTGCACCCCATCCTTTAGTGTCGCGGGCATGCCCAAAGGCGGAACCTCTGCCTTGTACTTCTATCTTAAACAGCATCCTCAATTGGCACTCATGCCTAAAGAGCTTTGCGCGCTTGATCCTCCGATAAATGCCATATCCTCTTCATTGCGTAAGCAGTATTTTGATAAACTTCTGCCCCGTGAACGGGTCTGCAAGGACTGTTTAGTTGGCGAGGGCTGCATTAGTGCAAGAGACACATCTGCGTATCACTTTGCGATTCCATCCATTTCGACAGTATTTCTTCTCCTGCGGCACCCCGCCAGACACAACTACGCGAGCTATTGGTTCTGGTGTACACCTGAAGAGGTCAGCAAAAAGATCGGAGATTGTGCTCCCGGTAGGACTAAATGGAATACTCGCCAAAACATTTCCTACGTCGACGCAAATAACATAACACAGTGGCACAATTTTCCACGGTAAGTACTTAAGTGACAAAGCTCTCAGCGTGAGAGAAAATTCCTACTGAAATCAAAGAGATGAAATGACCGTACCTTACAATGTGTAACACTTATTAAGCGGGTACTAAAACAATACGATAGCAAGGGAGAAAAAGCAAGAGTTAACATTGGGAATCAGGAAAACGATGCCGAAAGGGGAGCAAATAGGAAATGACACTTCAAGAGCCGGTAGACTATGAGTTATGAGTTATCCTCAGACATATTGCAGAGCAAAAAGATAGGGCTTGAAATGGGAAGAAGCTGCCAGCCGTTCATTCCTCATTTGAATCAGAAAATAATTCAACATCGCGTTTCAAGCGGTTGCCATACATGTCTACCCACAGCAAACATTTCTAACAGCTCCTCTCATGCCCACTCCATCCACATGCATTACATAGGTCCCTCGATGATTTCCGACAGAGAATTCAATTGCCGTTGAAAATCTGCGGCGACGATATTCATTGCCCCTCTTTCATTTTCCGAGACCACATAAACTACGTGCGAAAACTACATGCTGCATATGGAAACGGTCTACACATCATTCCCACGGAGAGACTGCACGCCGAGACAACGGAAGTTCTTAATGAGGTTGTGCAGGTACTGGACATCCCCCTCCATGACTTCAAGGCAGTGACAAATCTGTCCATCAATGTCAATGGTAATCCGGGTATCGAAGCGATACAAGAAAAAAGCATCGGCGACTATCCACCCCTGACACCCGACATCCTTGCCGAGACACAGGCAGCCGTCTTGGCTGTAGCGAGGTTTGTACAAGACACGACAGGCTTTGATATCGGCGAGTTCTGGAAAATATAAGTGTCCCGACCTGCATTATAGGAGGGGTGGAACTTGGACCAAGTTCCTCCGTTCCGATCCTTCCACAACGCAACAAAGTCAACCAAATAGCCCAAACTACTTCCAAAGGAACCAGTTTTTTCTTCTTTCTACGATATTTATGACCTTTTTTTGGAGATCATCTGTGTTGTCTTGCGGGATTCATTTGACCTTCTGTTTTCTCCTATATGTAGGAGAGGGTTAGGGTTAGGGTTAGGGTTAGGGTTAGGGTTAGGGTTAGGGTTAGGGTTAGGGTTAGGGTTAGGGTTAGGGTTAGGG
>Ga0160419_101322_pt1 | contig 10355 bp, 5 predicted proteins | sample CelAP2metagpilot_2_FD_108196 | JGI IMG/M metagenome (GOLD analysis project Ga0160419, IMG submission 108196) | Phycosphere-associated microbial communities from Cellana algal ponds in Kailua-Kona, Hawaii, USA - Cellana AP2-4-25 metagenome pilot ... | reverse complement strand
TCTCGGTCGGCACGGTGTAGTCCGCCGCCAGGTAATTGCGGAAGCCGTCGGCGCGGGGCTCCAGGGGCTCGAAGCTCTCGGCGTCGGTCTGCTCCTGGCTGGCATCCATGCGGCCCGGCGTGAAGGGCACGGTGATCTCCTGGCCGCCGTCGCGCGCGGCCTTCTCCACCGCGGCACAGCCACCGAGCACGATCAGGTCCGCGAGCGAAATCCGCTTGCCGCCCGAGGCGCCCTCGTTGAAGTCCTTCTGGAGACCCTCAAGCACCCCTAGCACGCGCTCCAGGCGGGCCGGTTCGTTCACTTCCCAGCTGCGCTGCGGCTCAAGCCGGATGCGGGCGCCGTTGGCCCCGCCGCGCTTGTCCGAGCCGCGGAAGGTGGAGGCCGAGGCCCAGGCCACGGAGACCAGATCGGCGACGCTCAGCTCGCTCTCGAGGATCTTGGCCTTGAGGTCCGCCACGTCCGCCTCATCCACCAGCGGGTGATCGACGGCGGGGATCGGGTCCTGCCAGATCAGGTCCTCGGCGGGAACCTCCTTGCCCAGGTAGCGTGCCTTGGGGCCCATGTCGCGGTGGGTCAGCTTGAACCAGGCGCGGGCGAAGGCATCGGCGAACTCCTCTGGGTTTGCCAGGAAGTGCTCGGAGATCTTGCGGTACTCCGGGTCCACCTTCATGGCCATGTCGGCGGTGGTCATCATCGGCTGGTGCCGCTTCTCGCCGCTCTCCGCGTCCGGCACGGAGCCCGCCATGGCGTCGCCCTTGGGCTTCCACTGGTGGGCGCCCGCGGGGCTCTTGGTCAGCTCCCACTCGTTTTTCAGCAGGGTCTCGAAGTAGGACATGTCCCACTGGGTCGGGGTCGGGGTCCAGGCGCCCTCGATGCCCGAGGTCGTGGTATGCACGCCCAGGCCGCTCTCGAAGGTGTTGGACCAGCCCAGGCCCATGGCCTCGATCGGGGCCGCCTCGGGCTCGGCGCCCACCAGGGTCGGATCACCGGCGCCGTGGGCCTTGCCGAAGGTGTGCCCGCCGGCCGTCAGGGCCACGGTCTCGTAGTCGTTCATGGCCATGCGCGCGAAGGTCTCGCGGATGTCGCGGGCCGAGGCGGCGGGGTCGGGGTTGCCGTTGGGGCCCTCGGGGTTGACGTAGATCAGGCCCATCTGGACGGCGGCCAGGGGGTTCTCCAGCACCCGGTCGCCGGAATAGCGGTTGTCGCCCAGCCATTCCTCCTCGGTGCCCCAGTAGATGTCCTCCTCGGGCTCCCAGATGTCCTTGCGGCCGCCGGCGAAGCCGAAGGTCTTGAAGCCCATGGTCTCCATGGCGACGTTGCCGGTGAGGATGAAGAGGTCGGCCCAGGAGAGGGCGGCGCCGTACTTCTGCTTGATCGGCCAGAGCAGGCGGCGGGCCTTGTCGAGGTTGCCGTTGTCCGGCCAGGAGTTGAGCGGCGCGAAGCGCTGCGAGCCGGAGCCCGAGCCGCCGCGCCCGTCGGCGGTGCGGTAGGTCCCGGCCGAGTGCCAGGCCATGCGCACGAACATCGGGCCGTAGTGGCCGTAGTCGGCGGGCCACCAGTCCTGGCTGTCGGTCATGAGGGCGGCGAGGTCCTTCTTGACCGCGTCGAGGTCAAGCTGCTTGAAGGCCTCCGCATAGTCGAACTCTTCGCCCATGGGATCGCCCAGGGGGGTGTTCTGATGCAGGATCTTCAGGTTGAGCTGGTTCGGCCACCAGTCCTTGTTGCCCCGCACGCTGAAGGTCGTGTGGGCCGTGCCGCCATGCATGACAGGGCACTTGCCGCCCTGGTCCATATCGTTGCCGTCCATGGGTACTCCTCTCCGATTTTGTTGATTTAGAATCGTTTTAACAGGCTTGGCCCGTAAGTTGGAGTTGGATTTCCGCATGGCAATGATAACTTTGTCTTATGGCAAGCTTCACCTTGAAACAGCTGCGTTATTTCGAGGCCCTGGCGGCGCACCGCCACTTCGGGCGCGCCGCCGAGGTCTGCGCCATCTCCCAGCCCGCCCTCTCGGTCCAGATCCGCGAGCTGGAAGGCCAGCTCGGCCAGCCCCTCTTCGAGCGCGGCGCGCGCCAGGTCAGGCTCACCGCCTTCGGCGAGACGGTGGCCCAGCGGGTCTCCGAGATCCTGCGCGCCAGCGAGGCGCTGGAGGACTTCGCCCGCGCCGCCCGCGACCGCATGGTGGGGCGCTTCCGCATCGGCGTCATCCCGACGATCGCGCCCTATCTCCTGCCGCGCCTGATCCGGCGCCTGGGCGAGAGCCACCCGGGGCTCGATCTCCAGGTCCGCGAGACCCTCACGCCGCGGCTCGTGGAGGAGCTGCACCAGGGCAAGCTCGACTGCGCGATCCTGGCCCTGCCGGTCTCCGAGCCCGCCTTCACCGAGGTGCCGCTCTTCACCGAAGCCTTCCTCCTGGTGCGCCCCGAAAGCGCCCGCGATCTGCCGCCCCCCTCGGCCGCCGACCTGCAGGAGATGAAGCTCCTGCTGCTGGAGGAGGGCCACTGCTTTCGCGATCAGGCCCTGGCCTTCTGCAACAGCGCAGGCAAGGGGCCCCAGGCGGGGCTCGACGGCTCCTCGCTCTCCACCCTGGTGCAGATGGTGGGCTCGGGCATCGGGGTGACGATGATCCCCGAGATGGCCGTCCCGGTGGAGACCCGCTCCGCCCCGGTCACCTGTAGCCGCTTCGAGGGCGGCGGGCCGGGCCGCACGGTGGGCATGATCTGGCGCCGCTCGACCCCCTTCGCCGAGGAGCTGGCGGAGATCGCCGAGGCGGTGCGCGCCTCGGCCGCGCCGGCGGCGGCGCCGTTAAGCGGCCCGTAAGACCTGGGCGCCTAGAAGGGGCCAAGCGGCGCGGGCCGCAGGCAGCCCCGGAGGTGCCCCATGAGCGATGCTCCCAAGCAGCAGACCCCCGACAGCCTGGGCCGGGTGCCCCTGCTGCACAGCCTCTACTTCAAATGCAGCCTGATGGTGGCCTGCTGCGTCTTTGCCGTGGTCGCCACGGTGGAGCTGCGCAGCTCCGCCCTGCTGCGCGCCAAGACGGAGCAGACCCTGGGCCTGCGCGCCCGCGAGGTGACGGACCTGCTGGCCCACCAGATCGCCGAGATGGCGCCGCCGCCCGGCCTTGCGGAGCTGGGGCGCCTGGTGACGGGGCTGCGCCAGTCCGCCGGGCAGGATCTGCTCGGCGTCCTGGTCCAGACCCCGGCGGGGGAGATCATGGATGTCAGCGGCGGCACCGAGGGCAGCCTTTTGCGCGCCGCCGCCAGGGGCCTCTCGGCCCGCCGGGCCGAGGCGGGGGAAGATCACGCGGGCCATGGCCACGATCACGGCGCGGCGGCAGGCCCGCTACCGGCGGGGGCAGGGGGGGCGGTGATCGCCCTGCCGCTCTCCCTCGGCGGGGGCGAGGGCATGCTGGTCACCCACTGGACGCCGCGCCACCAGCAGGCGGCCCTGGCCGGGGAACAGCGCCGGACCCTCTTCATCGGCCTGGGCATCTTCCTCGTCGCCATCAGCGCCGCCGCCCACTTCCTGCGCACCCGCATGTCGCGCCCCCTGCGCCGCCTCGCCTGGGCCATGGGGCGCGTCGCCAATTGCGACTATGACAGCCCCATCCCCCACTGCGACAGGCGCGACGAGATCGGCCAGATGGCCCAGCGGCTGGACCGGCTGCGCCGCGACCTGGCCCTGGCCCGGGAGGCCCGGCGCGAGGTGGCCTTCAAGGGCGCCGCCTTCGAGGGCGGGGCCGCCGCCCTCATGACCCTGGACGAAGATTTTGTGGTCCAGTTCGCCAACCCGGCTTGCGTAGCCCTGCTGGAGGAGCTGCGCCCGGCTCTGGCGGAGGCCTGGCCCGGGGTCGATCCCGCGGCCCTGGAGGGGGCCGCACTGGAGGAAATGGCGCCCCTGCGCCCACACCTCGCCCGGGCCCGCCCCAGCGCCACCTTCGGGCGCCGCCGCGGTGACCTGGTGGAGATCACGATCAGCCTGATGGAACGCTCCCTGGCGCTGCGGCTCAGCCCCGCCCTGGGGCGCGACGGGGCCCGCGTCGGCACCGTGATCGAATGGAGCGACCGGACCGAGGCGCAGCGCAACGCCGCCCTGATCGGCGCCATCGACGGCAACCAGCTGCGGCTCGAGTTCGACCGCGCGGGGCACCTCTCGGAGGCCAACGCCAACTTCCTCCAGCTCATCGGCGGCGCCCGCGAGGCGGTGCTCGGCACGACCCTGGGCAGCATCTTCGCGGGCAACCTGCCGGGCGACGCGGAGGGCCGCGCCTTTGCCGTGCGGGTGCGCGACCTCTCGCTGAAAAGCGGCCGCTTCACCGTCACCTGCCCGCCGGGCGCCGCGCCCCTGGTGCTCGAAGGCGGCTTTGCCGTGGTCCCGGACGAGGGCGGCGGCATCGAGCGGGTGATCTTCCTGGGCCGCGACGTAACTGAGCAGGACACCGCCCTGAAGGCCGCCGCCGCCGCCGAAAAGCAGATGGCCGAAGAACAGGCCGCGGTGGTGGCGCTTGTGGGCCGGGCCCTGAACCTCCTGGCCGAGGGGGACCTCGCCGCCGACATCGAGGAACCCATGCCGCCCGCCTACGAGAAGCTGCGCCGCGATTTCAACGGCACCGTGGAATCCCTGCGCGGGGCCATCGCGGCTGTGATCCAAAACGCCTCCTCGATCCGCACCGAAACCCAGGAGATCAACGCCGCCGCCGACGATCTTTCGCGCCGCACCGAGCGACAGGCCGCCACCCTGGAAGAAACCGCCGCCGCCCTCGACGAGCTGACCCACTCTGTCCGCTCCGCCGCCGAAGGGGCCGACGATGCCAGCCGCATGGCCGCAGAGGCCCAGCAGAGCGCCGAACAGGGCGGCGCCGTGGCCCGCCAGGCGGTCTCGGCCATGGACGGGATCAAGAGCTCCAGCAAGGAGATCGCCAAGATCACCGGCGTGATCGACGACATCGCCTTCCAGACCAACCTTTTGGCCCTCAACGCGGGCGTCGAGGCGGCCCGCGCGGGCGAGGCCGGGCGCGGCTTCGCCGTGGTCGCCACCGAGGTCCGCGCCCTGGCGCAGCGCTCCTCCGAGGCGGCGCGCGAGATCACCGCTTTGATCACCGCCAGCGGCACCCAGGTGGCCGAGGGGGTGGAGCTGGTGGACCGCACCGGCACGGCCCTCGGCGCCATCGTCTCCGCCGTTTCCGAGATTTCCGCCCGGGTGGCCGAGATCGCCGCCTCCGCGCGCGAACAGTCCGGCGGCCTGGCGGAGATCAACAGTGCCATGACCGAGCTCGATCACGTGACCCAGCAGAACGCCGCCATGTTCGAGGAGACCACGGCGGCCAGCCACGCCCTGCGCGCCGAGGCCGACGCCCTGGTCTCCGCCGTGGCCCGCTTCCGCCTGGCCGAGGCGGCGGGGGAAGGGGGCCCCGCGCCGCCGCGCCCGGTTTCCGAACCGCCCCGTCCGGCCCGCCGCGGCGGCCCCGCCCTGGCCCTGGCGGAAGCACCGGAAGAGGCGCCCTTCGAAGGCTGGGAGGAGTTTTAGGGGGATGGCTTGGAAGGAGCCTGGGAAGGTTTGCGCGTTCTAAGAAGGAAATTAGAACAATGGCTTATGATGTGCGGCGGTGGCCCCCGCTCGGGCGACCCGGGGTGCGGGGCTAACGCTGGCAAGGTTTCAAAGGGGGCGGTGCGATCACCCTGCGACGGCGCAGGCGAGGGGCGCGCACGGGGCGCCTGCGTGGCGCTGTCGCCTCATTCAGGCCGGGCGCCTATGAAGTTTGGTGAAAAACTACAGATAGTCGGCGCGAGACGCGCGCTCAGGCCCGCCGCTGCTTGACCTGCGCCCAGTTGAATTGAGGCACAGGAAAAACCGCGTGAAGCCGCCCGCGCAAGAGGGTGTCAGTCCCCCCGCAGCACTCTTTTTTCGGCACGGCCTGTGCGCCTAAGAATTCGCGGATAAGGCTAAACGCCCATTCCGCCACCCTCAGCCCGCGCGTAGCAAACTGCCGCAGAACAATCAGCCCCACGCCGCCGCGCACCTCCACGCCCCGCTCAGCCGCCCTGGCCGGCGAAGCGCTCTTCCCAGGTGACCCGGTCCTCGTCGCTGATCTTGGCAAAGAGCACCTCGGGCACCTCGAAGCCGTGGCCGGGCGCCAGCCGTCCGAGCGCGGCGGGCACATCGTCGGGCCAGCTGCTGTCGGTGCACTTCATGGAGGCCAGCATCCGCTCGGCGGCCTGGGGGATGAAGGGCGCCGAGAGGACCGCGTAGAGGGGGATCAGGTTCAGCGCTAGGCGCACCTGGGCGGCGGCCCGGTCCGGGTCCGTCTTGAAGGTGGTCCAGGGCGCCTGCGCCTGGAGGTACTCGTTGCCCGCGGCCCAGATCGCCCTGAGCTCGGCGGCGGACTTGCGCACCTCGATGGCGTCCATCTGGGCCTCGTAGCGGGCCACCCGTTCGCCCAGCTCGGCGATCAGGGCCTCCTCGGCGGGGCCGTAGCTGCCCGCCTCGGGCACCGCCTCGCCGAACTTCGAGCGGCAGAACTTGGTGATCCGGCTGACGAAGTTGCCCAGCACGTCTGCCAGGTCCTTGTTCACCGAGGCCTGGAAATTCTCCCAGGTGAACTCCGCGTCCGAGGTCTCGGGCGCGTGGCTCAGCAGCCACCAGCGCCAGTAGTCGGCGGGCAGGATATCCAGCGCCTGGTCCATGAAGACGCCGCGCCCGCGCGAGGTGGAGAACTGGCCGCCGTCGTAGGTCAGGTAGTTGAAGGACTTGATGTAGTCGACCAGCTTCCAGGGCTCGCCCGAGCCCATGATCGTGGCCGGGAAGGAGAGGGTGTGGAAGGGCACGTTGTCCTTGCCCATGAACTGGGTGTAGCGCACCGCGTCGGCGCCCTTGTCGGTGCGCCACCAGCTCTCCCAGTCGCTGCCCTTCTGGGCATCGACCCATTCCTGGGCGCAGGCGATGTACTCGATCGGCGCGTCGAACCAGACATAGAAGACCTTGCCCTCCATGCCCGGCCAGTCTTCGCTGCCGCGCTTCACCGGCACGCCCCAGCTCAGGTCGCGGGTGATGCCCCGGTCCTGCAGGCCCTCGCCGTCGTGCAGCCACTTCTTGGCGATGGAGGTGGTGAGCACCGGCCAGTCGCTCTTGGCGTTGATCCAGGTGTCGAGCTTCTCCTTCATCTGGCTCTGGCGCAGGAAAAGGTGCTTGGTCTCGCGCATCTCCAGATCGGTCGAGCCCGAGATGACGCTGCGCGGGTCGATCAGGTCCGCCGGGTCAAGCTGCTTGGTGCAGTTGTCGCACTGGTCGCCGCGGGCGCTGTCAAAGCCGCAGTTGGGGCAGGTGCCCTCGATGTAGCGGTCGGGCAGGAAGCGGCCGTCGGCGTTGGAGTAGACCTGCTCTTCGCGCACCTCCTCGATCAGTCCGCGGTCGGCCAGGACCCCGGCGAAGTGCTGGGTCAGGGCGTGGTTCTGCGGCGAGGAGGAGCGCCCGAAGTGATCGAAGGAGAGGCCGAAGCCGTTGGCGATCTCGGCCTGCCGCCCGTGCATCTCGGCGCAGTAGTCGGCCACCGGCTGGCCCGCCTTGGCGGCGGCCAGCTCGGCCGGGGTGCCGTGCTCGTCCGTGGCACAGAGGAAGAGCACCTCGTGGCCGCGGCCACGCAGGTAGCGGGCATAGAGATCGGCGGGCAGCTGACTGCCCACCAGGTTGCCGAGGTGCTTGATCCCGTTGATGTAGGGAATGGCGGAGGTGATGAGGTGTCGGGCCATGGCATCCGTCTTTGCGTCTTTGGCGCTGCTTTAACAGCCCTTCCGCCGCTGTACCAGTGCGTCAGCGGGGGCCCTCCTGCGGCTCCCGCGCCTTGCGGAAAAGCCGCCCCACGGTGAAGGAGGTGCGTGGCACGTAGACATAGGCGGTGCGGGCGCCGCTGGGGCCGCGCGCGCGCATCCGCACCAGCCCGAAGATCACCAGGACGAGGTGCCCGGCGGCGATCAGGGCAAAGAGCGCGGGCGGGCCGAAGGCGTCGATCAGGAAGGCGGCGATGTAGGGGGCGAAGATGGCCCCGATGGCGAACCAGAACATCAGCGCGGCGGAAAGCTCCACGCGCTCGTCGTCGCTGGCGAAGTCGTGCGCGTGGGCGGCGGCGACGGAGTAGATCGGGAAGGTCGTCAGCCCGAAGAGCAGGGCCGTCAGCATCACCCCGGTGGTGCCCACGCCGGCCGTGCCGATGGTCACCCCGCAGGAGAGGATGGCGGCGGCGGAGAGCCAGATCAGCACCCAGCGGCGGTCGAACTTGTCGGCCAGCCAGCCCACCGGGAACTGGGCCAGGGCGCCGCCCAGCACGAAGGCCGAGAGGAACCAGGCGATCTGCGGCGCGCTCAGCCCCACCTCCTGGCCGTAGATCGGCCCGACCATGCGGAAGGAGGCGCTGGAGAGGGCCGCCACCACCACCCCGGCGGCAGCGAGGGGCGAGCGGGTCACCGCCAGGCGCGGCCGCAGGCGGGGCGACTCGGGGGTCTCGGGCTGGCTCACCCGGGTCAGGGTGATCGGCAGGAGGGCGGCGCAGCAGAGGATGGCGAGCAGGTTGTAGGAGACGTAGGAGGCGGGCTCCAGCACCCCCACCAGGGCCTGGGCGCCGAGCGAGCCGAGCATGTCCACCACCCGGTAGCCGCCCATGGTGCGGCCCCGGGTCTCGTTCGTCACCTTGGCCTGGAGCCAGGCCTCGATCACCGTGTAGCAGCCCGCCACGCAGAAGCCCGAGGCGACCCGCATGGCCGCCCAGGCGTAGGGATCGAGCACCAGCATATGGGCCAGGAGCCCGATGGCGCCTGCGGCGGTGAAGGCGGCGAAGGCCCGGCTGTGGCCGACCGAGCCCATGAGCCGCGGCGCCCCCCAGCAGCCGATGAAGAAGCCCAGGAAGTGGGCCGAGCCGAGCAGGCCGATCTCCTGCCGGGAAAAGCCCAGGGCGGTGCCGGAGAGGACGTCGATCGGCCCCACGCCCCCCGAGGCCAGTTGCAGCAGGATGACCGACAGGAACAGGGCCGCGAAGGAGATCATGAGACGCATGGGCCTGAGCTACGCCCCTTTCGGCCCGCTTGCCAAGCGCAAAGCCGACATGGGCGGGTCGCTGGGGGGCCGGGGCGGGCTTTTGCGCCTTGCAGGCGGCGGGCCGCGCACTAGGGTGCGCGGGACCAAAAGAGGATGACGCGATGCACAAGAAGAAGCTCGGCAGCAGCGATCTGCTGGTCTCGGATCTCTGCCTGGGGTCCATGACCTGGGGCACCCAGAACACCCTGGAGGAGGGCCACGCCCAGATCGACCGCGCCCTGGCGGCGGGGATCAACTTCATCGACACGGCCGAGATGTATCCGGTCAACCCGATCAGCGCCGAGACGGTGGGCCGCACCGAGGAGATCATCGGCGAATGGTTCGCCCGCTCGGGCCGCCGGGCCGATGTTGTCCTGGCCACCAAGCACTCGGGCGAGGGCATGGCCCACGTCCGCGAGGGCGCCCCCATCTCCTCCAAGACCATCCCGCGCACCGTGGAGGGCTCGCTCAAGCGCCTTCAGACGGACCACATCGACCTCTACCAGTTCCACTGGCCCAACCGGGGCAGCTACATGTTCCGCAAGAACTGGAGCTTCGACCCTTCCGGCCAGGACCGGGCCGAGACCGTGGCCCACATGGAGGATGCCCTGGGCGCCCTCCAGCGCGAGGTGGAGCGGGGCACCATCCGCGCCTTCGGCCTGAGCAACGAGAGCGCCTGGGGCATGGCCCAGTGGGCCGCCGTGGCCGACCGTGTCGGCGGGCCGCGCCAGGTCGCGGTGCAGAACGAGTACTCGCTGCTCTGCCGCCTGGCCGACACGGACGTCGCCGAGGCCTGCATCAACGAGCAGATCGACATGTTCGCCTTCTCGCCCCTGGCCACCGGCCTTCTCACCGGCAAGTACCAGGACGGGGCCCTGCCCGAGGGCTCGCGCATGAGCCTCAACGCCGATCTTGGCGGCCGCAAGACGCCCCGCGCCTTCGAGGCCGTGGCTTCCTACCTGGAGGTGGCCCGGCGCTTCGATCTGCACCCCGTGCACATGGCCCTGGCCTGGTGCCGGGCGCGGCCCTTCATGGGCTCGGTGATCTTTGGCGCCACCAGCCTGGAGCAGCTCGAGCTCTGCCTGGAGGCGGGCGAGATCACGCTCTCCACCGAGGTCATGGAGGCGCTCGACGCGGTGCACCGCGCCCACCCCATGCCCTACTGACGGGCCCGCTCCGGGGGCGGCGCGCGGCGCGCCGCTGCCCTCGGGGAAATTCGCCATGGCGTCCCGGCCCGCTCTGGCGCACTCTCGCCCCGATTCTGACTGCAAGAGGGGGGACATATCCGTGCC
>Ga0160419_101321_pt1 | contig 10361 bp, 15 predicted proteins | sample CelAP2metagpilot_2_FD_108196 | JGI IMG/M metagenome (GOLD analysis project Ga0160419, IMG submission 108196) | Phycosphere-associated microbial communities from Cellana algal ponds in Kailua-Kona, Hawaii, USA - Cellana AP2-4-25 metagenome pilot ... | reverse complement strand
GTTTTCTTGAATTTCTGCATCCAGACAGATGAGGCTAGTGCCCATCCGGCCACCCATTGTCTTGCCCTCGGCAGGCCCATCACCCCCCCTCCCTCCCTCCCTCCCTCCCTCCCTCCCCTCACCTGTCTCTGCATCCAGGTAAATGAGGTTCATCTCCAGCTCCCCGTCCGTCAGCACCACCATGTCCCGTCCTCGGCAGGTGGTGAGGGAGGGTGTGGAGCCACTGCCCGGGCCTAAACGCGACGTATACCACTGGAGGAGGGGGGGGGAGGGAGGAAGGGAGGGCGGTATGAAAAAGGTGCTGCAAGCAAATGACAAGTTACGGTCAAATCCTCCTTCCCTTCCTCCCTCCTTCCCTCCCTTCCTCCTTCCCTCCCTCCCTACCGGCAGCCCTTCTCGACCATAGCGACGCGACCATCGGAAATCCAAGCGGGCCGTTGGAGGATCGATGTCAATGCGAGCCACCTCCTCTTGCGTGACGATGTAGATGCCCTAAGAGGAAGGGAGGAGAGGGAGGACAAAAGGAGGGAGGGAGGGAAGATGGTTGGGCTGGGGAGATCGAAATGCCGCTCCTCGAAGGTGAGGGAGCGGACAAAGAGGGAGGGGGGGGAGGGAGGGAGAGAGGGTGGATGAGCTTCGTTTTTTCGGACCTGCTTGTGCACTGCGATGGAGTTGGAGATGTGGATGGGTGAGGGGGAGGCGACGAAGTGGGACAGGGGGAGGTAGGAGACGGGCGTTAGGGTGCCCATGCCGAAGTTTGCGCCGGAGGAGGAGGAGGAAAAGGAGGAGGAGTCGGCTCGGAGGGCCGTGACATTTCCACCCTGACGGAGGTTGGAAAGGGGAGGAGGGGGAGGGAGGGAGGGAACGAGGGAGGGAGGGAAGCATAAGCCGCACGGCATTACGGCATTAGTGGTGCAAATTCCTCGGCGGGGACTTGTCCTCCCTCCCTCCCTCCTTCCCTCCCTCACCTTGGACGCTACAACCACCGTCCCGTCCTCCGTCAGCGTCACGCCCACTATGTTGTTCACCTCGTCATCCTCCTCTTCCTCTCTTTCCTCCTGTCCTCCCACCATCGCCATCATCTTCTCCTCTTTCCCTGCCGCTGCAGCGATACCAGCCCGAGGACGGGAGGGAGGACTGGAGGGAGGACGGGAAGGAGGAGAAGAGAAGACGCGGTCCGGCCCTCCCTTTACCAGGCGATAGCCAGCCTTTCCCCCCCCCTCCCCCTCTACCTTTCCCTCCCTCCCTCCCTCCTCCTTTACCAATGTAAAACGATAGATATCTTGCTTCACAGCCACAACGAAGGTCGAGGGGCCTTCCTCCATCCCTTCCTCCCCCCCCCCCTCTTGCTTCTGCTTGGCCACGAAGGAGTACGAGCCGTGATAGTGAAAATCGAAGCCACCGTGTTCGTATTCGGCCAGCAGCTTGAAGGAGGAAAGGATGGAGGGAGGAAGGGGGCGAGGAAGGGGGCGAGGAAGGGGTTGGATGGGGGTGAGATCAAGGGTATATGTAATATATGTAGGAGATAGCACAAAAGAAGAAGTAATTGATGTTCCTGTTTGGCTGCTGATTTGAAGTGAGCGACATCAACCAAGTCGCTGTCGGTGCTCCCTCCACTTCTTTCGCTCTTTCCCTCTCTCTCTCCCTCCCTCCCTCCTCACCTCCAGCTCTGGCTCCCCCTGAACCTGCCGGAAGACCATAACGTTCCCAAACCCACTCGTCCACAACCGCTGCTCCGTCTCATTCACCTGCTCCGTGATGATCGACACCGGGTTCGCGTTCGCCATTGAAAATGTGATCTTCTTGTCCAGCTTTCGCACGGCCTCCTCTATTCCTCCTTCCTCCCCTTTCTTCTCCTCCTTCGCACCTAGGAGGAGGAAGCGGCGCATGGCGGCAAGGACCTGTTGGTAGACCTCTTCATCCTCGCCTTTCCTCGTACCAACAAGAGCATGGTAAGACGCCATTGAGGAGGAGGAGGAGGAGGAGGAGGAGGAGGAGGAGGAGGAGGAGGCCTCCACAGTCGAGGAAGGCGTCAAGCCTTGGGAGTTGTAGAGATGCAAGGCCGCATCAAGGGGGGTGGCGAGTTGGGTGTTGTCCAAGGATTCCCGTGAGCCATGCACGATGGGCCAGGCGGAGCCGTCCAAGCCCCACTGGGGCTGCTGTGGGTCGGATTGAAGAGCTATTGTCGGTAGTGATGCTGCTGCCATGGTTTTGCTTGTCGTAGCTGTGTTTTGATGTACCCGGGAAAGAGAGGAGGCTAAGACGGCTGCCGGACCGAGCACTCAAGTTATCTGTAGAGCATCACAGCCCCCTTATTCCTGTCTGCGGCACAATAGCAATGCCCCTCCCTTTGAATATGAGGACATAGTTTGTTGTAGCATGTACGCTGCTCATCCTTTCGTATGTTGCCGCTGCCCTCGCTCCTCGCCCATCACATCATGGCACGATCGTCTTCTCGTCCCTTGACACAAGGGGAGGCTCCACAAGTCGATACCGTAGGGTAGTCCATTAATTTTTATCCGTCTGTCTGTTTGTCGAAACTTGTTTACAGATCTTGCCATGGCAAGGCTTGCCACTCAAAAAGGCAGGGAGCGGTGACACAATCACGAAAAGGCTTAAAACGACTTCACCCTCTGGCCCATTTGACTGATGCCCGCCTTGACGATAGACACCAAACCGCACACAAAAACGCACCCGCGAATATGAAACGAATGAAGCCCCCCGGTCACCCTATCACGCAGGTGACGGAGCTGCTGAATGTCCCCCAAGGCATATATTCTGCTGGGACGACTGACGGATCAAACGATATTGCATCCTGGCAACACAACGCTGTGCCATGGCCCGTACGACCAGAGAACGACAACAAATCCTGCATCCAGTTCACGCACAGTGGAGGCGGCTGCTGTATACCCCAATCTACGGGTTTGTCAAGCACCAATCCTTTTGCTCTATTCCTCTGTCCTATCACACCCTGGGCTGACCGCTCTTCCTTCCCCATCTCTATTCCACCCTCACAGACGCCAAAATGACAAGGTTAATAATAAGAGGGAGGGAAAGAACAATTCGTTTGCATGAATTGTATAAGCAAAAATAAGAGAAATAATCGTACACACTGGGTGGCAGATAGCATGTTATAAAGATTTGGGCTCAGCCTCCTGTGATACATTGATTGCTTTCATACGGTGCTTTGATTTCGGTAATATTTGTCATCGTTGCGCTTTGTTCCACTCGGGGGCAACCTTTTCATTAATTATCTTGACATTCTTCTGTTCTGCTCTTCGCTATATTTTTCTCAATACAATACCAGACAGGTCAGGATAGGTAGATTAAGGGAGTCTTGCACTACATTGTAGGACATGTTCAGTCGGAGCGTTGGGGAAGAAGAGGATTGGTCTGGCTGGTGGTGTTGGTCATTATCGTCCCTCGCTCTCTCCTTTCTCATTATGTAATGTCCGAGCATGTTTTTTGGGGGATCCCCATGAGTTAATCCCCATGAGTTAATTTCCGTCTATCTTTCCTGTTTCTGGTTAATTCGCATTTTCTGTATCCTCCCATCTATTTCATTCTCTGTCTTTCTTCTCTCTCCATAAATCTTTTCACTGACTTAGTGTACAATGCAATCGCTCTTCTGTTCGCAAGCTTCATACATCCCGCACGCATGGATGCTCCAGCTGCTACCACTACAAGAAAGGGGAAAGATGAAGGTTCACCCCCTTCCCTTCTCCATCAAATGTGTGTATATGTAATCATTCGTTTCACAATTGAAATTTGAGAAAAAAACACCAAAAATTCTGGGTGAGAGGAGATATACAAGCCGACAGTACAAATTCGAAATCTCTCTCCTCGCTCAGTGCGTCGTCTCGACCGCTTGAAGGAGAAATATAGAACCCCGTCCTCGCTGTCCACACACACACATACACACATACACACATACATCCCCCCCTCTACATTGACACACACCACCAGTGCAAGTCATTCCTATCCGCCCGCCTTCCCTCCCTACCCCCCTCCCTAGATCAACTCCTCCAGCAAGGGGAACACCACAGGTGAACCTATGCCCTCAAATTCCGGCATACCCCGAGGGCCCCAAAACACCCGGAGCTGCCGTTCACCCACGGTTCTGAGGTGCAGCCTCTTGTTAATCTCGTACACCTTTGGGTCCACATCCGTCGTCTCCAGAGAGAGGGACGCGTATTCCTCCGCCTCTCTTTTCTTGTCTTCCTTTTTTTTCGCAGCCTCCGCAGCGGCAACACGAGCAGCAGCTGCAAAGTGAGCGGCAGCGGCAGCTGCCTCTTGGAATGCAAGTCGTTCGTCTTCACTGCGTCTGCGCTTCCGTGGGCGTCGCTGCCCGTGCTGTTGTTGCTGCAATTGCTGCTGCTGTTCCGAGGAAGAAGTGTCGATGACACCGAAGGGGGTGGAGGAAGTGGAAGAGGACACCTCGATGTCCATCGCGTCCTCCTTCCCTTCCTCCTCCTCGGCTTCGTCCTCCGATGGCTGGAGCACCAGGTAAACACGACCATGAGCGTCCTTCATCAAACATGGGTCCTCCTCCTCCTCCTTCTCCTCCTCCTGCTCCTGCTCGTCCTCCTGCTCTTGGCCCGTCTTCTTCTCTATAAATGCGGCTCCAAACCTTCCCTCTCCCCTCTCTTCCTCCTTCTCCTCCTCTTCCTCCTTTTTCTCCTCTTCCTCCTTCTCCTCCTTCTGCTGCTGTTGGGCACTACATGCCCTCTCCCGCTTTCTTCTTTTCCCTTTCTCTTCGGCTTGCAGCCATTGGGTTTCGTCTTGAGCGGAAAGAACCATGATGTCTCCTTCCTTGTCGGCGGAAAATACGTCCGACGGGGAGCACCCTTGAAAGGAATAGGTGGAGAGCGAGGAAGAGCAGGAGGAGGAGTGGCTGTCCGGCATTTGTGGTGGCCCTTGCTTGGATGCGGGGTTGGGGGAGGAGGAAAGGGAGGAAATGGAGAAGCAAGGGGAAGTAGAGGAGGAGGAGGAGGAGGAAAGGGAGGAAGAGATGGAGGAGTTGTTGGAAGCGGAACGCCTGGCGCTTGTTTGTCCATCGTGCTGTTGTTGTTCGTGTTGTTCTTGTTCTTGGAAAGGCAGGGGCGATGGGGAGCGGGAGAACGTGCGGTTGTAATGGCTTGAGGAGAAGGGGGAGGAAGCCGGGGAGGAGGAGGAGGAGGAGAAAGTCTTGCTGATAGGCCGCCACAAGCCAGTCGAAGGCGAAGAAAGCCCCGCACTCCCATACCCGGAAGCGGTTTCGTCACATTGCGTCGATATCCCACTGCACGAGGTAGTGGTGCTGTCCGCGGGAGAAATCAGTCGTTGTTGGCTTTCTTCCATCTCTCGTCTCCTCCTTCTGCTGTTGCTGCTGCTGCTGCTGCTGCTGCTGCTGCTGCAGGTGGTACTTCCATCACTCCCGATACTGTCTGTGCTGAATCGTCGTCGGCTCGATTGCTTGCGTACACCGAGAGCGTTGTTGCTAACACTTTGGCTGCGGCTACTGGTGCTCTCGTCTTTGTGTTGTCGTTCCTCGGGGGCGAAAGAGTGGTGTATAGTTGATGTTAGACTCCCAGGAGAGTTGCTGCAGAGGTGTTGCTGCGGCTGCTCCTTGCGAATACCTGCCACTGTTGATGACGCCGCAGCGTCAGGTATGCGGACGACAAAGGTGGGAAGGCGACCAGGTGATGAGAGGCACTTATTGTTGCTGCTGCTATTGGTTGTAAGGGCGTAAGTGTGGAGAAGCGAGGCCTCTGGGCTGGTGTCCTGCCCTTCCTGGACCGTGAAGTGGTTAGAAGAGCAGGCGTCGATTGTTTCATACAGTGGGCATTCCGAAAAGCTTGTGCGAGGGGAAGAGGGCACGGCAATATGCTTTCGGGGTGAAACCACAGGGGTGCGCATGGTCTCGAGGAAGTCTTCCAGAGCCAAGCTGTCAGAGGCGAAGGCCGGGATGCAGCTGGGGCGTGGTCGGTGTACGCCGTCCCGACGCGGAGAGACGACGACCTTGGTTGTTTTGGGGGACAGGGCGGCGTGGGTGCTCGCTGTGGATCGTGATGTTACTAGTGGTGGTGGTGGTGGAGGAGGAGGGGGCGGTTGTTGATGGGTGTATTGGAAGGCTTCAACGGGCAGTGGTCGCTCCACGCATCCCGCTCGTTCCATTGTGATGGTGGGGATGATGGGCGTCCTCGAAGGAGAAGGGGTGAGAAGGTCAGGTGGACGCATATGCGTGTGAGGACTCCCTTGGTGGTGTGGCTGCTAGAGCGTACGCGACAGAGGTCGCGGGTGCGAACAAGGAGTACCGCAAGTAGGCCTGGTGGGACACTGACAGTACTGCAGTCGTGACGCCGTCACTCGCTCGTGAATCCTTCGCGATTAGGTGAGCCTCGGGACCTTAATGGTGGCCTTCAATGAGCTGTCTATAGTGGAGGGAGGGAGCAGAATTAAGTGAGGTGCTATGGAACGTTTGAGGGCTTCTCTCAAGGCGTGGGGGACGACGGGGTGTTAGCAAGGAGGTGTCGCATATGTCGTTGTAAAGTTCCCGCATCACAGAGATGGAATTCTTTAGTGGCCGCCGCCCATTTTATTGGCGATGCCGTGCGTGGCTTGGTAACCAAAATCGCACCTGTCGCTGCGTAAGGTCATGGGTCCGACAGTTGCAAGTCCCGAATCGTGATGCATTCGAAAAGCCAGTAGGGAAATATTATGGGCCCTCGCAGGGAGAACACGCCCCCTCACCATCATCTCGGTCTTCCTTCAACGAGGAGAGAGCTGTTGCACGCGTTGTCTCTCTCTCCATAGCAAGAGTGCAACTGACCGAGAGGAGCCTCCGGGACGAGGGGTGTTAGGAAGCAAATTTGCGAAACCGTAGGCTGCAGCCAAGTGATGCGGGTTGGGACATGGGGAAGTGGGACATGCTGGATTGCTCTCCTTCACGAGAACTTCCTGGCCTGGATTCCGATCCGCGGGTTGTGTTGAGGCTCGTAAGGAGCTTGCGCAGTAGGTATGTGATGGCTTGGTCGCCAGAGCACGATATACTTGTATTAAAATGTTGCGGTCAGATGTGTACTCTCTCTCTTTCGGCTCTGTACATGCCTCCTGCAGAAGGACACGGCCTTGTTGAACGTCACACAACGGTTAAAAGTGCCCTGCAAAGTGCCTGCGTTTGTGTAGGTTGGTGCATAGATTCGACTAGAATGAAGCATGGTACACGTACACTACTTTGTTTTTTCCCGGATTGTGTTGGTCTGCCACAAACTTAGCCGAAATACCTTGATTTCCAGAAATGTGCCAGGACCTCTCCAGATTCTGTCTAATCAGCGTACACCCCCTCGGCGGCAGCACTATTCTTTTTTGTTCGCGCCTGCGACTGTGAGAGGAAGTCGTTGCACCGTTGCTAGCACGTGTATCATTCTATTGCGTATGGGTGCCTCTTCCTTGTTGTCCCTTCTCGGCTTCTTCCTCCTCACACGCCTGCGTCCATACCCCTTCCTCTCTCTGGTCCTGTGGCAAAGCATGGAAATTCTGCCGCCTGCTTGTTTTCATTTGTTCCATTGCTCCTGTACTACATCACCGCCGAAAGTGCTGCCCACGCTGAAGCTTCTGGAGCAGCAACTCGCTTCTATACGTCGGTTGCACACCCATCACAAGCTCACTCCTCCCCTCACTCCTCCCCTCCACACAGTCTCAAGCAACTCCATTGCACTCACACCCAAACCATGGAAAGCGTTATCATGAGTACCTTAGGCATCGCGCCCCCTTTACCTCTTACTTCGGCGGCGTCCTTGGCGTCTTCCTGCTCCACCTGGACCACCTGCTCCGGAGGGTCCTCCTCCTCCTCCTCCTCGGCTTCTAGCCCATTCGGGGACGACCAAGAAGACCTCTGCGCCTTTCTCGACACCACTATGGATATAAACACCATCTCTACCGGTACCACATGCAGCAGCAGCAACAATAGCAGTGGCAGCAGCAGCGCCACCGCCTTGACCAACTCCGCTGTCGCAGACGCCGCCCCAGATGTGGCGGCCGGGCACATCGCGCCCATGACAGGAAGCAACAGCAGCAGTACCGGCAATAGTATGGGGGCAAGCATGGAAGAGCAACGTCCTCAGCAACAACAGCAACCCCATCAGCCCCACCCATACCAGCAGGACCATTTTCCTCCCCGCCTCTTGGCCCTGAGTGGGGACGGAGGAGGAGGAGGAGGAGGAGGAGGAGGAGGAGGAGGAGGAGGGAGGGGGGGGGGAAGCGATACCACTGGGGGGGGCTTTGACGCTCCCCAGACCCATCATTACTCATTCCCCGATCACGTCCACTCCAGTGAACTGCCTTCTCCTAGCCCCCAAGACTACGTATTTGACCTCTGGCAAGACTTCGACGGGGTTTCCCTCCTCTCGCCCATGTCCCTTTCCGTGATGGCCACCTTCGATGCGTTCGCCACTTCCTCTGCCTCTCCCACGGGCGCAGCCACGGCAGCAGCAGCAGCGGCAGCAGCAGTGGCAGCAGGATCTGTGAATAACTATCCTCCTATTTTGTTTGGTGGTGCTCTTGGAGGAGGGGGAGAAGGAAGGGGGGGAGAGGGCGGAAGAGGCAACTTGAGGGGGAGTGGTAGCAGCACCAGCACCAGCACCATCAGCCTGGAGGAGGACGACGACGATAACGATGACGAAATGGATGATGACGAGCTCAATGACGATCACCATGAGGACGACTATGGCCAACCGCAGCCGGGTGGGGTCGGGCGTCACTACACCATTAAGAAGGAGGATGACCACCACGGGCAGACTCTTTTGGTCTTGTCCGGCTCTCTCGCGGATCGCACCAGGAGCAGCAGCATGAGCAACAATAGCAATGGAAAGCGTCGACGCGTTACGTCAGGACGGATGCGCGAGGCGCAGCTGCAGGGTGGGATGGTGACCCTTGGAGGGGGAGGAGGAGGAGGCGGGGCGACGGGGGGCCTCAGCTCGGCCAAGGGGATGAAGCGTGGGAAGTACCGCTGCAAAGAGTGTGGACAATTTAAGCGAGGTCACGAATGTCTGTATCCGAAGGCGCGACGAAGCAAGAACAAGAAAGCCATGGCGGCCGCGGCGGCGAGGGAGCGCCAGCACCAGTTACAGCTTCGGCAGGAGGAGCAGCAGGAGCTCGAGCGGCTCCACCACCAGCAGCAGCAGCAGCAGCAGCAGCAGCAGCAGCAGCAGCAGCAGCAGCCGCCGCCGCCGCAGGCGGAGGGGTTTAGAGAGAGAGCCATGTCAGGGGGGAAGCAGGGCGCAGCGGGGGTAATGGCAGCGTAAGGAGAGAGGGAAGGAGGGAGGGAATGAAGGAGGGAGAGTGGCCTTCAAATATATGTGTAGGGTGGTGGGTTTTTTTCATGACTTGGGCATGAATAGATAATAATAATAAAAGAGAGTTTGTGGTGTACATTCAAGTGTATGCCCTGAAGGATGACAATGGCAGCTAGAAAGATGAAAGACGGCGAAAGAGGACAGACGAAGGGGGGGGGGAAGGGACCGAGGAAGAGAAGGAGGCTGGAATGGCTGAGACGCAGGGGGCACAATTTGAAACGAGAGTAGGAGAGGGCGTTTCATAAATGGATAAATGGAGTGAGCATTTATTACGCACATATCCAACCACATGAACACGTACCAGAGCCCTAAAAATAAGCCGCCCAAACGTAGGGTGAAATTTAAGAGAAGTCCCCGTGTCCTTCATCGGGGAGGAAAGAGAGGGGAGGGGAAGGACGAGGGAGAGAGTGAGAGAAGGGAGTGAGACAGAGAGAGAGAGGGAGCAAGAGAGACGGAGAGTGAGGGAAAGGGAGAGAGCAACGAGGAACGAGCAAGAAGTCAATGGCAGCAGCACCAGGGCAGAAGAAACGAAAAGAGGACAAACGAGACGTCCGAAGGGACCAGTGCACAAAAGACATTTCATGATGGATAAGAGACCAACAAGAGAGACAGCAACAACAGCAAGAGACTCGAAGTAGAAAGACAGAGGGATCGCAACAATGACAAGCCTATAAGGAACCTGCACATACAAACATACACATAACTATAGCCCCCTTCATCCACACTCCAAGAGGATACACCACAATCGATTCATAAGCGGAACGAAGAACGAGAAGAAAAAGAAGAAGAGGAAGAGGAAGAACAGGGGAACGATGGGGAGAAAATGGAAAAAGGAAAACCGATTCTGCGTCCAAAGACAATTCACGAGTAAAACCTGTATGAGTCGTGTTGCCTGCTTCTGACTCACTTGGGCATGTGGATGGAATACAACCTTTCACTTGGGCATGTGGATGGAATACAACCTTTCACTTGGGCATGTGGATGGAATACAACCTTTCACTTGGGCATGTGGATGGAATACAACCT
>Ga0160419_101320_pt1 | contig 10380 bp, 14 predicted proteins | sample CelAP2metagpilot_2_FD_108196 | JGI IMG/M metagenome (GOLD analysis project Ga0160419, IMG submission 108196) | Phycosphere-associated microbial communities from Cellana algal ponds in Kailua-Kona, Hawaii, USA - Cellana AP2-4-25 metagenome pilot ... | reverse complement strand
TATTTCAATTCCTTTCCCCCATGGCCAGCGCCCCCCTCCGGTTTTTTTTAAAACCCCGCGCGTCAAAGGGGTTTATGCCTACCTAGAATCCCTTGTACCCCCCCCCCCCCCCCCTCCCTCCCTCCCTCCCTTCCTCGGCTCCATCCCTTTCGTCCCCCTTGAAACCATCTACACCTCTCTCTTCCCCCTTCCCCCCTCCCTCCCTCCCTCCCTCCCTCCCTCCCAAGAACCGCGAAGCTCTTCGCAAAGTCGGTCCTCCCACCGGTTTGGGCGCCGAGCTCGCCGTCGCCACCCGAGACTACGAGCTGGTCATCCCACACCCGGCGCTAGGTGAGGAGGGAGGGAGGATGGCAGGGAGGGAGGGAGGGAGGATGACAGGGAGGATGGCAGGGAGGATGGCAGGGAGGGACGGAGGGACGGACGGACGAAGAGACGGAGGGAGGATGGAGGGGAGAGGGGGAAGGCTGCTGTAGTGAATGTCTAGTCGCACGGTGCTCACCCTGTCCCCTTGCTCCTCCTCCTTCCCTTCCTCCTTCCAGCCCTCAATACGGTGATGGATCAAACGCTGGAGGAAGCGGGACTCGACAATCAATCGATTATGATGAGGTTTTTGGATGGGTAGGGAAGGAGGGAGGGAGGGAGGGTAGGGGGAAATGTACACAAAGAACTGGGATATGAGAGAGGAAGAATGGAATGAGGGAGGGAGGGAAGGCATTTTTGAAGGAGGGTGGGAGGGAGGTAGAAGATCAATATAACGATTTATGTATGTAGAGAGTGGGGGGAAGAGAAGACGAGGTGAAGGGTAAGGAATAATACGCATGATCAAAGACAAAGACGAGGAAAGTGCATGAAATGAAACAGATTAGTACGAGGCTATCAAGCAGAGAGAGGTGATGGGAGAGAGGAGGGATAACTACAGAGCGAGAACTGGACAGCGAGAGAGAGGTTGGAAGAGAGGGAGAGGGAGGTGCAAAAAATGGAAGAAAGGCCGTTACTCGAATAACCGAAGAAACGGCAAGGAGATCGAAGAGATCGAAGAGGGTTTAATTTTCGTACACTTACCGCAAAAATATGAATCCAATTCTGAGAGATAAATGTGGAAGTATCACAGAGAGGGGATATGGCTGCTTGCTTGCCTCTTTTTTCTTTTTTTCAATTGGGTGTTTCTCGTCCTCTTGGCTTTTTCGTGCATCAAAGGCATGGCTTTAGGGTCCATAGGAGGTCTCAGACGAGGAGCTCAGGGGTACCATGGTTCGTTGTAGTGGCAGTAGCACTTCGTCTGGCCGACACATTTATGCACGGGCGGTGTCTCGCCCATTTTTACTGACCTTAATTGACGGACAATACATAAAAAAGATAACAATTTATGTATAAAACCGGGCACCTCTCCCTACATGTATAGTCCATAAAGTGTGCATCTACATATTTATAATACTTGATCAATGCCGAAAATGTGCATGTGAATGAGAGGCGAAAAACGTCTGATCCGAGATAGAGGAATAGAGTGACCGGCGTTGACGCACCTCCCTCGTACGTGCAGCTGGTCTTTAAGTGAATCAAAAAGATCGTTGGAAGAAAGGAGGGAGGGAAGACATGTTTCGATGCTTTGGGCTGGAGTTATCCTCGGGGGAGAACAAACCCCGGTCTCAGAAATCCTATCAAAGGCTAATAAAAGAAGGGGATATACGATTTATTCGAACGGTATAGGGGTGGAAGACAGCCTAGCTGATACCCCCCCTTGTCATCAGAGATTCGCCGAGAGGGAAAGCAAGATAGGATAAACATGTATAAACACGGCGGTGATACCATTGCCTGGTCGGAAGACCAAGAAAACTGGGAGCATCGCGTTCTTCACTTTTCAACGTCATGACAGGGAAGGAAAACAAGAGAAAAAAGGAATGAAGAGAATCATACATTTATTTATTTTTTAAAAATTAAAAAAAGTCAATCGGACTGCGGAGACCCTAGGTTTCTGTGTGATGCTCTCAATACCGCTGAGTAATATTTTCTTTTGCCTCCATTTCATCCTTCCTCCTTCCTTCTATTACGACCTCTGTATGTAAGAGACGTCTCGTCCCTTTTTCCTTCTCGTGCACAATTTACCACCTAACTCTCTCGGCCCTTCTCCTCCCCCTCGCTTCCCATTCCATGCACTCCCCGCCTCCCCCTACCCTCTTATTGCTGCTCTCTCTGCTGCTCCAGCTGCTGACCTTGCTCTTCTTGTTGTTGCTGCTGCTGCTGCTGCTGCTGCTGCTGTAACTGCCGCTCCTTCAGCACCAGCTTGATCCTTGCCATGCTCTTCCTCACGAGGGTCTTCCGGTGGGGACTAGGCAAGGTGACTCGATTCCTCTTACAAGACGCCTCCTCGGTCAGCAACACGTTTCGCTCCTTGTATAGGACATACCACAGCTTGTGCAGATCTGAGAAGGATTTGCGTCTCAACTCGTCTGCAGTCCAGGCACGGCCGACCTATAGCGCGGGAGGGGAAGGAGGGGAGGGAAAGAGGGAGCAACAAGTGGGAGTACTTAAGCATTTAAAGCCGGGAAAAAAAATCGAAGTTTAGTCCACGACTAAGAGTGTGCTCATCTCAGAGAGGGATGGAATGAAGGGAAGAAAGAATGGAAGGAAGGGAAGGGTGCGTGGAAGGAGGGGGAAGAGGAAAAGTCATCCCCCCCCCTCGATCCGACTCATCTGGCCACTTCCAAACATGGCTTGCACTTCCTGCTATCCCTTTATCACGTTTCCTGACTGCTCACTAGCGTGCGCTTCTTCAAATGAGATATCGGCAGTACTCGGCGTGGCAATGTCGTACGCCTTTCTCTCATCCCTCCCTCCCTCTCACCAACGACCTACCTGAACGGGCTCATGCGGTGCTCTTGTCGGGTCAAAGAACTCCTCCAACCCTCTGCGTGGCAAGGTGGTGGTAAATGCGGCCACAGCACCACTACGCGCAGCAGCGGCAGCGGCGGCAAAGGGAAGAGCAAGGGAGCTGGGTGGGGTGTGACGGAGAAGAAGGGAGGAGGAGGAGGAGGAGGAAGAGGAGGAGGAGGAGGAGGAGGAGGAGGAAGCTACAGAAGATGAGAGGAGGGTGGGAAGGCGTCGCCGGAGCGAAGTGGAGGCCATTTTTTTTAATTGTGTGGACTGGTGCTGGTGCTGGTGCTAGTGCTAATGCTGGCTGGCGTTCGTGTTGCCTCCGATGATGATACAGCCTGCGATTATCTCCTTCACTGTCTCTAGAAAATGATAGTTAGACAGTCGTAGGTGGACGACAGGAAGGGTGTGGCCTGAACGAGAGAGGGTTGGGTGGGTGAGACAGGGGTAAACGGTGTTATATATATAGGCAAAGCAGCTATATTCTATAGGAGGCGAGGTCAGGTGCTTTTGGCATCAGCACGGCGGTCTTGCTGATACTTGAGACACACGTACGTACATACGCATGGCATGCATGCATAGATGAGAGCACATGCCCAAAACTATACGAGGACCACCAGGACCCAAGCCAGTGCGAGGGTTGCATTGTACCTCGATCGGACGCGAGATGGACGCAACGTGGCCTGCAAGGCACAGTTTTGCTTGCCTGTCGACCTCCTCCCCTTGCTCCTGCAATGTGACGGCCTCGGCCTACCTCAGTTTAATCCCACACAGCCCCCTCAGGCCCACTGTATGACTAGCAAGCTGTCCATAAATGCACATACACCGTAGGCAGCGGCGGTCACGACAACGCTTGCTTTTTGGCAGTTCTGCAAACAAACCTATCCTCGATTACCTCCCCCCTACTCACCCCACTGACGCGTTCAATTTCGTACCACGCAGACTACATACACAGCTCAAGCATATCTGCACGCGCCTTTCAAGCACATATCACCCGCCTCTTTGGGATTTTCAATCCACAAGTTATGTCCAGCTTATCGTCGCGTAGCACCAAGATCGCCGTGGGCGTGGCGGCCATCACCACCATCCCCATGGTCCTCCATTTCCTCACAGTCGCGTTCCGCAAGTATCGGCTTCTCACGTCCCTTCCCGGACCACCAGCCAATGCATTCACTACCAAGGGACATGAAGACCAATTGAGGGAGGTGAGACTTGGGGAAGGAGGGAATGACGGGCGAGAGTGTGGACAGTGACAAAATTATCGGCAGACAGGGAGGGCCAGCTCCTCCATTCTCTTTTTCAAACGTCGTTCTCGCTCAAAAACTAACAGCACGGCGGCCTATGCAAGTATCTCCTTGCCCTCCATGCTGAATATGGTCTCGTCCTCCGCCTCGTCCTGGGCGGGGAAGTCTTCGTCTCTGTCTGTGACACCAAGGCAAGCTCTCTCCCTCCCTCCCTCGTCCCCTTCCTCCCTCCTTCCTAACTTGCCACTCCCTCCTCTCCTTTCTAGGTGCTACGTGAGCTGGACATCGTACGTCTCGACAAGCGAATAGAGGGCCTCAACTTCCTCCGTGGGTTGTTGGGGCCGCGCTCTGTAGGCTTGATGAAGGGACAGGAAGCACGAGAACGACGACAACTCTTGCACAAGGTTGGACCCGGAAGGGAGGGAGGGAGGGAGACAGGGAAGGAGGGCTTAATTCACTTTGAACGCCCTCATCACATTTCTCACTTTTCTCCAACAAACCTCCCTCCTCCCCTCCCTCCCAGCTCTTCACCACGCAAAAGCTCGACGTCCTCGTCCCTCACTTTGTCCGGTGCATCCGTCGGGACATCTCCTCCTGGTCCTCCTCCCCTTCTTCCTCCTCATCTTCGTCAACCACACAATTCGAGGCTCAGGAGGCCTGTCGTGCTCTCTGGATGAGGCTCAACGCCCTGAACGTGTTCGGGCCGCGCTACGTGCAAGAGGGCACAGTCACAGGTATGTCCTCCCTCTGTCCCTCCTTCCATCCCTCCCTCGCTAGACCCTCATTCACCCCTGACCCTCTCTTTTCCCCTCTCGTCCTCCCTCCCTCCCTTACTCCCCCTCCTCCCTCAAGGCCTCGGACACGTTGAAGAAGACGCCATCAAAATCACCGAGGCGTTCGGCGAAGCGCTCAACCTCCTCCTGGGGGAGAGATATGACCCTTTTCCCTCCCTCCCTTTCTCGGCTCGCTGGCGCCGTCGCCGGTCAGCGCTGGCAGCTGTGCATGAGGGGGTGGATCGCGTCATTGCCTCGCATCTTGCCAGACGGAAGGCGGAGGAGGTGATGGAGGTGATGGAGGAGGACAAGGAGGAGGAGGACGGGTCATCCGACACGAAGCTGTCTCGGGGGAGGAAGGAGGGAGAGAGGGAGGGAAGAAATCTGCCTTCTCCTTCTCCTTCCTTGGCACGGGGAGGGGATCTGCTGTCGATGCTTTTGGATGAACTTGAGAGAAATCCTGGGTGTTTCTCTGCCAGGGATGTGCATGATGAGATGACCACATTTTTGTTTGCGACCTTTGAGAATTACGTGGTGTTGAGCAATGCTATGTACATGCTGAGTCGGAATAAAGGTGCACAGGAGAGAGTGAGGGAGGAGGCTGGGAGGGTGTTGTATGGTGGGACGAGGGAGGGACGGACGGACGGGGCGGGTGCCACCACGAGTAGCAGCGGGGGTGGGGAGGGAGGGAAGGAGGGAGGGAAGGAGGGAGGTGTCTCCACGTTGAAAGAAGTGCAGGAGCTCGTGTACGCACAGTGTGTGGTCAAAGAGACATTAAGGACCGTCATGGGCACCATGACATGGCGTGTTACTGAGGGGGTGAATCTCCTCTCCCTCCCTCCCTCCCTGGCTCCCTCCACCGCCTCCTCGAAGGAAGACGAGAAGGAAGGAGGGAGGGGCATTCCCCCGCGTGCGGTCAAGGACGCCGCATCGACGAAGGAGGGAGGGAAGGAGGGAGGGAGGACGTGTCTGATTCCTCCAGACACGAGCATCATAGTGCCTATGGTGGCATTACATCGAAATAGCACGTACTGGGAAAAGGCTGACGAATTCCACCCCGAGCGTTTCTTGGAAGGAGGGCGGGATGGAGAGAAGGAAGGGGGGAGGGCGGACCCACTGGCGTTCATTCCCTTCGGTTTGGGAACGAGGAGGTGCTTGGGACACCGGTTTGCCTTGGACATCGCGAGCTTGGTGCTGGCGATGGTGGTGGACGAGTACGAGATCGAGGGAGCGGGGGAGGGAGGGGGGGAGGAAGAGGAGGAGGTTCAATGGACCGAATCCTCTTTTAATTGGTATGTGAAGGATGGATTGTTTTTGAGGCTGACCCCGCGGAGGAGGAAGTGAGGGAGGGAGGGGGTAGGAAGGGAAGGAGTGAGGGTTTGTAGTGAGAGGTGTGCAGTGCCGGGTGGGAAGGAAGGAGTAAAAAGGTATGGGCACAGAATTTTTAGCAGAGGCGAAGGAAGAGAGAAAATGTACGAAGGGAAAGGCGCAGAGAAGAAAATAAAGAGACTTCAGTGTGACAGGCTGGCCCGCTCCACGATATTGGTGTTTTTCTTTTTTTCCTCCGGGTGCTTTCGAGGCATACTTCTTAGTGCTTCTCTGTGAGCAAGGATTATTTGATACTACTTCGGTTGTTTTACTGTTTCGTTACCCGTCTCCATTCAGGCTGCCTTCTGTCCCTCTCTCCCTCCCTTCTTAGCCCCTCCCTTTACTGCCGTGTGGATTCCCGAATGACTTTCACCATCGGAATCGAAAAGGCGTCTCTTCGAGGGACAAACAGGGTCAGTACACAATTAATGATCGGAGGCGTTAGAAACCGAGCGTGCTCTGCCACGGCCGAGAGCTATGTACCAATAGAGAGGGGGAGGGAGGAAGGAGAGGAGAAAAGTGAAAAAGGGAGAAAGCGGTGAGAGGCAAAGACCACAGTGCGATAGCGCAAAACTTGTATAGGAATTATGGATTTGTTCAATGACAGCACGTCTCGAATCTAGATTTCCGAACTTTGCTCCCTCCACTTTCCTCTACCCCACCCAGGCACATATCGTACCCACCATCACCGTGCAGACAAAGGCCACGACAATGTACGTCGAAATGAACCACAAAGTGAGCAAGCGGTGCAGGGTATTGGGAATAGCAGGAGAGAAGACATTGATCACATTCCAGGCCATGGTACAGGCTTGTGTAAGGCGTTGGCAGAGGGAAGGGCAGCGTGTAGCGGTGGTGGCAGAGTTTATGTTCGCGGAGGCGGCGGCAATCTGGTGAGCAGCAGCCATACTTTATTACGGTACAAATGAAGCAAGTTGTGAGTGTAAGGTTTAAGCTTTGCAATGCGAAGAAGTAGAGTAAAAGAGGTAGAACGTGATTGGCTTCGAAGCGTGCTCGTTTTACTAAGAACTGCCTGCATGGGCCACCTGATCGGCATGAGAGGCATTGAGGCTCCCTCCCACAATAGCCTCCCCCTGTAACAAGGGCCCTGAGCATTGTCCTTCAACTTCTTGGTCCTCAGCTCGGCCCTGTCGAGAATACAAGCCTCTTTGTGGCCAGCAAGCATCGTCAGTTGCGTTGTGTTGTTGATGGTGTTGTTGTCGTTGGAATGTTGGAAAGAGTATTCTTGTCATGAGGTCGATACGGATTATCACACCAGATACACTTTTGTTACGTCTCATCCACGCGCATTTAAATCCTCCATTTTCTGCTCTCCTTCTCGTTTCTCACCTTCGTCCCTACCCACAACCTTGCAGACATGGCACCTTCTCATTCCTCAAGAAGAAGACTCCAACCCCTCTCCTTCCTCCTTCTCCCGTTCCTCCTCCTCTTCCTGCTCCCTCACGCTACCCTTGGACAACTCGACACCCTCCTGGGCCTGCAAGGCCGGGACTTTGTACTCCTCGCCGCTGACCCCGTCCTGAGTCGATCGCTTCTCCTCCTCCACACCCATCACGACAAGCTCCCTCCCCTCGGGCCGCACCACTGCCTGGCCTTGGGAGGGCCTGCGTACTTCACGGAGATAATGAGTGAAGTCCTAGGGGCAGAAAAAAGACTTTTTGAAAAGAGATTGCGACGGCCCCTCACAACTATGGCAGTGGCCAACATGGCGAGGTAACGCTTCGGTCGTCCACCCCCTTCCCTCCTCCCTCGCTCCCGACATCCCTGAAAGATGTGCCATGATTTCGTACACAGCTCGAACGATTTCGTCACGTTCGACTTTTCTCACCCTCCTCCCTGCTTCTCTCTCTCCCTCCCTCTCACTACTTTTAGGAATTTGTTTCTAGAATACGAAGGACTGCCGGTCCGTGTGATGGTGGCGGGATGGGAAGACGAGGGAGGGAAGGAGGACGAGGACCTAAGTCGTTCACATGCCGCAGAAAATGAGGAGGCTGGAAGGGAGGCAGGGCAGGACGAAGAGGGAGAAAGTAGACGAAGTGGAAGACCCCGTCTGTTTTGGCTTGACTCCCTAGGCGCAGTCTCGCCGTTGCCCTATGCCGCCCACGGGGAAGCGACTGCTTTCCTCATGGCCTTTCTGGACCAGCAGTATCACCAGTTGGAGGTGGAGGGAGGGAAGGGGGGGGGGGCTGAGGGAGGGACGAAAGGAGGGGGTGGAAAAGGGAGGAGGAGACTGCCGTCGTTGGAGGAGGCAGTGGTGATATTGGAGAGATGCTATGAGGAGCTTGAGAGGAGATTTCTGGTGAATGCTGGGGGGGGGTTTCAGGTAAAGGTGATAGATCGGGAGGGAGTAAGGACGTTGGTGTTGCCGTCGACGGGACGGAAGAGAAAGGCAGAGGAGGAGGGAGGAGGAGGAGGGAGGGTGCCGCCGCCGGTGGTAGTGAGTGGGGGAATGAAAAGAGGAGGATGAGAGGGGTAGGAGGCATGCCGAGGGTTGAGAGAGATGGAAAGAGAACAGGGAGAAATGTACAGAGCCTGGAAAAAGAAACCATACATGAAGAACAGAAGGGCCAAAAAGTTATTGATAATGAGGGGAACGATAGCTTTGTTATTTTCGTCGTCGTTCGTTGCCTGTGATGGGAATGGATGGGCCATGGACCTGCCATTGGAGAGGGGGGTCGAAGCCGGCGTTGGCCATTGACACTTTCGTGTTCGCCACCCACCCCATCCCTATTGCGTCCATTCAATGCGACCAGTCTCTGGCCTGCTTGTTGTCGTGTTTTTTGTTTTCAGTGATCCTTGACTCTTTACTCGGGGACTGAATTTTCTTGGGCGAAAGAGGGGTCGTCATACGCATTACACCATAGATGTCTCCCCTGCCAGGCTGCCCGGCGTATAGCCCCGCATCCAGGCTCGTGCCTCTTTCAGCATTTATAGCACACTCCTTACGTGCTCAATCCTCTTGACGATGCCTTTTTGTTGCCAAGCTCGCTGCCGCAGCCAGTGACAAGCCCTCGCTACGAAACGCTGTGCCCCAACCTCCACTTGCCCTACTTCTGATCGACCTTGACGTGACACCCCCCTGTCGTCGTTGTCTTACCACCATTATAATCTTACACCTCTTTTCCACAGCCCACGCACACCTCTGCATAGAATCGGCATATCCCAAGCGACAAGTCCGCCTCTCCTCGCCTCCAAACCGCTCGCAAAAAACGCCTTCCGCCTTGCTCTTCCAGTACGCAGGCCGTGCAAGCAAAATCCAGTGTCACTGCCACGAGCATCGCTGTACTTGAGCAATGTCTCCGCTTTCATTATCACCTCATATGGGACGGTATCAAGGTATGTGTGCCATAGAGAGGGGAGGGATGAAGGGTATGGGCTGTTGAAGTGAGGAAAGAGACCTCACTCTCCAGTCCTTGCACTCGTCTCGTCTTTGTCCGTGCAATCTCCCTGCCATCCATCCTTCTCGGCATGTGCCCTGCTCGTTTAGAATAAAATGTAGGACGTTTCAGGATTGTCGCTCTTTCCCTCAACCCTTGCTTACCACTCCCTCCCTCCCTCCCTCCCTCCCTCCCACCACAGGAACATGTCCTCTGTGGCATAAAGTCCTCCTTATCTCCGCCTTTCTCCTGCTTCCTCCCCAGCCCTTCTCCATTCTCCCCGCTTCCGCGTCGGCATCCTCCGCCACTGCTGCTGCCTCGGCTTCCTCTTCTCCCGCGCCAACGACAGGAGCGTCCTCCACTTTCCCTTCCTCCCCCAACGCAGGGGACAAGATGCGACAAGCCTACCAAGACTTAAACAAACAAAGACAGGACATGTTAGATAATGTTAAAGATCGACTCAACAAAGCCAAGGAGATGGCAGGAGCTGCTTTTGGGACAGGGGAACAACACGTCGAAGCAGCCAATGAACATCTCCTCGAAAAGTACGCTCGCCTCCCTCCCCCCCTCCCCCCCCTCCCCCTCCCCTCTCTTCCACATATTCCCTCCCCCCCCCCCCCACACGGAAATGTCCCCTTTGGCATCAAGTTCTTCCTATCTCCTCTTTTTTTCTTCTTTCTCCCCACCCCCTCCCCTTTCTTCTCGCTTCCCCGTCCGCACCCTCCCCCC
>Ga0160419_101318_pt1 | contig 10406 bp, 8 predicted proteins | sample CelAP2metagpilot_2_FD_108196 | JGI IMG/M metagenome (GOLD analysis project Ga0160419, IMG submission 108196) | Phycosphere-associated microbial communities from Cellana algal ponds in Kailua-Kona, Hawaii, USA - Cellana AP2-4-25 metagenome pilot ... | reverse complement strand
TCCGCCCGCAGCCCCCCCAGCCGGGCCGATTCGCCGAGCCGCAGGACACCGCCGTGGGCCCGGGCAATGTCCGTCGCGATGGCCAGGCCAAGGCCGACGCCGGTGCCCTTGTCCTGGTTGCGCGCGGGATCGAGCCGGGTGAAGGCGCGGGCCGCCTCGGCGCGGCGTTCACGCGGGATACCGGGGCCGTCATCCTCCACCCGGATGCGCAGGGAGCGGTCACTCAGCATGACCGAGACCTCGGCCCGTTCGCCGTAGCGGATGGCGTTGGAAATGAGGTTGTCCACCGCCCGCCGCATGGCCAGGCGGCGCAGCCGCACCAGACCGCTGCCGCTGCCCTCGGGCGGCAGGAGGGTCACCGCGCGGCCCGCGCGCCGGGCCTCCTCGACGATCTCGGCCACCAGGGCGTGGGGGTCCAGCTTTTCCGGCTCCCCCTCGGCCGAGCCCTTGGCGAAGTTGAGGAACTCGTCGAGCATCCGCTGCATCTCGTCGAGATCGCTTAGGAGGGGGGCCGCCGCCGCCTCGTCGAGCATGGAAAGCTCCAGCCGCATCCGGGTGATGGGCGTACGCAGGTCGTGGCTCACCCCCGAGAGCATCAGGGTGCGCTGCTCGATGTGGCGCTCGATCCGGGCCCGCATGTCCACGAAGGCCGCCCCCGCCGCCCGCACCTCCACCGCCCCGGTCGGCAGGTAGGGCACGTGATGGCCGCGCCCGAAGGCCTCCGCCGCCCGCGCCAGGCGCCGGATCGGGCGCAGCTGGTTGCGCAGGTAGATGAAGGCGATGAGGGTCATCACCACCGAGAAGAAGACCGTGTAGACAAAGAGCTGGTGCGGGTTCGAGGCGGAGATCCGGCGCCGCGGGAAGACCATCTCGAGCGGCCCCAGCGGCCCCTCCAGGAAGAGCTGCACCCGGTCATCGTCGCGCAGGTCCACCGCCAGGAAGCCCGGCAGGCGCTGCTCCAGCCGCCCGATCAGGACCAGGCCGGAATAGTCGTACCAGGTCCGCATGCTCTCCTCGGGCACCTGGGCGGGCCGCAGGGGCCGCACCCGGATGCCCAGGGGCCCCAGCTCCCGCCGCATCAGGGCCGGGATCGCCGCGGGCCGCTCGGCCTCCTCCAGAACCTCCATCACCAGGGCGATCTCGCGCAGCATGGTGTCCGTCATCTGATGGGTCACGCCCTCGAAATGCCGCTGGGCAAAGATCACCGTCACCACCAGCTGGAGAATCACCACCGGCAGGAGGACAATCAGGGCGGCCCGTCCGTAGATGCCGGGCGGGACATATCGTTTGAGCCAGGCGAACAACATGGATAGGACCTAGCGCAAGTGAGTACCGCCGTGAAAGGTCAAACCATGCAAGCGCCCGACGACTTCGACCCGCCCATCGGGGTGGCCCAGACCCTGGAACCCGGCCTGCGTCGGATCCTGGCCCCCAACCCCTCGCCCATGACCTACCGCGGCACCAACACCTACCTCCTGGGCGAGGGGCCCTGCTGCGTGATCGACCCCGGCCCGGACGACCCGCGCCACCTGGAGGCGATTCTCGCGGCTCTCGGCCCCGACCGCGCGGTGAGCCACATCCTGGTGACCCACACCCACCTCGATCACAGCCCCCTCGCCCGGCCCCTGGCCGAGGCCACCGGCGCCCCCGTCCTGGCCTTCGGCGGGGCCACCGCGGGCCGCTCGGCAATCATGGAGGAGCTGGCCGCGGCGGGCGAGATCGGCGGCGGCGAGGGCGTGGACGAGAGCTTCGCCCCCGACGAGACCCTGGCGGACGGCGCCGAGGTGCGGGGCGCGGACTGGGCCCTGCGGGTGATCCACACGCCGGGCCACATCGGCAACCACCTGGCCCTGGCCTGGGGCGACAGGCTCTTCACCGCCGACCACGTGATGGGCTGGGCCACCTCCCTGGTCTCGCCCCCCGACGGCGACCTGACGGACTTCATGGCCTCCTGCGCCCGCCTACGGCAGGGGGACTGGGCGCGCTTCTATCCCGGCCACGGCGCCCCGGTCGAGGAGACCGCCGCCCGGCTCGACTGGCTCGTTGCCCACCGCCGCGGCCGCGAAGGCGCCATCCTCTCAGCCCTTCAGGCGGGCCCCGCCCGGGCCGCCGAAATCGCCGCCCGGGTCTACACCGAGACACCCCCCGCCCTGCTTGGCGCCGCCACCCGCAACGTCCTCGCCCACCTGGTGGACCTCACCCTCCGCCAGCGCGTCCGCCCGCGCGAAAGCCTGCACGCCGAGGCCACCTTTGCCCTGACGTGAGGGGAGACGATTTTTTCCGCAAAAACCTGCCAAACCCCTCTGGACGCCCCAAAAGACCACTGCTATATCGCCCAGACCGTTCCGGCGTAGCTCAGCGGTAGAGCAGTTGACTGTTAATCAATTGGTCGTAGGTTCGATCCCTACCGCCGGAGCCAATTTCCCCAAAGACCTTTGGTTTAATTGAGAAAACCTCTCGATGAAGTCGCTAGCGCCCAGCCGCCGCTTCGACGTCCCGATTCCGCCTCCCCCTCACGTAAACTTCCGAAACAGCTTCGTCTGGTCGAAAAGGTCCTCGAGCGTTTCCATCCGGCGGCGGGTGTCTTCCCAGAGCAGGTCCTGCACCGCCGAGATCATGGTCTCGACCAGCAGCAGCGGCATGGCGGCGCTGTCCCAGGCGGAGGGGACGACGATGCGGCAGGAGAAGCAGATCTCGGCCAGGCTGTGCACCGGGGAGCGCCACTGGTCGGTGAAGAGCAGGATGCGGGCGCCGCGGGCGTGGGCCATCTCGGCCAGCTTCAGGGTGTTGTTCTCGTAGCGGCGCATGTCGAAGATCACCACCACGTCGCCCTCGTGCAGGTCCAGCAGGTAGTGCGGCCAGGTGTTCGAGGTGGACTGCACGTGGGTCAGGCCGGGGCGGATCACCTGCATGTGCAGATAGAGGTATTCCGCGATGGTATGCGAGATGCGGCCGCCGACGATGTAGACGGCGCGCCCGGTGTCGGCCAGGAGCGCGCAGGCGGCGTCGAAGGTGTCGGGCTCGATCTGCGCCATGGAGTGGCGGATGTTGTCGATCACCGCCTCGGTGAAGCGGTTGAGCACGTGGCCCGAGGGGGCGTTCTCGGCCCAGGTGTCGTGCTTGGCGATGGGGTTGCGGACCTTGGCGCGCAGCTCCTCGCGCAGCTCGGCCTGGAACTCCGGGTAGCCGCTGAAGCCCAGCTTCTGCACCATGCGCAGCACCGTGGGGCCGGAGACCCCCGCATCCTTGGCCAGGGCGGCCAGGGGGCCGAGGCCGCTGGCGGGGTAGTTTTCGAGGATCGAGTGGGCCAGCTGGCGCTCCGCCCGGGTCAGGGTGTCGAGCCCGGCCTGAATGCGGTCGGCGATGGTGATTTCGGAATCGGCCACGGGGGAATCGCCCCTTTCTGATGCGTATCGTTACAGGATGATAGCAGATGTATTTTCGATTACAGAATTTTGTTGACAGAATCTGAACCGGCCCCGACTGTTGGCCAAAAGCGGGGGAAACGAGTGTCGACGCAGGCGGCAACAGCAGAGGAAGCGGTGGTGAGCTGCCGGACGGGCGCATCGGAGATCGTGCTGGTCTGCGAACATGCCTCCGCGCACATTCCCGAGGCGCTCGCGGGCCTCGGCCTGGCCCCGGCAGACCGGCTGAGCCACGCGGTCTGGGATCCGGGCGCCCTGGCGGTGGCCGAGGTCATGGCCGAGCGCCTCTCCGCCGGGCTCGTGGCGGGCCGGGTCTCGCGCCTGGTCTACGACTGCAACCGCCCACCCGAGGCGCCCGACGCCGTGCCCGCCCGCTCCGAGTTGATCGAGGTGCCGGGCAACCGCCAGCTCAGCCCCGAGGACCGGGCCGAGCGGGTGCGGACCTACTACGAGCCCTTCCGCGCCGCCCTGGCGGAGGTCCTCGCGGCCCAGGAGGCGCCGGTGATCGTCACCATGCACAGCTTCACGCCGCTCTTCCATGGCCGCCCGCGCGCGGTGGAGATTGGCCTGCTGCACGACAGCGACAGCCGCCTGGCCGATGCCATGCTGGAAATCGCGCCACAGCACACGGAGCTCACCTGCCGCCGCAACGAGCCCTACGGCCCGGGCGACGGGGTGACCCACACGCTCAAGCACCATGCCCTGCCCGGCGGCCACCTGAACCTGATGATCGAGGTGCGTAACGATCTCATCGCCACCCCGGCGCAGCAAAACGCCATGGGCGAGATGCTCGCGGGCTGGCTGGAAGCCGCCCTGCCCGCGGCCAGGGGGGCCTGAGATGCGGCGCTTCATCTCCCTCGTCGATGGCCTCAACTACCGCCTGGGCCGCCTCATCATGTACGGGATCTTCGTGCTCATGGGCGTGCTTCTTTGGTCGACCGTCAGCAAGGCCTTCTTCCTGCCCTCGCTCTGGACGCTGGAAATGGCCCAGTTCATCATGGTGGGCTACTACATCCTGGGCGGCCCCTACTCGATCCAGATGGGCTCCAACGTGCGGATGGACCTGCTCTATGGCGAATGGTCGCCGCGGCGGAAGGCCTGGGCCGATCTCTTCACCGTGCTCTTCCTGATCTTCTATCTCTGCGTGCTGATCTACGGCGCAGTCGGCTCCACCGCCTATTCCCTGGGCTACTGGGGCTCCGAGCCCTTCTCCTTCTTCGCGGGCCTGGCCACGGGCAGCGAAGAGGTGGGCCGGATGGAGACCTCTCCGTCGGTCTGGCGCCCCTACATGTGGCCGATCAAGGTGGTCATGGTCGTCGGCTTCTTCCTGATGCTGCTCCAGTGCCTGTCCGAGTTCTGCAAGGATCTCCTGCGTTTGAAGGGTGAGACGATCTGATGTCCTACGAGTTGATCGCAACCCTGATGTTCGCGACCATGATGCTGATGCTCCTCACCGGGCAGCGCGTCTTCGGCGCGATCGGCTTTGTCGCCGTGGTGGCGGCGCTCCTGCTCTGGGGCGATCGCGGTGGCTACGACATCGGCTTTTCCGCGGCCATGAAGCTGATGAAGTGGTATCCGCTGCTGACCCTGCCGATGTTCATCTTCATGGGCTACGTGCTCTCGGAGAGCCGCATCGCGGATGACCTCTACAAGATGTTCCACGTCTGGATGGGTGGCCTGCGCGGCGGGCTGGCCATCGGCACCATCGGCCTCATGGTGCTCATCTCGGCCATGAACGGGCTTTCGGTGGCGGGCATGGCCATCGGCTCCACCATCGCCCTGCCCGAGCTTCTGAAACGCGGCTACGACAAGAGGATGGTCACGGGGGTGATCCAGGCGGGCTCGAGTCTCGGCATCCTGGTGCCGCCTTCGGTGGTGCTGGTGCTCTATGCCATGATCGCGCGTCAGCCGGTGGGCCAGCTCTGGCTCGCCGGGGTCCTGCCGGGGCTCATGATGGCGGCCATGTTCATCGCCTACATCACCATCCGCTGCTGGAAGAACCCCGTGCTCGGCCCGGTGCTGCCCCCGGAGGAGCGCGACGTGCCCCGCGCCGAGAAGATGCGCCTGCTGCGCGCGGGCATCCTGCCCCTGGTGATCTTCGCGGTCATGATGGTGCCCTTCGTGCAGGGCTGGACCTCGCTGGTGGAAAGCTCCGCCATCGGTGCCATCGCCGCCTTCTCGGCCGCCGTCCTCAAGGGCCGGATGACCCGCGAGGTCTTCGAGAATTCGGTGCGTAACACCCTGGGCATCACCTGCATGTTCATGTGGATCATCCTGGCCGCCCTGGCCTTCGGCGCCGTCTTCGACGGGCTCGGCGCGGTCAAGGCCATCGAGGGGCTCTTCACCGAGCGGCTCAACCTCAGCCCCTGGACGATCCTCATCCTGATGCAGCTCAGCTTCATCCTGATGGGCACCTTCCTCGACGATACCGCCATGCTGGTCATCGTCGCCCCGCTCTACGTGCCGCTGGTGGGGGCGCTCGGCTTCGATCTGATCTGGTACGGCATCCTCTACACGATCACGACCCAGATCGCCTACATGACCCCGCCCTTCGGCTACAACCTCTTCCTCATGCGGGCCATGGCCCCGCCCGAGGTCACCCTGCGCGACATTTACGCCTCCATCACGCCCTTCGTGCTGGTCATGGTCCTGGCCCTGACCCTGGTGATGGTCTTCCCCGGCATTGCCACCTGGCTGCCCGATTACGTCTACAACAACTAATCAAGAGCCGCGCGAGGCGGTCCCATTTCAACAAAGGAGAGTGACATGACCACAAGACGCAAGTTTATCCAGGGGGCCGCCGTCGCAGGCCCCGCCGCCCTGGCCACCCCGGCCCTGGCCCAGTCCAAGATCACCTGGCGGCTGCAAACCTACGCCGGCGCCGCGCTGGCCGAGCATGTCGTCCAGGGCATGGTCGACAACTTCAACAAGATCGCCGGCGACCGCATGGAGATCGAGCTCTACTACGCTGACCAGCTTGTCCCCACCGGCGAGCTTTTCCAGGCGATGCAGCGCGGCACCATCGACGCCGTGCAGTCCGACGACGACTCCATGGCCTCGCCCACCGAGGTGACCGTCTTCGGCGGCTACTTCCCCTTCGCCTCGCGCTACTCGCTCGACGTGCCGGTGCTCTTCAACCAGTACGGCCTGAACGAGATCTGGGATGAAGAGTATTCCAAGGTCGGCGTTAAGCACATCAGCGCCGGCGCCTGGGATCCCTGCCACTTCGCGACGAAGGATCCGATCCGCAGCCTGAAGGACCTCGAAGGCAAGCGGGTCTTCACCTTCCCCACCGCCGGCCGCTTCCTGCAGCAGTTCGGCGTGGTGCCGGTGAACCTGCCCTGGGAGGACATCGAGGTGGCCGTCCAGACCGGCGAGCTTGACGGCATCGCCTGGTCCGGCATCACCGAGGACTACACCGTCGGCTGGGCGGATGTGACCAACTACTTCCTTACCAACAACATCTCGGGCGCCTGGGCCGGGTCGTTCTTTGCCAACATGGAGCGCTGGAACGAGCTGCCGGAGGATCTCCAGACCCTCTTCCGCGCCTGCTGCGACCAGTCGCACTACTACCGCCAGTACTGGTACTGGGGCGGCGAAGCGCGCCTGCGTGTCCACGGCGAGAAGATGCAGCTCACCTCCATCCCGGACGAGGAATGGGCCACCGTCGAAAACGCCGCGCGCGAGTTCTGGGACGAGATCGCGGCCCAGAGCGAGACCAAGGCCCGCGTCGTCGAGATCTTCAAGAAGTACAACGCGGACATGGAAAAGGCCGGCCGGCCCTACCGTTACAACGCCTGATGACATATGGGGGCGCCGATCCCGGCGCCCCCTGCCCCCTGATCCGAAAGAAGAGACCCCATGCCCGGCACCCTTTCCTTTGACGACCTGAAGAAACACGTCAGCGACGGCACCATCGACACGGTGCTGGTCTGTATGGTGGACATGCAGGGCCGTCTGATGGGCAAGCGCTTCCACGCGGCCAACTTCGTGGAGAGCTCCTACAAGGAGACCCACTGCTGCAACTACCTGCTGGCTACCGATCTGGAGATGGCGACGCCCGACGGCTATGCTTCCACCTCCTGGCAGTCGGGCTACGGCGACTACGTGATGCAGCCCGACCTGAGCACCATCCGCCCGGTGCCTTGGCTGGAAGGGACGGCCATGGTGCTCTGCGACGTGCTCGACCACCACGACCACAAGCCCGTGCCGCATTCGCCCCGCGCCGTGCTCAAGCGCCAGATCGCGCACCTGGAAGAGCTGGGCTTCGAGGCCATGATGGCCACCGAGCTTGAGTTCTTCCTCTTTGCCGACAGCCTCGACAAGATCCGCGCGGGGGGCTTCCGCGAGCTGACCCCGATCAGCGGCTACAACGAGGACTACCACATCTTCCAGACCACCAAGGAAGAGGCGGTGATGCGGCCGATCCGCAACCACCTTTACGCGGCGGGCCTGCCGATCGAGAATTCCAAGGGCGAGGCCGAGGCCGGCCAGGAGGAGCTGAACATCCGCTACTCCGCCGCGCTCGACTGCGCCGATTACCACACCATCGCCAAGCACGCGGTGAAGGAGATCGCCTGGCAGAACGGCCATGCCGCCACCTTCCTGCCCAAGTGGCGGGCCGACAGGGTGGGCTCCTCCAGCCACGTGCACCAGTCGCTCTGGCAAAAGGGCGAGCCCGCCTTCGTGGACGCGGACGACAAGCTGGGCATGTCCCAGCTCATGAAGCACTACATGGCCGGGCTCATCGCCTACGCGCCCGACTACACCTATTTCCTGGCGCCCTACGTGAACAGCTACAAGCGCTTCGCCAAGGGCACCTTCGCCCCCACCAAGACCGTCTGGTCGGTGGACAACCGCACGGCCGGCTTCCGGCTCTGCGGCGCCAACACCAAGGGGGTGCGGGTGGAGTGCCGGATCGGCGGATCGGACCTCAACCCCTACCTCGCCCAGGCCGCCATGCTGGCCGCGGGCATCAAGGGCATCGAGGAGAAGCTGGAGCTCTCCCCGCCCACCCGCGGCGACGTCTACGAGGACCAGAAGGCCGGCGACATCCCGCAATCCCTGCGGGCGGCGCTGGAGAACCTCCGCGGCTCCGCCTTCCTGCGCGAGGTGATGGGCGATGCGGTCGTCGATCACTACGCCCGCTGCGCGGAATGGGAGCTGGAAGAGTTCGACCGGGCCGTCACCGACTGGGAAATCGCGCGGGGGTTCGAGCGGGCTTGACCCCTCCCCGCACCTGAATGAAAGAGCATCCAATGTTGGCCGCCCCCGGGCGGCCCGAGGGCTGAAAGGACCCCCCATGACGATCACCTGCATCTCTCCCATCGACGGCAGCACCTATGCCACCCGCGCCCCCCTGAGCGAGGCCGCCGCCTTCGAGGCCGCCGCCCGCGCCCGCGAGGCGCAGCGCGCCTGGGCCGCCCGGCCCCTGAAGGAACGGACCGAGCTTGTCCTCAAGGCCCTGGCCGAGATCGAGGGCAGCAAGGACCGGATGGTCACCGAGCTGGCCCACCAGATGGGCCGCCCGGTGCGCTACGGCGGCGAATTCGGCGGCCTTCAGGAGCGCACCACCTACATGGCCGCGATCGCCGAGGAGGCTCTGGCCCCCAAGGTGATCGAGGAAAGCGCCGCCTTTACCCGCAAGATCGCCCGCGAGCCGCACGGCGTGGTCTTCGTTGTGGCGCCCTGGAACTACCCCTACATGACGGCCAACAACACCATCGCCCCCGCCCTCATCGCGGGCAACACGGTGATCCTCAAGCACGCCGCCCAGACCATTCTGGTGGGCGAGCACCTGGCCGATGCCTACCACGCGGCGGGCGTGCCGAAGGAGGTTTTCCAGAATGTCGTGCTGGACCATGCCACCACCGCCAAACTGATCGGCGCGCGGGCCTTCGACTTCGTCAACTTCACCGGCTCCGTGGGCGGCGGCCAGGCCATGGAACGGGCCGCGGCCGGCACCTTCACCGGTGTCGCCACGGAACTCGGCGGCAAGGATCCCGGCTACGTCCGCGCCGATGCCGACCTCGACACGGCGGTCGATGGCCTGATGGACGCGGCCATGTTCAACGCGGGCCAGTGCTGCTGCGGGATCGAGCGGATCTACGTGCACGAAAGCCTCTACGAGGGCTTCGTCGAAAAGGCCGTGGCCTGGGTCAGGGGCCAGGTCCTCGGCAACCCGCTGGAGGAGGCCACCACCATGGGCCCCATGGCCAACGTGCGCTTCGCCGACGAGGTCCGGGCCCAGATCGCCGAGGCGGTGGAGGCCGGCGCCACGGCGCACATCGAGAAGATGCCAGCCGACGACGGCGGCGCCTACCTCACGCCTCAGGTCCTCACCGGGGTGAGCCACAAGATGCGCGTCATGCGCGACGAGAGCTTCGGCCCGGTGGTGGGGATCATGCCCGTCAAGGACGACGCGGAGGCCATCGGCCTTATGAACGACAGCGAATTCGGCCTGACGGCGGCCATCTTCACCAAGGATGCCGAGGCCGCCGAGGCCATCGCCGCCCGGCTGGAGAGCGGCACGGTCTTTATGAACCGCGCCGACTACCTCGATCCGGCGCTCTGCTGGACCGGTTGCAAGAACACCGGGCGCGGCGCGGGCCTGTCCGAGCTGGGCTATCTGGCCCTCACCCGCCCCAAGTCCTACCACCTGAAGAAGGCCTGAGACATGACCCTGACCGCAAACTGGTCCTACCCCACCGCCATCCGCTTCGGCGCCGGGCGCATCGCCGAGATCGGCGAGGCCTGCATCGCCGCGGGCATCACCAACCCTCTGCTGGTGACGGACCGGGGCCTGGCCAACATGGCCATCACCCAGTCCACGCTGGACCTGCTGGAGGCCGCGGGCCTGGGCCGGGCGCTCTTTGCCGAGGTGGACCCGAACCCGACAGAGGCCAACGTGGAGGCCGGCGTGAAGGCCTTCCGCGAGGGCGGCCATGACGGGGTCATCGCCTTCGGCGGCGGCTCCGGGCT
>Ga0160419_101316_pt1 | contig 10421 bp, 18 predicted proteins | sample CelAP2metagpilot_2_FD_108196 | JGI IMG/M metagenome (GOLD analysis project Ga0160419, IMG submission 108196) | Phycosphere-associated microbial communities from Cellana algal ponds in Kailua-Kona, Hawaii, USA - Cellana AP2-4-25 metagenome pilot ... | reverse complement strand
TCCCTCCCTCCCTCCCTCCCGCCCTCCCTCCCGCCCTCCCTCACCTTATACGTGGCCTGGTGCGGCTCGTTGGCGAAGCGTTTTTTGATGGTCGTTACATAGTCCTTGGCCTGTTTGAACTCCACCTGGACGACCACCAGGAAGGGAGGGAGGGAGGGAGGGAGGAAACGTCAGCAAACTCATCATCGTGGCCCATGCACATGTCAGGAGGGAGGGAGGGAGGGAGGGAGGGAGGGAGAGATGGAGGGAGGGAGGGAGGGATAATATAGCGCTGAAGGACCCTTGGACCTAACCCCCCTCCTCCTGCCCGTCTTTTCTTCCAGCCTTGAAGACGTACCAGGGGCCCACCAGCACCTCCCCCTCCTCCTCCTCCTCCTCCTCCTCCCACCACCTTCTTCCCCACCCCTCCCAACAGCCCCCCTTCCCCCATCCGGCCCTCCTCTCCAGAGGGCGGGCGGACAGCTTGAGTAGGCAGGGATGACAATCCTCCCCCGATCCCCTGCCCGTCCCCTGGCAGCGGCCCTCCACTCGCAGCAGCGGCAGCAGCAGCAGCAGCGGCCGCGGCGGCTTCCCGGGCCTCACGCTCGCTGATTTAATGGCGAAAGAGGGGAAGGGAGAGGGAGGGTGAGAGGGAGGGAGGGAAGGAGGGAAGGAGGGAAGGAGGGAGGGAGGAAGGGAGGGAGGGACGAACCGATGCTGGCGGTCCATTTCCTCAAGCTGGGCCAAGTCGATCTTGTAGCCCTCGGGGAGGAACGTGTTGAAACCCTGAGGGAAAAGGAAGGAGAGGGGAGGGGGAAAGATTAGAAGGGAGAGAGAGAGGGAGGGAGGGAAGAAAGGAGGACGTACCAGGATGAGCTTGTTGTAGCCTCGGAAGAGGGTGGAGACCCTTTGGATTACGCCCGGGGTATCAATTTCCTTAGCATGGGAATTGTGAGAGGAGAGGGAGGAAGAGGAGGGAGAGAAGAGGAGGAAGAGGAAAAGAGTGAGTGGTCATGCTCTCCGGCACGTGAACAAGATACAAAACTAATGCGACAAGCAGGCGTATCTTTCATTACTACATGCTCTTGCGCATCCAATCGTTCAGTCAGAAAACAATCCCAAACCACTTCCTTACCTCCCTCCCTCCTTCCCTCCCTCCTTCCCTCCCTCCTTTCCCTACCTGAGCTTTGAAGTTCTTCATGATATCGAGGAACTCGTTGTAGATCTCCGGCTTCTCGCTGAATTCAATCTTGACCTGGTCGAGGTACAAGAGGGCATCACCCACAGAGAGTGCCTAGTATAAAGGAGGGAATAAAAGAGGAAGGAAGGGAGGGAGGGAGGGAAGGAAATGGGGAAGATGCTGAGCGGATCGAAGCACGTTGATCGACACATCCTTCGTTCGTGCTTGGCAATCCACCGCCCATGCTTGGTGGTCGCAAACAGCGCACAGACACTCGTACATATTTCAAATGGATCGACTGGCGGCTGATGGAATACATACTCTCCCAACGCCTTCCCCTCCCTATCTCCTTCCTCCAGCTCGTTAGTTCCCATGGACATCACCCCACCAACTCACTTACCTGCATCTGCACGAAAATCGGCGGCCGTGGGGCAAAGGAAGATGCAAACTCTTTTTGAGTAGTCACAACTGTATAAGACGTTGCGGCTTGTTGTGGTGGTGATGGTGGTGGGCAGACAGGCGGAGGAGATCAACGTGAACGAAGGAGGGCGTGTGTGCTTCCCTGCCGTTAGCCACCCCCTGTGGTCTGTGGTTTCCTTGCAATCCCTGCTCGCCAAGGCCCGAGAAGGCGGATGACTGTCTGTGTCATTGAGATTGGTGCGTGTATCGTGGGTGTGAGTGCCGTGAGATGCAAAAAGAGGGGCTGGGGAGGCATGGTTTCTACCCCTTCGCTTCGGGTGTTGTGTGATGATGAGATTGACGAGCGGAGGGTGGGGAGGCCAGACACAAAACTGTTCGCCAATGACGACCCCGGCAAGCCGATGCATACACCACACTCTTGTGACCATGTTTGCGGTGGATCTGGTGCCGCGCACTCGTCGCGCGGTGGCTTAGCGTAGATCACGGAGGCTCGCATGAACAGGTCTGCGATGACCAAGCAGTTGCGAGGCGGTTGAGAGTTTGAACGTGCAGAGAATGTGTGCGTCCGTACACTGCAATTGTGCGCGTGAATACCCTGTCTCCAGACTCTCTCGATGTCATAAGTCCTAAGCAGGCGTGTCGGATGCCATGCGAACGCCCATTTGTCCAACAACCCGAAGAAAAAGGGAGAAACAAATGCGACTTTCTTGGCCCCGAAAAAAAGTGCCGCGGACTATTCTATATATATATATATATATATAGTTCTTTTTGCCATCCCTCTAGAACCATCGCATGCAACCTGCGTCCTCGAGGACTTGCATACGAGGGGGAGCCTTCCAACAATAAAAAAAATTGTTCATGATTTGTTTATAAACCTGCTTCGTTCATTTCACTTAAATACATGATATACTCGTTTCTTAATTCTAACGAGCCCCTTTCCATTTATTCACGTTTTCGAGAATTTATCTTCTGATCCATGTTGCCCTTTTTAAGTCCCAACTGAGCAGATTGCATTTCTAACCCTCCCTCCCTCGTTCCCTCCCCTCCCTCCCTCCCTCCCTCCCTCCCTCCCTCCCCACAGGAATGGAATTGGCTGGATGTCTACAACGGGTGGGAATATTGGACTGCTTCCACCTTGCCTGTGAACGTGCTACAGGTATACCTCTCCCTCTCTCCCTCCCTCCCTCCCTCCCATTACCTCTTTTCTTCTAAATCGAAGTGCATCTCGTTATCCTTCCACTTGTTAACACAACAGGTGGGCGAGTCGTTCGTTCCCACCAGCTTGACGCTGGAGAGCGGGCACACCACTCCACCTTCCCTTCTCACCGAAGCCGACCTCATCACCCTCATGAACAGTCAGGGTATAGATACTGATCTCAATGTCACGGGTAGATGAACGGACAATTGCAGGAGTTGTGACAAGAAAAGAGAACCCCACCCCCGTTCAGGACAGACAGGTGGGCGTGTCGCTGTCCGGCGTGCAGATGACGTTGGTACTGGCAACGAATGGAGGGATGAGTGACAGATTAAGAAAAGTAGGCAAGGTTTTTTGCTCTTTCCAAATTTCAATTCGGTCCAATCATTTCTTGTTTTGGTCTTTTACTCTCGTCCTTCTCCAGGCGTTTTCCTTTGTCTACTCCTCATGCGAACCCTTTTTCCATCTCATCCTCATCCTCCACTCAATCTTCTCGCCCACTCCCTTCACAGGAACCTACTGCTCATCGAACATGCCCTGAGACAGATAAGCTCATGCGTTTGTGAGAGAGAGTATTGCCTTCCTAAGCTAACCCTACCCTACTTTCTATTTTTGTTTTTGTTTCTGCTTTGCGGTTTGTTTGTCTCCCTGTCATGTAGCTGATCAGCTCTTGTCTGCATATGTCTAAGTGCGCGTCCTTGGCGGATCAGCTGGCCTGCTTCCCTCGGGATTTCCCCCCTTTTTTTGTCTATCTTTTTTGTTCACCCTTTCATTCGTATCATTCTATATTTCCTGTCTCGTTTAAATATGGATTCCATCTCCTCCTCCTCCTTCCTCTCCATCTTCGTCTTATTCTCTCTTTTCCCCTATTCTCAATTTTCTTCTTTCGCTGACTGCTCCCTCTCCAGGCCCCACTATTACTGCCACTGCTGCCACTAACAAATGTTATGTGACGCACGACATCATGACATGACAAGTATATACAAAGATATAAAAAAATACAATCTAATGAAATGAAAGACGAGCTGATATAGAGCTTGAGGATAGGTACACGCCTTTTCCTCCCACCCTAACTCCCCCCCTCATAATGTGCGGGCTAGCGTGGATGATATCTAATGCCTTCTTCCATTCCTCTCTCCTTCCCTCTCTCCTTCCCTCTCTCATTCTTTCCCCCCTCATCGCCGGGCTGCTCAAGCAAACATGGCATTGACATCTGCATTATAAAAGCCAGAAATGACCTGTTGTAATGATGATAGTGAGAGTGATGGTGTGTGGGTAGCGGGTAAGGGAGGTGAGTAAGCGGACGATGGGATAGGAAGCTTGTGTGAGGCAGACCATACACTCTCCGACCCATGCGCACGTGCACGACCAGATTGGACACACAAAGGAAAGGACGACGCGCTCTCTCTAACGCACTGACTTGCATACACGTACATGTCTCTGTCACGTCTCACGAATCTCCCTCTATAATGTTTTTATCACCCACCCACTAGCACACAGACAGGTCACGTACCTCAAGCAAATCCGTCTCCACAGCCTTGTCACGCACGAATCGTTCACATGCCCTTGTATTTCCAGCTACGCCTATATTGGAAAATGATTGAGGGTAGTAATCTTGAGTGTGTATGCTAGGATTATACACAAAGCCGCGGCCGCGGGAGAGACGATGTGCTGTGATATCATATACTTTTTTTTCCTTTTGTGCTATCCTTTCCCGTTTCGTTTTTCCTCCCTCAATTTGTTCTAACTCTCTCGTACTCACCTTGCTGTCCTTGCTCGCCTTGTCGTGCGGCATCCAGGTACTGAAACATTTGGTGTTGTTTTTGTCCCAAGGCGGGGGTGTCCAGTAGCATGGCTGTAGTGGCAGAGAAGGAAAGGAGTGCCAGGGCGGCGGCGCCCAGAGCAGCAGAAAGGGTGGTGACTTTCATGGTTGTCTTGAAGTAGTAGTGGTGGTTTCTGTGGTGGGAAGAGAGGGAAGAAATGGGTGAGAATCAGGGCGCATACACATACATTCGAAAGGGGTGTCAAGCAAGAATTGACCATAATGCAAATAGCACACCCGCTGCATCTACATTAACCCCTGCATCACTCCCAATTTCGAAGCATATGTCTCATCCCTCCATCACCTGGACCTCGACCGACGGGCGCGCAGCGTCCAGGTAACAGGGATTCGAAGTCCATCGTGTCAAGGAATGTGGAAGTGTCGCGGCGAGAAAACGTTTGGGAAAACGGCACCGGGTTGTTGCAGCTTGCTTGGGTTTGGACGTGCGGCTCCGCGTAGCGCATGCCTGAAAGACGCCAACCATGCGACCACGCCTACCTTATCCGTAAGCACATACAAGAAATCCAAGCAAGTCGCTGAGGCGGCCAATATAAGCGTTAGAGAAAGTAGTTGCTGCGCGCTGCGGACGCGTGCGGCGACGAGGTCGGCGATGCACGTCCGGGGATGATGATGCATCAGATATGGAATCCACGATATGAATGTTTGCAACAGACGGAGGCATTGGAGCTTCCCCAACCAAAACTAGCACACTGTCCCCCCAAAGGCCATTCTCGCTGGTAAGGACAATAATATTGCGTTGTTGGGGCTCGGGTTAGGTTTTCTAGCTCTTGCGAGAAAAAGGAACGAGAAATGGAATACTTTTTTTTGGTTCGTGACTGACTTATCGACACTCTCTCTTTACAGAGGGGCACACTACTTTCCGTCGCGCCCACTTCCATCCCTCCTTCCCTCCCCTCTCTTCATCCTCCCTCATCCATCCCCGAATGTATACCATCTTCTTCTGGCTATCTGACCCGCGCCTTGGAGGAAGTTCCTGTTTTTACTGGTTGTATAAACGCGGACATACCAGAGGCAATGTAAACGAGAGAAGGAATGAAAAACACACCCTCTTCCTCCTCCCTCCTTCTCCTCTCTTTTTGTCATACAACCAACTCCATTTCCAACCCCTCACCGTCTCCAAGTCGGTCCTTGCTGATGCCCTCCTCCCCCCCCCCTTCCCCCTCCACCCTGCTTTCTCAAAACAGCCCCCGGTGCGGGCAAAGGCCGCTGCTGCCATAGACTTCCACCCGCAGTGCTGTCCGCCATGCGGTCATTCCCTCCCCCCAATCCCTGTGACCACCCTCCTCCTCCCTTCCCCCCCGTCGGGTCCATTGGGTCGACCTCCTCCACCCCCTCCCTCCCCCTCTTCTTGTTCTTCCCTCCTCCACTGCCACGCTGCTGCTCTTGCTGCTGCTGCTGCTGCTGTTTTTCTTGCCTGGCAGCGTCTGCGTGTGCCTGCCTCGTTTGCTGGATGTCAGAAGAGAGGTCATCAGCAGCGGTGGGTTTGCTCCACCTCTTCATGTTGCTCGCCTCATGGACATAGACCACTTGGCCCGTTGCCGCGTGTTTCACCTCCTTCCATCCCGGGGGGAGATTGCTTGTGATCGCGCTATGACCTCCTACCTCTCCTTCACCTGCCCCTCCAACGACGGCACCCAAAGCAGCTATGGTGCTGGTGGTGGTAGTCGCCGTACTGCCGCCCAAACCGTTGCTCCTCGCATCCTTGTTGATGCTCGTCGCTGTTGCCACTGTTGCTGCTGCTGGTACTGCTCCAACAGGCTTCGTCCAGGTGGTGGCATTGGTAGCAGGGTGCCAGTAATAGCTGTCTCCGGAACCTCCCGGGTCTAGCACAGCCTCCCACCCCGGCGGCAATGGCGTTTCTTCCTCGATTTTCTTCTTTCCTCCTTGTCCTCCTTGTCCTCCTTCTCCCCCCGAGTTGGCTTTAGTCCCCCCCGCCGCTTTTTCCCTCCTGAAGTCCTCTTGTTGCTTCATCAATTTCGCCTTCAAAGCAGCCTCGCTCTGTGCCTCCTTCTCCTTCCGCTTCTTGGTCAGCTCCCTCTCTCTAAGTACTTGGAGCGTGTTGTCCTTGTGTATTGACAGACCTCCTCCCGCCGCAATGGCCAGCTCTTCGGCTTCCGCTCCTGAGTAGGTGCCGCGATTAAGGACGCGCTCCGTGACCGAAACATTCATACAGCCTGGGGGGAGGTATGGTGAGGGAGGGAGAAGGGGGAGAGGCGAGGTGAGAGAATTTGACAAAGAGAGGTATTTATGGTGGGATAGGTGAACGACAAGAGGAGGAGAGGCGACAAAGGACAATATTTAAGGACCCGCTGCACTAGGAGGACCAATGGGAGCATACCATTAACTGCCTCAGGCTGCTGAACACGGGAAGATCAAAAAGAGGAGGACACTCACAAGTCTGGACGAAAGGTAGTACGCCTCACTAGAGAGCGGCCGAAAACAATACGTCAACCAAAACCATTTACTGGAATAATACGATAACAACGAGGTTGACCTCCCCCCCTCTCCAACCCCCCACTAAAAGGAGACAGATAGATGCTCTAGGGCGTACCTTTATCTGTCACATACGCGCGCGCCGCTGCCCTCGCCTGCTGTGCTGCGAGCTCCTTGGCCAGGCGGTCGCCTTGCATGAGTGGGTGCTGCTTGTTGGCCATGCTTTGTGTGTTATGGTGTTGCCCAGAGCACGTGAAGAAGGAAAGGAGGAGGGAGGAGCGATGATGCAGCCGATGCCTCGCCTTAAGTAGCGGCGCCTGGATACAGTAGTGACAACGATTGGGGCTCGAAGTTGGACCGGGATCAATGAAGACTTCTCACAGTGTGTGAAGCAAGGGCTTTATGGCGCACAGTGCACAGCTTTGTGGTGGCAGCCCCGAAACAAGGCGCGAACTCCTGCGAGGCTTCCTCCCCCTCCCTACCCCCTCATTCCACAGATCACCTATTGTGGCTCGCACGTCCGTCCGGTGCACCCGCAGGCATACGCTTCAGTCCTTCCTTCGTCTTTGTCAACTCGTCGGGGCGCGATTGTCCCTTATATAGTCAGTCAACGTGTGAAAATTTTCATCCAAGAAGGTGTCGCATCAATCTATCCGCCTTCCGTGCGCCAACCCGAACTATTGCACCTCCCATCCAAACACAGGCAAGCGGGCGTGGGAGGGCGTACATTTCAAGGAGACGTCCCCCGCAGCGGCGACTGGTGCAGCAGCTAGACGCCTGTTTGCGCTGTGTGCCTTGTCCAGTACCTTTGCTCCTTCACATCACTCGTAGCCTCCTGCTCCCTCTCCTCCCCTCCCTCCGTCTAAAGAATCGCCCGCGTCAGCATGTCGTTCAATACGGACGAAGTAAACATCCTGATTCATCGGTACTTGGTCGAGAGCGGTTACAGCCATGCAGGTATACACAAAGAATGGAGGATGAGGAGGAGGAGGAAGGAAATGAGGGAGGAGCAGCGCATGGGCTTGCCTGTCAGTCATTCACACCCTCCCTCTCTCCTACACCAGCCTTCACATTCTACAACGAAGGGGCTCTGGAAAAAACGAATCTGCGCGCGGCCGACGTACCCCCCGGGGCCTTGATTGCCTACCTCCAGAAGGGTTTGGAGTACGTGAGCATTGAGGAGCATATCAATGAGGTTAGTCGGGAGAGCTGGGAGGGAGAACAAGAGGATGGGAGAGTCTTCTTGTAAAGTTGATCGCGATAGAGGGGGGGCATGTAACGTTCACGTACGCATTCGCTGGTGACGCGTCCTTTTCTGCCACTCCTGCTCTCCTTCCACACGCATACAGGACGGTAGCCTGAAGCCGTGTGAAGAGCCCTTTACGCTCATCACGCCCCATATCTGCTCCAATCTGAAAAAGGCAGAGGGTCGCCTAAGAAAAGGTTAGGAGCATGGAGGGAGGGAGGAAAGGTGGGAAGTGTGGGAGAGGTATTTTTGTAGTGTGTATACTTTGTCTGGTCGCGTCCCATTGCCCTGAATTCAACCTTCCCTCCCTCCCTCCCTCCCTCCCTCCCTCCCTCCCTCTTTCCCTGCCCTCCTCTCTCAGACAAGGACGGTCATGGCTCTGCCTCCTCCTCCGCGCAAGACCTGCTCCTCATCCCTCCCCCCCCCTTTCCCGAGAGCCACGTGGCGGTGATGAAGGAGCACACCAAGGAAGTCTTCGTCCTGGCCTGGAATCCAAAATACGATTTGCTGGCCACAGGGTAAGGCAGGGAGGGAGAGGGGGGGAAGGGACGGAGGGAGGGAGGGCGGGAAGGAGGGTGGGGATGCTTGCCATAGGGGAAGGCAGGAAGGGAGGGAGGGCGGGAAGGAGGGTGGGAATGCTATGAACTTGTCAGGCATTTTATTTCTTCGACTTTTACCTCACCTCCCTCCCTCCCTCAGCTCCGGCGACTTCACCGCCCGGCTTTGGAAGCTCCCGGGACAGTCCATGATTATGGCAGACGAGGACAATCGACCCATATACGACGAGCCCGTGGTGCTACGGCATGCCTCCAAGGTAGGTTATACGGCGCCTTTCTTCCCCTCCTCCCTCCCTCCCTCCCTCCCTCCCTTGTTTGGTGCACATGGTCACTTACTCAACTTTCGTTCCCTGACTCCCTCCCTCCCTCCCTTCAGGCCACGGATAAGAGCAAGGACGTGACTTGCGTTGAGTGGAGCAGGGACGGGGAGCGCGTCTTGACTGGATGCTACGATGGGGTGGCGAGGTAGGGAGGGAGGGAGGGGGGGGGAGGGAGGGAGAGGCGTTTATTTTGTCTACTTTGCTGTAGCGCGATGACTCGGCCAGGGAGGGAGGAATGGGGAGGAGGAATGAAGAGTAGCTCTTAAGACAGGCTCAGTCGAATCTTCTTTTCAAATATTTAAATGTTTAAATACTCAAATCTTCAAACACAGGGTGTGGGGAAGAGACGGGACGCTGGTGCATTCCCTTGCTGACCACGACGGGGCAATTTTCGCATTGAAGTGGAACCCCTCGGTACGCCAGCTGGAAGGGAGGGACGGAGGGACGGCGGGAGGGAGGGAGGGAGGGGGGGAGGGAGGGCGGAAAGGCGAAGTTGGTCGCCGTTCTCCAGGCTTGTGGTGCTTAAAAAGGAGAAGGGATGGAGGGAGGGAGGGAGGGAGGGATGGAAGGCGGAATAGATGACTCAACTCACGCATTTCCTCGAACAGGCGACGTGCGTGGCCAGCGGAAGCTACGACCAGAGCACTGTGGTTTGGGATATGCAGACGGGCGAGGTAGGGAGGGAGGAAGGGAGGGAGGGAGGAAGGGAGGGAAAGAGGGAGAAAGGCGAGTGGTACAAACGATGTATGTGATATCCACGATATCACCCTACCTCCCTCCCTCCTTCCTTCCCTCCTTCCGTCCCTCCCTCCCTCCCCAAGACGCAACAAAAATGGAAAAACCTCCACGAGGCCCCGATCCTGGATCTGGCCTGGCGGAACGACACCTCCTTCGCCACCGGTAGTGCCGACAAGACCATCAAGCTCCTCGACCTCAACCAACCCGCGCCCGAACCCTCGCAGACATTTCGGGTGAGTGTCCCTCCCCCCCTCCCTCCCTCCTTCCCCCCCTGCTGCAGGGCCACACGGACGAGGTGAACACGGTGGCTTGGGATCCCACCGGCCCCCTCCTCGCCTCCTGCTCCGATGACGCCACCGCCAAGGTAGGGAGGGAGGGAGGGAGGGAGGGAGGGAGCGGGTAGGGGGGCGTCGTACGTGGCTGTTCTCGGTTTCCCATATTGAGGTCGTTCTGGCCGATCTCCTTCTGTCGCGGCTATCGGGGTCTGGCGATCCGAGTTTTACATTCCCT
>Ga0160419_101315_pt1 | contig 10436 bp, 12 predicted proteins | sample CelAP2metagpilot_2_FD_108196 | JGI IMG/M metagenome (GOLD analysis project Ga0160419, IMG submission 108196) | Phycosphere-associated microbial communities from Cellana algal ponds in Kailua-Kona, Hawaii, USA - Cellana AP2-4-25 metagenome pilot ... | reverse complement strand
TTGTGACCGCTTGAACGGCACCCCAAGAAAGTGTCTGGGATGGAGAACACCAACGGAAGCCTTCAGGGAAGAAATGATGAAACTGAGATAGCGGAAACCGTCGCAACGACCCTTGAGAATCCAGAAGGGCACACCCCAAAACAGGGCTTTCTTGGCTTTGGAACGCCCGCCCTCTTTGGCTGATAAATCAGGCTTCCCACGTCCATGTCCAACACACCTATCTGACAAAAATGGTCGGATGACGGCTTTGAGTCCATAGTGACCGATGCTGCGCGCCGCTTAAATGTCTGCTAAACCATGAATCTGCATTGATATTCCCACGTGAGGGGCAAGGCTTGGATATGCCAAATCAGCTTTATGACTACCAAGGGAGTGAGTTCGACTGGTTCCTAGTGGACGGGAAGAAGCGAGTAGCGCTTTGTAGCTCTGCCGGTTTTGGTGAGGTGCCGGTTTCAGTATTGGATGGATTGACTGACAACAAACATCCGATGGACGAAATTCCTAAACTGATTGAAAAGACGTCAACGCTTGGCGGCCATATTGTGGAAGGTCGCGGTCCCGGAAAATGCATAGAGTTCAAACAATTGGCTAATCGCGGTTTCTTTGTTTTCGATTGGAAGCATTGGAAAGGACCATATGAGCGCATTTTGGTGCCTGAAGTTCCCTTAACTATCGACGAAAAGGGCATCATGCTCCCGGATAGCCTACGTGCTGTATGCGTCGCCCAACTCGACTTTGAACGCACCGCATCATTTCAAGTCGCCGACTTGGGTATCGATTTTGTTACAGGAAAGATGAGCTAAATTAAATAGCCGCCCCGCATCATTGTATTTCAACCCCACCTATAGCGGCCATTGCGTAGTCCGGAGCGAATGGCAGCAAAGTCCCCCACACCCGTCATTCCCACTTCAAACACCCAGGACAGATACAAACGCAGCGTCTTATGGCGGCCGCACCACCCGTGCACGGGCGTTCACTCCTTGCCAACATCCGGTTTTGCTCTGCCTGCATCCATGGCAAACTCACCCCATGCGTCACACCCACGGGACGCGCGAAAAGGAACGCCGCCGATGTTTGAGCAACTGTTGCTGGGGTCCACCCTCACCCTCGTGTCGCTGGTCGGCGGGGCGATGATGTGGTGGATGTTGAACGAAGCGCTCCTGCGGATGGAAACCTGGCTGCGGCGGCCGCCAAAACCGGTGAAGTCCTTTGTGGTGGTGATGATGGTCATCTTCTCGACCATGGCGATGATGACCTTCGGCGTCTGGCTCTGGGCGGTGACCTTCTGGTCGCTGTCCGTTTTCCCCACGCTGGAGGGCGCGGTCTATTACGCGCTGGTCGCCTATACCACCTTGGGGCTGGGCGATGTGGTTGTCCCGCCCGAGCGGCATCTGCTGGGCGGGATGACGGCGGCGAACGGGTTCTTGATGTTCGGCCTGATGACCGCGATGCTGACTGACACGCTGCGCCACATCCGGCGGGTGCAGCATAACCTGCCGGATTAGGGTCTGTTGACATTCAGATGCAGCGCCCGCCGTCGACTTCCATGCAGACACCCGTGATCATGCTCGCCTCGTCCGAGCACAGGTAGCAGGCTGCGTTGCCCATGTCCTCCGCCGTGGAAAAGCGGCCCAGCGGGATGGTGGAGAGAAACTTCGCCCGCATCTCCGGCGTGTCTTCGCCCATGAAGCTTTTCAAGAGCGGCGTTTCCCCGGCCACGGGGTTCAGCGCGTTGACGCGGATGCCCTCGGGGGCAAGCTCAACCGCCATGCCTTTGGTCGCGTTGTTCATCCAGCCTTTGGAAGCGTTGTACCAGTTCAGCCGCGGGCGCGGGCTGACCCCGGCGGTGGACGCGACATTGAGGATCACGCCTGCGCCCTGCGCCTTCATCACCGGGACAATCGCGCGGGCGGTCAGGTACACGGATTTGCAATTCACGGCAAAGACCTTGTCGAAATCCTCTTCCGTGACATCTTCCATCGGGCTGGGCAGATGGGTCGTGCCCGCGTTGTTGACCAGAATGTCGATGCGGCCAAAGGCATCCAGCGTGGCTTGGCCCATCGTCTCAACCTCATCGCCATTGGCAACATTGGCCTGCACCACACGCACATTGCCGCCGACCTCCCGTGCGACGTCCTGCGCCATGTCGGTGTTGAGATCGGCGATCATCACCTGTGCGCCTTCGGCCACAAACTTGCGCACAATCCCCGCGCCAAAGCCCGATGCGCCGCCTGTCACAATGGCTGTCTTCCCTGTCAGTCTCATGTTCAATCCTTCTCTGCGTGAAACGCCGCGACGGTTTTCAGGGATGAAAACCCATAGAGCGCCTCGAACCCCTTTTCGCGGCCGTGGCCGGACAGGCCCGTGCCACCAAAGGGCAGTTCCACCCCGCCGCCCGCACCGTAGTTGTTGATAAACACCTGCCCCGCGCGCAGCTTTTTCGCCAGCCGCATCTGCCGTGCGCCGTTCTCCGACCAGACAGAGGCAACAAGGCCGAAGTCCGTGCCATTGGCGATCTGCACGGCCTGCGCTTCGTCGTCAAAGGGGATGACAACCTGCACCGGGCCAAAGATCTCATCCTGCGCCAGCCTATGGTCCGGCGCGACCCCGGTGAAGAGCGTGGGGGCGACGTAAGCACCACCCGCCGGGGCACGCTCCACGACTTGCCCCTGCGCCGCGACCTCCAGATCAGCGCCTTTCGCGATGAACCCCTCGACAATTTCACGTTGGCGGGCAGAGACGAGCGGCCCGACCTCCAGATCATCCAACGCAGGCCCGGCGCGCAAGGCGCCATATCGGCCAGCCATCTTGCTCACGACTTCATCATACCGATTGCGGTGGACCAGAATGCGCGACGAGGCCGAACAGGTCTGCCCTGCATTCTGAATGCCCGCGTTCACCAGAAACGGCAGCGCCGCGTCCACATCTGCGTCGTCAAACACCAACTGAGGTGACTTGCCGCCCAGTTCCAGCGTCACGGGCACCACGTTTTGCGCCGCCGCCGCCTGGATCAGCTTGCCCACACCGACCGACCCGGTGAAAGACATGTGATGCACGCCGGGATGCGCGCTCAGCGCCGCGCCCGCTTCCGCGCCAATCCCCGGCACCACGTTCAGCGCGCCGGCCGGAAGCCCTGCCCGGTGCGCCAGCTCAGCAAACGCCAAAGCGGTCAAACACGCCTCCTCCGCCGGTTTCAAAACGCAGGCGTTGCCCACGGCCAGCGCCGCGCCAACCGACCGCCCGATGATCTGCATCGGATAGTTCCAGGGGATGATATGCCCCGTCACCCCATGCGGTTCCCGCAGGGTGTAAACGGTGTAGCCATCAAGGTACGGAATGGTCGCGCCGTGCAGCTTGTCGGCACTCCCGGCATAGAATTCCATATACCGCGCCAGCGCCACAACATCTGCCCGCGCCTGTGTCAGCGGCTTGCCCACGTCCAGCGCTTCCAGCTGCGCCAACTCCTCGATGTTCTCCAACACCAGGGCGCCAATGCGGGCCAGCACGCGGCCCCGATCCACCGCCGTGGCGCGGCCCCAGTCGCTGGCCAGCGCAGCTTCTGCCGACGTCACCGCCGCGTCGATATCCGCCGCCTGCCCGCGGGCGATGGCACACAGCGTGCTGCCGTCTGAGGGGTTGATCAGATCAAGGGTCTGCCCCGTTTCCGGCGCGCACCATTTGCCCCCGATGAAACAAAGCGCGGCATCCATGCCGAGCGGTTCAATCGACATAACCAACGTCCTCCCTGGCAGGCACAGCTTCGGGGCTGCGCCGTTCTTCAAATGACCTGCGCCGCGCCCTGACGTGGGGCAATCACTCTTTCACCGCCGCCGTCACAATCACCTCGACCTTCAGCACGTCGCGGGCCAGCTTCGCTTCGCCACACGCCCGCGCGGGGGCATGGCTGTCAGGCACCCAGGCGTCCCAGACCGCGTTCATCTCTGCAAAATCCGCCATGTCGGCCAGCCAGATCACCGCCTGCAACATATGCTCCCGGCTTGATCCCGCATCCGCCAGCAAGGCATCGACGCGGGCCAGACAATCGGCGGTCTGTTCGGCCACCGTCGCCCCCTCGCCCACCTGTCCGCACAGGTAAACCGTGCCGTTGTGCTTGACGATCTTGCTCATCCGCGCGCCGGTGTGCATCCGTTCAATCATTGCTTATCCAATCAGTTTGCGCGCCGTCAGCGCTTCGGAAATCTCATCCAGAATGGCCGGATCATCAATCGCCGCAGGCATCTTGAATTCCGCCGCATCCGCGATCTTCTGCACCGTCCCGCGCAGCACTTTGCCCGACCGTGTCTTGGGCAGACGTTTCACCGCCACTGCCGTCTTGAACGCCGCCACCGCGCCGATCTTGGCGCGCACCAGCTGCACCAGCTCTTTCTCCAGCTCCGCCGCATCACGCCCCGCGCCATCGTTGGTCACATACAGCCCCAGCGGCATCTGCCCTTTCAGGTCATCCGCCTTGCCCACCACCGCGCATTCGGCAATGTCGGGATGGCTGGCCAGCACTTCTTCCATGGCACCCGTGCTCAACCGATGGCCCGCCACGTTGATGATGTCATCGGTCCGCGCCATGATGAAGAGGTACCCATCCTCATCCACGATCCCCGCATCCGACGTGGCATAGTAGCCGGGAAAGTCGTTCATGTAGGAGGACAGGAACCGTTCTTCGGCATTCCACAGCGTCGGGAAGACCGAGGGCGGCAGCGGCAGTTTGCACACGATGTTGCCCAGCGTACCGGGGGCGACCTCCTTACCCGCATCATCCAGCACATGAATGTCATACCCCGGCATCGGCTTGCCGGGTGAGCCGAGTTTGACCGGCAACATGCCCAGACCCAGCGGATTGCCGGAAATGGTCCAGCCCGTCTCTGTCTGCCACCAGTGGTCGATCACCGGCACTTTGAGCTTGTCCTGCGCCCATTCGATCGTCGCAGGGTCCGACCGTTCACCTGCCAGAAACAGCGACCGCAGCTTGCTGAGGTCATAATCAGCCAGCAGCGCCCCTTTAGGGTCTTCTTTCTTGATCGCGCGGAAGGCCGTGGGCGCAGTGAACAGCGACACCACGTTATGATCCTGCATCACCCGCCAGAACGCGCCCGCATCCGGCGTACCCACAGGTTTGCCTTCATACACCAGCGTGGTGCAGCCGTGCAGCAGCGGCGCGTAACAGATATAGGAATGGCCCACGACCCAACCCACGTCGGAGGCGGCCCAGAACACTTCGCCCGGTTTGATGTCATAGATATTCGGCATCGACCATTTCAGCGCCACCATATGCCCGCCGTTGTCGCGCACCACGCCCTTGGGCTGGCCCGTCGTGCCGGAGGTATAGAGGATATAGAGCGGATCGGTCGCGGCAACGGGAACGCATTCCGTCCCCTGTCCCGCGTCAATCGCGGCACCCACGGCGGCGGCATAATCCACATCGCGGCCTTCGGTCAGATCGCAGGTCTGCGTCTCCCGCTGCAAAATCACACAGCCCGTGGGCTTGGACGTCGACATCTCAATCGCTTCATCCAGCAGCGGTTTGTAGGCAATCACCCGCCCCGGCTCGATCCCGCAGGAGGCGGAGATGATCACCTTGGGCGCGGCATCATCAATCCGTGTCGCCAGTTCCTTGGCCGCAAAGCCGCCGAACACCACCGAATGCACCGCCCCCAGCCGTGCGCAGGCCAGCATCGCGAAGAGCGCCTGCGGCACCATCGGCATGTAGATGACAACACGGTCGCCCTTCTCCACGCCCATCCCGCGCAGCACATGGGCCAGCGCACTGATCTGCGTCTGCGCTTCCGCATAGGTGTAGCGCGCCACCGTCTCCGTTACCGGGCTGTCGTAGATCACCGCCAGCCGGTCGCCGTGCCCGGCCTCCACATGGCGGTCGATCGCGTTGTAACAGGTGTTGCAGGTCGCGCCGTCAAACCAGCGACCATAGACGCCTTTGTCAGGGTTCAGGACATGGGTCGCTGGTGTGAACCAATCAATATCTTCCGCTGCCCCGGCCCAGAACGCCTGTGGATCAGCTGCCCATGCAGCATAGGTTTCTTCATATGTTGGCATGTTGTCTCCCCTGTCTTCCTTCGGCCTCCCGGCCCCGTATTCCCTTGGGGGTGTATACCCCCTTCCGCGCGGGTGCGACCCCTGCTTGCGCTATCAGAACTGATAAAATGCACGCGCCGTGCCGCCCATCACCGCTGTGCGCGCCTCCGCATCCTCTCCCACTTCACCCGCCACGAAATCCAGCAACGCGGGGTAGGAGAGGTGCAAACGGTCCACCGGGAAGTTGCTGCCGAACATCACACGGTCGGGGCCAAAACCCGTGAGGATCTCCTGCGTCACCCGCTGTGCCGGGCCGTCCAGATGCGGCCCAAAGAACATCGCATATCCCGACAGTTTGACACTGACATGAGGCAGTGCAGCCAAGGTCCCCATCCCCCGCGCCCAAACGCTCAGGTCCCGCGGGTCATAGGGTGAGCCCATGTGATCAATCGCCACCGGGATGTCGGGGTGATCGCTGAGGAACTCAGCCGCCTGCAACATCTGTTCGGGATAAAGCTGCAAATCAAACCGCAACCCGTGATCCTTGAGCCGCGCGAAGTTTGCCCGCCATGCCGGATCATCCAGCAGGTTTCTTGCGGCAAAGCTGATCTCGGGCCGGTCAGGCAGATGCGAGATGATCTGCCTGATGCCGCGCAGGTTCTTGTGTGCCTTGTGCCGCTGCATGATTTCTGCCGCATTGTCCGCCGTCAGGTCCACAAACCCCACGATCATGATCGGATGGCCACTGTCATCGCTGATCTTCTGAATGAACGCCGTCTCCGCCACCGGGTCAGGGATCTTCGGATCCGCCTGCACATGCACCGACCCGGCGAGGGTGCGCGGCGCGGCCTCTCCCAAAAACTCCGGCAACAGGTAATCCCGCTGGATCGGCGTCGGATCGCCAAAGGGCTTCATCGCCCCGATGTCCTTCAGCCAGCCATATCCCACATCCAGTTCCGGCGTCTGCGGTGCCCACAAATGATGGTGCGCGTCGATCAAGTCCATGCGCCGTCCTTCCAGTCCTTCAACGCCTGCGCCACACGGCTCAGCCCTTTGCCAAGGTTCACCCCTGCCCCGCCACCAACGCCCAGCCGGATATGCTGCGGCTGATGATAGGCACTGCCCGGCAACAGGAACGTGCGATACGGATCTTCCAGCAACCGGGTCGCAAAAGCGTCACTGTCCAGCCCGTTTGGCAGCTTTCCCAACCCGATCAACCCGGCCCTTGGCGGCACCCAGCTCAGCCCGTCCTGCGCCGCAAACCAGTCGTTCATCTGCGCCAGATTGGCTTGCCCCTCGGCCCGCGCCTTCTCCATGGCCGGGGCCAATCGCTCCGGTCGCAAGGCGATCTCCGCAATCACCTCACCCATGATGTTCATGATTTCGGAACTGTTCTCCCGCAGGATCACCGCATCCATGACCAACTTCGGATCGGGGCAGATCAACCACCCCGTCCGCAGCCCCTGCAACCCCAGCGCCTTGCTGACCGACCCGGTGGTGATCCCCCGCGCATACATCCCCGCCACCGACGGCGCGCGGGGCCCGTCCCATTCAAGACCCGCGTAAACCTCATCCACCAGCAACCACGCGCCCACGCCATCCGCGATCTGCACCAACGCGCGCAAGGTGGCCTCATCCATCACATCCCCGGTGGGATTGTTGGGGTTGGTGACAAAGATCATCTTGGTCGCAGGCGTCACCGCCTCCCGCATCCGGTCCAGCGGCATCCGCCATCCGTCTTCCTCCCGCCGGTTCACCCGCACGATCTCCGCCCCGATGGCCTTTGCCAGCACCTCCGCCTGCGGCCAGCCGGGGCTTTCCACCACGATCTGATCTCCCGGTTCCAGCCTCTGCATCACCGCCAGATAATTCGCCTCCGCCGCCCCTGCCGTGATCAGCACATCGGCTGGGGTCAAAGCCCCGTCCAGCCCCGCCTGGCGCAACACATGATCGCGCAGTTCCGGCAGCCCGCGAAAATCCCGGTTGTTCCAATCCAGCGACAAGTCAGGGTCCAGATCCTCCAGAAACGCCCCCAGCTTCGGCGATTCCGACAGCGAAAACCCCACAATCGCCTCCGGCTGCGCCTCGACCGTCTCCAGCAGATACTCAAACAACCTGTGTATCTTGACTTTCATCACGCCCCCTCACCCAATGGTGGCATGAAAAACCAGTTCACCCTCAAGGGCAAACCCAAACGTCTCGCTGTGCTGGATTACGGGCTGTTCGAGGTCCACGCAGGCCCGCGCACCATCGGCATCTGCGGGTTCGTGATTGAAACGGACGCAGGCGAAGTCGTGCTGATCGACACCGGCTTCCCCGAGAAATACGCCGTCGATGCAGACGCCGCGACAGAGGAAGACGCACTGGGCAATTTCGGCCGCGTGCTGTCGGTGACGGTCGAAAACCTGCCCGAAGCGCAGCTTGCCAAGCTGGGCCTGCGCAAGTCCGATGTTACCCTGATGATACAGAGCCATACGCACATCGACCACGTGGGTGACATGGACGGGTTTCCCGGCGTGCCCATTCTGATCTCTGCCGATGAACGCGCCCTGCCCCGCCCGCTCTATTGGTCGGGCAAACAGGCGATGGAATGGCCTGTTAGAGACTATGTTCAGGTCTCCGAAGACACCCCGCTCGGCCCCGATTTCGACGTGCTGCATTGCCCCGGCCACGCACCCGGCCAACTGGCTTTCATGCTGCGCCTGCCTGAAACCGGTTGGGTGATGCTGACCTCCGACGCCATCAGCCGCGCCGCAGAGATTGAGGAGAAATTCGAAGGCTCCTGGGATGTGGAGCAAGCCATCCACCACGGTTCGCGACTGATGGAGATGGCAGCAGAACGCAAGGCCTTCGTGATCTTCGGCCACTCGCCCGAGCAATGGCCTGTGCTGAAAAAAGCACCGGAGTGGTTCGCGTGATCAGTAGCCGATAAACAGCAGATCCAAAGCGCGGGTGATGTCATCCCCTTGTGCGCGGCAGTTTCCAACTGGCCCGTCCAAAGCTGCAATTGGCGCGGCAGCAAGCAGATGCGTCGCAATCACGAACGGTTCATCCAAGAAATCGACGCGGGGATGCAACCCTCTGACGGTCTCCGGAACGGCTGCTTTTTCGACCATTGGCGCAACAACACGGCTACCCGGGATCGTGACGAGATCGCATTGCAGATCAACGACATACTTGCCGTTGAAGCGATAGATGTCGTACCGCGCCATCAGAACATGCGGTACTTTTCGAGCGGCAGGCCGTTTTCCTCGACCCACTTGCCCCACGCCTCCATCGCCGCCGCATTCTCCCGCTGCCACGCCTCACCTTTCGCGCGGCGGACTTCTGCGTCCAGACCCTTCTCAGCGGCCTGAGAGACATTCACCCCCAGCGCCTTGGCATCCCTCAGCAACGCCTGATCCAACGACACATTTGTCGCCTTCTTGCCTGACCCTTGAATACCCATAATGCGCTCCTCTGATGCACATAAAGTATGCGCATCCCGTTAAACATCCGTCAACGCACATCACGGCCCTGGTTCAGGATGATCACATTCCCGCTCGACACGTCTCCCGCAGGTGAAATCAGAAACCCCACCCAATCCGCCACCTGATGCGGCTTCATCGCGGTGCCATGGGGCATCTGCGCAATCGCTTCGGCCAGCACCTCTTCGCTCACCACATTAAACAACGGCGTCTCCGTCATCGCGGGCGCAATGGAATTCACGCTGATCTTGTCGCGCGCATAGCGCCGGGCCAGATCCTTGGTCAGCGTGTCCAGCGCAGCCTTGGAGGCGCGGTAATGCGGCGGATCAAACGCATCGAAATTATAGGCGCCGTTGGAGGAGATATTGACGATCTTGCGCACCCCCTCGCGCCCTTCCATCAGCTTGACGGCGGCTTGCGCACAATGAAACGCGCCTGAGAAATTCAGCGCCATCTGGCTCTCGAATTCCGCCACCGGGATGTCAGGGAAATCCGACATGAAACAGGTGCCCGCGTTGTTTACCAGCGCATCAACGCCCCCATGCGCCTGTGCGATATGATCAAACGCCGCGCCAATCGCGCCCGCATCCGTCAGGTCCACCACGATCCCTTCAAAATGCGCCGCCTGCCCCAGTTCGGCCAACCCGTCCGCATCCACATCCAGACCAACCACATGCAGCCCGTCATCCATCAGCTGCTTGGAAATCGCGCGGCCCATCCCGCCTGCGGCCCCGGTTACAACGGCAATCTTTCTCATGATCTCCCCCTTAAATCAGTCTCTAAACAAGCGCTTTCAGACCATCAAACAGTTGATCGATCCCGTCTTTCGTCGTCACCGCACCGGGGGACAGCCGCAGGATAGACCCGCGCGCATCACCATGCACGGCCCGGTCGCGCAAACCATTCACCACGGCTTGCGGATCA
>Ga0160419_101314_pt1 | contig 10443 bp, 14 predicted proteins | sample CelAP2metagpilot_2_FD_108196 | JGI IMG/M metagenome (GOLD analysis project Ga0160419, IMG submission 108196) | Phycosphere-associated microbial communities from Cellana algal ponds in Kailua-Kona, Hawaii, USA - Cellana AP2-4-25 metagenome pilot ... | reverse complement strand
TCCCTCCCTCCCTCCCTCCCTCCCTAGGCACAACGCATCCTCTACGAGAAGCTGGCCTCCCTCCCTCCCTCCCAACGCCAACCCCCCCGGCCCAAGCTCCCTTCCTCCCTCCCTTCCTCCCTCCCTCCCTCCACCACGGCCTACCCCGGCGTTGGCCTGTTGGATGCAGCGAGGGGCAACGCTCCCCACCCACACGCATCGCTGCTTCAGCCGTCATTTCAAAGCGGGCTGGGGGGAGGAGCTGGAGGTCTGTATGGCTAAGAACCCTTGAGCGTGTTTGTCGTCCTCCTCTTCCTCCTCCTCTTCCTCCTCCTCTCCCTTCTTCTTCTTCTTCTTCTGCTCCTTCTCCTTCTTCTTCTCCTCCTCCTTCTCCTCCTCCTCCTTTTCCTCCTTCTTCTTCTCCTCTCCCTCTAAGGGTCGTGCGTGTGTGTGATTGTGCCTCCTCGCGTGTCGTTGTCGGACGGGAGTAGCGGCGTTGAAGGTCTGTGGGAGGGAGGAAGGGAGGGAGGGAGGGAGAGAGCAAGGGTGTGGGTCTAGAAGGATATGGTCGAAGGGGGTTGGGCAACAAGATTAATTTAGAGGAGGAAGAGGGAGCCCCAGGGAAAGTCAAAGGAAAACGAGGCCATGATTGCTGTGATTATTTATCATGACTATGTATGCAAGTGCGCATTGGGAGTTTTAGATTTTGAGTTTATTTTTGTTTCTATGTTTGGTCTGATATTCTTCAAGATAAATTTACTTGTTCCACGCGCGATTTCTGCTTTTCCCTTGGGCTTGGCTACCACTTACTACTTGGAATATACGGTAACGGGCTCCAACGTTTGATTTGAAATTGAATTTTTGAAGGGTAATATTTTATTTGCATTATTGTACATTCATCTATCTGGATTGCATTGCTCCTCCTCCTTCTAACCTCCCCCTGCTTCCTCAAGCAGCGCAGACAAAGCCTGTTGCAGCTGTTGGTGTTTCCTACCTAAGTCTCCTCCCCCCCCTCCCCCTCCTCCTCCTGCCCCACCACCGCGGCCGTCGCTCCTTTCTCCTCTCCCTCCCTCCCCTCCTCCCCTTCCTCCTCCACTACCCCCAAAACACGACGCCAGCAGGTCTTTCACTGTGGATATGTAAGTGCAGGTGTATGTGTACGTGTGTTTGTAAGTCAGCGACTAGAGCGAGCTTATGTATGTATATATAAGGGAGATACTCCTGCTAGTGTAGATAGTGTGCAACTGGCTGGAAAGTACAAATCAAAAAAATATTTCCTCGTGGTCCGCATCGTCATGGAATCAAATACATTCGAGAATTTCAACGTACAACATGGGTGGAAGTACGAGACAATGAGAGAGTGGAAGAATGATGGAAAGGTTACGTAGAGATGGCGAGTCGCACACACACACCTCTTCCTCGCCCTTCTTCCCCCTTCTTTCGATACCTACCGAGAACCACATCCACCGAGCTCTCCCTCCCCGCCAGTGCCCACGCTGCCAGTACGCCTTCGAGCCCTCTTTCCACCCCTCCCTCCCTCCCTTCCTCATCCTCCTCGTCCTCCCCCTCCTCCCCCTCCTCCCCCTCCATCTCAAAGTTGAGGTTCCGCGTAAGAATTGCTTCAACTTCCTCAATTAAATCATGCTTTCTCCATCCTTCCCTACCCAGCATCCCTGCCACCACCCTCGCCGCCTTCCCCGCCTTCCCTCCCTCCCCCCAAGTTACAGCCAGAGCCTTTTCCAGCCCATGAACATTTTCTTTCATCTGACGGGAGAGTGGAGGGAGGTATGCAAGAAGACGCTCCGCTTCAGTGATCGTGTGGAGCATGCACCCGGCTGCAATTGCCGTAGAGGAGGGAGGGAGGAAGGAAGAGATGGGGCCGGTGGTGTTTATTGTGCAGCTGCTACTGGCAGTGGCTGCTTTTGCGAGGAGAGGAAGACGTTTAGTGAGATTGGCAAGGGCATGAAGGACTCGCTGGAGCTGTGTGTCGGTGTCGAGGAAGGCGAGCAGCTGTGAAGGGAGGGAGGAAGGAAAGAGGGAAGGGGTGGGGAGGAGGTTACATGGAAAAGAAAAGGGACAGGGGGAGGGATGCTCTAGTCCAGACGCTCGCTACTCACAGCATCCACAGTTGCTTCCTCAAGGGCCCGGACTTGGCGCTGCTGTTGCTGCTCTTGCTGCTGCTGCTGCCTCATTCTTTCCTCGTCCTCGTACTGCAGCTCGTCCCCGCTCTGTCGTTTGTCTCCTCTTTATGATAGGAGCGAGGGGCTTTCCCCCATGCCGTGGCCGACTTCCGTGTTCTCGTTGTTGTTGTTGTCGTCGTCGTTCTGCCTGTGCGTAAATACATGCATATTATATATATGCATGAGATGTATACAGGGTCATGTGGGATCATCCATCAAGCAGGATTGATCGCTCGTCATGTGCTTACTATTTTTTTGTGTCTGTTACACCTGTCTGACCTTTACCGTACGCACTAAGACACAGGCATGTTTCAGAGCTAGCTAGCTAGCCAATCATAAGTCCACTGTGCTGCTTCTGACGGCGGTGTGCGCAAAATTTGCTCCCGGTTGCATCGAACAACAACCAAGTCTAAGTTGCCATGTGACAGGACGGTCCATCTTTCTGCATGTTTCGGTGCAGCTCAGCATGCCCTCACGATGTGCTCCTGTAGATGACCGACCAGTAGAATCTCATGCCAACCAGCGTCCCCTCTCCCTCTTTAGCATTTCTCCGACTCATCTTGCCTCTCCCTCCCTCTCTCCCTCCCCTCCATCCACCTCCTCCTAGATCATGCCAATCTCCCTTCCAGCCTCGATGGCCTCGGCCCACCTTCCCCTCCTCATCACCAGCGCCGTCTTACTCACCCTCATCATCATTTTCGTCCTCTTTTTCCGGGTTTTCGTGTCTCCGGCTCCTTTGAATCTGAAGGGGAAAGTGGTGCTTATCACTGGTGGCTCAAGTGGCATTGGGAAGGCTGTCGCCAAAGTAAGGAACGGGGAGGGGGGGTCGGAAAAAGAAGGAAAGGCAGGAAGCGAATATCAAGTTCAAAATAAGTCCTCCAATCACCATCCACTCACTGCCCCTCCCTCCCCCCCCTCCCCTCTATTTCCTCACAGGAGGCTCTAGGCCAAGGTGCACAGCTCATCCTCCTCGCCCGCTCCATGCCCAAGCTTGAGGAGGCACAACGCGAGCTCTATGCCTCTCTCCCTTCCCACCTCCCTCCCCCTTCTATCATTTTGATCTCTCAGGACGTTTCGGAAGGGGTAGCGCCCCTGGCTGATGCGCTCTGTGGCCCCGTCAAGGCCGCGGGAGGGAAGGTTGACGTGCTGATTAATTGTGCAGGGACATCTGTTTCTGGTGCCTTTGATGCCCTTCCTGAAGCTGCCTTTCACGACATGTACAAGGTACGTGTCTTCCTTTACCATCCATCCCTGTAATAGAATTAGGACCCTCTCTGATGCGGCCTTTAAGGAGATGTGGGGGATAATATATAAACTATATCATTCATTTTTTATTATTTTTGTGTGTAATTTTTTTGTTTACTCGTTCAATTTATAAAATATCAGTTAATGTATAAATAAACATACATACACATAAATGGTTTTTACCTTCATATTTTACATTCGTTCAAATTCATTTTCTTTTTATTCATTAAAAAGAAAAATTATGTATTCTCACCAAGCAGGCGTTTGTTTTTACTTGCCTTATTATTCATTCATTCATTACGCATGTATCTACCTGTACACCTCTTTACAGGCGAACGTTTTAGGCAGCATTTGTCCCACCCGCGCCGTTCTGCCCTATATGAAAGACCAGCGCTCCGGCTCCATCGTCTTCGTTTCCTCCCAAGCAGGACAAGTAGGCATTTGGGGATACTCAGCTTACAGCGCATCGAAATTCGCTCTCCGTGGCCTGGCACAGGCCCTACAAATGGAGGTACGTCCTGCTCCTTTTTCCCTCCCTCCCTCCCTCCTCCCCTCCTCTCCTCCACTTTTCACATTGCGTAGTTCGCGCAGCCCTTCCACGTGACATCCTTCCCTCCCTCCCGTCCGCCCTTCTTTCCTCCCTTCCCTCTTCCCAACTCAGCCACTCCTTCCTTCCTTCCTTCCTTCCTTCCTTCCTTCCTTCCTTCTTTCCCTCCCTCGCTCCCTTCTTCAGGTCCACCCTTTTAACATTTTTGTCTCAATCGTCTACCCGCCAGACACGGACACGCCCGGCTTCGAGGTGAGATAGGAGGGAAGGAGGAAGGAGGGAGAGAGGAAAGAACTTACTGTGACCCCGTCAAAATTCGTTTTCCCGTAAAGAATCTGCTCATTTTCATCTTCAGCACATCATCATGTCTACTCCTTCTCCCAACGCCCCCCCCCCACCACCAAAATGAACAGACGGAAAACGAGAGCAAGCCCACAGAGACGGCCCTCATCTCCGGTCCAGGCAACGTCTTTGAAGCTTCTCACGTCGCGCGCGATCTGCTCTCGGGAGTGAAAAATCGAACTTTTTCCATCACCACCGGCCTGGATGGATTCATGCTTGGCACCCTCTCCTGTGGAATGGAGCCTGTCTTCGCCTTCGTTCCCGCCCTCCTTCAATGCCTCCTATGTTCGCTCTTCCGTTTTGTCTCCTTGTTTTACGTTTTTGATTTTTACCGCGTCGCCCACAAATGCCACGCCGCACCTCCCTCCTTCGCTCCCTCCCTCCCACCCCTGGCCGCTGTGTCCTCAGGGACGGCTGCGGTACAGGCAGAGGAGGAAGGGGAAGAAAAGAGGGAGGATAAGAGAGGAGGCAGATGGAAGCTTGGGCTGACAAAGCGGATATCAAATCAGCAGTAGTCGGCGGAAAGCCTTATCTGTTAACTCCCTCCCGCCCCCGTTCCTCCTCTCTATAGGAAGGGGAAGAGAAACGTAAATCCATTCTCGGAAGAGGATAACTGTAAATACCTTAGGAGTTCCCGGAAATAAAGCAAAACGGATAGAGAGAAGGAAAAGAGGGGGAAGAATGTCTAAGGAAATCAAATTACACCCGTTCCCCCAGCTTCCACTGTCTTGTTTAACTTATGTTTCTTGGTTTCGACGACCACTTTTCCAAGCCTCACGAACTTTCCGTATCGCCCAAGTTCACCACGCCATTAACCTGCATTTTTGCAATAGTTGATCTCACATTCGCAAAATTACCCTACCAAACAGACAAGGAACAGCATAGCATCTTGGCGTTGTACTGGTTCGCGTACAAAGTGACCGTTGATGGAAAATAAAGGTATAACTTTCGCTAGTGACTAGTAGCCCTGCTATATTCACATCGCAATATACTTAGCGTGTTTCAAGTACCTGTCGAAGACAGCGGGATGATTCACATCCGATTGAATCTCACAGGTCCCTTCCTTAACAATCATCATTCCTCTCACTCGCAATTATTCTCCGTCTCGTCGTGATGCACCTCGACCTTCACCACCAGTCTCACCGCCTAAAACATGCCTCCTACCACCTCTCTTGCATCATCACCGTCGAAGCACGAGCCCGTCAACTGAACCGATTTGACACGCAGATATCCTTTCAAGACTGTATCCACTATGGCGCCAATCTTCCAGGCTGTCATTCGCCCAATAGCAAATACATACAGCATGGGCAGCCCGCGCGCTCCGATCGCACATGCCAAGATAACGATATCTAAGAGGCATCTGTCGGTATATGCGTCATTCTCAAAGACAACGATCCCAACTACCATAGCCGACGAATTTCTTTGGCTAACGCGAAGTTTTTGTCTTCGCCAATCCATATATACTCCGGGCCTAGTACTGTCATGATCTGCGTGGGTTTTATCAATACCTCAGAACCACGACACCCACATTTACGGGGTAAGGATTTCCCGGCTCGCAACCTGCCAGAATACGTGTCTCCTCTACTCCGACTCTGCAGAGAGAAGTGCTTAGGCCTTTAAAGCGATTCGCGCAGTAGATCCTACCAAGGCGTCGCAAAATCCCTCACATTTCTAGTTCCCTTCAGAGTTTGTGATGAGCCGTTGCACCACGCGACACTTACAGATAAAATTGCAGGTCAACTGTATCAAGGCGTCTTTACCCTGAACTTTGAAGGGTAAATTTTGGCTGGCGCCAAGCCGCCTCAAATATGTTTATTACACGATAAGCCTACGTTGTCCCTCACGCAGACATCAAGGGCCACCGACGCTTGCCTAAATAGGATGTATGGCTGTTTTTTTTCCTTTCTTGTGAGTAATGGCAGCTTCCTTGCCAAGAAAAGTGGGGCACGCAAGTGTCGAATCTGCGTCAGCCCTCATCTCCCCAATTATTCTAGGCATGGCCCGTCAGTATATCCAATCAATCCACATCGGACTTTGCAGATACGTGCCTCAAACATGGCTGCGATGAAAACGACGTTCACCTCACAAATTAAATAATGAGAAATTTAGGAGCCTACTGGTTCATTTGACGACATTGCCAGCCCTCCAGATCGTTGTATATGATTGGCATTACGGATTTTTCATTCGAAGTGAGCTCTAGCAACAAAAATGCAACTACATGCTTTCCTTCACACTCACAATAACAAGAATTGTTTCTTCAAATTTATGACTATTTACTCCTGTCAAACACTTCTTATTTTCACCCATGGGCCCTTTTGGATATATGCACTTCCTTTTTGGGGCAGTCCCCAATTCATCAACATACTTATTTTCTTGCTCTTTCTTCCTTTCTTCTGCTCTTGCCCTCTCTTTATGCACGCAAGCTCCGTTTGCCATTTCTCTCGTGATTCTCAGCTTGTTTCGACGTGTCTGCTTGCTTCTTAGTGGCAGGTTTCTGCTGTGAGTTCATGCCCGCCTGCTGCATCCCAGGCTGCATCGGCTGTCCGTAGATACCACCGGGCTGCTGCTGTCCCGGCATACCCGGCTGCATCGGCTGCCCGTAGATACCATTCGGCTGCTGACCACCCTGCATCCCAGGCTGCATCGGCTGTCCGTAGATACCATTGGGCTGCTGCTGTCCCGGCATCCCCGGCTGCTGCTGTCCCTGCATCCCGGGTTGGATCGGCCGTCCGTAGATACCATTCGGCTGCTGACCACCCTGCATCCCAGGCTGCATCGGCTGTCCGTAGATACCATTCGGCTGCTGCTGTCCCGGCATCCCCGGCTGCTGCTGTCCCTGCATCCCAGGCTGCATCGGCTGTCCGTAGATACCATTCGGCTGCTGCTGTCCCTGCATCCCAGGCTGCATCGGCTGCCCGTAGATACCATTCGGCTGCTGACCACCCTGCATCCCAGGCTGCATCGGCTGTCCGTAGATACCATTCGGCTGCTGCTGTCCCTGCATCCCAGGCTGCATCGGCGGCCCCCACATTCCACCCGGCTGCTGCTGTCCCTGCATCCCAGGCTGCATTGGTGGCCCCCACATACCATTCGGCTGCTGCTGTCCCTGCATCCCAGGCTGCATCGGCGGCCCCCACATACCATTCGGCTGCTGCTGTCCCTGCATCCCAGGCTGCATCGGCGGCCCCCACATTCCACCCGGCTGCTGCTGTCCCTGCATCCCAGGCTGCATCGGCGGCCCGTACATACCATTCGGCTGCTGCTGACCCTGCTGTCCAGTCACGTTGGGGTTCTGCGCGGGCATAGATTTGTCTCCGGGTACGGGTACACTGACCACTTTAGAGGAAGCTAACACCGGCTTCTGGGGTATGGCCGATGTACTCGCCTGCGGGCCGATTTGGTCCAGCAGTTGACTGCTTGCGTCAGCCACGTCCGGCTTCAGCTCGGGCTGAAGGTCAAGGCGACGCTGGGCTTCCTGATCGATAATCGTGAGGCCGCGGGTGGGCTCGCTGTCGCTCATTTGGTTTCCCAGCAGGTGGCTGTGCAGGGCTTGGGGCGGGGTCGTGATTACTTCGTCCGCCTTGACATTAAGCGCGCCCATGCACAAGAACAGGGGCGGGAGGAGGACTCTCATGATGACGGCTGGCGTCGCTTTGCACTGTATCGGGGCAGAGGGAAGGGGGAAGTGCGCCCTGCTATGAGAGAAGGCGTGAAAGTCAATATACACGGTTCCAAGTCAGGTTTACGGGCACGTGCAAACCATGTGGTGTACTTGTGCGTATACCACGAGGAAGAGGGGGCTGAAGCAACAGAAAGTCGGGCTCAATAAGGGCTAGAGGGGAACCACGGCGCGCCAAAGTTACCCAGCGTATGCTTGTGTTGTGATTCCATGAAGGGGACTGGTCAGCGTGTGCTGATGCGGCGCATATCTTTAACTCGTGATACCAGGAACGACATGCGGTAGGTGAGGTGAATTTTTGAACGACGCGTTTGTTCAACCTCCCCCACCCCTTTACCCTACCCCAAAACACAAAACAACAAAACAAACAAAACAGTGATGTATAAAGGCAGTCTCTTCTCCTTTGTGGTATAATATATCCATCCGTCCGGTTCTTACACCAACCGTATGGCTCAAGTCGAAATTTACCAGCGGAACTCACACTATCCTTGGCCTCGTCTGTTGATCCGTTGTTGGTTTGGTCTTCTATCGGTAACATTATTGTTCTCGCACCGTGCATTGACCATGCTTGCCGCCAAATTAAATCATTCTATCTTGAATTGTGATGATATAGCGATTGTAGCTGAACCAATCACCTTATCAGCTTCTCCTGCTGTGTCACCTTCGCCCTTCCATTCTTATTTCCTCTTTCTCCCTGGTTTCTGTTTTTTCGCTTTATGTCAGCCAATGGGTAACCACAAAGCAAGAGCAAGATGTGTGATATCACTACTTCATATCCTTGGAATTTGCCTCCCTGTGCTTTCGCGTGACCTTTTTTCCAATCTCTTCCACGAAGGCAATTTCCCACGGAACCGTTGTCATCTGTTCCTCTAGCATTTCACACGAACTCGAGACATATGCGCGATACAACTCATATTGTGAAATTAAAACAAATATTTCTTGACATGCGCTCACTCTCTTTCGTTCGGTCTCTAATTGATGAATGCCGCCTTTGCATCCTTTCCCTGCATCTACTGGCCCACCGTGCAGATGCACTTCGTCAAGCACAGCTCCAAAAAGAGATCAAGATACGAAAGAAAAGAACCAAAAACAAAACATTGATAGTAAGACATAGCTACACTTGGTCTTACACACCGCTCGTCCATTTAATGACTGACACTGATGGCTTCTTTTTTAGTTTTGGGTTTGGATGTTTCCTTCTCTCCCCGCTCTTTCTACGTCGGTGTCGCTGAGCCTCCACCTGTCGCTTTGCTTTTTCCGTCCGCCTTCTGTCCCTCACACCCTCTAGCTCTATCTCATTCTCCCCCTATCCCATCCTCATCTTCCCTTCTAAATACGACTTGCATTGATTGACGTTGTTCATTCAATGATTTCAGGAGGTAGGGAAACGCCGCCTGCCTGATTATCCCTCCCCACACAGACACTGATACACACACACAGACACTGATATACACACACTGATACGCACAAAAACTCACACAGGGACACACACACACACACACGTTTATTCATCTATGGAAATTGAGGACATCTATCACACTCACCGCCATCCACAGGAACATGCCCATATGCATGAGAAAGGGCGTGTCTCCACACCCATAAAAAAAAGGCTGACAACGAACAATAACGGATGCATGTAACGTGCAACACATTCTCCTCTACTTTTTCTCTGCTTCTCAAAGGCCTCACGAACGACACCAACATAAAACACCTACACACATGGCGTGTGTCCGCCCCCTCCCTCCCTCCCCCTCTGGCCCGGCACGAGAGAAGGAGGAGCATCGAGAAGAAGCAGAAAAGTCAGAAGGAAGACGGCAATCACTGTCCCACCCTCCCTCCCCCTCTCCCTCCCTCCCTCCCTCCCGTTCCCGATAAAGGAAAGGTAGCACTCTAGGCAACATACTTCTTGAAGACCAAAGCCGCGTTGTGCCCGCCGAAGCTGAAGGAAGGGAGGGAGGAAGGAAAGAGTAATGTAGAAGGATGGAAGGTAGAAAAAGGAGGAGGGAAATGTGAGTCGTAATTTGTTCGACATTTTGACGGACCCCCGGCGGATAGCAGTTTTCTCTCCCTCTCTCACTTACACACCCCCTCACCCACCTCCCTTCCTCTCTCCCTTCCTCCCTCCCTCCCTCCCTCCCTCCCTTCCTCCCTCCCTACCCCAGGTTATCGGAGATGGCCACATTCACGTCGTGCTTGATCGCCTTGTTGGGAACATAGTCCAAGTCGCAGTCCTGAGGGAGGGAGGGAGGGAGGGAGGGAGGGAGGGAGAGGTGAGTTTTGGAGGAAAGCGGTAAAAAGGATGAAGGAGATGTGGGCGTCAGAAAGGGAAGAAGGGAGAGAGGGAGTGAAAGAGAGAGGGGTGGCCGAACGACAAGGACAGGGAGTCGGACACGATGGGGGTCAAAAACAAGGGGAAGGAGGGAGGGAGGGAGGGAGGGAGGGAGGGAGGGAGGGAGGGGGGGGGGGGTGGG
>Ga0160419_101312_pt1 | contig 10450 bp, 9 predicted proteins | sample CelAP2metagpilot_2_FD_108196 | JGI IMG/M metagenome (GOLD analysis project Ga0160419, IMG submission 108196) | Phycosphere-associated microbial communities from Cellana algal ponds in Kailua-Kona, Hawaii, USA - Cellana AP2-4-25 metagenome pilot ... | reverse complement strand
CGTGGCACCCACGATCCACAGTACCGCCGGTAGCGAGGTGGGAGACGTGGGGCACGATAACAAAGGACTGAATGGGAACTTTTTTTGGGTGTAGGGTAAACTAGTTTTCAGAAAGTCCGTTAGCGGGTGGTAATCATCTCCTACCGTGAAGTTCGTCCGCCACCCTGACCAGCATATCGAGTATTGGGTCATAATTGACTTCGTTCTCAACAGCTCGTTGCCTTACATGTGCCCGATGGGCAGTCAAGAGTGCGCGAAAGTCATTGACACCAACGCTCAGTACATCTCGTGCTATCGTCAAGTATCGGCGTTCCAATGTTTCAATGATCAACATGCGGTAAACCTCCCAACACGAGGTATATTCTACTTGTAAGTCGTAGTCCGTAGTGAGAGAAGGACTCGGCTCCGTGATCCTCGTCACCACATCTCCTCCTTCGATTTCCACTTCGATTCCTTCTGCTATATAAGACGTCACGGCTCCCATTACATCGAGGCTTGTGTGCTGCCAGACAAAGCGATGAAAATTTTGATCGTCTGACATGTCCATCATTTGAACGAGGATTGCCATTGCATCGTATTCAAGGTATTGGAGAAGCGACAATTGCTCTCCCATGCGATTTTCTCGGTTGTCATCTTTGTACATGTCCGTTAAAGATTGAAACGTTCGACGGGGAGGTAGTGCATCTAAGGATAGATTCGAAAAATCGTCTTCTTCTTCCTCCTCTGCCTCCTTCTCCTCTCTCGCCGTATCAAGACAGGGGGCTGTTTCCTCGCGTGTCGCAATGTCGTCCATGTCGATATCCACTCGTAACCTAATCAAACGTGCATTCGATCCTGGACCCGCTTCGACAATATGGGTGTTTAATCGCGACACCAGTTCGTTTTCATTGAACCAGTCTGTGTGGCTGCATATTATGTTGTCGTCTGCGTCGTAATCATCGTCGTCGGCGGACGATTCTTGATCTTCTTCTTCATGCGATTGTTCCCCTTCTTCTTCACTGTCGTTCTTGTAGAGTATACAGTCGTTTCCGTACACGTCTTTCATTTGAGTTTCGAGTCTTTCTAAATCGGTCATGGTGAAAGGAACTCGATTCAATGGATTCACGAATTTAGGTGCCGTCACTAGGTATTCGTACAGAGTGACCATATCAAATCCAACGTCCGCATGAATAAATACTTTATTTGTCGATAAATTCGATAAAAGTTCCAAAGTGATGGGGCAAGTATCGTTATGCATTTTAAATGTAGATTGTGAATTTAATTGTTCAAAAGCGTGCAATCCGTAAACCTATTTTCTAATCAAATATGATCAAAACCACCAAATCTGTTCCAGGCCGAGGGCACCTGAAAATCAATTTGATCGGTCTTAGTCACACGTGGCGAGCATAGGATAGTTTCTGGAGAGAACTTTCAGGGGCAGTTACGAGACCCCTATGCATCTCAATAGCTTTTCTTGCCAACGAGTGCCTCTTGGGGACTGCATGGGAACTTTTTTTGTGTTGGGTGTAGGGTTAACTAGTTTTCAGAAAGTCCATTAATACGACGAGCTCAGACGAAGAAGCATTGAAAAATCGCCCAATAGATTGGGATGGACAAATATTCCCTGCGGTGTTGCGAAGGAAATTTCCAAGAAAGGAACACGTTCGAGAGGTGGATCAAACGTTGCCTTGCCTACCAATGAGTGGTCGCTCGAGGCTAGGAATGCACCGTCTTTCATCTGCGCTCTTCCGAAAATATGACCATTGTTCTCTTTCAATGAGAGCACGCCATACGCTTCTTTTGTCCCGAGACGGAGACGCATGCAGAGGACACTTTTCTTGTGTAGGAACCCCATTTTTTTCATGCCGACGACGGCGTTCCTCTTGATGGATGCCTTGGGGCTTGACGAGTGCTTGTAGGGGCATCTAAGTCGCAGGATGCATCCTGTTTTGGAAATTTCCGTGAGGATGGTCACCTGTCCGAGGATCCAATCGCGTGTTGGCACGGGTGGAAGCATTTTGACGGGCGTTGCTTCGGAAAATTTCATGGCAAGCATTTTCTTTAGATCTCCTTTTTCTACCTCGGCGCGGACGCATATGTAGTTCTCTTCCGCGCTTTCCAATTTCGACTCTTGTACTTTGAACGAGTGTTTTTTTCCGTGTAAGGAGATGTGCAGGTTCTGATGTTTGGGAAAAGCCCCCAGACGACTTGCGTCTACTTGAACGACAATCTGTTGTTCGCTTACAACCGTTATGACGCGTGCCAGTTGGCCGTTTATAAATCCTCCCTCGAACCCATCCAACAATACGAGGTCGTTGGGTACGCATCCATGGGGATGTGCCAGGCCTAGGTACATATGTTTTTCGCCTACGGATCCATTGCCGAGCAGTGGACTAGAGGAGCTGAGGACATGGATAGGTTGACTTGATCGCAAGTCGGTTGTTCCAAGGCCCAACAGTTCCGGTAGTACCGTGTCCCTGCAGATCGCTTGAAGCGTCCACCCCTCGTCTTCATTACTTACGTCGCGGTCGAATGCGTCGCATTTATCAACAAATTGCACCAAAATCACGTCTCCCACGGAGTGTAACACTTGAACCATTGTGGGAAGTTTTCCTGGCACAAATACATCGAGGATGCTTCCTCGAACCATTGGCTGTTCTTGGCAATGATGATGTGCGATGGTGATATGAACTGTTCCATTGGTGCCCAGTCGACGCAGGCTACATATTTTCAGCATGCTTCGGTACATATGAATCGCGAACGGCACGCCTCCGTCGCTTGATATGGACAGCCGACTGCTATCGGTGAGTAGGTTGACGGTATACCTGTTCCGTGGCCCCTCGCCGTCGGGCATCAGAACGTCCGTGGCACAGGCCATGGCCGCTTCAATGGCTTTGCAAAGGGTTTGGCAAGTGTACGGGCCATTTGGAAGTTTGGCTTTGAAGTAGGCAAGCTCTTCGGAGAAGAAAAGCGTGGAAGATGCGTCGTCGATCGTGAGGGCATGATTATGGGGAATCTCCATCGTGAGCCATTCCACTTCGCGTACATCTCTGAAGATGGAGTCGACTGGGAAACGCAGGAAATCGGACGCATAGACGCCGTCTTGAGAGTCTAGAGTGACGTAGGTCATCATTGTACTGTGGGTGATATGTTGAGTTGTTGGCGTATGTGGTCAGATTATTTGGGGTTGGTAAAAAAAGGCACCAATGTTGCCGGGTGTGTAGATTGATGGCGGCTCAATAAATAAGAATGGAAGTGAGTCCAGACGAATGGATTTTATTTTGTTCTTTTTGTAACATAGCGATTCAAACAAAAACAACGACAAGAAACCCAAATGGAAATTTTACTGCTTGCGTCCGGAGCTTTTTGGGCGTATCAAAAGTTTCCTTTCGCGACTTCTTTGGCAGTGGCAGTGGCCCCCGAGAGTGAATCGGCGGACTATGCCGACAACGTTCTGGCTCCTGTGCCGACGCAGGATTACGCGCCTGGCGACATGGATAGTTCGGGGGAAGTCAATGGAAGGAGGGTGTCGACGTATTTCCCCGACGATAAATTTTACAATTACCATCCTCGCGCTCAAGAGCCCGTGGCTTTCCAGCGATTGAACGATCAAAGACCCCTGCCGACAAATCCAGTGCAGCAGGCGATGATGGAAGACATACGCACCCCGATTAAGCATGTCAAGTCCAACAATACATCTTCGTCATTTCGTCCGAGCTGGCTTCGAAATACGCAAGACGTATCCTCTCAAAAACGTTTGGAAAGGGAGCAGACGTGGGAGGATTCTCATCCTCCCGGCCATCAAGACAATATGAACGCTTTCCAGCATGCGTACCGTGCGCAGAGTACTGCTTCGATCAATGCCTTTGGACACGGGGGGGTTCCCGAGGAACGGCAATTTGTTGCACCTGATGGGTTGGATCCCGTGGCTGCTCGTCGCCAGATGACGGAGAGATTCCATCGGTACACGCTGGATCATGACATGACGACTTCATTGAAAGACGATGGGCGGGCTCGCGGTTCAGCTGTGGGGCAAGGTAGTCGGGGCGTCTCGACACGTCAAGAGGGTTGGGAATTGAATCCTGATCGTGGCATGCAAATGCATGCCAACAGTGGCATGAAGCCGGCCAAGAGTGCGGGAATGCGATTGGGAGGAGTTGGTGTGCCATTATCTTCTTTTGTTGGAGCACAACCTGTTGAGCCTTTGGAGTCGATGCGGGGCAATAATGAAGTCAATCCTAGTACCGGACGGAAGAGTGTCGTGAATTACTTGCCCGTGCGCCCTCGCGATGATCCGCTGGATAAACGATTCGTGTATGAACAGGTTGATACGAGTGCCGGTATCGGTGCGGCGCATGGGTCTGCAATCTCTTCAAATCGGGGGTTCAGGGGTGCGGAGCACAACGTGGTGGACCACGTCGCGGGTGTCGATTCGCATGCTGCGAGGCGGAATGTGGCGATGCACGATCGAGTGATTCAAAAGTCGATGGGCGATGCTGCCGACAAGGTGGATTACAAATTCAGTTTTGATATCAAAACACTTTTCGACGTCTCGGCGACTGCTGCTGGTTTGAAGAATCAAGATTCGAAGCTGGTGGCGTCAGACGATGTGCGAGGCACCGTGGTAGACATGGTAGGTGACGATGCGGTGCAACGAATTGTGGTGGATACTTCGGATGGTAACGAGAGGATTGAAACGCGGCTTGAGAAAAAGATTCTGTTTTCAGACAAGGAGCGTAAAGACTTTACGCATCATGCCTCGGCGAGTAAACGGCGGGATGCAAACTTTGCCCCTCAGGCCAAAAATGCGGCGAAGTTTCAAGGAGTCACTACGTTCAAGACCGATGCGGCGAATAATGATAAGCGGATCACCACGTCCAACATGAATACCAACAAGGGACTCATGACGCGAGTTGCGGCACCAACAGGGAGTAATCTGGCGGGGCGTACGGTTCATATCAAGAAGGGTGATGCCGTAACGAAGAAATCTGCGATTGGTGACGGCATTCTGTATGAAAACGATCAGATTTTAGAGCAGGCTGCGATTATCCAGCAACCCCTGAAAGCGCCCAAGGGTGCTATTCCCGACTATGCACAGTCCAAAATCAATGCGTCTAGAGATGCTGGAGAGTTTAGAAAACGATGAAAGTCCTTAAAAGCAAACACACTGCAACTGGATGGGTTATATATACGTATGGTTTTGGTATACGGGATGACCACAAAGAACCCCGGGCTCCTCATACTATCCGTATCCCGGAACAGACATCGCAGATGATCATGTCAAATTCGTCACGCATCGTTTGGAATGCGTGGTCTTGGTGTCGAGGAGGTGGATGAGGTAGAGAAGGCCATATGAAAGTACATGGAAAAAGTATAGGAGACCGTAATTGACGATGTACAGGAAATGAAGAACGTAATGTAAGAGGTAGTAGAAGATGTTGGCGGACATGCCTGTGGATGTGCGGATGTGTAGATATATTTCAAAATTGGGTACAGTAATACCATTTTATTTTCTTGTGATTGTTATAATACTGCTACATTTGTACATAATAATCATCACTATGTTTCAACATCGTAACGCATCTTCGCGAGGTCGCAAAAGTGCGTCGCCGTATGTGAATGCTCCACTTTCTTCTTCTCTTGACAGTGACTTTCACGCAAAAGAAGGTCCTCAAGGTCCTGTCGGCGAAACGGGTCCGGCTGGTGAAATGGGTCCCCGGGGAGACACGGGCCTTCCTGGACCTCCGGGTAGGCCAGGTTCTCCAGGTAGGCCGGGGCCTCCCGGGCCTCCGGGGCCTCCGGGGCCTCCAGGGCCTCCAGGGCCTCGAGGTATCGAGGGAGTATGTGGTCCCCCGGGTCCTCCGGGCCTTGAGGGATTTTGTGGTCCCCCGAGAGCCGCGTCATCTCGAATGTTGACTCTCTCTGCCCGCGGTTTTACCTCTTCCAGCGATATGTCTGCACCATCTGACATTACGTGGACGGAGGTTGAAAATCCCTTCGGCGTGGCTCATAATGACTGGAACTTTATGGGAAGTTCGACTCTTACGTGTTTGCAAACACAGACGTACACAATGACCATGTGGGCAGATATTGACTGTGAGGATAGCTCTTCGATCGTTCCCTTTGTGAGAATCAATGGACACACTGTACGCGGATCAGCCTGCAGTCATAACCACGTACTGTTTACCGCGTCTTTGCATATCAATGAAGGAGCTTCCGTCACCTTTGGCCTCTTTACCAAAGGCCAGAGTATTGGAATATCGGACGAGCGAAAGATATGCGTGCACGTATGTGCGATGTAATGCGAAAACGTTTTTATTTTGCTCTTCTTGTGACATAGAAAGACATGATGACAAATATATTTTTGTTTATTTTCTTATTCGTGTTGGTGGGACTGTACATGTGTCTCTCCAGGACTTCCCTCGACGCTTCCCTGTCGTATGGGGACTATGATGATGCCAGGCTGCCTTCGTATCAAAGTCCCGACGTATTCCATCATAACCACGTCATGATGCTTGGCAGGGCTGTGGAACCCACCACGGATGTGCTTCCTAAATATCTGAAATATAAGGAGACACTTCTTGTTTCGCCGAGAACGCAGGGGAAGTGTGCGTCCTGTTGGGCCTTTGCCATTGCTGACATGATGGCAGATAGAGTGAGTTTACATACCCGCGGGCGTATGAGAGAACATTTATCACCGCAAGAACTCCTCTCGTGTCTCCTTCCATGGTGGTTTCCGTGCACACAGGGGGGGATTCCCGAGGTTGCCCTTCGATATCCTATGATCAGGGGGCTTCTGACGGAGAAGGGGTATCCGTATGAAAACGAGAAACGTACCGATATAAGGCCGTGTAAAGTGGGTTCCAATCTAAGCCTGCTCGAGCTTATACAGAGTGTTGATCCGCAGAGGCATGAGAAACATCCTGAACGAATCTTTGTGTGCTCGGGCAGCGTCCGAAGTTTGTGCATCGAGCCATTTTCGCAGAAAATGATTGACAGAAATGTGATGAACATGAAGGTGGAAATTCTCACGAACGGACCTATTATCGGAACGCTTCACGTTTACGACGATCTTTATTCATACGACGGAGAGAGTGTGTACGAGGTCGGCAAGAATGCGAAATTGATGGGAGGTCATGCGGTGGAGATATTTGGATGGAGTGACGCAGGGTCCAACACCGAGGAGCGGGGGTTTCAAGGCGCGTATTGGCACGTTCGAAACAGCTGGTTGTACTGGCCGAAAGATCTCCCCGAAAAGCACACGGGATGGTTTTATGTTAGAATGGGGAAGAATGAGGCGGGGATCGAGAGTCGTGCGAGCTGTGCGTCGATAATGTTGACAAGAGCCATGGAAGATCTGGGAAAAGATAGTGGATGGCTGAGCACAGCGTACGCGAGCTATACTGAGTATATCGACGATCCTGAACGGATGAATTACTTTGACCATCTGGCACATCGACGAAAAACCAATGAATAACATGTAGGACAGAATGGATGGGGAAAACGTGCGATTATAATTTAATTTTCTTTTGGGAAATGGAAGTCATGAGGGAAATAGCGCGAAGAGTGAGCTCACCGGATTCTTCACCAGTGACACCGCCGTCTCCAAGGCGCCGTGACGAAGCCCTAAGATCTGTAGTACATGAAGACTTGTACAGCGTACAGACGATCCCTGGAAATGGCGATTGTTTCTTTTATAGCATTGCCTTGATTTACTTGAAACGAGTCAGTCATTACTTTCTCGAGGAGCCCGACAGTGTGGTCCTTGCCGCGATGCGTTTCTTTCGCCGAAGCGTGGCGACGACGATTCACAAGACACCTGAACTTCTCGAGATTGTTCGGATCATTGACCGAAATGTTGGGAAAATGCTGATCGATAACTCGGGAAGCCCTAATAAGCATGATTTCATGAAATATTATCTTGAAACACATCCCTATGCCGACCACTATGATATTTCGGTCATTCGAAAATTGCCCATGTTTTCCGACACTGTTTTTGTGATTTACAACTCTAATATCGACAACACTATCTCGTTTGTATGTGACATGCACATTCCACGTAATGCGGTCTACATCGCACTTCTTCGTAGGTGCCAGGAGCATTATGAGCCCATTGTCTTTTATTGCCGCGGGGCGTGGACTCATCGGTTACCCATGGATGAGATACAATTTAGAGAATTTGGATGCCTGTTTCGTCTAATTTACAAACAATGTCCTGCTTTTCGAAGCATGTTCCAGTCGACAATGTTCCTCCATAGAAGGGTAGCGGTTCGGGCGACCACTATGCAGTGATGTTTGGTTCTTTCGTCATTTTGTTCTCAAATAGTCCACGAAAAATGTACGAAGGCGCTTTTTTTTGAAAAAAAATATAAGATTAGAGTTAACACGTCTTTATCTTATCTCTCTTTATCAATAAAAATGGCAAACCAATGGATGACACATCTAAAGCAGTGGCGTAAGGCTCACCCCGGTGACAAGAATGCCATGGTCAACGCAAGGCCTTCCTATTACAGGAAGAAGAAGCTCCGCACCCCTTCTCGCAGTACGCCCAAGCGTACCCGAGTGTGTGCAAAGTACTCCACTCCTCGATCGGGGCCTCGTCGATGTGTCAAGTACCGCAAGACGCCTAAGCGCCATTGCAGCAAGTTCAGCACGCCCAGGGGGCGAAATACGCCTCGTAAGTGCATTCGTTATACGCGATCGCCCAGGACTCCTAAGCGCCGCCTGCGTTTGCGCTAATTTTTGCCTTGGAGGGATGCATTCAATACCCGTAAACCAATGGAATTGATGGGGGAAGAGGGTAGTGGGGGTATGAAATAAACGTGAGTTTTTTAAAGGACAAAGTAAATGTATTTCCACCAGTTAGCGTTTCTTCTTTTGTGAAGTACCATTTTTTTAATTTTGTTGATATGTTTTTTTTTCTTTCCTCTATTTTTAAAGACGCCAATGGATCTCGAACCCACGTCTACTACATTCTATGAAGATTTGGTGGCCATAATGACTTCCAGACCTGTCCAGACGTTCCTGGAAAAGCACATGAGGTCTTGGTCGGACATTGAATCGTGTCTGCTTTTCATAAAACTCTATCAGAATCTCGCTCAGTACACGGACGACCCGTCGTCAATCACCTCTGTCATTGATCGTATCATGAATAATGCTGCTACTCGTCGTCACGTTGTGGCATGTTTTCGCGACTTTCAGAAAGGAAAGCATGCTCTTCAATGGAAGCCGTTGTCGCTTACTACGAGCTAGAGCCATTAGCCTGGTAGCTGATACTCCATTTGCGAATTTGGGACAGATTGGAAATCGTAATTATTTTGTTGTGGTTGAAACATAACAATATTTTCAGACTACCATGTTCACGAAAGCTAAACTAATTGTATCCGTTTTCGTGTTGTTACTCATGGGGTACGCCATCGTCGTTTCTCTACGCGTGGGTGCCCCGCCTCCTACCGGTGTGATCGTCCAGTTTACTGGAGGGAGGACGAAACAGTACTGTGGCGTGGGTGCGGGAAAAGAAATATCGTGCAACAAGAGATCGGGGGACTTGAGTGCCGACTTTGTCGTGGAGGATCAACTGGATGGTACTGTTGCACTGAAGAGTATGATGACTGGTCAATACTGCCATGATCAGGGAAATCGCGTGGTTTGTCACAGTGATGTGGTAGGTGCGCACGAGAAATTCCACTGGATCAACCAAGAGGCAGACAAATTTTCTATTTCAGGGCCTAAATCTGGCAGCAAGCGCCTCTTTTGCGCGGATGACCAGACCGGAGGGATTGTCTGTAATCGATCGGTGGCAGGGGATTGGGAGAAATTTTCTCTAAAAAGGTTTCGCGCTGATCCATCGGTGGCAACTACTGTGGGACTTGTGGATGGTATGTCGGTGGCATGTCAAGGGGATGGAAAAGTGTATCGGTATACAGGAGGTATTCTACGGCATTACCCGAATCCTGAGACGGCCTCGGCATGGAATCCGACGTGGGCAGCGAATATTCGTGTCCTCTCATCACCAGAGTGCTCGGCCATGCCAATCGGTGCACCTATGACAATGCCCTCTGATTTTAATAACCCCTTCCTTTCACCACCGAATGGTACGTCAAAGACGAGTAGTGGTGTCCCCGCGACGCAGCCGACCACGCGTATAGATAATGTGAATTTGCCGCTGGAAAATGAATCGGGTGCAATGGCAACATACTACGGAGGAGACACTGTCATGAGTACAACGACATCGGTGGTTGTAGGTGCGCTTGTAGGTGCGTTGATCGTAGGTGGCGGTTTCATGTGGACTCGTCGGTCTCAGTCTCTATTTTCTTTTGATTATACGCCTGGCTCATTGAATGCGGTTGCGTCGTCAAAGACGGTGGCACTGACAAAAAACCAAGCATGAACATTTGTCGTGTTGGTGAAGGAGATGCTAGGGACAAAGGAATTCGAACCGCCTGCATTTTCCAACCCAACAGTCAGGCCT
>Ga0160419_101310_pt1 | contig 10462 bp, 7 predicted proteins | sample CelAP2metagpilot_2_FD_108196 | JGI IMG/M metagenome (GOLD analysis project Ga0160419, IMG submission 108196) | Phycosphere-associated microbial communities from Cellana algal ponds in Kailua-Kona, Hawaii, USA - Cellana AP2-4-25 metagenome pilot ... | reverse complement strand
GCCGCCCACCCCCTCCGCGCACCGGTTTGCCACCTCCAGAACATCGCCCAACCCAAGCACCGACGACATCTGCACCCCGTCATAGGCGATCACCGCAATCCGTGGCGATCTTGGCGTATCTGGCACATTGATTGTCATATCCGCCAATCGTAACCAGCACCCGCGCGGGTGTAAACCAAGGGGCAGGAGGACCACACAATGACAAACACAGCCCTGATCCTGATCGACATCCAGAACGACTATTTCGCCGGCGGCCGCATGCCGCTTGAGAATATCGAGAGCGCCGCAACAAACGCCGCCGCCTTGCTCAACGATGCCCGCACGCGGGACATCCCGATCTTCCACATCCGTCACATCGCCAAATCCGACAGCGCGCCGTTCTTCCGACCCGGCACAGAAGGCAGCGAGATCCACCCGCGCGTCTGTCCTGCGCCAAAGGAGGCCGTGATCCAGAAGGATAGACCCAACGCCTTTGTCGGCACCACACTGGAAGCAGATTTGCGGACCGCTGGCATCACCCACGTGACCCTGTGCGGCGCGATGAGCCAGATGTGCGTTGATGCCACGGCCCGCGCGGCTGTCGACCTCGGCTTTCAGGTCGCGGTGATCGAAGATGCCTGTGCCGCCGCGCAGGTCAGCTTCCATGGCGTCACAGTCCCCGCACCCCAGGTTCATGCTGCAATCATGGCCCCCCTCGCCGCCAGCTACGCAGATGTTCTCACGACGGCTGAGGCTCTGTCCGCTCAGGGCGCTGCCTGAGCCGGACGGCAGCGGGCGGCCAGCCCGCTGACCAAAGCCGAGACCCGCAACACGGATCAACCGGATCTTCGGCGCGACCCGCGCCGCTGTTGCAATCCGGATGACCGTGAGCCGAGGATGGCCAAGCAAGCCAGTGTCTCTCCCCTGCGCACCCCCCCACGTTCCACCCTTGATAGACAGGCCCACGGGGTGCTATTGCAGCCCCATGACACAAGTGTTTGATATCGGCGATCACGCCCGCCTGCTGGAGCGGTTCTTTACCCTCTTTGCGCAACTGCGCGCGCAATCCTGATCAGACCCTGACGGTGCCCCCGGCACCACTGCGCCTTTCTGCTGACATTCCATCGAAATGAGAGACACCCATGTCCCCTAAAACGCTCTATGATAAAATCTGGGATGCCCACCTCGCCCATGAGGCTGAGGACGGCACCTGCCTTCTGTATATCGACCGCCATCTGGTGCATGAAGTGACCAGCCCGCAAGCCTTCGAAGGGCTGCGCATGACAGGTCGCACCGTGCGGGCGCCGGACAAGACCATCGCCGTGCCCGACCATAACGTGCCCACCACGCTGGACCGCGCAAACGCCGCGACCATGACCGAAGACAGCCGCGTGCAGGTCGAAGCGCTCGACAAGAACGCCAAGGACTTTGGCATTCACTATTACCCTGTGTCCGACATTCGGCAGGGCATCGTGCACATCGTCGGGCCCGAACAGGGCTGGACCCTGCCCGGCATGACCGTCGTCTGTGGTGATTCACACACCGCAACCCACGGTGCTTTTGGCGCGCTCGCCCACGGCATCGGCACGTCCGAGGTGGAACACGTTCTGGCCACGCAAACGCTGATCCAGCAAAAATCCAAGAACATGAAGGTCGAAATCACCGGCAAACTCCGCCCCGGCGTCACCGCCAAGGACATCACCATGTCCGTCATCGGCGTCACCGGCACGGCAGGCGGCACCGGCTATGTGATTGAGTATTGCGGTGAAGCGATCCGCGACCTGTCCATGGAAGGGCGCATGACCGTCTGCAACATGGCCATCGAAGGCGGCGCACGTGCGGGCCTGATCGCACCGGATGAAAAGACGTTCGAATATTGCAAAGGCCGCCCCCACGCGCCCAAGGGTGCCCAGTGGGAAGCCGCGATGGAATGGTGGAAGACCCTCTACTCCGACGATGACGCCGCGTGGGACAAGGTGATCACCATCAAGGGCGAAGACATCGCGCCGGTTGTCACATGGGGCACCTCCCCCGAAGACGTGCTGCCCATCACCGCCAACGTCCCCGCCGCCAGCGACTTCGAAGGCGGCAAGGTTGGTGCGGCGGAACGCGCGCTTGAATACATGGGCCTGGCGTCCGGCACGCCGCTTGCGGATGTTGAAATCGACACCGTGTTCATCGGCTCCTGCACCAACGGCCGGATCGAGGATCTGCGCGCCGCTGCGGATATCCTCAAGGGCAAGAAGATCGCCGTGAAGCGCGCGATGGTCGTTCCCGGTTCCGGCCTTGTCCGCGCGCAGGCCGAGGAGGAAGGGCTTGCCGACATCTTCAAGGAAGCCGGTTTCGAGTGGCGTCTGGCAGGGTGTTCGATGTGTCTGGCGATGAACCCCGATCAGCTGCAACCCGGCGAACGCTGTGCCGCGACCTCCAACCGCAACTTCGAAGGCCGTCAGGGCCGCGGTGGTCGAACGCATCTGATGTCGCCTGCCATGGCGGCCGCTGCGGCGGTGACCGGAAAGTTAACAGATGTGCGGGAGCTGATGTAAATCACGAACGTACGTTGCCGGTGTACAGGTTGTGTACAGTTTGTGCACAGCCTGTGACACTTAACAAAATCTTACCACATCAACATCTTGTGGCCCGACCTTAGGAGTCCCCTACAATGGACAAATTCGACACTCTCACCGGCATCGCAGCGCCGATGCCCCTGATCAACATCGACACCGATATGATCATCCCCAAACAGTTCCTCAAAACCATCAAGCGCTCCGGCCTTGGGGTGAACCTGTTTGACGAAATGCGCTACGATGACGACGGCAATGAGATCCCCGATTTCGTGCTGAACAAAACCCAGTATCGCGACGCTGAAATCCTCGTCGCCGGCGATAACTTCGGCTGCGGCTCCTCCCGTGAGCATGCCCCTTGGGCGATCAAGGACTTCGGCATCCGCTGCGTTATCGCGCCCAGCTACGCCGATATCTTCTACAATAACTGCTTCAAGAACGGCATTCTGCCCATCGCCCTGCCCCAGGAACAGGTCGATGTGATCATGAAGGATGCCGAAAAAGGGGCGAACGCCCGCGTCTCCATCGACCTTGACGCGCAAACTGTGACCACATCCGACGGTGAGGTTTTCAGCTTCGAAGTAGATGCGTTCAAGAAGCATTGTTTGATGAACGGCCTTGATGACATCGGTCTGACCATGGAAAAGGCCGCTTCCATCGACAGTTTCGAGGCCGCAGCGGCACAAAGCCGCCCGTGGGTGTAAGTCTGCGCAAAGAAATTGCAGAAAAAATGTGCGCATAAGTCGCTGATTTTTAGAAATTATTGTGGGCACCGCGGAGGTGCCCACAACATCTTGCGTTCTGCCATCAATTCGCCTTTTTGTTGATGCAAGAACGCACCACCCTCTCCATCAAATCGCCCCATACCTTTCGTCTTATTAACCAACGCACTTGAGGAATGTGACGAAAGAAGGCACAAATTGGGCAGAATTGAGGCAGCCCTCCATACCGCTTGGAGGCAACAAGTTGGGACAAGCACACGGCAACGTATCGTGGCTGGCCAGTTTGGAAGGGTAGATACGTGATTGGACGGATGACAGGCGCAGCCGTGCGCGGGTTGTTGGTGGCGTTGCTGATTGCAACGCCTGCTTTGCTGTTGCCCGGCGTCGCAGCGGATTCCACCCAGATCACCGTGCTTGTGGCTCTGCTTGCCGCTTTCCTCACCTTCGTTGAGTACAACTCCAATTTCCCCAGCATCGTCGAGTTCCGCGATGCCCCACCGTTCAACCGCCTGCGGTACCTCGCATTGCTGGTCACGGTGGTCATGCTGAGCCTTATCATCAAGGGGGAGACCGACCCGACACCAATGACCAACGCGCTCGCGTCCATTGGCACGATCCTGGGCAATGCGATTGATTTCCCCTACTCACCTGTGCGGCTGGTGGTTCTCATGCTGCCCGCTGAAGCCAGTACAGCACTGGTGGATTCTGTGCGCACTTCGGCTGGTCTGGCTTATCTGATCTCTCTGGTCACCATGACTGCTTTCCTGTTTCTGGTCCGCGTTCTGGGCTGGCCTGCACGGGGCGGTGCCTTCAACGTGTGGGTCAACCTGCCGCTGTTCGACCCGACCGCAGGCGGTGATGTCCTGCAACGTTTGCAGCGTGATGCGCGCATCAACATCGCCCTTGGTTTCCTGCTGCCTTTTGTCATTCCCGCAGTGGTCAAGGCGGCTGCTGATCTGATAGACCCGATCACATTGCAAAACCCGCAAACCCTCATCTGGACACTCAGCGCTTGGGCCTTCCTACCTGCCAGTATGATCATGCGCGGCATCGCCATGGGCCGGGTCGCGGATATGATCCTCGACAAACGCCGTCGTGCCTACGCAGACGCCGAAGCGCAGGGCGAGGGCGACTTTCAAGCCGCTTGAGACAGCTCTGCGCGGCACTCCTGCTCTGTCTGATTGCGCTTCCTGCAACCGCTGAGACGCTACGGATTGCCACATTCAACACCGAACTCAGCCGCAAGGGCCCCGGCCTTCTGCTGCGCGACATTCGCAAGGGAGACGACCCGCAGATCAATGCGGTTCTGGATACCCTCCAACAGGCGGACGCGGATGTCGTTACCCTGCAAGGGTTTGACTATGATCTTGGCAACAGCGCCCTTGAAGCCTTTGCCAAAGCCCTCAGCGACCGGGGTTCACCCTACCCTTACCATTTCGCAGGACCACCCAATGCCGGGTTGCAGACCGATCTGGACATGGACGGCGATGGAAAACCCGGTGGCGCAGGGGACGCCCAAGGCTATGGCCGTTTCTATGGCGCAGGCAGCATGGCAATCCTTTCCAAGTTCCCGATTGCAGGCGAAGACATCCAAGATTTCTCAACCCTGCTCTGGCGCGATCTGCCGGGCGCGCTGTTGCCGCAGACCGAAGCCGGGCCGTTCCCGAGTGCTGAGGCGCAATCGATCCAGCGGCTGTCCTCTCACGGTCATTGGATCCTCCCACTGGAGCATCCCACATTGGGACGCATCCAGTTGATGACCTTCCACGCCAGCCCCCCGGTTTTTGATGGCCCCGAAGACCGCAACGGCAAGCGCAACCATGACGAGGTGATCTTCTGGATTCATCTTCTGGAGGGACGCTTGGACGTGGTGCCAACAAAGCCCTTTGTCCTGACAGGTGATGCCAACCTTGATCCCGACAAAGGCGATGGCCGCAGCATTGCCATTCAGAACCTACTGGCCCATCCCATGCTGCAAGACCCGCTGCCAGACCAGCCCACGGTCATGTGGGATCAAACCGGCCCGATGCGCGTGGACTACGTTCTGCCCTCAAGCGACTGGCAGATCACAGGCGCGCAGGTCATGCCAATCAACCCTGAAGCGAGCCGTCACAGCCTTGTCTGGGTGGACCTGACAAAGTAGCCCTTCTTGACCCTCCGCCCCGGTCACGCTACCCCGCCCCTGATAGATTTTTCAGGAGCATCCCATGGCCAATCCAACACTGCTTATCCTTGCCGGCGACGGTATCGGACCCGAAGTCATGGGACAGGTCACAAGGGTGATCGACTGGTTCGGCGCGAAGCGCGATCTGGCCTTTGATGTTTCCCACGATCTGGTCGGCGGTGCGGCCTATGACGCGCACGGCACGCCCCTGCATGACGACACGATGGCCAAAGCGTTGGAAGCGGACGCGGTGCTGCTCGGCGCTGTGGGCGGGCCGAAGTACGACGATCTGGATTTCTCCGTCAAACCCGAACGCGGCCTTTTGCGCCTGCGCAAGGAGATGGACCTGTTTTCCAACCTGCGCCCGGCGCAGTGTTTTGACGCACTGGCAGATTTCTCCTCGCTCAAGAAAGAGCTGATTGCAGGCCTCGACATCATGATCGTGCGCGAACTGACCTCCGGCGTTTATTTCGGAGAGCCGCGCGGCATCATCGAGGAAGGCAACGAGCGGGTCGGCATCAACACCCAGCGTTACACCGAGAGCGAGATTGACCGCGTCGCACGCTCCGCCTTTGAATTGGCGCGCCGTCGCGGGAACAAGGTCTGCTCCATGGAAAAGGCCAACGTGATGGAAAGCGGCATCCTCTGGCGTGAGGTTGTGCAAAAGGTACACGACACTGACTATCCGGATGTTGAGTTGAGCCACATGTATGCCGACAATGGTGCCATGCAGTTGGTCCGCGCGCCCAAGCAATTCGACGTGATCCTGACCGACAACCTCTTTGGTGACATCCTGTCCGATTGCGCCGCGATGCTCACCGGTTCCCTGGGCATGCTGCCTTCTGCCTCCCTTGGTGCGCCAAATGCGGATGGCCGCCCGAAGGCGCTCTATGAACCCGTGCACGGCTCCGCCCCGGACATCACCGGGCAGGGCAAAGCCAATCCGATCGCCTGTATCCTCAGCTTTGCAATGGCATTGCGCTATTCCTTCGATGAAGGGGAAGAAGCGACGCGATTGGAAAAAGCGGTTGAGAAGGTACTCGCAGACGGTGCACGCACCGCTGATCTGATGGGGCCAGAGGGCGGCACGCCGATCTCTACCACGCAGATGGGCGATGCGATCCTGGCGGCCTTGGACAACAGCCTCTGAAATCAGTTTTCAGATCATAGGGGGGCTGCCCCACAATACCGGCATGACCGACTTTCAGGTCAGGCCGCTTTGTCGGCGCCAGTCGCCATATCCTGCGCTGCATCGCTTTGGAATCTGCGCACCGTCTCCGCCAGCTTCACCTCACTCTGGGACAGCGTTTTCATGACTTGATCGTTGGAGTTGGCAAGCGTCGCATTTTGCTGCGCGCTTGTGTCCAGTTGCGACATTGCGGCCACGAGGGCCGAAATCTCTTTTGCCTGATCCTCGCCCGCAGCGCTGACGCCGCCGATCAATTCAAGCACTTCGCGCATGGCTGCTTCGATCTGTTCAATCGCCGCACCCGTCATACGTACCTTTTCCGAACCGTTCTTCACCTTCTCCAGATTGTTGGCAATGAGCCCGCCAATCTGATGGGACGCATCTGCTGACCGCTCAGCCAGGATGCGCACCTCCGACGCCACAACAGAGAACCCCTTGCCCGCTTCCCCTGCCCGCGCCGCCTCGACAGAGGCATTCAAAGCCAACAGGTTGGTTTGAAAAGCAATATCATCAATTGCCGCGACAATCTTGCCCATCTCAGCCGAGACGTTCTCAACACTTTCGATCTGCGCCACAGCATCATCGGCAATCTGATAGCTGGAGGTGGTCTTTTGACCGACCTCTTTCACAAGGACCTGGCACTGTTGAAGCTGGGCGGCATTTACCGAAACCGTCGATGACAGCACATCGGCAACCCCGGCGGACTCCGCGATGGTTTCAGCTTGCTGGGCAGATCGCGTTTTGAGTTCGGCCACACCGTCCTGCATGTGCCGGGACGCTGCCTTCAACGCGTCAAACTCGGTCTGGATGTCGTGAAAGGCGCCTGACAGGGAACCCAGGGAAGCATTCATCGCCCGGCCAATTTCAGCGAATGTGCCTTTGTACTGCGGACCCATCTGTTTGGTGAGATCCCCTTGCGCAAGCGCGGTCATGATCATCTTGATGTCCTGCAACGCCTGATCTGACATATCCGCAGTGCGGTTTATTCCTTCTGCGATGTCATACCACACGCCGGTCTTGCCATTTGTCTCCACCCGCATCGAGAAATCGCCTTCCGCACAGGCCGCAACGATCATGTTGATTTCCCGCACCGCCTCGTTTTGCAGTTTTGTCTGCGCCTTTTGCTGTTCGATCAGCCCCTCGTCACGTGCACGCTGCTTTGTAACAACATCTTCAACCACGCCCAGGATTTCATTGATGCCGCGGCCCAGGATCAGGGACGCGCCGCTGAGATCCTGCAAATCGATGTTCAGCGTAGAGGAAAAATCACCCTGTGCTGCTTGCGCGACCAATTGCTGGATGCCGGCAGTTGAATGTAGTTCCAACGCTTCTTGTACCTCGCGTTGGCGTTCGCGCGCCTGTTCACCCAACTGGAACTTCTCAAGCCCATCTGTAATCTTCCGCAGATCCTTCTGCGGTGCATGCACAACCGGGGAATGGATGTCGCCCTGCGCCAAGGCCGCAACGCGGTCCGCTGTTGCACGTATTGACCGGCTTGAGCGCACCACGAGGTAGGTTGAAAGCATCCCGATAATCACGCTGATCACCATCATTTTGGTCACGGACAAGAGAATGGTCTGCCTGGCTTCTGCATTGGCGCGGATCATGTAGGCGTCAATTTCCAACGCGCCTGCATCCTCAAGCGTCTTGATCAGATTGATCTTGCCGGTGATCGTCCCGAACCATTCCTCCGGCGCGACTTTCAGCCGCGCGGCTGGATCATCACCCATCAAGACCCCGCGCAGTTCACGGACCGCGCGCGTGTCGGGCGCAGTGTTGATCTGTTCAACATCTGCCGCCATTGATGCGGACGCCAGCGCTCCGTACATTCGAAAGAGGCCATCCTGCTCTGAAACAAGGTCAAGGAACTGACTGCGGATGGCACCCGGCAGAACACCGTCACTTGCCCCTGCGACTGCAAACCCTCTGGCCCCCACGGCACGTTCCAGCCCGGCGATGTCCTTTGCAGTCATCAAGATGGCATGGCGTTGCAACGCGTTCGCGGTGGGCGCATGGGACACCTTTTTACCCATTTCAACAATCAGCCGGATCGCATCGCGATTGATAGATGTGATCTGCCCCACTGCCTCCGGTACGGTCACCTCAAACTGATCGACCCGAGCGCGAAGCACCTCAAGTTGTTCCACATCCACCAATAGCGCTTGCAACCGCGACCGCAGGTCCGCATCCAATTTCAACGCCAGCAGCGCATGAACATCATCGAAAAAGCGCGGCTTCACCATATCGCTATTTTTACGTTGCGCAGGTAGTTCAGTGACAAAGGCGTTGCCATTGCTCGCAAGGAAGCCAGCACTTGCGCCCCTTTCCTTTTGCAACTCATGGGTCAGCGCCCCGATAGAGCGGCTGAGCTGCGTCTTTTTTCCATCGTCTATGATTTGATTTCTGGTGCGCCAGTCCGCCGAAATTTGCAGGCCGAAAAACAAGAAAGCTGCCAAAAACCCGGAAAGGGCCAGAACGACCATCGTGTTGCTCACGGAAAGCCTTTGGAGAGGTTTCAGCATGTTGTACCTATCAGATTACGTCTTACCTCCCGCCGTACTAGAGACCTGAACTTAACGGCCTGCTAATGCCTGACTTTCATTTGTTTGCGGGCAACCCGGCCCTGCGATAGAGACATGAAGTGTTCTGCAACGGAGGTCGCAATGGCAAAAGCAGTGCCCGCCGAAAAGGATCAGATATTTGACCTTTTCGTCATCGGTGGCGGGATCAATGGCTGCGGGATCGCGCGGGATGCGGCAGGGCGTGGCATGTCCGTTGCTCTGGCAGAGATGAACGATCTGGCTTCTGCCACCTCCTCCGCCTCCACCAAGCTCTTTCACGGCGGGCTGCGGTATCTGGAGTACTTTGAGATCAACCTTGTCCGCCACGCCTTGGTCGAACGGGAGGTTCTGCTCAAAGCCATGCCGCATATCTCATGGCCGATGCGGTTTGTGCTGCCCTATCACAGGGACATGCGGTTTGAGGGGGAAACACCGACGTCGAAACTGCTCAACATCGTGATGCCCTGGATGCGCGGCCGCCGACCTGCCTGGCTGATCCGGCTTGGATTGTTCCTGTATGACAATCTGGGGGGGCGCAAGATCCTCCCCGCGACAAGAACGCTGCGCCTGAACGGAACGCCTGAAGGCGCGCCGCTGGTGCCCAAATTCCAAAAGGCGTTTGAGTACTCCGACTGCTGGATCGAAGATTCCCGCCTTGTCGTGCTCAACGCCCGCGACGCCGAAGCGCGCGGGGCGCAGATCATGGTCGGCACCAAGGTCACATCCGCCAGCCGCGAAGATGGCCTGTGGCGCGTTGAGACGGAAGATACCCGAACCGGCGAGATCCACGCCTTCCGCGCCCGCATGATCGTCAATGCCGGGGGGCCCTGGGTTGGCGACATCATCCAGACCAAGGTGCGGGTGAACTCCACCGAAGGCGTGCGCTTGGTGCGCGGCAGTCATATTGTGACGCGCAAGCTTTATGACCACGACAAATGCTACTTTTTTCAGGGCACAGATGGGCGGATCATCTTCGCCATTCCCTATGAGACCGATTTCACCCTGATCGGGACGACGGACGCGGATCACCCCGACCCCTCCCTCAAACCCGAATGCACCAGCGAAGAGCAGACATACCTGCTGGATTTCGCCAACCAGTACTTCTCCGAAACGCTGACGGACGAAGATGTCGTCTGGACCTATTCAGGCGTGCGCCCGCTTTATGATGATGGCGCAAGCTCTGCCGCCGCAGCCACACGCGATTACACGCTCAAGGTCGAAGCCGCAGGCGGTGCGCCGATCCTCAACATCTTTGGCGGCAAGATCACCACCTACCGCAAGCT
>Ga0160419_101309_pt1 | contig 10465 bp, 15 predicted proteins | sample CelAP2metagpilot_2_FD_108196 | JGI IMG/M metagenome (GOLD analysis project Ga0160419, IMG submission 108196) | Phycosphere-associated microbial communities from Cellana algal ponds in Kailua-Kona, Hawaii, USA - Cellana AP2-4-25 metagenome pilot ... | reverse complement strand
TCCCTCCCTCCCTCCCTCCCTCCCTCCCTCCCTTCCGCTGTCCTCACATCCACTCCCCCCTTCCCTGCCCAGCTCTGGCGAAGATTCTTTCCTGAGACTGTGCTGTGATCTGTACGAGCGCACGGGCAAGACGTGGATCTTCGAGCTGGAGGCCCCTTCGCTCATCCTCAAGTACAAATGGTGAGGGAGCGAGGGAGGGAGGGAGAGGGTGGGAGGGTATTGAATGAGTGTCATCCGTCGTGCTCTTGTATCTTCAAGAATGAAGCTCTAACCTTCCTCCGTCCCTTCCTCCCTCCCGCCCTCAGGACTGCCTTCGGCCGGCCCATCTACACAGGACTCCTCGCCCTCTCCCTCCTCCTGGCCCTCAACTACTCCCTCGCTTCCGCCCTCCTCCTCCCCCTCCTCCACTCCAACACTCCCTGGAGACGCACCGCGGGCCTGGTCTGGCAAGGACTCTTGCTCGCGAACGCCTTCCCGTTGGTATGTCAGGAATACTGGCAGTGGCACGCGCAGGTAGGGGGGGGGGGGGAGGGGGGGAGGGAGGGTAGAGAAAGTCAGACCAACCTACATCATCCTCGTCCTTCTTGACTCTCTCTCCCTCTCTCTCTCCTTCATTCTCTCCTTCTCTCCCTCCCTTAGGGCTTCCGCGCCTACTTCTTCTCTTGGTTCCGTCTGCTGGACATGCTGACACTCCTCCTGACTTTTGCCTCGATCCTCCTCCGCTTCTTCTTGGTGAAGGGAGAGGGAGAAAAAGAGAGCATTCGCACTGTTTATCACATGCTTTCAGGTACTGTGAGAGGGAGGGAGGGGGGGAGAGAGAAAGGGAGGGGGGGAGGGGGGGTAGAAAGGAAGAAGCGCGTGCACTCAAAACAATGTCTGTCCTCCCTCCCTCCCTCCTTCCCCTCTCTTCCTCCCTTCCTCCCCCCCCTTCCGCAGCCATCGCCTCCTGGCTGCTGTGGGCCAAGCTCCTTGTCTATCTAAGAGGTTTTAAGGAGACTGGGCCCTTGATTCGAATGATCTGGCAGATCGTCAAGGACACCCGCTTTTTCCTGGTGGTGCGTGAAGCCCTTCCCTCCCTCCCTCCCTCCCTCCCTCCCTCCCTCCCTCCCTCCTTCTCTGCCTGCTTCCACCCAACATGATTGTTGGGATCACGGGCGTGGCGAACCTCACATTCCTTCCGTCCCTCCCTCCCTCCCTCCCTCCTTCTTCTCAAGGTCCTGGCCGTCTCTGTGATGGGCTTCAGCAATTGCCTTTACCTCCTCTTCCAAGAAGACATTCAGCGCGAAGACGCCATGGGCACGACAAGCCCCATCCGATCGAGGTAGAGAGGGAAGGAGGGGTGCCTAACCGTGGCTTGTCGGTATAAATCATTGATCCTTGATCCTTTTTCGCTCCACATCCTCATTTTCATCCTCCGGCCCATACTCCTGTCCTCGGCACAGCTACGGCTCCCTCTTCCATACGGTCCTCGTCCTCTTCGCCGCTCTCAACAGTACGTCCGCCCTTCCTTCTTCCTCGCCGTCTTCCTTTGCCCTTTTCACCTCCCTTCCCGTCTTCCTTTTCCCTTTCCCTCCTCCTCGCCTCCTTTCCCTCCTCCTCACCTCCTTTCCCTCCCTCCCACAGGTAACCTGGACTACCTGCCCTTCAACGCCTCCCATTTCAAGGTCTTGGTCTCGCTCATCTACCTCTTTTACTGCGTGTGTAGCACCATTATCTTGCTGAACCTGCTCATCGCCCTCATGGGAGACTCCTATGACAAGGTTCAGGAGAACGCCCTGGCCCAAGGCAGATACGAACAGGTGGACAGAAAGGGAGAGAGGGAAGGAAAATTGGAGGGAAGAGGGAAAGAAGAAGGGGATGTGACACATTCCAGATTCCAGGTATATTTTTTAATGCTGCTTCATCCCATCCCTTTATTGTCCTAGGCCGTTTCCGTGCTGGAGATTGAAGACATGCTCCCCCAACGCATTCTGCAAGATCCCCGCTTCTTCCCGCGGTAGGTCCCTCCTTCCCTCCGCCCAGCGTCTCTTTCTCTTTATTTATCAGCTTCCATCTAACTCTCTCTTTTCGTTTCATCCCTCCACATCCATCAAGGTGGGTGCAAGTTCTCCGGCCCAAGCCCGGGGCTGACGGCGGCATGGTGTGTGACGCTGGTGCGGATCGGTGGGGTGGTCGACTCAGACAGATTTACAAAAAGATAGAACACAGCGAAAAACGATTGAGTCAAGACATTGAGGGGTTGTTTAACGCGGTGGGGAGGGAGAGGAAAGAAGGAGGAGGGGTGATGGAGGGAGGGGTGGGGACGCGGTTGGCGCGCTTGGAGGACAACGTGGAGGGCCTGCAGGGCAAGTTGGACCAAATTTTGGCCATGTTGCACTCAGCGGTCCAGGACGACGAGACCTCTGACGAGGAAGACGAGACAAGCCGATAGCAAATATTTGCATATAAAAGCAATCGAAGAAATTAGAATGAGATATTTTTGTGTTTTTTAATGTTTTTGTTGTTTAAATTTGAATTCCCGTTTCAACCAAGCCCCGCTTCCCTGTCCTCTTCCCTTGAGGCCGTCTGCCCCATCAGCACCAATTTCTGAATTTTAGCTGGCTTGTTCCCTGGACACTCTCACTTACCATCGTCGTCACTTGAAATACATATCTTGATGCCTTGTCGACATACAGGGGTGGCGCTATCCCGGGAGGGAAAATACGTGAGGCTATCAAACCAGAGGACACGTCCTAGCTTGTCACACTTTCATTCACACGACGAATGGGCCCACATTCACCACCAACAACATGCACAAACAGAAATCTACAAACAATTGGGAGGCTTCACATGCAAGATCCCAGGTAGCCAAAGTGTCCACAAGTTATGGACAACCGTGTCAGCCACGGGGCTTTGCTCCCGACAGGCCACAAGGCCATGGAGGCCCTTGAAACAGCCGACGCCGCGGGCAGCTTGCGGCAGCAGCGACCCTCCTCGACGTCAATTAACAAGCGTAGTCCATCCCGTTCTTCACCCCCTTCAACCACGTCGCGCTTGCCCTCGTCCTTGTCGGATTTTGACGTGGACGAACGACTGGGAAAGGGGGCCTTCGGGGTGGTGCATCGGGCGCGGCGGAAGCGGGATGGGAAGATTTACGTGATCAAGACAGTGCCTTTGACGAATTTAAAGGATTCGGAACGGTCCGAGGCGGTGAATGAAGTGAACATTCTCGCATCAATCGCCTCCTCGTATGTTGTCAAGTATTACGACTCCTTCGTGGAGCACGACGAGTTGCACATCGTCATGGAGTACTGCAACCGCGGGGACCTCCAACGCATCATCTACAAGCTCAAAAAGGAGAAGTACCGCAGCCTAGCCGAAGACAAAATATGGGCTATCTTCGTCCAAGTCGCCCTTGGGCTGCACCATCTGCACTCCCGGCAGATCCTCCACCGGGACATGAAAGCTGCCAATGTCTTCATTCACAAAGACGAGGCCACCGGCCGACAATTCGTCAAAATCGGCGACCTGGGAGTGGCTAAGCTCCTCACCAACAATACGTCCTTTGCCACTACCATGGTTGGCACCCCCTACTACCTTTCCCCCGAGCTTTGCCAAAACAAACGGTACAATGAACGCTCTGACGTCTGGTCTCTCGGCGTGCTCCTCTACCAGTGCTGCACCCTCCGCCTGCCCTTCGATGCCTCCAACCCCATCACTCTCATGACCAAAATCATCAAAGGCAAATACGAGCCTGTTTCCTCCAAGTACCTCAGCCCCCATCTCGGGGAGCTCGTCCGCACCCTCCTGACCACAGATTCGGGGCTCCGGCCTTCCCTTAAGCAGCTGTTGAGCATTCCCTTCGTTCAGGAGAAATGTCTCGCCTTCGGGTTCTCACTCCCCGTAGACGTGCCCGTTGCACCTCTCTCTCCCCCACCGCAGCTCCCTGCCTTGGCTCTATCTTTGAGTGCGATTCCTCCGGAACCTGTCACAGCCATGGGAAAAGATGACCAGCCCAACCCTCCCCAGCAGCAGCAGCAGCAGCAGCAGCAGCAGCAGCAGCAGCAGCGAGAGAAACGTACGCGCCTCCCATCGATCACCTCTCCTACCGGCGTATTGTCCTCCCCTTCTTCGTTTTCCTCGCCACCGATGCAGCAACAGCAGCAGCAACAGCAACTGCCGCGTCAACGGCGGCCCACCCGGAATTCCATCCCTACACTGCTCCACACTGGCGCGCCCGGCAACAGAAATGAGGAGAATCCTCTAGCTCTCAGAGACACTGCCCAATTTTCGTCGGGCGATGGATTACTTCAAGATGGCACTAACCACCTGCCCCTCTCCCCACCCTTGCCCCTCTCTATAACATCTCGTCTCTCTCTTGATGTTGATCCTCTCTCCCCCACCTCAGTTAGGGTCACATCCCCCGTCCAGGCCTCCCACCACCACCATCGTCGTCCTTCCTCGGCTGCCCCCTCCTCCAACCCCTCCTCCCCGCCCTCTTCCTCGGCTTTCACCGTGTTCTCGCCTCCTTCTCGCTCGCGCACCCAGTCACGCACCAACATCAGCAGCAGCAGTAGCCAGCACCACAAGGGATCTTCCTCCATCTCCGACAGCTTCATTCCTGAGCTTCTCGCCCTCTCCCTCGATGGCAGCAGCAACAGCATCAGCAACAGCCACAGCATGCTGCCAGAGGAGGGCCCCGGCCATGGCCGCCACCGGAGCGGGCATTCTCCCCCTTCCTTCCTTCCTTCTCCTTCCTTCAGCAAGCACCACAACCGACATAAAAGCGACGTCATCTCCTCCCCCTTCTTTCCCTCTCCTTCTTCCTCTGACCGTGACTCGGCTAGACGCAGCCCCAGCGGTCGGTATCTCCCTCCTCTTCCGGGTAGTGCAGGAGGGAGAGAGATGGAAGGAGGGATGGCGGAAGCCAAGAAATTGATTGGGCGTCGGCCTGCTTCCTTCATTGCATCCTCCTCCTCTTCCTCCCCCTTGAGCTCCCCCCCCATCTTCCATTCGGCCTCTCCCGAGAGCTTTGCTACCTCCCCCACCTTTTATCAGGAGCAGCAGCAACAGCAACAGCGGCGTACCTTATCTCCAACCGTCGGCGACATTAAAGGCTTCTCTGCCTCGGGCCGGGTCCCGAGTCCTACTGCTGCTCGTGTTTTGAGTCATCCCCTCCACGTCTCTTCTTCCCCCTCCTCCTCTTCGCCACGCACCTCCCCTTCCTCTTTGATGGGATCGATCAAGGCCTTTCGGACGACGATGACGGCGGAAGAGGAGGAGGGAGGGAGGGGGGGAGGGGGGGAAGGGGGGAGAGGTATAGAGTGGGGGAGGGGGGCAGAGAGGGAGGGGAAGATGCAGGCACAGCGGACGTCTATGAAGGTCAGCCTGGGAGTGGTCAGTATCTCGAGTGACTATGATGATGATTGAGGAGGAGGAGGAGGGGGAGAAGAAGAAGGAGTTAGAAGATGAAGAGAAAAGGGAGGAGGAAAAGAGAAGGAAGGAAGCATGAAAGGCCAGGAGAGGGAGCAGAAGAAGAGGCAAGGGGAAGAGGAGCAGGGGAAGGAGGAAAGATCGATGAAGTACTTAGCTTGTCGTTCTCTCGCCCCTCCCCTTCTTTGGCACCCAATAAAGAAATATAAATCAAAAGTCAGTCTACCAGTAGGTATGCACGAGTCCAAACCTGCTTGACTTGGCAAGGGGCCCTCCCTCTCCTGACCCCTCTCTCTTCTCTCTTCTCTCTTCTTTCTTCTTCTTGGCCTTCCTCACTTGCTACACCTATACAACTTTATCGGTCTGTCACTCCTTATCTATCAAAAAACTCATCTTCCTCCCCCTCCTCCTCGTCCTGCCCCTGCATCATCCTTGCCACCGCCGCCTCCATCCCCTCCTTTACCCTTCTCATCATCTCCTCCCCTTTCCCCCCCATCCCTATCGCCCGCGCCTGCAAATCTGGCGCCACCTGTACGCTCCCATCCACGGCCCGCAACATGTCCACCTCCTCCTTCTCACCCTCCATCCCTCTCTCCTCGTCATCATCCTCACCATCATCGCTGAAGGCCCTCGCCGGCTCCGTCAAGTCCGTTGCCCGCATCTCCTCCTCCGACAACCAGAAATACTCCTCCTGCCTCTCTTCCCCCTTCTCTTCATCATCCCCCTCCTCCTCCTCCTGTTCCTTTTCCCCCGGCTCCATCTTTTTCTCCCCGTCCCTTCCCTCCAGTATACTCGTCCTCATCAGCTCATCGTCCAATGCCAAGCGTAGGGCCTCCCGCTGTTCTGGGCCGAGCATCCGCACCAGCTCCGCCTCGAGGCTCTCCAGAGAGGAAGGGTCTTGTTTCGCAGGGCCATCGACGAAGGGAAAGCCTGGGAGTAAAGGCTTGGAGGAGGGAGCTCCTGTTGCTGACGTGGGGGCTGCTCGATCTTTGGCCCCCTCGCCCTCCTCCTCACCTTCCCCCTCCGCCGCTGCCGCCGCGTCTCTCCTCGGGGGATGGGATCGCTTCGGTGCCGTTTGGCTATTATTTGCTGCTGCCGCTGTCTCCTTCCGTTCCTTCTTTCTCTCCATCCTGCTCTCATCCCGTGGTGGAGGGTGGCGATACTTGTAGTCAGCTGGACCAATGGCTCGGACCCCTGGCTGGGCGGGCGGGAGGGCGGCTTCCAATCCGTTCAGGTCAAACACCTCGGCCCATCGCCCCTCTCCCTCATTCTCATCCTCTTTGTCGTGGCCACGGTGATGGTGACCGCAGGATGAGGAGTGTTGGTGTTGGTTGGCGTAAGGATTCGGGTGGCTTCTGTCGGGGTCACCAAAGGTGAAGACCGGGTGGAGCTTCGACGCTGTGCACCCGTCCTCCTCCACGCCCACCTCGCCGGCCAGCAAGAATTCGTCCAACGACGGTAAGGGCCCCAAAAGAGAGGAAAATGGGGCCGTAGAAGAAGAAGACGTCGAGGAAATGGAGGAAGCCAATGGGTTGTCTTGTCCCTCATTGTGGAGATTCTCAGCCGGAAAGAGAGGAGCGGAAGGGGATGGAACAGAAAGGAGGACACGGCTTGAGGGAGACCACACGGTAGACGGCCGCTGCTGCTCGCTGTCGTCATCGTCCACGTCGCATAGAAGTGAGGGTCGAGTGTAGACGGAGGTTGGAAGAGGCGGAAGGGCCATGATACTGGGAGAGGAGGCACTCATGAGAGGTAGATGAGAAAGGGTCGATGGGGAGGTTGCCTGATGTTGATTCACCACGTCCGGGGTGCCTGAGTGTGCAATCTCTGTGGGTATGGTATCGAGGGTTGTCTATGTGTCCTTGTGTATGTCAATAGTCTGCGAGGAAAGAATGTGATCGCTTAATTATTTCATGTTTCTTGTTCGCTCCTTGTTCGCCCTCCAGCCCTAATCCCTTTTCGTATTGCTCACAACACAACGCATTATCAACAGGCACGAAAAGGAGGTGGATAGATAAGTCATAGGTCAAGCTTCTGCCGCCAAAAGGGCTCGAAGACGTCCACTCCTTGGTCTCCACTCCCCGATCAACGCCAGCCTCCCCACCCCCGGCTTCCGCACATTGGCACACATGGCCTCCTTTCCCTTTCGCCTGCCCGGTAGAAACGCAAGCATTAGTAGCACGCGTTACGCTCCGCTCTCTACCACCAACTCCGCCTCGGCCTCGCACACGGCCGCACCCCACTTCTATCCTTTCCGCCCACGCTCTCTCTCCTCTTCCCTTCGACGGTGCTTGGCTGTGTCGTCCTCCCCCTGTTTCTACGCCCTCTTCTTCCTCTCTGTCGTTGCCATTCTGCTGTTTAGCCCACTGTCTTACCTGCCGGCAAGTATTCCACCATTAAATCAAGGACTCTCGACCTTCGCAGGAGGATGCCAGCCGGTAAGAAGGGAGAGAGGGAGGGGGGTGGAATAGAAGAGAGAGGGAAAGGAGCACAAAAAGGAGGCACATGAAGGAGAAACTTCCCTTATGTCGCCTGTGACCTATTTCCATGCATACAAGCGGTGTGCCTGTGTACGGGGGGCCGGGGGGGTAAGGACGACTGAACGACTGGCCTCGATGGAAATATCAACACAATTACAACATTTCTCTTCTTCCTCCGTAACTTGCTGTTACTGTCTCTCTCGATTTAACCGTAGGAGGACTTCGTCAAGGTGGGCCGTGCAGTCTGGGTGGCTGATCCGGCCTTCGCTCGAAGATTCGGGTGTGTAGATAAGGGAAAAGGAGGGAGGAAGGGAGGGAGGGAGGGAGGGAAGAAAGAGGGAAAAGGGAGGGAGGAAGCGGTGTCGCTTTATGGCGTTTACATGAGGTGAAATTCTCTCAATGACTTAATTGAATGTCCTCATTCACTCACCCACTCGTCCTATTTCTCGTCCTCTCTCATCCACTTATCCCCTTTCTTGCTCTCTCTCTTTCTCCGTCCCTCCCAGGTGTGACCCCTCGGTCTGCCATTGCCTGTTTGTGGAAGGCGGTAGTGGGGTAGGGGGGGAAAGCTCCCGCCGCCTCTCCTCCTCCTTCTCCTCCTCCTCCTCCCCCTTCCCTTTCTCAGCTTCCTTCTCCTCCGCCGTCGAGAGTGAGAACAAGACTACCAGATCTGTAGAAATGAGAGCAGAAGGTGAAACAAGAATAAGAAGCAGCAGCAGCGAGAGGACAAGGAGGAGGGCGGGGGAGGAGCAAGGAGGGGGTTACATCCGTCACGTGTTCTTGAGCGCCTCCATCAAGCGAGTGCATTACTTCCACGAGGACAAGCCCCTGTGTTTAGTGCCGCATCGCCGGTACGATGACTTGGTCCAGGTAGGGAGGGAGGGAGGGCGGAAGGGAGGGAGAGGTTTCTCGGACGTCTTCTGCCTTCCTCAGTGTCGCTCGCCCCTCGGAAGGCGCACGCTCTCTGACTCATGCCTCCCTCCCTCCCTCAGTTCCACGGCCTCGATCGTTCCCAGACAGTGCACGCCACGCGGGGGCCCTCTGTGTGGTATTCCAACGACCTGGTCAACCCCTATCACATGATCCACTTCCGGGTAGGGAGGGGGGGAAGGAAGTTGGGAGCGAGGGAGTGAGGGAGGGAAGGGGGAAGGGCAGGAGTCTGTCGTCACCAAGAGAGCCGTCGCATTGTGGAACACGTCGGTCAGTGTCATAACCCTGTCCCCGCCCTCCCTCCCTTCCGTCTTACCCCACCTATCTAGGTCCTCCCTATCTTTGCCTGGATGGTACGGCAGGGGCTCGAGGCCGGCGAGCACATTACCTTTTTCGAACCGAAACCCAAGGATCAGGTGGGGCAGGAGGGCAGGAGGGCAGGAGGGGGCACTACAGTGGATCAGTCAGGAAGGAACAGATGGAAGGAAGAAAAAAGCGAAGGAGGACGACAAGTCAGCTATTCGGTGAAAGAGGGAAGATGGAAAACTAGTCCGTTATTTTACTCACGTCGGTACTGTTTTGATAAATTTACACAGCTACCCGGAGGATATGGGACGTATTTGATGCGTCGCCTGGGCACGATGATGTGGGCGGAAGACTTTGGACCGCACAGGTAGGAAAGGGGGGGGGGAAGGAGGGAAGCGGGGGGGGGACAAAGGAAGCAGAAGCGTAGATTGTCAAATAGAGGGGAGGTGGCTCCACCCCGTCCCTCCCTCCCTCCCTCCCTCCCTAGCTCCATCCTGTTCGACGACCTCTGGATCCGTCCCAGGGGCCGGTGGCTCTACCCCGTCCACTCGTTCTTCCCTGAAGTGCAAGATCTGACCAAGCAGCTGGTCACGTACGGCACGCACGTCGATGCTAGGTAAGGAGGGACTAAGGGGGAGGGGGAGGGAGGGAAAGACGGTAGAGGGGAGGAAAGCGAAACAATGCTTTCTTCATTCTCAACTAGCACGGAGGGATCAGCTCAAACCTAACACAGCAACATGACAAGGTCCACCGCATCAACACTCATGTGGTACGACCCCCAAATGCCATACACCAAATGCCATAGGTGGAACCAAATGTCGGCCTTCTTCCGCCGCCAGCTTCTGTCGTCCCATGAACCACCGTCACTGAGGCACCGAGAGATGCAACAGCTCTTGGCTGAGGTGGGTTGAGCGCTTTGGGGCGCGGGGGGGGTTGAATGATATGGTGGTTTTGCACACACAAATGGGGGGGGGGAACACGCACACACACACGCACACACAGAGAAGCATCCAACTCCTCCCATCCCTCCCTATCTTCCCATCCTTCCTTTCTCTAGCCCTCGCAGCAGCCCTACATCCTCCTGGTAGACCGAGCCTCCACCCGCTGCTTGCTGGACAGCAACACCAGCAGCTTTGAGGAGATTATGCGGGTTTTACGAGAGGAAGGGGGGCTGGGGAATGTAGAAACAGTGCGGATGGAGGATATTTCGGAGGTGGGAAGGGAAGGAGAAAAGGAGGGAGGGAGGGAGGGAGGGAGGGAAAGACGACGGTTACTCATGTCCCCTTCGACTTCAACCTGCGCAAGATGACTTCTCATCCACCTCCCTTCCCTCCCCC
>Ga0160419_101308_pt1 | contig 10479 bp, 19 predicted proteins | sample CelAP2metagpilot_2_FD_108196 | JGI IMG/M metagenome (GOLD analysis project Ga0160419, IMG submission 108196) | Phycosphere-associated microbial communities from Cellana algal ponds in Kailua-Kona, Hawaii, USA - Cellana AP2-4-25 metagenome pilot ... | reverse complement strand
TGTTGTGGGGGGAGGGGTGGAAGGTGGAGGAGGAGGAGGAGGAGGAGGAGGAGGAGGAAGGGAAGGTAGAAAAAAGGAAGGAGGAGCAGGGTATAGGGGAGAAAGGGAACGAGGGAGGGGGAGGATGCGGCTGCAGCAGCAGCATTGTCATGGAGGACAGGACGTCCAGGGCGGGTGGGGGAGAGGGGGGAGGGAGGGAGGAAAGGGAGGTAGGGATTCCAACCGCCAGGACTACTCTCCTCCTTCATCATACGCCCAATCTCCTCCCCCTCCTCCTCAGCATCATCTCGCCGGGGCCCATGTTCAAATTTTGCACAAGCCCACTGATAGCACTGGCAGCACCAGCACCAGGAGCAATGCCGACTGCAATGACAACATGATGAGTAGTAGTCCTCTTCCTCCTATCCATCCTTCCTCTCCTTCCTCCTTTCCTTCCTCCCCCCCTTCCTCTTCTTCTTTTGGACTTGGAGGCGAAGAAGAAGGAGGAGGAGGAGGAGGAGGAGGGAAAGGAGAAGAAAGAGGATGCGGAAGAAGGAATACAGGAAGTCTTGGCGCCATCAACGCCTCCAACGACAATACCACCACCACCAGCACTGGCAATCGCACCTTACTGCAGCGCCTCGGCCCTTCCCCTCCGCCCCCTCCCTGCCCAAACCACCACCACCACCAGCAGCAGCAGCAGCAGCAGCAACGCGGACGAGGCGGTTCTCTCCGCTCACTGATGCACGTTGCTGTCCCTCCTCCTGAAGATGATGATGACGACTTGGTGCCTGCTATCCATCCCACCTCCTTCGGCGACCCCCTCTCCTCGCTCCCTCCAGTCCAGCCTCAATCAAAACAACCTCAGTCGCTGTTGGTGCACGGCCGAGGAAGAGGTGGGAAGGGAGGACGGGGTGGAGGGAGAGTCGCTGATCACCAAGAGAGGGGAACAGGAAGATCGGCAGTGGCAGCAGCAGCGACGGCCGCCGCCGCTGAAGCGAAACGGGTACGCCAACAGCATCAGCAGCAAAAGCAGCAGCAAAAGCAGCAGCAGCAGCAGCAGCAGCAGGAAGAGGGGGATGGAGCAGCCGCAGCGGAAGCAATGGCAGCAGCAGTCGTCGCTGAAGCGAGGCGGGAGAGGCGGAGGGCAGAGAAGGAGGCGAGGGGCCCGCGGACGGCCGGTTTGCTCTATGCCCGGACACCGGAAGGTAAGGTCGTGTTGGTGGGGAAGGGTCATGCCGGCATTCGCACACCACCGCAGCAGCATCATCAGCAGCAGCAGGATGAAGGAGGAAGAGGAGGAAAAGGTGGAGGGAGGGAGGGAGGGAGGGAGGGAGGGAGGATCGTGACTTTGGTGCAGGAGGGGAATGGAAATGGACGGCTCCTCAAGCAGAAACAGAAGCAGCAGCAGCAGCCACAGCGGATGGTGACTCTTCACTATACCAACGAGGAGCAGGACTCCCACCCTCCCTCGCTCCCTCGCCCTCCTCCTCCTCCCCTTGTGATCCGTGTTTCTTTGGCAGATGCTTTGGCTGCTGCTGCAGCTGCTCCTACTGCCGCTATAATTGCTACTGCTTTTGAAGCGTGATCATGAGCGCTCGTTGCAGGGGCTACACCAGAGGAAGACGAGGTGTGGGAAGAGGAGGCAGCGGTGCCGATGCAGTAGTAGCAGCAGTAGGAGGAGCTACACAATAGCACCTACAGAGGCAACAGCCGCACCCAGGGCCAGCATTAGCAGCGCTTGTATTTCGAAGACTCAGGACGAACGGGGGAGAGAGAGAGAGAGGTGGGAGCAAGGATAGGTAGAAAGAGACGAGAAGGACAGGACGACAACGAGTACAACGCAGAAGCGGAAGAAGTATTTGCAGGAGCGAAAGACAAGAATTTAATTAGACAAAACACAACACAACCAAAAGAAAATAACCCACAAAAAATGTAGTAGGCAGACACCAACATATTCCTCTCATTCTTGTCCTTCTTGTTCTTCTTCTTGTTCTTCTTCCCCTCTTGCTCCTTTCCCCTGTCCTTCTTCTCCTTCTCCTCCTGATATACTCCCCTGGCCCTATGTGTTTCATTTGCTTTTGCTTTCCTCGCGCCAGGTATCCACGACGAGCATTCTACAATCTTTCCTGTCTAGCTACCTGGCTTGCCCTCGTGTGTAAGTCCTGTGACGTAAGGTTGCATGCGATAGTTCTATCGGAATGTAGGATAACGGCAGAAAACAGAACTAACTACCCACTGCTCTCCCTCCCTCTTCCCCCCTCCCTCTCTTCCTCTGACAAATTGGCAATGCTCAATAGGATTTCCCCCTCCATTTGCATCTCCCTCTCTCCCTTTAACATCCCATCCATCTCACCCTTATCCCTCGCCACCACAGGCCGGGGTACAGAGGCGCATGACTTTCGAAAAGAAGGTGAAGACTCGCCGGACACCTTCCTCCTTTTCTCCCTCCTCCCTTCCCCCCGTTGTCTATTCCAAATCCTTGCTAGGGCTGACAGTGATGAAGTGGTATATGACGATGGAGAAAAATGTGACGACGGATAGGCAGTTCACGAAGGTCATGAGAGCTAGGGAGGGAAAGGGGAGGAGGAAAGGAAGGAAGGGTGGTTGGCATGAGAGTGCATCAAAATGGAAGTGCCTTGAAGACTTTGCAGCTACATAGAAGATCGACCGGGATTCGGTCAAATACTATCAGCGTATTGTCTTGAGTAGCGGACGGGCGGAGAGAAGGAAGGGACGGAAGGAGGGAGAGTGGGAGGGAAGGAGGGAGAACAGAGACTTTCCTATTTTAACATCAACACAGCCCATCCCCTCGAGCCAGACTAGTTATGTAAGTCACCGTATTGCGAAGGGACGTGCAGGTTGTCTGATGCGAGCCTCTCCGTCCTTCCAGCCCCGCCCTCCTACACTCCCCTGCCTTCATCTTTATCTGATCATTTATCAGCTCCCCCTCTCTCTCCTCCCTCTTCCCTCGTGCCTTTCCTCCTTCGCACCCCACACGTACCTTCGTCCAGATCGACAAACATGGCTATAGCGAACTCGCTGGGATGTCTACCTGTGCGTGTGTGCGGCAATGAGTGCAGGGTAAGAGGGGCGGCATGAAAAGAGGCGAAGGCAGCACTCGTTTTGGCGAGGCAGGCGGAGATACAGAGAGCCTAGCCTCTGTCCACCGGTCCCCCATGGCGTGACAGCAAAGGCATACAATTGTGCACCATCTATGTTAGTAGAAATGTACGGTGATAGATCGAGAAATATGATGAGTTTACATACGGGGTTTGAATGGCATGTAGCTGCTTCTGCGCGAAGAAGCATGGATTATGTGATGATGCATTTCGGCCAGACTCAAATGACCACAGCCACGCTCACCCCACAGACCTCATGAACATTCCCTACTACCACCTTCCCAAATACAATAATGAGAAGCGCTGGGCACGGGAACCTTAAGGTAGCTGAAAATGTGCCTTACTGTCATTGACGCCGCTCATCCCCGCGGAATAGATGCGATTCAATTCTTTACTGTACGAGCCTTTGTCATTTTTATAGTATCAGAGCTGCACAAACAGACGCTTGCCTTGTTACTGTAGATGACTCGTCGTGGTGGCGGGCTGATGAGAGGGCGGGGGTTGCGATGGCTTCGTCTTGTAGCACTTGGAAAGCGCATGGACATGCCCGATGTGTGTGGCATTTATCCCTCTATACACGAGTAGAATCTCAAACCATGGCTCATCGCCCACAAAACATCGGCATGATGAGCTGCATACCGACACCTAGTTTTGCAGTCCGTCCTTCTTTGCTGTAGTCGGTCTTCCAGTTAGCCCTCCACTCACACTCTCCTCCCTATCCTGATTCCTTAACACATTATCACACATAGGCACGCTCCCAAAACTACCATGGCGGACCCTGCTGTACTCGAAGCTGTTTCCCGTGGGAACCCGGTGGTGTTCATGGACATTTCGATCGCTACACGGCCTGCAGGCCGGATTAAGATGGAACTTTTCAGAGACGTGGCACCCAAGACTGTGGAGAATTTCCGACAATTTTGCACGGGGGAATATAGGGAGAGTGGCTTGCCGATCGGCTACAAGGGGTCGCCTTTTCATCGGGTGATTAAGGATTTTATGATTCAGGTAGGCTTTTATTCATCATCATTTTCTCTGTGTCGGTCCATTTACTTCATATATGTATTCATTTCACTTTTTTATTTATCATTCCTTCATTATTTATGTTGTTCATTACTACTACAGGTGGAGATTTTATGAAGGTCAACGACACGCATTGGAAGCTTTCTAGGAGAATACGTGCGCAAATGTTGGACTTTCTTTCGTCTAACCCGTCGTCCCTCTCTCCCTCCCTCCCTCTCTCCCTCCCCCTCGGTCCAGGGCGGGGATTTTGTGAAGGGCGACGGCACGGGTTTGAAATCCATTTATGGCGACAAATTTGCAGACGAAGGCTTCGACCTGCGGCATACGGGTCCCGGCCTCCTGAGCATGGCCAACAGCGGCCCCAACAGTAATGGGTGTCAGTTTTTCATCACCTGCAACAAGTGCGAGTGGCTGGATGGGAAGCACGTGGTTTTTGGAAAGGTGCTCGACGCGGCGTCCATGTTGACCGTTCGGAAGATCGAAAACACAGACGTAAAGCGCCTCAAGGTTGAGGTGGTCGAGTGCGGAGAGCTGTAAGTAAGCATAGACATGACCTTGACGGCCAGGAGAAAATGACTGTACAATAACAATCGCGACAACATTGACTCTAGTGAGTTTTTGGTAACGGTTTGTGAAATGGCTAAAGAGGGTAAGGGGGATGCGGGTACGTTCATCGAGGAGAAGGAGGAGGAGGAGGAGGAGGGCGGAGGGAAGGAGGAGAAAGAAATGCCATGAAATGATGCACAAATGTTAGAAGGGACACAAAGAATAAATAATGGAAGGCAGGTAAAAAAATGCGTATAGAGAGCCTTGCGAACGTGATGATTTGCTGCCTTTACGATTTGATTCGATTTTCGATTTTCCCAAGAGGCCAGAACAAGTAAAGATGTATATTTTTCGCACATGATGTAAATTTCTATTCCTACTTTTCTTTTTTTCCTGTCGCAAAGTCTCCCAACCGATCTCTACTTTCCTATTCCGCTCACACTTGACCTCCCCGCTCGTGTCTCTCCACCTGTGTACACGGCTATGAAAAACATATTTCCATTCTCCTTCCCCGCCGCCACAATCACAGCTTTAGCTTCTGATCGATGTCATAGCCCACCATTTACACCATCACCATCTCTTCCTTGTCCTCTCTGTCCGTCTTACCCTTCCCCCTCCTCCCCTGTCGCCATCAGGGACTCAGCCATGCCCAGTACCGCCCCTAAACCCCTGTGCACATCAGCTTGAAAATTCCAAAAGATTGACCAAAATAAGGGCGGGCTACGCTTTGCCACCTCTTCTACCTTGACCGAGGGGTGGGTAGTGGTCGCTTTGCTGTAGTTTTTGGTACCAGAAGAAGAGAGAGAGACAAAGAGAGATGAGGAGTGTAGGACTGAATGCATAGAGCAGCCTCCTTCTTACCGTCGCTTCGTAGACTGTCTCCGCAAGACTGCCGTCAACACAGCTGCCACCTCCTGCGTCTCGTAGTGTGGCACTTTGTCCATGTACAACTTCTTATTGAGCCTATACTCCACCGCCATCGTCGTCCGTTTTCCAGGACTCTCAAGCATGTCCACACTGACGGCACTTCCCCCGCTATCAGCAGCCGCCAATCGCGCCGACGTCAGAAGTTGGTTGTGCATGGCCAAGCCCAACTGTGCCATCCCTCCCCCTCCTCCACCTGCCGCTTCCATGTATTGCGCAGCGATGCTTTCGGGATCAAAGGTCTCCCCGGTGTCTTTGTACGTCATGATGGTCTTGCTTAGCGTGGACTTATCCCTCTTCTGCTGCTGCGGCTTTTCCTGCTTCTTAACACCTCCCACCTTCTCCTCCTCTTCCTCCCCCACACCGCCATGGTCGCCGATTATGGCTTTCGTGGAGGGAGGAATCCACTCATCGTCGCTTAAGTCCTCCACCGCCACGGATCGTTTGCTCACTTGCACTAGCGCGTGGGCATCGCGCTTAGGGGCCCCCTTCGTACGGGGCATGTTTGCTCAGGGGCTGTGAGGGGGGAGATGGGGGGAGGAGGTTGAATGGCCTGGACTGGACTTCAGCTGAGTGAAAGCATGATCCTCGTCACTGCAGCAGGACGCATCACAGTGAGTGTCGCACTGTTGTTCTCGTGCGGTGGTGGGTCAAAAGAGATTTATTTTTGGGATTGTGGAGGTACCTTGCTTGGCCCAACAAGTATATTTGGCATGCATTTTAACGATATGGCAAGCTTAGCCTTCGCTCTTATTTTTACAGGTTCTTCTTATTTGTTCATTTTCGTAATTCCTCTCTATCTTCTCTGTTTGTATTTTGATATTCGTGGGTTATACTCCCACTTTCACCTCCCTACATAACACTTGTTTTTTTTTTTCCTTCAATGAGCTTCTGATCATTCTGTCACTCATCTGTCGCATCTGCCATTTGGCTTTGGCGACTTCTCCTTGTTGTTCCTCCGGGCTCATCAAAATTCCCCGATTTCCCGTCTAATATCACTCAATGCCTCCCTCCCTCCCTTCCTACATATCAATCTCTCTTTCTCCACCGTCTCCTCTTCCTCTTCCTCCGCCACCATCTCTTCGAGAGCCCGTGCTTCCGTACCCCTCCTCCCATTGGTGCCTCACCGACGGCAGCCCATTCCCCTCTCTCTGTCCCTCCCTCCTTCCTCGCCCCCGCTCCCTCTGAAAAAGCACCTACTCCTCATCACATCTCCTGTCCTCCCACCCTCCTTTTCCCTCCTCCTCCTCCCCTTCCTCCATCACCCTCTTCGGCATCTCCAACGATGGATATAGTAATACGAGCCTCTCAGTCCTCCATGTACCTCCACCCCTCTACTTCACTCCCCCCCCCCCCCCTCCTCCCCCCCCTCCCCCTCCTCCTCCTCCTCCATTCTGTGCCACTTCGAGAGCTTGTCACAGTACTGAGGGAGGCAGCTAGACCGTCCATTTGAACCAAATAATGTTAATTTAAAATACATTCCATCCGCCTCTGGCCATCTCCCTCTGCTTCCCTCGCCCTCAGCCCTCGAACCGCAAACACACATTACTCTTGCTTCTTTTTTATACCGTGAAAAATGTCGGACTTTTGGGGTTTGTTCATCTACTGTCACACCTAGTCGTCGTCGCTCCCATAGTCTCTTTCATCATCATCGTATTTTTCCCCCCCGCTCTCCTCCATCGCCTCCTCCTCCTCTCCCTCCTCCCCTCCTTCCTCCTCCTCCCCTTCATCCCTCCCCTTCCTTAACGCCTTCATTCTCTTGACCTTCATTGCCCCCAGGTCCTGCCTGCCCACGTGGATCCTGCCCAGCTTATCCCCAAATACATTTGTCGACTCATTTTTCACCTTCTTCTTCACCCCCTCTCCCCGCGGTTGTTTGCACGCCGTCCTCCACAGGTCGGGCGCCGCTAGTTGATGCCTCCGGACAGTCAAGGTGAAATTGGGTCCCATTGGCTGCAAGACAACGTTTGGCACCCTACCACCCGACTTCTTGTACTGCACGTGATAGTTCCTAATGAGGATCGAGTCTGTCCCCAGGGCAGTAAAGGAGGTGAGGGCATCGATCCCGGCCAGGGCCACCTTGTCCACGTCGTCCACTCGAAAGAAATCTGGGAGAGAGTAAAGGAGGGGAAAAGGGGAAGGAAAAGTGCCATTACGTTTTAAATCATATTACTAGTTGCCGGACGTAAACTTACTTGTCCCGCACGGCTGAAAGTCCTTCTTCCCTCCCTTTCCCCAGTCCTCCACCTACCCATAAACAGATTCTGCACCCTCTCCAGCGTCAGGTCCTGATGCCACCCCTCGCCCACAAACACCAAGCACGGCTTAGAGCCGTACCGCTTCTTCTCCATCTCCTTAAAGCTGTCCAGACCCTCCACCGAGGAGCACCCGAACTCAATCATATCGAGCATATGCTTATCATACGTCCTTCCCAAAATGAGGTTGTGGGGCCGTTTTTTACTGTGGGAAGCAAAGCAGAACAAGGCACATTCATTCTTGTCCATCAAAAACTCGAGGGAAGAAGTGTCTTCAAAGGGGCGGATCTCGTTTTTGCGGCTTAACATCTTGGAGTTCGGTTTAAGGAGCTTTGTCTATCAGTAGGGGAGAGGGAGGGAGGGACGGAGGGAGAGAGGAAGCAGAGGGTAAGTATGGAGGATCAAGGAGGAAATATAGTGGCATCCATGTCTTCTACTCTAATTACACACCAAGAACGCACCAAATCGCGCAACACCGTCTGCAAGAGCTCTGGGCACTTGGTCCCCTTAAGAAACAGGGCCTGCTTTCCTCCCTCCACCACCTTGGGCTCCTTGGCCTTGAGCAAGCGCAGCACGCGAGCCTTTGGCTTCTTGGGTGTCACGCGACTCTTGGCACTGACCGCACTCACGGCGGTCTTGCTCCCCTTGATACCGCCGGCAGCAGCAGTACCCTTTGCAGCAGCAGGCGAGGCCCTCTTCTTGACCCCCTTGCCTCCCCCAGCCTTCTTGGCGGCGGCCTTGGCATTTTTGGCGTTGGCCATGATCTGATGATGATGATGTGTGATGAAAAGGCCATCGATTGCAGGGTTAGAAAGGTAGAGGGGATGTAGAGAGTGGAGAGGCAGCATTAACAAAAAGGCAGGTACGCGTGTGTGGTAAAGGTGAAGGGGGCAAAAGAAGCTAAAGAAGTTCAGTGGATGGCCACAGGATACTTTACGCGTTTTCATCGGCCACAAAAACTATTGCGTCCCTCGAGTTGAGACGTGGATGTGCATAAGTATCCGTGCTAGCAATGCTGCATGTCATGGTCATCGCATGACAGGTGGGGTGCATACCACAATGGGTCAAGTGGTGCCTCCCACTTTTGCTTCCCCTCACTGTTCGCGCAAGGGAGTTGAACGTCGTCGATGGTCCTTCCGTATGGGCCTCGTGTGCGTCAATTATTTACTGTCCTTACCACGGCAAATCTATCAGGCCTTTTCCCTTTGTGTCTCTGGACGACAAAGTGTTCCTCACATCTGCAACTTTGTCCTTGGTTTACCTCTTACGTGCTCGTAATTTCTCACGCGACGCCAGTCTCGACCCCCCCTGCACCACATGTCACGACACTTGTACAAAACCACAACAACAGACGACAAACAAACAAGAAACGACATGGGAAATTTCTTGCATACTTTTCAAGCCAGCGTTCAGGGCCTCTCCTTCTCCCAAACTGGAGGCGCCCTTTTCTATGCCATCGCCCTCCTCATCGCGGGGTTCTGGACCCTCCAGCAAGTCTGGTTCTCTTTCCCCACCACCGTCCCGGACGTGGCCGCCATCCCCTGGGAGCTTTTCTGCATTGCCGATGAAGTGGTTGGACGTAAATGTTTGGTGGCCGTAGGTGGGCTCGTAAGCCAAGGCCGGTACTTGGTGGCCTTGGGAGGGACAGCCACAGGTGTCGTTAGCATCGGTCAAATCGCCATTGGAGTGATCAGCCTCGGATGGCTCGCCTGTGGTATATTGCTCTCCGTCGGCATCACTGCGGTGGCGTGTCCAGGCCTTGTGGTGGCATTGGTCTCGGTTGGTGGACATTGTCCGACTTGTATGGTGGGATTGACTTTGTTCAAGACGCTGAGAAGCAAAGGCGTGTTAAACTTCGCGCCTTTGCATCTGTCCGCCAACCTTTTCACTTCTCCTTGTGGCATTGGTCGTATGGGTGGCCGAGGAGGTAGAAAATTAAAGGAGTCACCTCGTGTGGAGGTGGAAGACGGTGAGGTGGAGGTAAGGGCATGGAGACGTCACCAACAGGAGGAGGAGGAGCAGCAGCAGCAGCAGCAAGTAGTAGGAGGGGAGGAATGGCCACACACTCATCGTCATAGCAGGTACGCACAAGGCGCTTAACTTTCAATAGTACTGTCGCTGCGCTAGCTGAAATGTAAAGGTCTAAGAAAAAAGAGGCTGCGCATGTTGTACGCTGAGCTGGCTATTTAGAATGGTGTGAAAAATAATTGGACAGTGTAAATTTTGTAACCGGGTCAACATATGAGGAAAATAAAGATCACTTGAAAACAAGATGTCCAAGGCATGTCTAGAATTTTGTACCAAAAGTACGGATTAAGGAGAAACTAACAAAATAAAGAGAGAAGGTCCTTGCCTGCGTGCGTGTGTGAAGATGAAGCCAATGAATGAATTGTACGACAGGAATGGTACCAGCTGACACATTTCGCCTCAAAATTGTGTGGTCATTCCTTCTTCTTTTAAAACATTATCTTCTGCACTCATTTCCCCTGAGCACCTCTTATATACATCCTCTAATCACTCGTCACCGTCACCTTCCTCTCTTCCCCTCCTCCTCCTCCTCCTCCTCCTCCTCCTCCACCTTTACCACCCACACCAAAATATTTAACAGCATCATCTACAGAATTCCCTTCCCC